>Ga0068855_100008028_pt1 | contig 12750 bp, 11 predicted proteins | sample KBSCornC52_FD_66592 | JGI IMG/M metagenome (GOLD analysis project Ga0068855, IMG submission 66592) | Corn rhizosphere microbial communities from Kellogg Biological Station, Michigan, USA - KBS Corn C5-2 | ecosystem: Host-associated > Plants > Roots > Rhizosphere > Soil ...
CCGGCGCGAAGCGGGTAGTGCACGTCGAGCCATTCGCGAAAGAGCGGCGCGACCTCGAGCGGCAGCCGCAGCAGCACCCAGCCCGCGCTTTGCGCGCCGCTCGAAGCCGCCGCCTCGAGAATCGCCTCGAGGTCGCGGTCGTTGAGCTGCGGAATGATCGGCGCAACCATGACGCCGACCGGAATGCCCGCGTCGGATAGCGTCTTCACCGCCTGGAGTCGCCGGTGCGGCGCGGCTGCACGCGGCTCCATCCGGCGCGCGAGCTCGCGGTCGAGCGTCGTGATCGACAGGAAGACGCGCGCCATCCGCTTCGCCGCCATCGGCGCGATGATGTCGATGTCGCGCTCGACAAGCGCCGACTTCGTGACGATCGTGAACGGATGTTCGTGCGCGGCCAGCAATTCGAGCAACGAGCGCGTGATCCTCCATTCGCGCTCGATCGGCTGATACGGGTCGGTGTTCGTGCCGAGCGCGATCGGGTCGCAGCGGTAGCCGGGCTTCGCGAGCTCGGCACGCAGCAGATCGGCAGCATCCGGCTTCGCATAAAGCTTCGTCTCGAAATCGATGCCGGGCGAAAGATCGAGGTATGCGTGCGTCGGCCGCGCATAGCAGTAGATGCAGCCGTGCTCGCAGCCCTGATAGGGATTCACCGACTGCGTAAACGGAATGTCGGGCGAATCGTTGTGCGAGACGATCGAGCGCGCGCGCTGGATCGTCACGATCGTCTTCAGCGGCGCTGGCGCGTCCGCGTCTTCGCCGAGCGCCTGCTGCCAGCCGTCGTCGCACGCCTCGCGCGAATCGTGAAGGAAGCGGTTCCCCGGGTTGAACGTCGCGCCGCGTCCCTTGACCGGCGACGGCGGTTCCTGGGTGCTCATCGGTCGTGAGTGCGAGAACGCTCGGCGTGTCGATACCGGTTAAATATACGGTACCCGGGTCGTCGTGTACAGCACAGTCGATAATCGCCATCGAGCAACGAGGGCGGCAACGAATGGACGAACGAAGCGCGCGTGAAGCGGTGCTCGTGCGCGCGATCGAAACGGCGGACGGCGCGCGCGAAATCTGGAGCGATGCCGACCGCGCATGGGCGACGCGCGCGAGCGCCGAGGTCGTCGGCGAGCACGCGCGCGACGACGCGTTCATCGCCCGGCGCGCCGATCTCGTCCTCGAGCGGCTCGCCGAGCGCCATCCGCGCATTCGTGCGCTGTCGCGGCTACCGTCCGCGCGAAGCTGGCTCGCGCCGCTGCTGGCACTGCTCGCATTCGTCGTCGGTGCGGTCGGCGCCGATCTCTCGCCGACGCAGCGCATCAACCTGCTTGCGCCGCCGGTGCTCGCGCTTCTCGCGTGGAATGTCGGCATTTACGTCGCACTTCTCGCGTCGGCCACGATGCCGCGCCGTGGCGCTGTGCCGCCGGGACCGCTTCGCCGAAGCATCGTCGCCTGGCTCGGCGAGATGACGCCGCGCATCCGCAAGTCGGTTGCGCCGCGGCCGATTGTCGCCGCGTTCCGCCGCTTCGCGACCGAATGGCCGGCGCTCGCGGTGCCGCTCTGGCTGCGGCGTGTCGCGCGGCTGCTGCATTTCGGTGCCGCGATGCTCGCGCTCGGCGCGATCGCGGGCCTCTACGTGCGGGGGATCGCGCTCGAATATCGCGCCAGCTGGCAAAGCACGTTTCTCGACGCGCAGGCGGTCGCGCGGCTGTTGAAGATCGTCCTCGCGCCCGGCGCGTGGCTGACCGGCATCGCGGTGCCCGATGCCGCACATCTCGCGACGATCGGCGCGGACAGCGCGGGCGAGAATGCCGCGCGCTGGATTCATCTCTATGCGGCCACGCTCGCTGCCGTCGTGATCGTGCCGCGGCTTTTGCTTGCTGCGGTTGCGTGGATCGGCGAGCGGCGCCTCGGGCGTCGCTTTCCGCTGCCGCTTTCGCATGCTTATTTCCAGCGCCTGTTGCACATCTGGCACGAGGGCGCCGCCAAAGTGGCGGTGCTGCCATACAGCTTCGACGCGTCGCCGGCTGTCCGCGAAGGGCTTGCCAGGCTGATCGCGCGCGTGTTCGACGCGAACGTCGACGTCGGCTGGCGCGCATCGACGCCGTACGGCTCCGATGCGCTGCCTGACCTCCCGTCGCCCGGGAGCGCGAGCATCGTCGCGCTCTTCAATCTCGCCGCGACGCCGGAGCCCGAGAACCACGGCGCATTCGTCGATGCGCTGCAACGCCACGGGGTGGCCCATGCGCGGCCGGTCGCGATCGTCGACACGAGCGATTTCGTCGATCGCATGAGCGGCGATCCGCGCCGCATTGCCGAGCGCGAGGCCGCGTGGCGGCAGATGCTCGAAGCACACGGCGTCGAGCCGCTGTTCGTCCGGCTCGTCGAGCCGGATTTGCGGGAAGCGGGAGCCGCGCTCGCGACGCGGCTCGAGCGCGCGGTCGCATGACCGGCACGAGCGCAACGGTCGCGCCGGGAAGCGACGCGCCCGAGACCGTCGCGCTGTCGCTGATCGCGCATACGAACGTCGGCAAGACGACGCTCGCGCGGACGCTGCTCGGCCGCGACATCGGCGACGTGCGCGATGCGCCGCACGTGACCGGCAGCGCCGAGCGCTACACGATGATCGAGAGCCCGCCCGGCGACGTGCTGGCGCTGTGGGACACGCCGGGTTTCGGCGACAGCGCCCGGCTCGCGCGCCGGCTCGCCAGTGGCGATCAGCCGATCGCGCGGCTGCTGGCGATGACCTGGGATCGCTGGCGCGACCGCGCGCTGTGGTCGAGCCAGCAGGCGGTGCAAAACGTTCGCGACGAGGCCGACGTCGTGCTCTACCTCGTGAACGCGTCGGAATCGCCGGCCGACGCCGGCTACGTCGCGCCGGAACTCGCGATTCTCGAGTGGATCGGCAAGCCGGTGATCGTGCTGCTGAACCAGACCGGCCGTCCACGCCCCGCGGATGAGGAGGCAGCTGACGTCGCACGCTGGCGCGCTGCGATTGGCCAGCATCCGTGCATCGACGACGTGCTGTCGCTCGACGCGTTTGTGCGGTGCTGGGTGCAGGAAGGCGTGCTGCTGCGCGCGGTGGCGCGCGCGCTGCCGCTAGCCAAACAGGCGGCATTCGCGCGCCTTGCCACGGCATGGCGCTCGCAGCGCGATGCACAATTCGATGCGGCGATGGCGGCGCTGGCGCGGCCGATCGCACGCGCGGCCTGCGCACGCGTCACGCTGCCGAACGCCAGTGTCGGCGCCACGCTCGGCGACGTCGGCAGCGCGATCGGCCTTTCGCGCCGGCGGATCGACCGCACGAAGCAAGGCGCGATGCGCGAGCTCGCGATGAAGCTCGACGACGACATTCGTCAGAGCACCCAGCAGTTGATCGAGATCCATCGCCTGGGCGGCCACGCAGCCGACGAGGTGACCGTTCGGCTCGCCGAGCACCTGAAAACCGACGCGCCGCTCGACGAGCGGAAAGCCGCGGTGATCGGCGGGTTCGTGTCGGGCGCGCTGACGGGACTCGCCGCCGACCTGGCGTCCGGGGGACTCACGTTCGGCGCGGGACTTCTCGCCGGCGGAGTCGTCGGCGCCGTCGGCGGGGCGGGGCTCGCGCGCGGCTTCAACCTCGTGCGCGGCAAGCGCTCGTCGATCGTCGGCTGGAGCGACGCCTTTCTGCGCTCATTGATCCCCGGCGCCGTTCTCCGCTATCTCGCCGTCGCGCACTACGGTCGCGGACGCGGCGACTTCGCGGCGAGCGAGCACCCGTCGTTTTGGCTGGACGCAGTCGCCGCCGCTGCAAAGCGTGCACACGGGCTCGAAGCGATCCTCGCTGCGCGTCGCGTCGAGCCGTGCGACGTGGACGCCATCGCGCACGGCGTGAAGGAAGCGCTCGCCGCGATCGCGCTCGACGTGCTCCGAACGCTCTACCCGGATGCCTTGCTTGGCGAAGCACGATCGGCGGAGAATGCGACACACCGGCCGGCAGGGCCGCCACGCAACGAGGACGATCGATGAAGGAGCTCGACGACGATCTGCGCGCGCGTCTCGATCGTGAAGCGCACGATCTCGCCGTGAAGCGGCGCGATCCGGCATCGCCGTTCTTCCGCGGTGATCGGCGCAGCTTCGTGCTGCGTTCGGCGGCGGTCGTGAGCGGCCTCGCGGCGCTTCGCACGGCGTCGGCGCAGGCGCCGCTCGGCGCGACCGTGCACGAGGTTGCCGCGGACGCGACGAAGACACCCGGCTATCCACTCGCAGACGAAAGCTACGGCACGCGCTCGCAGTTCGAGACCGAAGTGCGGCGCCGCTTCAAGACGCCGACGCCGCTGTCGTCATGGACGATGACGCCGCTCGAAGCGGGCGTCGGCATCGTGACGCCGTCGGGATTGCATTTCGAGCGCAGCCACGGCGGCACCGCGGTGATCGATCCTGCGAAGCATTCGTTGTACGTGCACGGAATGGTTCAGGAGCCGCGCAAATACTCGATGCACGACCTGCGGCGCTTTCCGTCGATCTCGCGGATGATGTTCATCGAGTGCTCGGGCAACGGCCTCACCGAGTGGGCGAAGCCGACGATGCGCACCGTGCAGTTCACGCACGGCCTCACGTCGACGTCCGAGTGGACGGGCGTTCCGCTGTCGACGATCCTGAACGAGGCGGGCGTCGCGCCCGGCGCGAAGTGGATTCTCGCCGAAGGCGGCGACGCGGCGGCGATGACGCGCAGCATTCCGATCGACAAGGCGATGAAGGACTGCTTTCTCGCCTACGGCCAGAACGGCGAGGCGATGCGGCCCGAGCAGGGCTATCCGCTGCGGCTGATGGTCCCGGGCTGCGAAGGCAACATCAACATCAAGTGGCTGCGCAGGCTCGAGGTGTCCGACACGCCGTTCATGACGCGCGAGGAGACGTCGAAGTACACCGATCTCCTTCCCGACGGCAAGGCCGTGCAGTTCTCGCTCGTGATGGAAGCGAAGTCGGTGATCACGTCGCCGTCCGGCGAGATGACGCTCGACGGCGCGGGCTTCTACGAGATCACCGGCCTCGCGTGGTCCGGGCGCGGCGCGATCCGTCGCGTCGACGTGTCGACCGACGGCGGTCGCACGTGGCGCGCGGCAAGCCTGCAGGCGCCGCTCCTGCCGATCTGCCACACGCGCTTTCGATTCCCGTGGAAATGGGATGGCAGCGAGGCGATCGTGCAAAGCCGCTGCGTCGACGAGACCGGCTACGTGCAGCCGACGCTCGGTCAACTGATCGCCGTGCGCGGCTTGAATGGCCCGCTCGGCTCGATCTATCACCTGAACGCGATCCAGAGCTGGCACGTCGCGGCCGACGGCAAGGTGACCAATGTCCACCATTACTGAGATCGTCGTTGCGCTCGCGCTGTCGACGCTTGCGACGAGCGCGGCCGCCGCGGATGCGCGCGAGCCGATGTATGGATTCGGTACGCGGCCGTCCGAGGCGGAGCTCGGTCATTTCGTCTCGCCGCTTCCCGATGGCCGCGGACTGCCGCAGGGCTCGGGCTCCGTGCTCGAAGGCAAGTCGGTCTACCAGCAGCAATGCGCGTCGTGTCACGGCGAGAAGCTCACCGGCGGCATCGGCGATCGACTGGTCGGCGGTCGCGGCTCGCTCGTCAACGACGACCCGAAAAAAGCGCCGGTGAAGACGGTCGAAAGCTATTGGCCATACGCGACGACGCTGTTCGACTACATCAAGCGCGCAATGCCGATGACCGCGCCCGGGAGTCTCACCGACGACCAGGTGTACGCGCTGACCGCATACATCCTGTCGCAAGCGAACATCGTCTCCGAAGACGCGATCATGAACGCCGATACGCTGCCGAAGGTCGCGATGCCCAACCGCGACGGCTTCATTCCCGACCATCGTCCGGAGCACTTTCCGCCGGTGTCGCGGACACCGCATCAGTCGCTCGCGATCGCGCCTGCCGCGAAGTGACCGTGAGCGCCGCCGGGCCGGCCCAACGGACGTCCATGCGAGCGGTTGCGAAGCAAAGGCTCGAAGAGTGCGTCCGCGCGCATGGACGCGAGGCCGACGCGCGGCGCCTGCCATGACAAACCAGAGCAAGGAGGCCGAGGCGAACTCCGCCCCCTTCGGGGGCAGCGCAGCGGCGAAGCCGCAAGCGTGGGGGGATCACCATTAGGCCTAAAACGCATCGTTTCGACACGCTGTCGCTGCACGCCGGGTCGCGGCCCGATCCGGCGACCGGCGCGCGCGCGACGCCGATCTACCAGACGACGTCGTTCGTCTTCCCGGATACCGATCACGCGGCGGCGCTCTTCAACATGGAGCGCGCGGGTCACGTCTACTCGCGGCTGTCGAATCCGACCTGCGCGGTGCTCGAGGAACGGATCGCCGCGCTCGAAGGCGGCATCGGCGCGATCGCGACGGCGAGCGGCCAGGCCGCGCTGCACCTCGCGATCGTCACGCTGATGTCGGCGGGCTCGCACATCGTCGCCTCGCGCTCGCTGTACGGCGGCTCGCACAACCTGCTCGATTACACGCTGCCGCGCTTCGGCATCGAAACGACGTTCGTCGATCCGCGCGACCTCGACGCATGGGTGCGCGCGATCACGCCGAAAACGCGGCTTCTGTTCGGCGAGACGCTCGGCAATCCGGGTCTCGAGGTGCTCGACGTTCCGCGCGTCGCCGATCTCGCGCACGCGCACGGCTTGCCGCTGCTCGTCGACTCGACGTTCACGACGCCCTGGCTGATGCAGCCGTTCGAGCACGGTGCCGACCTCGTCGTGCATTCGGCGACGAAGTTCCTGTCAGGTCACGGGACGGTGATCGGCGGCCTGCTTGTCGATTCGGGAAAATTCGACTGGAACGCCGACGGCGTGCGCGAGAAGTTTCCGACGCTGACCGAGCCGTATGCGGGCTTCCACGACATGGTGTTCGCCGAGGAATCGAGCACCGCGGCATTCCTGTTGCGCGCGCGTCGCGAAGGCGTCCGTGATTTCGGCGCCTGCATGGCGCCGATGACGGCGTTTCACATTCTGCAGGGAATCGAAACACTGCCCGTGCGCATGGCGCGCCACGTCGAGAACGCGCGTGCGATCGCCGGTTTCCTGCGCGAGCATCCGTTCGTCTCCGACGTCGGCTATCCGGAATTGCCCACGCATCCGGACAACGCGCTGGCGTCGCGGCTGCTGCCGCGCGGCGCCGGCGCGGTGTTCAGCTTCAACCTGCGCGGCACGCGCGAGCAGGGACGCCGCTTCATCGAGGCGCTGCGGCTTTTTTCGCATCTCGCGAACGTCGGCGACGCGAAGTCGCTCGTGATCCACCCCGCATCGACGACGCACTTCCGGATGTCCGACGACGATTTGCGCCGTGCGGGCATCACCGAGGGAACGATCCGGCTTTCGATCGGGCTCGAGGATCGCGCCGATCTGGTCGACGATCTGTCGCGCGCGCTCGCGGCGGCGAGCAAGTAATGCGTTTCGATGTCGGCGGCAATGCCGTCTATGCGTACACGGGCACGCGGCCGTTCGATGCGAAGCGCTCGACCGTGCTGTTCGTTCACGGCGCTGCCAACGATCACGGCGTGTTCGCGCTGCAATCGCGCTATTTCGCGTGGCACGGCGTGAACGCTGTCGCGCTCGATCTTCCGGGCCACGGCCGTTCGGCAGGCGAGGCGCCGGCAAGCGTCGAGGCGCTCGCCGACTGGTTGCACGACGTCGTCGACGCGCTCGGCGTGCGTGAGGTCAGTCTCGTCGGCCATTCGCTCGGCGCGCTCGCGGCGCTCGAATGCGCAGCGCGCCATCCCGGGCAAATCGCGCGGCTCGCGCTGCTCGGACCGTCAGCGCCGATGCCGGTGAGCGCCGACCTGCTCGCGGCGGCCGCGGCGAACGACCACGTCGCCTACGAGCTGATCAACGGCTGGTCGTTCGCGCCGGCGAGCCAGCTTTCCGGCGGCAATCGCCTTCCCGGCGTGTGGATGCTCGGCAACGCGATGCGACTGATGGAACGCACGCCGGATGGCGTCCTCGCGACCGATCTCGCCGCGTGCAACGCGTATGCGAACGGCGTTGAAGCGGCGAAACACGTTTCCTGTCCGACGCTCGTCGTCCTCGGTGCGCGCGACGTCATGGCGCCCATGCGCAACGCGAAGGCGCTGATCGATGCGCTCGCGGACGTGCGAACGGTGACGTTGCCGGACACCGGTCACTCGATGATGGCCGAGCGGCCGGACGAGGTGCTGGACGCGTTGCGGAGCTTCCTTGGAAGCTAGATGAAAGCGGGATGAGCCACGACGCATCGCCGCTGGATCGGCATCGAGATCGAAAACTCCGACTCAATCGTCGAGCGGATACAGGGCAACGCGGTTAGTGCTCATCGAAACAGTGATTTCGTTGAGCCACCTGCGGCAGTCGCAGTCGTCGGTTAAGTGCCTGTCATATCCAAGACGCTCGATTACAACGGCTTCGCGACAAAAGCCGCGCGTCTTGGTCTCGATGCCCTTGCTGCAGAAGCGGCGTCGACCCTTTCCTTCCGACTCGATATCGCGGGAAAGAAACTGGCAAACGGCACGAAGGGCATACGCCAATCCATCGACCTTGGTTTCGCCAAGCTTGGCGGATGGACGAAGATCACGTCAGGAGGCATCGACTGGACGAAGCGAAGTGCGGCAGGCGGCGCAACCGTCGGAGTAGAAGTGCAAGTATCCGGCCGCAGCGACATGCTGGCGGTCGACGTGATGCATTTGCGAGAAGACCTGGTGGCTGGAGTGATCGATATCGGGATCATCATCGTGCCCGACGACGTTCTTTCCCCGTACCTGACCGATCGGACGCCAAACCTGGCAACGGCGGTGAAGCATGTAGAGCACCGAGCCAAGGACTTGCCGATCATAATCCTCGCCTTCGGCATGATGGGACCGGGCCCGCACTACCGAAGATGCTTACGAATCTCGGGAAGAGACGCGCAAGTGGCCGTAAGTGAATGCTGTCAGCAGCCTTTCGGTTGCCGTCCCCGTCAATCGCTACTACGCCACTTGATCGAGCACCCGATCGCCGGCACCTGCTCGACCGGCGCGCGGCCGGTCCGCGCGACCTGCACCATCGCCTCGTAGAGCTCGCGCCGGGCATCGGGATCGGGCGAGCGTCCCGACGCGTCGAGGCGGCCGCGATACGCGAGCGTCAGATTGGCGTCGAAGCCGAAGAACTCCGGCGTGCACACCGCGTCGTACGCGCGCGCGACGTCCTGCGATTCGTCGACCACGTACGGAAAGCCGAAGCGATGCTCGGCGGCGAAGCGCTTCATGTTGTCGAACGAGTCCTCGGGATACGTGGCGGCATCGTTGCTCATGATCGCGATGCTGCCGATGCCGGCCGCGGCGAGCGCGTCGGCGTCGCGCGCGATTTTGGCGGCGACCGCGCGCACATAGGGACAGTGGTTCGCGAGGAACATCACGACCAGTCCGCGTTCGCCTCGGCCGGAGTCCGGCGTGTGCCGGCGGCCGTCGATGCCCGGCAGGTCGAACCACGCGGCGGGCCAACCGAGCGTCACCGGCGATATCGGTCGTTGCGTCATGTCGATTGCCTCCGCGCTTTCACGTTGTCGCAAGCGTGCAACAATCCTAGCACTGCTGCCATGCATCCCGCGCGATGACGCCTCGCATTTTCGTCGGCGATGACGTTGCCTCGCTCGCGCCGGGCGACGACTACCGGCTGCCGCCTCCGGCCGCGCGGCACGTCGCGCAGGCGTTGCGGATGCGCGGCGGCGACGCGTTGACGCTTTTCACCGGTAACGGCGGCGAGTACGCGTCTACGATCGCGCGGCTCGACCGCCGCGAGGTCGTCGTGCGCGTCGCGCACCACGACGCGATCGAGCGCGAAAGCCCGCATCCCATCGTGCTCGTGCAATCGCTGATCGCAACCGACATGATGGACTTCGTCGTGCGCAAGGCGGTCGAGCTCGGTGTGGCGGCGATCGTCGCGGTGCGGGCCGCACGAAGCCAGGGCATCGCGAGCGAGCGCGCCGAGCGCCGCGTCGCCCATTGGCGTCAGATCGCGATCGCCGCCTGCGAGCAGTGTGGACGCAATCGGATACCGAACGTCACGGGAATCGTCGAGCTCTCAGCCTGGCTCGATGCGGAAGCGGATGCGCGCACCGTCATTCTCGACGCGGATGGCCAGCGCTCGCTCGCCGCATCCTCGCGCATCGACGCGCCGAGCGCGATCGCGGTCGGGCCGGAAGGTGGATTCGCTCCCGACGAAGTGCAGCGTGCGACCGCGCGGGACGCGATCGCCGTGCATCTCGGCCGCCGCGTGCTTCGCGCTGAAACGGCCGCGATTGCAGCGCTCGCGACGATCGACGCGATCGCCGGCGACGCGCTGTGAACGCGTTGGTTTACTGCGCCGGCGCCGCGCGGTCGCCCGCGACGAGGATGCTGCAATGCACGCGCTCGACCAGCATCGAATCGACCGAGCCGCGCCACCAGCGCAGCGCGAACTTCTTGCTGCGCCGATGCCCGACGATGACGAGGTCTATCGCGAGCGATTCGACCATCCGCGCGATGACGTCGACGGGCTCGCCATCCTCGAGGTGCGTCGTCACGCCGAAGCCGCGACCGTTGAGCTGCGCGGCGGCCTCGTCCAAGTCGGCCTGCATACGCGAGCGGTCGATCGCGAGTGCCGGCTCGGGCACGAACTCGCCGGCGAGCAGGTAGGGCGACGGATCGTGCAGCACGCAGACCAGATGGATCTCGCGACCTGAAACCTGCATCAGATGCGAGCACTCGTCGACGGCGAGACGGCTTTCGGGCGAGCCGTCGAATGCGACCATGATTTTGCGATACATCGCTGTTTCCTCCTTGGTTCGGGCCTCCCCGGCCGCACTTTTCATGTCTTCTTGGCTCGCGTCCTGATGAACCAGGCGGGGACGATCGCGAGGGCAAACGCGAGGGTAACAATCGCGAAGCATTCGTGGAAGGCCCGCGCCGGATTCGCGGGCGCGGCGTCGAGACGCCATTCGAGCACGACCGCGAGCAGGTTGACGCCGATCGCGCCGCCCAGCTGACGGACGAAGTTCACGGCCGACGAAGCGTATGCGAGCTCGGCGCCGGACAGCGACTGCACGGCGGCGACGTTGAGCGCCGGGATCAGCATCCCGAGACCGATGCGTCCGATCACGAGCCACAGTGCGAGCAGCACGAAGCCCGTCGCCGCGCTCGCGAATGCGAGCAGCAGGCTCGACAATGCGAAGAGCGCGAGACCGGCGATGATGATTGGCGCCGGATGCATCCGATCCGACAGCCGGCCGCCGGCGACGATCGCGATCGCGAGCGCGACGCCCGGCGGCATCAGCAGCCAGCCGGCGTCGGCCGCATCGTAGTGCGCGATCTGCTGCGCGAACACCGGCACCAGATACGTGCTGCCGAAGAGCCCGATGCCGTACGCGAACGCGACGATCGACGCGCCGACGAAGGGCCGGTGACGGAACAGCACGATCGGCAGCAGCGGTGCGCGCGTCCTCCGCTCCCAGCCGACGAACGCCGTCGCGAGCGCGACGCTCGCGACGGTCAGTCCGAGTACGACGCCCGATCCGAAACCTTGCCGATGCCCGACAACCGGCACGTTGAGGAGCGCGATCAGCGATGCGGTCAGCAGCAGCCAGCCGATGACGTCGAAGCGCAGCGCCGCCGCGCGCACGTCGCCGGGAAGCGTCCGCAGGCCGAGCACGATGCCCGCGATGCTCGACGGTATCGTGAGCAGGAAGATCGAGCGCCAGCCGAATGCGTCGAGCAGCGTGCCGCCGATCGCCGGCCCGATCGCCGGCGCGAGCACGATGCCGAACCCGTACAGCGCCATCGCGTGGCCGCGCTCCTCGATCGGGTACACGCGGAACAGCACGATCATCGCCAGCGGTTGCAGCACGCCGGCCGCGCCGCCCTGGATGACGCGCGCGACGATCAGCGAATGCGTGCTCCAGCTCGCCGCGGCCAGCAGCGATGCGCCGAGGAACAGCGCGAGCATGCCGACGAAGGCCGTGCGCTCGCCGAGCGTCTGCACGAGCCACGCCGTGGCGAGCATCGTCGCCGTCATCGCGGCCAGGTAGCCGGCTGCGATCCATTGCAGCTCGTCGTGTCCGACGTGGAATTCGTCGATCAGCGCCGGGAACGCGACGTTGACGATCGTCGCGGAAAGGATCGTCGAGATCGTGCCGAGCAGCATCGTCGTCACGACGAGCGCGCGCGACGGCGCGGCTTTTGCGGATGCGTTCAGAGCTCGACGGGCGCGCGTCGATCGCAGAGCTCGAGCGCGATCGCGACGAGCGCATCCCAAGGCTCGCCCCGGCCCAGCCCCTTCGCGAGCGCGTCGAGCTTGGCAAGCGATGCGAGGAGAGGCAGCACGCGCGCCGCGTCGATCCGTCGTGCCGCGCGCTCGAGCGCCGCCTGGCGCTTGCCCCAGACGCGGACGTTGCGGATTGCGCTGCCAAGCGACATGCCGTTGCGCATCGCTTCGTGAACGGCCGACAGCGCGTGCAGATCCTCGCCCAACTGCCACGCGACGAGCGTGATCGGCTCGCCCTCGCTGCGGAGCCCGTCGACGACGCGCAGCGCCCGCGACGCATCGCCGCGCAGCCACGCCTCCGAAAGCTCCTGGATGTCGTAGCGGGCGACGTTGGCGACGGCGCGCTCGACGTCGTCGTGCGCGAGCGACCCGGGCGGAAGCAGCAGCGCCAGCTTGTCGATTTCCTGCCGTGCCGCGAGGAGGTTGCCTTCGCAGCGCTCGGCGAGGAACGCGAGCGTGTCGC
>Ga0068855_100008030_pt1 | contig 12750 bp, 7 predicted proteins | sample KBSCornC52_FD_66592 | JGI IMG/M metagenome (GOLD analysis project Ga0068855, IMG submission 66592) | Corn rhizosphere microbial communities from Kellogg Biological Station, Michigan, USA - KBS Corn C5-2 | ecosystem: Host-associated > Plants > Roots > Rhizosphere > Soil ...
ATGAGATTGTTCTTTGCGGAGTAGGGGACAAGCGTGTCGCCAGTTTCGATCCGGACGGACTGCTCGATGTTCCAGAGTCCACCGAAGCGGGAGACTGCGAGCGCCGTTCTACGCTTGTCACGATCGTAGACCAGTTCGACAAGCGTTCCGTCCTGGCATACCTGCGCAACTGTCGGAATGGCTGCGCGCTCTTCACCAAGATTAGAGTCGAGTTCCGGTCGTTCCATCGTCCAACGATAACGTGCATCCGACATTGCAATAGGCTGCAGAAAGGCTCCGATTGGCGGAGAAGGGACTTCAGGACTTGAGGGACGTAACCGAAGGCCTGCGCCACACAATCGCCGCGCGGAGAGAACTGCCGCCTATGGCGCTGGCGAAACGCGCGCGACCCTATGGCAATGCGTAACGGAGCACGCCCACCTCGATATGAGAAGGCCCGCCCCCAATGCTAAGCTGACAGAGCCAGTCGGCTACGCCGATGCTGCACTGCCCTTTGACAAGCAGCCGAACTAACCTCCTTGCAAAATTGCGCTGTTCACGGTCGCGCAAGCGGCCGAGTTCTTGACGATATCGGTATCGGGTGTGCGGCGCTTGCAGCAAGCGCGCCGCATTCCGTTCTTCAAGGTCGGCGGGAGCCTACGCTTCGCGAAGGACGACCTCGCGTCTTATCTGGCGCGGCAGCGGGTCGGTCCGTTCGGTCAATAACAACAGAATGGCAGTACGACTGATCAAAACCTCATGGTGGGTAGACTTCAGGTTCGAACATGTCCGCTACCGCAAACGAAGCCCGGAAAATACCATGGCAGGTGCGAAGGCATACGAAGCTTCCTTGCGTCACCGGCTTGCGCGTGGCGAACGCATGGATTCGATGGCGCCCGAGCGGCAAACGTTCGGTCAATTCGCAGAGGTGTGGTTCGCGAGCTATGTGGAGACCAATAACAAACCATCCGAGCAGAGACGAAAGCGGGATGTGCTGCGAACGTCGCTCGTTCCCTACTTCGGCAAAACTTACCTGGACGCCATAAGCAAGAAAGACGTCGAACTCTACAAGGCTTCGGAACAAGGCAAAGGCAGAGGCAACAAGACCATCAACAACAAGCTCACTGTCCTTCGAAAGTGCCTTACGACGGCTTATGACTGGGGTGCGCTGCCCAAAGCTCCACCCGCTATCAAACAGCTAAAATACCCTCCGCCAACCACTGACTTCCTGACGCCGGAGGAAGCGGAAAGACTGCTCGCGCACGCGCAAGGTACCGTCTATGAGATGATCTTGACGGCACTCAGAACCGGCATGCGCCGGGGAGAGATACGCGGCCTCCAGTGGGAGGCGATCGATTGGGATAACCGCATCCTTACGGTTCGCCACTCATTCTGCGACTACACCCACAGCCTCACCTCGCCTAAGAGCAATCGCGAGCGATATATACCGCTTGCCGATGATCTCTACGAGGTGCTGTGTGCACGTCGCAGGGCAACGGGATACGTGTTCACGAACAGGCGCGGACGCCCTTTCCCGCAACAAACCGTCCTTCGGTGCCTTCGGGATGTACAGGCGAGCGCCGGACTACGAAAAATTGGATGGCACACGCTGCGGCACACCTTCGCGTCTCATTTGGCCACAAAAGTTTCCTTGCGGACGGTGCAGGAACTGCTTGGACACTCAACGATCACCATGACAATGCGGTATTCGCATGTCAGCGCGTTTCATCTCCGCGCAGCAATCGATCTGCTGAGTGTTCCCCGTGCGCCGATCCCAGAGCTTGGGCAGCCGGTGGGCAACCATGAGGCTGGTGCGCAGAAAATGATGGCAAATGCTTACTCAAGTCAGCTCCGGGAGTAGGACTCGAACCGCACGGATAGAAAAATCACAGTTCGCGAATTGAGCTAGAAAATTGCTAATCGGAATAGGATTTGCCTGATCGAATCGTCCAATCACCGTTTGATCAGGCACAGTCAGGTACAATCAGCCAGGACCAGTTCCGATCAGTTTCTGGGCAACCCGTGGGCAACCGCTGTCGAAGCGAAATTGCGGTGCGGGACTTACACATCCAAAGAGCAGTGCAGGCAGAAACTGAGAGTGCTGGAACACAACGCCGCTGAAAGGCGGTTTTGTGCGTGGCGACGTCCCCAAAGTCCTGAAGTCCACACTATTCACCGCTATCGTAACGAGGAAAGATTTCTCGGCCGTAAGCCGAGCTTCTATTTGCCAAACAGCCAGCCCCACGCCTTTTCCCACCAAGACTTCTTTGGACCGGCTTTGATGTAGGTACCGGATGACCGGTCGGATCGCATCCGTCGGGCAATAAACAAATCTGGCGCGTCGCGTCGCGTCGCGTACGGTGGGGCTCTAGAAGTCATATCGCTTCGAAGGTTCTGAAATGCAGCAACGCGCCGGATTGATCCGGCGCGTTGCCCATCGTCCAAGCTTTAGCGGCGGGGACGCGGACCCGTCGTGCTGTGGCATACGCCGCAGACCGGGCAATGAGCGTGATTCTTGCTCATGGCACTTTCCTTTCTGTGTTAAGGTGAATGGCATCCGGGAAACAAGGACCGCATGGCTTTGGGAGCCAGGGCCGGGGTCGGCAGATGCCGGGCCGACCGAAGGGAAAAACTGGATCGTGTCCGTCCATGTCGCTACTCCCTGAATCGCAACCCGTTACTTCGTTAAATTCTTTCGGGCCTGCGATACATAAAATGCCGGGGAAGAACACAATCTCCCCCAAGACCAAAGAAAAAATGAAACGCAATGTTGCGCGATATACGGCCGCGATTGGGAGAAATTGGTCGGAACTTTAGACGAATATCGATGTTAAAAAGGACGCCGCCCAAATGGGGCGGCGTGTCAGCTGCGACGGCAGCTAATCAAGTTGAATCCTGTCGCGCAGCTTATCGAGTACTGTTATGGGGCCGAGTATTTTGATGTAGAACTGCTCGGCGGAATGGCGGCGTAGCTTAGGCCGTTTGCCAGTCTGCTCTTTGGGTTTATCGTTGATGGAACGCTCTGAAGCCTCGATCACGTATATCGAATTTTGTGCCAAGTGGTGCAGGTACTCGGCGACATCGCGAACGTTCTCGCACCAAACTTTCCATTCTCCCAGGTGAGACGATCGCTAGGCAATGGCTCTGCATCTTCTTCCGCAAGCAATCTCCGAAGTCTGGCACGGCTGGTCCTCGCAGCAGGAAGGAACAATCTTCCCATAGCAACACCTCCTTTGGTTTTGGGAGGTGGCACATGCTACCACGAAAGGTGACTGCGCGCGACGCTTCGGGCGACGACAGCGAGCATTTACGGCCGATAGGCAAGTTACCAGAAAACCTACGGGCGACCCTCGAACTTCTCGGTGAAAGCTACCAGACAGTGGCAGAGGCTGGAGAAAAATGGTTCAGCGACCTCAGGGACAGTCCTTTCCATAACAGAGATAAATTTCCAACCCGCACGACTCTTGAAAACTGGTGCAACGGCGAGAGACCGACATTTAACGTTCAACGGCTTTTTGTGCTGTGCGCCTATCTTCGCTACGGCAGATACCAACAACCGCTGCCTTCCAACTACGCGAGTGTCTGCATGGGAATGGCGAAGCGTTTCGTGAGCGCACCGACCCCGTGGCATTTTCAAATCGACTATGCACTCCCGCGTGCGCACAAGCCTAATAGGTTCGTAAGGAATAGCGCTGACGTACCTCAGCCAGGCGAGGCAGAAATCTCTGATTTACTCAGAACCGCCATATTAGCGATCAAATCTGCGCAATCAGAAATAGGAAAGAAACTGGATCTTCTAAGGGATGCGCCAATTAAGGTGGGAATCGATTTTCAACAGTATGAGACCGTTAAAGGTCAATATACCACCGACTTCGACACCTTCGTTGAGAGCGTAGCCAGACGAGTCTTCATAGACAAATATGGCGACGAGATTCATTTTGAGGGAGAAGAAAGTCTCAAGAAATATTCCGGGGGATTTGATCGCTGGACGAAGCGATTTTGCGTGCTCGCTGACATGATGGATGGAACGGACATAGCAGCAATGGATATCAATATGTGGTGCTCCGCTACTGTGCTTTACGACAGCCTGCGCTCACGAATCTTGGGGTCGGTCGTCGGATTTCCTTCAGGAAGGATGTGTGTCGCACGCGAAGATCGCGAAGATGCCTGGTTCACTTCTGACGAAAGCGGTGTGTTTCCGGCAGAAGACAAGAAAAATGTACTGGAGGGGACCTCTGGCTTAACGGACATCCGCCAAGCCAGGATCGGTTTTTATGGCCAAAAGCCGCTCAATTTCTTGAAGACAGTTTCAGATGCTGCTTTTATTGAGATGATTTCCCGAGTAGAGGCAGAGCAGTCGGGCGAACCCGCGCTTCGCCTGTTCAACTTCGCGGGAAATCCCATGATCATCAAGCTCGTAGACCGTTCAAGGGCTAATGATCATCCCGTGGCGGACGGAATGGATGCCATATTTGAAAAAAGAGGTCAGCGGCCGCACGACTTTGTACCTTCTGCTTACATCGCTCTAAAGATGAAGGCTGCGATGTACGACCTCGATGAAATACCAATCACGGAAGATGATTTGGCGGAGACGGTGCGATACCCCGATAACCGAGCCAAGGCGTATGTAATAGCAGCTTCGGACAATCTGGCAGTCGTTTTGGCTAGAAATCTTTCCGCCGATAACCGCTTTACTTGATCACCGCTCAACGCTTCTGGCGCAGCGCGGTCGAAGCCTAGACCATTTATCCCAGCCGTTGTGGTGTTTGCCAAATTTATGGCAGGAGGTTCCTACAAACACCAAAGGTCGCACCGGGGGAATATTCGTATTTGCTCGCTAAGAATTTTAGGTAACTGGTGAACAGCCAGGAAAAAAGGCTCTCCAGCCAATGTCCCCGAAGTCCTGACGTCCTTCGGGTCTGCCGACTGGCGAGATCCGCAGTTTCGTGACCTACACGATGTCCACGGCGTCGAGTGCATCCAGTCTGGGGCTTGTCGACGGCTGGGGACCCGGCGATCCGCACCAGGGCGATGGCACCACACTGTCGGGCCAACAGCCGGAGCTTGGGACAGTTGAGGCTGGCAACTGGGTGGCCGCCTATTCCGCACAGGTCAACCGATTCGCGAGCTTGGGGTTTAACGTCGTCACCTCGCAGGAAGCGTTTCTGGGGCCGGGCCAGCGGGGCGGCGAGTATTTCCCGTTTACAAACGGCCAGGCCTACACACATGGCCCTACCAAGCAGCGCGGACCAGCCTTGGTCGCCACGCGCACGGCAAATGGCGACATTGTTGAGATCGCACACGTCATTGTGGCGCTGCCGTGGAACCAGTTCACCGACTACACCTATGCGACCAAGGGGGGCGGTGGCGCAGCCGCGGGCGTCGCTGCGGCCGCCTATGATCCAAAAGACGCGGCGGACATTCTCAAATCGAAATTCGCAGATCGCTCCGGCCTTCTCGGCGTCAATCTCTCAACCGGATCGATGGGCTACACACCGCCCGTCGCCGTCAAAGCCGGCAACGGTGATTTTCCGTATTCGCTGAGTGCGAATTTCGAGTGGAATCCAGTGCCATTTCCGAGCAGCAACATCGTCACCGCGCCGACCGCCCCGACGCCCGGTTGGACCACGAATTGGCAAAGCCAGCTCTCGATGTCGGGCAGCGGCCTTGAGGCGCTCGGACAAAGCGACGTGCGCGCGGCGGTTTCCACCATCGCGGCGTTCTATGCGACGCAGGACGTGTTCAATTCCACGCCCGTTACGACGGCCGGGACCGAGGTCGAAATCACTGCGGGCCTTGTCCAGGCGTGGTGGGGCCATCAGATTGCCAGCAACGTGGTGACTGCCACGGTGGGCACCTCGACACGCCAGTTCCTGCAATCTGCGCCGGGGCAATACTTCACCCCCGGCACGGATTACGCAACGCTTGCGGTTACCGGCTCCCGCGTCCAGGTCGAGCGATTGTGTCCTTCAGGGCAATACGCGCTGTCCCGCGGCTGGGACAAGTCGGGCATGTCGTTTGCCATCACCAACGCGCACGGCGACGTGCAGAACTTTGCCTATTACGAGAACCACTACAGCATCAACGAGACCCAGTTCCAATGCGGCCGGCTCGAGGGTTTCAGGTTGGCAAATTGGGTATTTCCGCAAGGGGTGACGGTCAATCTGACCTATGGCCAGCCTTACGACACGGAGGACCATTGCAGCTGCAGCCAGCCGCATATCGAACAGCTCGTTTCGGTGAGCAACACGCTCGGCCGCACCATCACGTTCCCGAACGACGGCAATGGGACGATCACGGGGATTTCAAACGGCACGCACAGCGTTTCGATAGCGGAGTCAAGCTATCCCGATCCCACTGCCACGACGTTCACCGACCAGTCGGCTAAACAAACAAAAGTCGCGTGGACCCAAACCACGGCCCGAAGCGATTCGCAGCGCCCGATCCCGCACTGGCTGCTCAACGATGTCTATACCGCCGACAACCTCACCAAAGCCAATATGGAATATCACTTCGATGCCCTTGGCCGCGTGAAAGAGATTCTCGACGGCGTCGCGATACAGAAGGGTACGCGCGGGCCATATGAGTTTCTGATTGCCGACGGCACGCGCGGCGAGCGCGACGACCCACTCGGCCAGCCCTACGCCGTCGTCTACGACATCTATGGCCATCCGGCGCACTACATCGACGAATTGGGCTTCGACACCGACGCTCAGTTCGACGGACGGGGGCGGGCCATCCAATACGTCTATCCCGAAGGCGACTGCGAGATCATGGGATATGACAGCCACAACAACGCCATCAGCTATCAGCGCATCGACAAGGTCTCACTCTGCAACCCGGGCGCCGGAAGCACGCATGTGCTGTCCGCCAGCGCCGTCTACGATCAGACCTGGAACAAGCCGACCTCGGTCACCGACGCCCGCAACAAAACAACCACGCTGGCCTACTACAACAGCGGCAACGGCACGTCCCTGCTGCATACCGCGACGTGCCCCACGATCGCTGAAGGTACGCCCGTCTATACCTTTGCCTACACGTCCATCGGCAAAGTCGATACCGCAACGGGACCAACCGGTATTGTCGCTAAGAACACCTATGACGGTAGCGGCAATGGCAATCTGCTATCGACGATCAACGACTACTCGACGGGTAGCGGTCATCTCAACCTGACCACCAGCTTTCTCTACAACGCCGATGGGGACGTGACGTCCATCACCGATCCTAATGGCAACAAGACCGGTTTCCAGTATGACGCCAACCGCCGGAAAACCGAAACCGATCATTACAACACAGCCACGTCGCTCAACGCCGCCGAACGGACGATCTATGACGATATCGGCCGTGACAAAGAGGACGATGTTGGCCTGACCTTCTCCGGCACGACGGTCGCAACATGGCAGATGGTCAAGTCGACCACCTACTCCGCGACCTCGAAGGTTCTGACCGTCACCGACGCCGACAATCGGACGACGACGACCACCTATGACGACGGAGACCGGACCTACACGATCACCGATCCGATCCCGCGCAAGACGCACTTCGCCTATTGCGCGGCCGGCAACGCCAATTGCGCCGCCAATCAGGTCAAGACCGAGTACCGTGCGTGGACATCGGGCTCCGCGTGCTCTGTCACCGGTTCGCTGCAGGAATGTTATCGCCGCATAACGTACTTTCCGGACGGCGAGCAGCGCACGATCACCGATGCCAACAGCAACGTCACGACCTATGGCTACGACGATTTTGTCCGCCTGACCAAATCGACATTCCCCGATACGACCTTCGAGCAGCTCACCCTCGACGAAAACGGCAACGTCACCCAGCGCACCAACCGCGCCAGCCAGAACCTGACCTACCAGTACAACGCGCTCAACTGGATCACCCAGAAATGCAGGCCCACCACAGGGGCGAGCTGCCCAGCGAGTCCGGCAGAGACCGACTACTGGAAGTATCTGCTCGACGGCAGCATTGACACGCTCTGCACCTCATCCGACTGCAGCACGAGCAACTTGATAGACTACAGCTACGACACCGCGGGCCGGCTGTACCAGGTCAAGACACAGCCGACAGGCTTCGGTTCAGCCCGATACGTCCTCTACACACTCGACGGGGACGGCAACCGGACCAAGCTGCGCTGGGACGTAGCCAACGATGGCGGATATTACGCAGGCTACTGCTACGACAATCTGAACCGCATGACAGCGGTCATGGAAAACTCCACCGATAGCGGCTGCGCCACCAATCTGCTCGCGACCTATACCTACGACACGCTGTCGCGGCGCAAGACCCTGACCTATCCGAACGGTACAGCCGTCAATTACTCCTACTCCAATGCAGGCGACCTGCTCACCCTGAACCACACGCCTGGCGGGAGCCCGCACTACACCTTCACCTACACCAACGCGCACGAACTCTTTACGGAAGACAACACCAACGCGACTTTCGTCTGGCAGCCCACGACCAACAGCTCGACCGCCTACACGCCCAACAACCTGAACCAGTACACCGCCATCGGCACGCAAACGACCGGCGGCACAAGCTGTTCGAGCGCCGCCCAAGGCCTTTCCTACGACTGCAACGGCAATCTGACCTTCGACGGCACCTACACTTACGGCTACGACGCGGAGAACCGGCTGCTGACGGCGAGCAAGACCGGATTGGCGGCGAGCTACCAGTACGATCCGCTCGGCCGGCGCACCCACAAATCCGGCACCGGCGTCACGGAGCGATACTTCCTCAGCGACGGCAGCGACGAGATCGTGGAGTACGACGCGAACAAAGCCGTCGTCGCCTACTATGTGCCCGGCCCCGCCATCGACGAGCCCGTCGCGATGGTCACCGGCACCGCCGCGCCCTATACGCACGAGTTCTTCCGCACCAACCACCAGGGCAGCGTCATCGCCACGAGCGCGGACGACGGCTCGCGCGCCGAGGGGCCCTTCACCTACGATCCCTATGGCAACTGCTTCGACGGCGCCAATCCGTGCAGCGCCGGCGAGCCCTACCGCTTCACCGGCCGCCGGCTCGATCCCGAGACCGGCCTCCTCTACTACCGCGCCCGCTACTACGACCCCGCCAAGGGCCGGTTTCTGCAGACTGATCCCATCGGATACACCGCCGACCTCAACCTCTACACATATGTCGGAAATGATCCGACGAATAAGACCGATCCGACCGGGTTGGCAAATAACTGCGGCTCAGGGAACACCGGATCGCGGATACAGGGTGAGAACACGGGGCATTGCGAAGGCGAAGCGGAGTTTGTTGGTTCAAACGGAGGCAAGCGGTCGGAAGGGCGCAGTACGCAAAAGCCTGGAACCGTGCACACCTCCCCCACCTACGGCTCTCCCCAAAACACAACTCATAAACCAGGCGATCCGCACGAGTTTGCGTCAGAAGTTTTGGGTACGCACCTCGCTCGTATGAAAGGTGTTCGAGCGGTCTACTATCACAAAAGACTGAGCACGATTACAGGTGGCGCTATAGAGAATAACTCGCTGCCGGATGTTACAGTTATCATGAATAATGGTCTTGTAAGAGTATTCGAAATTCTTTCTCCCGGCCAAACAGCGAGAAATATGCAAGAAAAATACTGGGGGACTCCCGAGACCGGTCAGAGCTTTAGACTGGGGCCCATCACATCGCTTACAATGAAACAAGCATGGGGTCTTCCAGAAGCTGCCGAAGTAGCGAATACGGAGGCAAGAAGAGCAATGGTAGGCCAGATCATGCATGATGCTATAGATGCCGCCATAGAACTATTGGAAGATGAAGACTAACAACTCAGTTTTGATGTTAGCAGTCTGTGTCATTCAATTTTCGAGAGAAGGAAAGAGAGCTTAATGTTCGGACTGTGCATCTATGGCCTCAGAAGGACAGCGACTGAGGCCGTTGGTATTACGCAATTGCTCGCTGAGTATCTCGAATTGCGCTCTCACCATATGGTGTTGAAGCGCAACAACAAGCGCTCTCAGACTCGCATTATGATAAGTAAACCGAATTCTATGCCCGACTTGCGGTTGCCGGCGTCAAACTACTCAATCCATGCTTCTGAAAATGAATCCGGAGATGAAGTCATCGAGAATTCCGGTGCGTACATTTCCTATTTCACAAATGAGGTATTCAGCAGCCTAATTGCCTATTCCGACAGAGTGGACCTTGAATTCTTTTTGAATTATGCCCCCTTCTCCACGTTGATGAGGAATAGTCGGGCAAAGTATGGCTTTGCAATTGACTGGCAGGAGAAATCGTCGTTTTGGGCTTACGCTGCCGGCTTTCAAGATCTAGCTTCGTTGGGTGGAAACTTGTTGAACGAAACGCCAGCAGGAAGATGGGGAGTTGCTCTTCGAAGAAGCCCGGACGCTTTGCTTGATGGAAATTTTCGGGACATATATCCGGTCAACTTCCTTACCGATATGCACCTTAGTCGCTCCACGCCCAGCGGTGAAGTTCGCAATCTTATATTTGATGGCGGGTCGGAATGGGGTCAAATATCCGAAATCTGCAGCGACTGGTACAAGTGGATTGTCAGAAAGGAAAACATTGACGTTATCAGACGCAGATTCCTATCCGCTGGGTTACTAGAACCCAATTTCCTCTAGCCCGAGTATCTGCAGTCAGCCTTAGCGCCTGAAAGTCGCCAATAAATATCGTTACTGCGAACGGACGTCCTTGAATCTTATTTCCTCAGCGACGGCAGCGACGAGATCGCCGAATACGATGCGAGCAAATCGATCGTCGCCTACTACGTACCTGGTCCCGCCATCGACGAGCCCGTCGTCATGGTCACCGGCAGCGGCCCCACCTACACGCACGAATTCTTCCGCACCAACCACCAGGGCAGCGTCATCGCCACGAGCGCGGATGACGGCTCCCCCGGGCAAGCATCTTGGTATCCGGGGAGTCCAGGAGTTAGTGTCAATAAACAAGGGTATGCAGTGATCCCGATTTTCGTTACAAAAAATAATCAGGTGCCGCTACCATGACACTCAGACAAACACCGTTAGAGGACCTCGGCCCAGCGAACTTGACGCCTCAGGCGATGATTGCACAGCCAATTGAGCACTTCTTGAGTACCTTGGGAATATCGATCACTGAAGGAGATGATGATCTCGGTTACTTCCATGGGGCGGCACTTGTTCTTGATGAGAAGATTTCCTTTGCATTGCTACACCATCGCGGTGACCTGCCAAATACAACGATTGTATATCTGGTGGGACAGCAGCTCGACGGTCCCGATGTTACAAAATCAGTGAATGAAATTATCCGCGCCTTAGGTGTCGAGGATGCCCTTGTGACATGGCGTCGAGACCCACCACTCTAGCGTCGGATCAATCGATTTAGGAGGCTTAAGTGGGCAACGCATTTTCGCGCAGATAAAAGTGTGCGCCCCAGGTCATTCGCGCACCGCAACCGCTTGCCGATCACGGTTTCGAGATATCGAACGGCGTGCCCGTGCGCTCCCATGGTGTGAACAGGTGCGCGAGAGTCTCGCGCATCACGCGCCAGTTCACCCCGAACACGGGTTCGGCTTTGAAAAGAAACCTTTCTGAAAGCGGATCAGCCAGATTCGTGAGATAGCGCAGAATATTGAACATGTGCGTAGAGTTGGTCGTGACAGTGAGCACGAGCAAATTCGGCACACCCCAATGGCTTTCAAAGGCACGACTGCGGAATAGTTCGTGATACCCACGAACTTTCTTCGCGAAGGCGTTCTGCGTCGATGTTTTGCGTTCGATGCTCTCGGAGTTGCGATCTATCTCGACGGCGAAGAACCGGTATCCGTCACCGGGGTAGCGGAAGCCGAAGAGGTTGTCCGGGATCAAGGAGCCCAGCACGCCCGGTATAGGGATGGCGAGCGGGTTGGGCGACGAGCGGGTGCTTTCCGGGCATTTTGGATGAGAAAGGATGTGTTCCGTAGGGATGAACGCGATCCCGCGTTCGCGCGCGAGAAGCTCTACGGACGCGCTGATGCTCGCTCCCATGATGCGATGGAGGAAATGATCGGTACGTGGAGGCGCATAGCGATCCAACTGACCAGCCTCGGACAATACTTGCCTGCCGGCGTCCGTGAGGTCGTAGACGAGCGGCTGATAGCGCGCGGCGAACGATGCGAATTGCTGCGGCGGACGGGACAGCATCGGCGGCGTGTTCTCGGTGCCATGATAGAACTTGGTCAACCGGTCGGCATGGGCACGGAAGCCCGGTCGCAGATGCTTGGCGAACTCGTAAAGCAGATGCGTGGGCAGGGGGCCGTGACGCTGGATCGTCGATTTCGCGCTGCCGCTCGTTGCCGAACAGGCGGCGCATGAGCGGGGTGTAGGTAGACGGGCCGGGGAAATCCATTAGAAGGCGTGGAAAACGAGTAGAAGGCGTGGAAAACGAGATAGAGGATAAACAAACCAAGCGCGCCAACAAGAACGCGCTGACCCGTTGTCGCTTGCTGCCACATCTCTTCGACCTTGCCCCACGTCGTATCAAACTCGAGCGGATCCGAAGAGCCGTGCCTCTCATACATAGCCATCCCTGCAGTTGCTGCAGCATACGGCATCGCCGGGGCAGGGCTTTCGGGCGCCAATGTGCTGGCAGGAGCAATGCTCGGTGTTGGAGACGACATACCGGCGATGGCCGCTTGGGGCACAGCGCCAACCTGAACGGCCGGGACACCAGTGCTGAAGTCGATGAGGTCTCGCGGCCGTCGAACGTGGCGGCGGTGTCGAGGTAGTTTTTGAGGGTGTGGCAAGCGGTCATGATCGCTTCTTCGGCGCCGAG
>Ga0068855_100008033_pt1 | contig 12749 bp, 13 predicted proteins | sample KBSCornC52_FD_66592 | JGI IMG/M metagenome (GOLD analysis project Ga0068855, IMG submission 66592) | Corn rhizosphere microbial communities from Kellogg Biological Station, Michigan, USA - KBS Corn C5-2 | ecosystem: Host-associated > Plants > Roots > Rhizosphere > Soil ...
GCGAAAAGTGATAATACGCAGAAGCCTTCAGCGAAGTCGCTTGCTTTGTGGGCGGCGGCAGCTTAATCGTGTTCGGCTGCTGGTTCGGCACGGCCTGCGTCTGCGCACCGGCCAAGCCGGTAGTCAATATGCAGGTAAACGCTAGCGATTTAAAGTGGAGGTGGGGCATGTCGAGCGTGGAAACCGTCGGCCTGACGAGTCAAGACTTGTACGCCCCCAGTATAGCTCCGAATATGGCCCGGTTGCTGGTTGTGGTGGGCCCGACAGGCACGGGTAAGAGCAGTCTGGCGCTGCAGTTGGCGCATGCCTTTCACGGCGAAATCGTTAACTGTGATTCGGTCCAGGTGTATCGTGGGCTCGAAATCGGGTCGGCCAAACTTCCCCCGAGGGAACGACGTGGCATCCCGCATCATTTGATCGACGTCATCGACGCGCACGATGACCTCACCGCCGGGGCCTATGCCTCACTCGCACGCGACGTACTGTGCCAGCTCAAAGCCCGCGGGGTGCTTCCTATCGTCGTGGGGGGCACCGGTTTTTATCTGCGCGCCCTATTGGCGGGGCTCTCGCCCGCGCCAGGGCGTGATTCACGTCTCCGCAGCCGGCTCGCGGTAATTGCGGCGCGCCGCCCGGCGGTTTTGCACCGGTTTTTGCGCCGTCATGATCCGGCATCTGCCGCGCGCATTCATAGGAACGACCACCAGAAGCTCATGCGCGCCATCGAACTGACGCGACTGGCCGGGCAACCGGCTTCGCGGATGCAAGGTTTTCCCAGACAGCGCCTTGAGGGTTTTCGTGTGCTTCAGATCGGCTTGAACCCTCCGCGGCGCTTGCTCCGGGAAGCGCTCGATGCGCGTTCAGCAGAAATGTTTCGTGCTGGTCTTATTGAAGAGACCCGCGCACTTCTCGAATCCGGCGTCGATGCGCGCGCGAAGTCCTTGCAAAGCCTCGGGTACAAGCAGGCCCTCGAATTTCTGAGCGGGCGATTGTCGCTTGCTGATGCTGTGCGCCAATGTCAGGCAAGGACGAGGCAGTACGCCAAACGCCAGATGACCTGGTTTCGCGCGGACCCGACGATCCGTTGGTTGTCCGGATTCGGCTCTGACACCGAAATTCAGAGGGACGCCTTGGCCATTGCCGGAGATTTTTTGATGGCGGAAGAAAACAAAAAGCCCCTGGAGGAATTCTCCAGGGCCAGTCCGAAATAGCGAGACGGCGGAGTCCTAGTTTCGGACGAGATACTCCTTACTTGCCACCAGCAACGCGTCCCGCTGCCGAATCAGCCAAGTAATAACGTCGAGCGACGACAGTTTTGTTAAATAGCCCACAACTAATAGCCAAGGTTTCCTTTTAAATTTGGTGGTCCAGCGAGTACAGTGGACTTCGCTGTGCCCGGAATAGGGTGCCCTAAATAACTCATTGCGATCAATAATGGCTTGTCGTTAATTGGTTTTTATGGGAGTACTTAGTGGGCGTTTCACTAGCGACAGAACCCGGTAACCCCCCAATACAACGCCTAACACGACGTAAATCGTCGAAACGCTACCATGAATCTGTGTTGCTGTTGCGCGTTCTCAGCTATTCCGCCCTCCTTTTCGCCGCGATTCCCGTCCAATCCGCCACGGTTCTGGTTCTGCGCTTTCACAATGACTCCCAGTACTCCGATCTGAACTGGGTAGGCGAGAGCATTTCCTCGACGCTCGAGCAGGAATATGGGGAGGCCGGCCAAATCGCTCTTGACCGCGACGCGCGCTCCGAGGGCATGCGGCGGCTTTCTCTGAGGCCAGATGCCGACTTTACCAAGGCAACGATGATTCACCTTGCCCAGAGCCTCGATGCCGAATATCTCGTTTTCGGAACTTATGAAACGAAGCTGTCTCCCGGCAGCTCGGAGCTGAAGGACAGCTCGATCCAGATCACCGCGCATTTCATCGATCTTAGAAAGCTGCGCACTGGTCCCGATATCTCCGAGGCCGGGAAGCTCGCTGATTTATCCCGATTCAAAGAACACCTTGCCTGGGAGTTGCTAAAGTACATCGATCCCAAGACAGAGCTGCCCCTGGATCAGTTCATGAATGCGCGGAAGCTGACTCGCCTCGACGCGGACGAGAGCTATACTCGCGGTTTACTTTCGACGGACAAGGATCAACGCCAAAAGTGGTTTCTCCTAGCTGCCAATCTGGATTCGGCCTTCATCGCGCCCGCGTATGAATTGGGTAGGCTGTATTTGGATCGCAAAGATTACCGTCAGTCGATTCGCTGGCTCCTGCGCGTCCCCGCGGCCGATCTGCGTTATCCGGAAGCTCGTTTCTATATGGGACTGAGCGCTTATGGCGCGGCCGACTATGCTTCGGCTGCGAATTATTTCCGCGAGATCTCAACGATCATGCCGCTGAACGAGGTGTATAACAACTTGGCCGCCGCGGAAGATCAACTCAACCAGCCTGCCGCTTTGGACGACTTTCGCCGGGCGCTCGATGGCGATCCCAACGACCTTATCTATCTGTTCAATCTGGGTGCGGCGCTGCTGAGGAAAAATTCTTTCGATGAGGCTGCGAAACGGCTGGATCAAGTGACTGACGGCGCTCCCGCGGATAAAGAAGCGCAGGAATTGTTGACGCGGGCCCAGGATCGCTTGACAAGCCCGCCCGGCGCGAAGCCTCTGGTGGCTGCGCGACTGAAGCTGAAGCTTGACACTGTCGCCTTCCGACAACTCAAAGCAATGGTCGAGCCCAAGGGCAAATGATGTTCGAGGCATTCGGCCTATCCGATCCCGGCTGTGTCCGCTCGAACAATGAAGACTACTTCATTAGCGACAGCGAATCGGGCATTTTTATATTGGCGGATGGCATGGGCGGCGCCAACGCCGGAGAGTATGCCGCGCGTCTCAGCGCGGAAACGTTGTATGAATTTTTGTTGAACCCCGCCAATCGAGACGCTCCGGAAGCACTCGAACAAGGGTTGGTTCAGGTAAACGCGACCGTTCGTCAGGCGGCCGGCGGCAATCCCGATCTAGAAGGAATGGGCACGACTTTGGTGGTCGCACGCGTCACCCGAAATATGGGCGAAGGCCGTCTGCAGATTTCGAGCGTGGGTGATAGCCGCGCGTATCTGTGTTCGAACGGCACGCTCTCACTTCTTACCGAAGATCAAACCTGGGTAGCCGAAGTGGGCGCGCGGCTCGGGCTCAGCGACGATGCTCTTAAGAAGCATCCCATGCGGCATGTTCTCACCATGGCGGTGGGGAGCGCGGAAGACCTGCGTGTCTTCTCTCGGAGTGTGGAAATGAAGCTTTCCGATCAAATTTTGTTGTGCTCGGATGGACTTCATGGAGTGCTCAACGAAAAAACTTTAGGGGATACGCTTCATTCTGAGAAAAGTCTGCCCGAAAAATGCCACTACTTAGTGGAAGCCGCGAAGAGTGCGGGCGGGCCTGACAACGTAACGGTTGTTTTGATTCAACTCGTCTAAATTCGCCGCGGCCGAGGCGCGTGAGGCCGCATGAGATCCCTTTCTTCCTTTCTTTCGCTTGTCCTAATCCCCTTGATCGCCGTTTTGCCGATTCGGGCGCAGCTGCCGCCGGCTCCGGCTGCCGCGGAAGCCACGCTACAGGTGCGCGTGGTCGAGAGCTCCGTGAACCAATTCATGGTGGAAATCACTGACGGCTCGGCCGCGCCTGTCGATGGGGCGGCCGTGGCTTTCCGGTTGCCCGATAGCGATCCTATTGGAACATTCGCCGACGGCTCACATGCCTCGGTGGTTTACACCGATATCAACGGCCGCGCGCGGGTATCGGGCATTCAATGGAACCGCACGTCCGGTGTCGCTACTGTGCGAATAACCGCCGTCAAAGGCGCGTCCCATGCGGGATTGATTCTCGAACAGGCAATTTCCAGCACTGTTGTGGATGTGCCGGTGGCAAAGGCCGCTCCGCAACCCGACATTGCAAAGCCCGTCGTTCTACAGCCCGCCGTTACACAACCAGGTATTCCGAGGGCCTCCGAGGAGAAGGCTGTGAAGTCCGAACCGATCGTTGTCGCTCATTCGGGAGCTCCCACCCCTCCGGCACCGATACCGCCGCCGAGCGTATCCGTGACGAACGCATCGCCCGGTGAAGCGCCGCATAGCAGCAAGAAATGGCTCGTCATCGCGCTGCTGGCGGGCGCCGCGGGCGCGGGTGCCGCTTTTGCCATGAAAGGCAAAGGCACTTCAACGGCAGCCGCCGCGCCTTCGCTTTCGATCGGAAATCCCAGCATCAGCATCGGCCATCCATAGAGCGCGCCGCTAAACGGATCATGAAACCACTCTTCGGATTGTTATTCCTGACCGCGGCGCTCACAGCCCAAGTGAGCGCGCCACGTGCGGGGTGGGCGCGATTTTTGGACGGCGTGCATGCCGTCAAGGGTCTTCCAGCCAATCTGTTGGTCTCCGACGCTCTCGTCACTCGCGCCAACTCCGTAAGTTTTTCGGACTCAGGCGGGCTAGTCTCACGCACGGGCAAGATTGATCTGGTCGACGCTAATGCTCAGCTGATTGCGACCTTCGCCTCCGATGAAGCGGCACCGGTGCTGAATATGGATGGTGCTCTCACAACCGCCATCGCCTGGCTGCCTTCCAGTCACTCAATTCTTTATTGGAATGGCAAGGATTTTGCGCACGCTGAAGCGAATCTGGTGGGCGAGGTCACAGGTATCCAGGTCACCGAGCCAGATAAAGCGCGTCTGCTCATCCGCCAAACGAATGGGAGCGTCGCGGCGGTTGTTGTGTCGCTCAAGACGGGCCTGGTGGTGGATTCTCAAATCTTGCCGGGTGTCGCAGGGCGTGCTACTGCGCAACATTCTTTTCTTGTCGCCGTCGATTCGAAAACTCTGATCATAGAATCAGCAAACGGCTGGCGGCGCGTGCTGCCAATCGCCGCTGGCGATCTCACTATCGAGCGAATGTCCTCCGACTGGCTGCACATTTTCTCTGCCAGCTCCGGTGAACATTGGGCACTTCACCTCACTGAAAGCGATCTGCAACTATCGCAATTGCCTCCAGCACGGGAGACGGCCCAATGAAGCGGCTTCTGTGCGCCCTACTGCTGGGAGTTGGTCTGACACAAGCGCAGACTCCCTCCCCACTCACTTTCTACGTACACGACACAAGCGGCGCCACCCCGGATACACCCCTCAATTCTTCGTATGCGTTTGCGAATACGCCGCAGGGTAGTTCTACACCGCTGGTTATCAAGGCAGTGAACACGTCGGCCGGCACAATCTATTGGGTTCAGGCGTTCGTGTCTAATGCTGCCAATTCAACCGTCGGAAACGGCAACTTCTCCATTACCGGACAAATCATCGACCAAGTACTCGCGCCGTCTGGTTCACTTCTCTTCACTATCAATTTTTCGCCTACCTCCACCGGGGCCATAACCGGCTACCTGCGAGCTACCTATCAGATCCAGCAGGCTGGTTGCAGCTTTACGAGCGGCGCCAATCCATGCCCGAGCGGCACCGTAAACGCCTCTACGCTGACCGGCAACGCCATCAGTCCTCAACTGCTACTGAGCTATAAGGCCGCGAGCGGTAGCGCAGTCGTCCTGCAACCCGCGAGCAGCACTCCTTTCGATTTCGGAAGTGTCTCGACGAGCTCCTCGGTTACCGTGACGTTCATTCTGTCGAACCAGACTTCGGGCACATTGCCCACGCCCACAATCAAGCTGCAGACTACCCAATTCTTTGCCACTGCGTTTCACCTGGACACTTCGGCTCTTCCGGCCTCGATTATCGGCAACTCCTCTGCTACGCTCACTGTCACCTTCGCGCCCGGACAGCTCGGTGTTACCGATCCTTCTACTGCCCTCCTTGTCGGCACGCTCAGCTACGCGCTTAAAGGAACGGGAATTGTTGTCGCCGATATCGACGCGCTAGACATCTCTTATACGGACATAACCCCGGGCAGCCCATCATTTGGCAAAATCACACGCCCGCAAGCCGCAACGGCCATCCAATTTGATCAGCTTGTTGCAGGCGGCGGTGGCAGCTCGATCTTCAATTTCGTAGTGACGAATCCCGCGATATCCTACAATGCCGTCGCGGTCTCTCCCCTGCGCGTTTCGGGCGCCGGGTTCGGAATCTCGGGCGTGCCCACCGAGCCTATTAGCATTGCGCCGGGGACCTCCATTGCGTTTACGCTCACGTTTGCAGCGGCTACCAGCGGCACGTACACGGGCTCTCTGTCGATTGGCCCCCGTCAGTTCGTTTTACAGGGGCTCACCGTTATTTCGCCCTTTCCGTCCTTCTCGTTTCAACTCAGCTCACAGCCTCTTATCAGCCAGCAGCAAGTGAATTTGAGCGTTCAGTTTTCGGCTCCGGCTGCCATTGCTGGGACGGGTACGCTGAGTATGAAATTCGTGCCCTCGGTACCCAATGTGGCGGACGACCCGGCGGTAGTTTTCCTCGCCACGAACAGCCGCCTCCTAAATATCGATCTGGCGGTCGGCGCGCAAACTGCCGCCTATAAAGGTCAATCCACGATTGCCTTCCAAACCGGGACCACCGCCGGGACGTTGACGTTCACCCTCGAATTTGTAAACACCGCATCGTACTCGCAGTCCTTCACAATTACACCCACGGCCATACACATCACCTCGGCGACTGCGGTCCGTCAGAATCCGAATCTCGTGGTGACCATTAATGGCTATGACAACACCTACAGTGCCGGCCAGCTTAGCTTCACGTTCTACGATCTGGCCGGAAAGGTGATCACGCCGGTCACGGTAAATGCCACGACGAGTTTTCAGCAGTATTTCTTTACCAACAATCAGACGGGCGGGGCATTCGCGCTGCAAGCCAGTTTCCCGGTGCAGGGCGACGTGACCCAGGTGGGCGCAGTCGCGATAGGGCTCACCAACTCAGCCGGACAAACCAACGCTACGCAGACGTTCCAATAAGAGAAATCAGGCCAGCGGATTAATCCAGCGCAATCCCGTGAACCGGCTGAAGTCTTGGTCACGCGAAGCGCGTGATGCGCCGTTCTCGAGAGCCAAGGCGGCAAGTGCGGCGTCGCTCAACAATGAACCCGTAGCCCGGTGTTCAGTGGCCAGCCGCTCAAGGATTTCTGCGATGCACCACTATCACGTTTGTGTTGCCTAACAAATCCCTTACCGCGTAGAAAGCGTCCCGGGGCGACTTCGGATAAGCGACATTTCTGAAGTTGTCGATATGCGGAGAAAGGCCCAAAGCGTTATCCAGGGAGTTAAGGTTGTATATGTCAGCAATCGCCCTCACAATCGCGGGTTCCGATCCCAGCGGCGGAGCCGGCGTCCAGGCTGATCTCAAAACCTTCCAACAATTCGGCGTCTATGGGGAAGCAGTAGTAACGCTGCTGACCGTGCAGAATACGCAAGCCGTCTCTGAGGTCCACACGCTGGACCCAGCTCTGGTGATCAGGCAAATACAAGCTGTGATTGAAGACATCCCGCCGGCTGCCGCAAAGACGGGGGCCCTCGGGAATGTCGAGATCATCGAAGCGGTTGCAGCATTAGCCGCAACGTTCGGCTTTCCGCTGGTTGTCGATCCCGTTATGGTGAGCAAACATGGCGCGCGCCTGCTGGCACCCGATGCCGTGACCGCGCTGCGACACAAATTACTCCCACGCGCTTTGCTGCTGACGCCCAACCTGCCCGAAGCCGAAGCTCTGACGGGCCGGTCGATTAGTACGAAAGAAGAAATGCAGGCGGCCGCCCAATGCCTTTTCGATCTAGGTTGCCCGAACGTTCTGATCAAAGGCGGCCATTTGCCGGGCCAGCCCGTTGACTTGCTCTATAGTAAGAGCGGCGTTCGTTTTTTTGAAGGTACGCGCGTCGAAACCCGTCACACGCATGGCACCGGATGCGCGTATTCGGCGGCGATCACCGCTGGCCTGGCTCTTGGTCATGCTTTGGAGCAATCGGTAGCGCAAGCCAAGGCGTTTGTCCAGAGAGCTATTGAAACGGCGCCGGGTCTCGGCGCCGGAAATGGGCCGCTAAATTTTAATACTTCGGCACGCTAGGATCGACCTTGTCGCTCCAGGCTGTGATGCCGCCGATCATATTTCGAACGTTTTTAAAGCCATGTTGCTTCATCAAGTCCACAGCTTTCTGGCTGCGCGCACCAGATTTGCACTGGGCTATGATTTCTGCGTTCGGATCGAGTTCTCGCAAACGCTTCGGCAGCTCGCCGAGTGGAATCAGCCGGGCTCCCGGAATGCGAGCGATCTGGTATTCGTATGGCTCGCGCACGTCGATTAAGAGGAAGTTATCGCCGCTATCCAGTTTCCGCTTCAGCTCCAGGGCGTCGATCGCAGCTTCCGTAGCGACCGGCTGTGCATTCAATGGTCGAATTCCACAAAATTCCTGGTAATCAATCAACTTGGTGATTGTTGGATGGTCGCCGCACACCGGGCAATCCGGATTCCGCCGCAGTTTCAATTCGCGAAAACGCATTCCGAGCGCGTCGTAGAGCAGGAGCCGGCCCTTAAGGGTCGCGCCGATCCCAAGAATAATTTTCGCCGCCTCGGTGGCTTGTATCACCCCGATGATGCCCGGCAAGATGCCGAGCACTCCACCTTCCGCGCAGCTTGGAACTAAACCAGGCGGTGGCGGTTCCGGATACAGGCAGCGGTAGCAGGGTCCATCCTGGTGAGTGAATACCGATGCCTGTCCCTCAAATCGAAAAATCGAGCCGTAGACGTTGGGTTTTTTCAGAATTGCGCAAGCATCATTCACCAGGTAGCGCGTCGGAAAATTATCTGTGCCGTCGACCACGATGTCGTAATCACGCAAAATCTCGAGCGCGTTTTCACTCGTCAATCCAGAGTCGAATTTATCGACGCGGATATTGGGGTTGATATCGTGCATACGATCTGCTGCCGAGTCCAGCTTCTTGCGGCCGATATCGCTGGTGCCATGAATGACCTGCCGTTGAAGGTTGGATGCATCGACCACGTCGAAGTCCACGATTCCAATACGTCCGACTCCCGCCGCAGCCAGATACAAGCCGAGCGGCGCACCAAGGCCGCCCGCCCCGATCATAGCCACACTGGCCTGCTTGAGCTTAGTTTGGCCCTCCATTCCGACTTCGGGCAGAATTAGATGCCGGCTGTAGCGTGCCACCTCTTCATTCGAAAGAGCGGGCGCAGCTTCGGCCAGCGCTGTCGCTCCGCCCGCCACGCTTGGCACAATCGAAATCGTCTCGTTGCCCTCGAGCTTTGTCGCATCTTTGTCCAGGTATCGTATGTCTTCGTCGTTCACATACACGTTTACAAAGCTGCGCAGCTTACCTTGATCGCTGAAAAGATTTTTCTTGATGTTCGGATAACGGGCGGTTAGTTGATCGAGCGCATCGCGCACGGTAGCACCGGTCACTTCTACCGAATCGCTCTGTTCGGTGAACTGGCGCAGTGCGGTTGGAATCAGAATTTTGGCCATTTCAACTCCTCGCGTTCCGCCGACGTCTGGTCCAAATCCGGCAAGAAACTATTGGCATGATTGAATTTTCCATTTTGGATAGAGAGCACCACAAACGAATACCAGGGGCAAGAGTTCTTCAGGTCCGTGGCTGAAAAATACGCGTCGCAATCCGGATGCGAGTGAAAGATGCCGATCAAATCCAACCCGCGTGCACGTGCCTGGCGATCCGCTTCGAGAAGGTCCTCCGGCCGCAGTTCATATCGTTCGGCTTGCTGCCCAACGTACGCATTTTCCATCGGTACGGCCTCTGTAACCAATTTAGATCCGTCATCCAGGCGGCCAAGCATTGCACCGCAGCATTCGTTCGGATAGATTTTCTCGGCGTGCCGGACCATTGTTTCCCACGGTTCTATCGCGATCTCGATCATTTTCTTAACTGAACCACATCGATTCGCTCAAGCATCCGCAAGCTCCGCGCCGGTTTCTTGTCGCTTGGTACGACGATACGCAAGGGCCCCTGCGTATCGCTCAGTGGCTGTCCTTGGGCACGGTCGGCCACGAGGATCTCGGAATCCGTGAAGGCCGAATCCGTTTCGGTCAGCGTATATACAACAGCGTAACCGTCACGGGCCGTCGCCAGAACATATGTCGTGAGGGCTTTACCCTTCAGATCTTTTCCGATCGGCGCTCCGGCCTTTTCGAGAACGTCATGCAGCAGCACGCCGTCGTATTCCACCTTGGTACCATGCTCGGTCACGCTCACATGATGGCGCGGCATCTTGGCTAAATCGGTGTCGGTGAAAATTTGCTCGGGCTTGTCGTCAACCCTTACAACCACTTTGACCTGAGGACCTGCAGATTGGGCCCAGAGAACAAGTGAGAATAACGGCAGCGCCGTCAAAATGAGCTTCATTAGAGCCCGCTAAGAGGGGAGATATTGCTTGAGCGGCTCGAAGAAGCTCTTGACGAAGTTTACTGCGGTCTGCACGGCTTGGTCCGGCCCGCGGCCATCAACACCCACTACCACACGTATCAGGGCCGTATCGCTTCGGTTGTAGCGGATAGCATCGGTGACCGTGAAGAATTTGGCAGCGTATTCACTCGCGATCGTCCGGTTGCGGGCCTGGTACCAATACAAAACGGCGCTTTGATTCTGCCCGCGTGAAACGACGTATCGGTTGAGCCGGATAGCGGCCGGTTCGCCCGCGATAGCCACATCCACCATGCCCGATTGCTCTTGCACCCATCCAGCGCCCGGTAAGCAGTTCTTGGGAGAATGCGGTGCCTTACCGGTTCGTTGTGTTTCAAAATAGGCGACAAAAAGGTTCGCTATCTGGCCATTGTCCTTCTCCTGGTACAAGCGAGAAAGAATGTCATCTGCCTTGAGCACGTCCAGAGTCTCCTGGTCCATCTGGACGTCCTGGAGCATCTTCCAATCCGAACCGGGAATGGAAAATTCGCTCAAGGGCCTGCGGACGGGAATCTTCTCGTTGCGGGAAAACCCGTAGAAGACACTAGCCTGCGCCAGCAGCACCAGGCTCAATATGCTTACGCTTTTGGAATTGAACAATCCCGCCATGGCCTTATGCCTTTCCGAATCGTTTCACCGCCAAGTTGATCAACCGGTGCGTCAGAAACAACGCCACCAGCGCTACAACAAAGACAATGTACCCCTCTGTTTCATGATACATTCCACTCGCGAGCTTGGTATCGATCTCGGAAAGCAGTCCTGTCAATGCTACGCGAATGCCATTAGCGCCAATAGCAATCGGAATGGTCGCTGCCAGGAGCGCCCAACGCATCCATACCTTCTTGTCCATGAAATACGCGAAGACCAAAGACAGGAACATTAGCGAAAGCAGGGAACGGATTCCGCTGCAGGCTTCCGCAATGTCGAGCGTCTGGCTCGGGAGTTGCAGTGTGTTGCCGGCACGCAAAACCGGAATCCCCATCAGGGTGATTAGCATTTCGCCCAATTGGCTGGCCAAAATCTGCAGATGGAGGGTCAACTGAGCGTAAATGATGGCCGGGATGGGGATCATGAATAGAAGCAGCCCCAATGGAAACAGAAGAACTTTGAGCCAGCGCAGGCCGCCCAAATACAGGATCACGCCGAAGAGGGCGATAATGAATGAGAACCGTGCAGTGAACAACTCCGCCCCAAGTGTGGCCACAAGGGACAATAGCGCCGCCAAGATGACCGTTGCCAGCCCCCATAGGTTTCCTTGCCGCGGATCGAAGGTCAGGGCGTCGCGCCGGCGCCAGGCGATGTATCCAGCCACCAACGGCACGAAAAATCCATGCCCCATGTTTTCATCCGTGGCCCACTGCACGGCCATTCTATAGAGGATTGGCGCGTAGCAGAGGATCAACAGGCCGCCAAACCAAGCGACAAGGCGCCAGGACACCCGCGACGCGGCGGCTGACGGAGGTTGCGCGACCGGAACACTCACCATCTGTGAATTCTTCTTCAGTTAAGCACACATTTGGGCTGTGGCGACCCAATTCGCCCTCACAGCCGCGGTTTGAGCCACGGAAAGCCTCTCATGGGCGGTAAGCCCTTTCGGCCGTCCGATGCGTGACAATGAATTCTTGCATGTTGAAGCCGAAGGCTAGCTACTTCCGCAGCGCGGTTGGCATCGTTTTGCTACTGCTCTTAGCCTGTCTGGCTGGCGCTCAAAACTTCTTCCCACTCCAGGATGTGCACGCCGGTCTCCGCGGCGTCGGCCGGACCGTCTTCCAGGGCGACCGCGTCGAAGAGTTCCAAGTCGAAATCCTCGGTGTGCTCCAGAATCTTGGTCCAAAGCAAACCATCATCCTCGCCCGGCTCAGCGGGGGCCCGTTGGCCGAAACTGGCGTTTTGCAAGGCATGAGCGGCAGTCCAGTCTATATCGACGGCAAACTGCTTGGCGCCATCGCCCTCGGCTTTCCGTTCTCCAAACAGCCGATAGCTGGCATTCAGCCCATCGAAGCCATGCTCGCCGATGCCACTTTCTCCGCCCCGCCTCCGGCAAGCGCGCGGCCATTGCCGGCCGCCCTCCAGCGCGGGGATCATCGTAGTCTCGCCTCTTCCGACAAATTAGCCGAATTGCCGACGCCAGTCTCCCTGACTGGCTTCTCCGCCGCCACCTTGATGGCCTTCACACCCGATCTCCGAAACTTAGGATTTCAACCACAAGAGGGAGTCGCCGCCGGCCCGGCAAACTCTCTGCAAACTTCGGCAATCCTTCGCCCAAGCCCCAAAGCGAGTCTTCAACCGGGCTCCATGATCAGCGTCGGCCTCATCACGGGCGATATGAACATGACCGCCGATGGC
>Ga0068855_100008035_pt1 | contig 12748 bp, 10 predicted proteins | sample KBSCornC52_FD_66592 | JGI IMG/M metagenome (GOLD analysis project Ga0068855, IMG submission 66592) | Corn rhizosphere microbial communities from Kellogg Biological Station, Michigan, USA - KBS Corn C5-2 | ecosystem: Host-associated > Plants > Roots > Rhizosphere > Soil ...
GCGGCAGTGGGGCGAGCTCGAGCAGACGCACGCCTCCCCCGCCCTGCACGTGATCGGGCTCAACTCTTCCCGCCGTTTCCGCCAGCAGGGCGGCGCGCTCCACGCGCAGCAGCTGGCGAGCGCGGCGCGGCGGTTGCAGGAAGCGCAGGACGGGGCGTATCGCGTCGTCGTCCTGCACCACCACATGGTCGGCGCGCCGTGGCGCGCGGCGCGCAAGCATCCCGTGTCGCACCGCAACCGCGTGCTCCGCGCGCTCGTCGAGGCGGGCTCCGACCTGATCCTCGCCGGGCACATCCACCAGGCGGCGCTCAGCGAACGGCACGAGTTCGAGGTGGTCGAGGGCGATGTGCGCGCCGCGGTCGTCTCGATCGCGCCGGGGCTCGGACAGCCGCGGCCGCGGCGGCTCGGCGAGGCACGCGGACTGCACGTCTACGACGTCGGGGCGCGGACGCTCACCGCCGACACGTACATCTGGCGCGGAGGCGACTGGGGCCACACGGCACGGCGGGTGTTCCCGCGCGGCCTCGGCCCGCTCGCGATCACCTCGTGAGCGTTCGCCCCTGGCGCCGGCGGTACAGGTAGACGAGGCCGGTCGAGACCAGCACCGAGAAGACGAAGCCGGCGGCGCGATGCCAGAGGAGCCCGGCGAGCAGCCCGCCGAGGAAGGAGCCGGCGAGCCCGATCGCGATCGTCATCCAGATGCTCATCGGGTCGGGGCCGGGGAGCGCGAGGCGCGCGAGGGCGCCGACGACGAGGCCCCAGACCGCGAGGAAGACGATCAGCGTGATCATTGGCGCAGTCTCTCCAGCAGGCGCAGCCGCGAAGCCTCGTATTCCTCGTCGCTGAGGACACCGGCGTCGTGCAGCTCCTCGAGGCGGCCGAGGAAGTGGGCGGGGTTCTCGGTCGGATCCTCGGCTGCGCCGGGGTGCGCCGCGGCCGGACGGGCCTGCGGCTGTGGCACGGTGAACGGACTGCCGATCGAGTCGGGATCGATGCCTGCGCGCTCGAGACGCTCGCGGTATTGCGGAACGCCCACGCCCTTCTGCGGGAACTTGTAGGCGTCAGGCCCCCAGAGCGGCCGCTTCTGGACGTACCTCCGGTAAAGGCCGACGAGGACGATCGCGGCGATGAAGCCGCCGATCGAGACCGCGGACGGGTCGCGGCCGACGATCGCCACCGCGATCGCGCCGCCGATCGCCGTGCCGGCGAGGCCGATGACGATCGTCAGCCAGAGCGGCATCGGGTCGGGCCCCGGGATGGCGAACCGTGCGAGCATCCCGGTGACGAGGCCCGTGAAGATCGCGGAGACGATGAGACTTGCCATTGACGCAGCGTAATACCGCCGTCCCTTCCGCGCCGTACCTCCTCGCGCTCCAGCTCAAGGGCGAGGCGGGCGACTACACCGACGAGTTGCCCGCGCTGCGCGACGTCGAGCGCGTCGAGCTCCATCCGCGCGTCACGTTCCTCGTCGGCGAAAACGGGAGCGGGAAGTCGACGCTCGTCGAGGCGCTCGCAGTCGTGCTGAAGTTGAACCCGGAGGGCGGCACGCGGCTGCAGCAGTTCGCCTTCGCGACGCGCTCGTCGCACTCACGGCTGCACCGGCGGCTGCACCTCGAGCGCGCGCCCTTGCCGCCGCGCAATGCGTTCTTTCTCCGCGCGGAAAGCGTGTTCAATCTCGCAACGGCGATCGAGCAGGCCCCGGAGCCGATCCGGGCATTGCAGGACGTCTTCCAACAGCCGTTGCACGAGCAGTCGCACGGCGAGTCGTTCCTCGACATCGCGGTCAACCGGCTCGGCCCGCGCGGGCTCTACGTGTTCGACGAGCCCGAGGCCGCGCTCTCGGTGCGCGGACAGCTCGCGTTACTGCGGCGCATGCACGAGCTGGTCGTCGAGGACTCGCAGTTCGTCGTCGCCACCCACTCGCCGATCCTGCTCGGCTATCCGGATGCGTCGATCCTCGAGCTGGGCGACGACGGGATCCGCACGATCTCGTTCGACGAGGCGCCGCAGGTGGAATTGACCCGCGCCTTCCTCGACGACCGCGACCGGTTTCTCCGCCACCTCTTCGCCGACGACGACTGACGGCTAGGCGTGCACGTGCTCGCGGACGCGCGGCGCCGCCGCCGTCTCGAGCCGCCCGAGCAACTGCCACGTCACGTCCGCGATCTCGTCGACCGCGCGCTCGAACGCTGCTTCGTTCGCCGCCGACGGCTTGCGATAACCGCTGATCTTCCGTACGTACTGCAGCGCGGCCGCGCGCGCCTCCTCGCGCGACGCCGCGGGCTGAACGTTGTAGAGCGTCTGGATGCTTCTGCACATGGCTACGCCACCTCCTGTAGCGCGTTCAATTCACGACGAAGATCCTTGACCTCGTCGCGCAGCTTCGCCGCATACTCGAACCGCAGCTCTTCGGCCGCGACGTACATCTCCTCCTCGAGCGTGATCACGAGCTTCTCGAGCTCCTCGCGCGACATCCCTTCGACCTTCTTCGAGCCACGCCGGCGACGCGCGGGAACGTGCGGCGCCTCGAGCGCGAGGAACTCGGCGATGTCGGACACGCCTTTCGTGACCGAGATCGGCGTGATCCCGTGCTCTTCGTTGTGCGCGATCTGGATCGCGCGGCGGCGGTTCGTCTCGTCGAGCGCCTCCTTGATCGCCTCGGTCTGCTTGTCCGCGTACATGAGCACGCGGCCGTTGATGTTGCGCGCAGCGCGCCCGATCGTCTGGATCAGCGACGTCCGCCCGCGGAGGAAGCCTTCCTTGTCCGCATCGAGGATCGCGACGAGCGATACCTCCGGCAGGTCGAGGCCCTCACGCAAGAGGTTGACGCCGACGAGCACGTCGTACTCGCCGAGCCGCAGCTCGCGGATGATCTGGATCCGCTCGAGCGTGTCGATCTCCGAGTGCAGGTACCGCGCCTTGATCCCGGACTCGAGCAGGTAGTCCGTCAGGTCCTCCGACATCTTCTTCGTCAGCGTCGTGACGAGGGTGCGCTCACCCACCTGCTCGCGCTTGCGGATCTCACCGAGGAGGTCGTCGATCTGGTTCTTCGTCGGCCGTAGCTCGACCTCGGGATCGACGAGGCCGGTCGGCCGGATCAGCTGCTCGGCGATGCGCTTCGAGTTACGCAGCTCGAACGACCCCGGCGTCGCCGAGACGAACACGAGCTGCGGCACCTTCGCGAGAAACTCGTCGAAGCGCAGCGGCCGGTTGTCGAGCGCGCTCGGCAGACGGAAGCCGAAGTCGACGAGCGTCTGCTTGCGCGACCGGTCGCCCTCGTACATGCCGCCGACCTGCGGCACGGTCTGGTGCGATTCGTCGACGAAGACGACGAAGTCCTTCGGAAAGTAGTCGAGCAGCGTGTGCGGCGCCGAGCCGGGGGGACGCCCGTCGAGGATGCGCGAGTAGTTCTCGATGCCGTTGCAGAACCCGAGCTCCTTCATCATCTCCATGTCGTACTCGGTGCGCTGCCGGATGCGATGCGCCTCGAGCAGCTTCCCTTCGGCCTCGAACTGCTTGACCTGCTCGTTCAGCTCGTGCTTGATCTCGTCGAGCGCGCGCTCGATGGTCGGCTTCGACGTCACGTACTGCGTCGCCGGGAAGATCGTGATCTGGTCGTACTTCGACAGCACCTCGCCGGTCAGCGGATCGAAATGCGTGATCGCTTCCACCAGGTCGCCGAAGAAGGTGATGCGATACGCGGTCTCGCTGTACGCCGGCTGCACCTCGACGACGTCCCCCTTGACGCGAAAGCGTCCGCGACCGAGCAGCGTGTCGTTGCGGACGTACTGGATGTCGATCAGCTTGCGGAGCATCAGATCGCGGTCCTGCTCCTCGCCGGCGTTGACGAAGACGACGCGCTCCTTGTACTCCTCAGGCGATCCGAGGCCGTAGATGCACGAGACCGACGCGACGACGATCACGTCGCGGCGCGAAAGCAGGTTCGACGACGCGCTGTGCCGAAGCCGATCGATGTCGTCGTTCCGCGAGGAGTCCTTTTCGATGTACAGGTCGGCCTGCGGGACGTACGCCTCGGGCTGGTAGTAGTCGTAGTACGAGACGAAATACTCGACCGCGTTGTTCGGGAAGAACTCGCGGAACTCGTTGCAGAGCTGTGCGGCGAGCGTCTTGTTGTGCGCGATGATCAGCGCGGGCCGGCCGATCTTCTCGATCGTCCACGCCATCGTCGCCGTCTTGCCGGTGCCGGTTGCGCCGATCAGCGTCTGGAAGCGCTCTCCCTGCTCGAGCCCCTCGGCGAGGATGTCGATTGCGCGCGGCTGGTCGCCCGTCGGCGCGTACTCGGCGTTCGTCTTCAGCTGCGGCACCGACTCAGGGTACCGCCCGAAAGCGCGCAGCTCAGCGCGTCGAGTTTGCCGCCGCGGCTGCGGGCGCACAAGTCGGAGATGGCGACTGCAACGAAACAGCACGCACCGCATTCCGCCTACGCGGCGATCGTGGGCACGTTCGCGACGGGCATCGCGGGCGCCGGGCTGCTGGCGCGCGCGCTCGGCCGCGATCCCGGGCAGCAACGACCGACAGACCTCGCGATCATCGGCCTCGCCACGTTCAAGGCAGCCCGGACGCTCGCGCGCGACGAGGTGACCAGCTTCCTCCGCGATCCGTTCGTCGAGGGCGAGGCGCACGAGGGCGGTGAGGAGCCCGTCGAGACCGGAGACTTCCGGCAGGCGATCGGCGAGCTCGTGACGTGCACGCGCTGCATCGGCACCTGGGCGGCCGTCGGGCTGACGACGACGGAGGTGATCGCGCCCCGCTTCGGCCGTCTGCTGACGTGGACGCTGGCGGCGGCGGGCGCGAACGACATCCTGCAGGCCGGCTTCGCCGCGCTCACGAGCAAGAGCAACGAGCTCGAGCAGCGCGCCGACGACTAGCGCGTCTGCGCCAGGCGCACTTCGGCCGCGTGCACGAGCGCGTCGCGGTCGGCGCAGATGTCGCACGTGTACGTGCGGATCGTCCCGTCCCGGCTCGAGGTCAGAACCGTCTCGCCCAGCGGGGCGAACGAGATCGACGTCAGCAGGCTCGTGTGCCCGCGGATGTAGAAGAGCTGCCTGCCCGACGACGCGTTCCACATGATCGCGCTGATCGGCGCGGCGCCCGCGACCCAGCGGCCGGTCGGGTCGAGCGAGATCGACGAGAGCGGCCCGAACGATCCCCGCTGGAGCGCGAAGTGGTTCCCGGTCGCGACACCCCAGATCCGCCCGTCGGCGTCCTTGCCCGACGTCGCGACGAGCCGTCCGTCGGCGCTGAACACGATGTCGGTCAACGCCTTCGTCGTGTGCGCGCGCAGCAGGCGGTACGGCCGGCCGGTGCCCGTGAACCAGAGCCGGCCGACGCCGTCGCTCCCGGCTGCGCCGAGAATCCGGCCGTCGGGCGAGAGCGCAACCGCGGTGGCTCCGCCGGGCGACGCGAAGTCGTGCAGCCTCTTGCCGGTGCGCGCGTCCCACAGCGTCGCGCCGGCCGAGCCGGCGCCGGCGAGCAGCGTGCCGTCGGAGGAGAACGCGAGGTCGGCGACGGCCCCGCGCTGCCGCGCCGTCCAGCGGCCGACGACGGTGACGGTTCCGTTGCGCGCGCCCGACGCGGCAAGCGTCTTCGTCACGGCGGCGGCGGTAATCGGGGAACCCCCGCGTGCGCGCGCCGTCACGCGCATCGTCCTCTGGTCCCACACCTCCGTCGTTCCCGTCGCCGTCCCGAGGGCCACGAGCCGGGAGGTCGGAGAGGCGCCGAGCGCCGTGAACGCGCCGCCGTGGAGGACGCCGACGCGGCGTCTCTGCGCGACAAAGGCCTGGGCGACGTGCGGCCACAGCCCGACGTAGCCGTCGGCGGTCCACTGCGCGGCGAGCGCCGGCCCTGCAGCGCGACCGGCGACCGCGAGGGTCGGATCCGGCGTCGCATCCCAGATGCGCACGACCCCGTCGGCGCCACCTGTAACGAGGCGCGCGCTGTCGGGCGTGAACGCGAGCGCGTCGACCGAGCCGTGGCCGCCCGCGAGCGTCGCCGCCAGCGACCCGGCGCCGACGAGCCCCTGCATCCGCCAGAGGAGCACCATCCCGGCCGCGTCACTGCTCGCGACGACGTGACCGTCGGGGCTCCAGACGACATGGTCGACCGGGTTCGTGTGGCCGAACAGGAGATTCGCGCGCCGGTCGCGGACGATGTCCCAGATCCGAACGCCGCTGTCCTCCCCGCCGGTCGCGAGCATGGCGCCGTCGGGGCTGAAAGCAACCGCTTCGACGCCGCTCTTCGCGTCCTCGAAATCCCGCACCAGCCGGCCGGTGCGCGTGTCCCACACGGACGTCAGCCCTTGCTGCGACGCGGTCGCGACGCGTGAGCCGTCCGTCGAGATCGCGACGTCGCTGATCCCGATCCGCGGGATGACCTTCACGAGCCGGCCGTCGCGGAAGATCACTGCGTGCTCACGCCGGTCGGGCGCCCGATATGAGCCTGCGACGACGCCGTGCGCCGTGACGAGGCCGTGCATGCGCCGTAGATACCGCGCGAGGTCGCCCGAGATCGGGACGAATGCGACCGACCCGGACGGAGTCCGCGCGGCCGTCACGTGCAACGGGACGTGCAGTGGGCGCCCCGCCTCGTCCCAGAGCTCCGGCCGGCCGCTCGGCGTCGCGGCCGCGACCCCACCCGCGGGCGTCACGTCGACCGCGTCCACGATCCGGGGCGTCCGGATCATCCGGAGCAAACGGCGCGTGCGCGCGTCGAGGATCTCCACGCGCCGGCCCGCGAGCGCGACCGCGATGCGCCGGCCGTCCTTCGAGACCGCTGCAGCACGGATCGGCGCGCCCGTGTGCCGGACCAGGCGCAGCCGGTCGGCGAACAGCGCCTGGCGGAGGACGGACTCGGCGGACGGCGTCGGCTCGAGCCAAATCGCGGTCAGCGCCAGCCGCACGCTCTTGTTGGCGTCGATCGAGAGCCCCTGGAGTGCGCGCGCGTCGAGCTCGCGCGCGTGCGCGTGCCGGGCTTGCGAGCGCGCCGTGCCGCGCTCCGAAAACGCCCACACAGCGAGGCCGGCGACGATCGCGAGCGCAATCAGCGAGACACCGGCGACGACGGCCAGCTGACGCTGCCGGCGGCGGGCGGCCACGCGTTCGGCGACGAGTCGCCGTTCGAGGCGCCAGGCACTGATCGGCTCGGCGAGGACGTCGTGGAAGATCTCGTAGCGGTCCGATCCCTCGACGGCGCGCACGACGCGATTGCGCGTCAACCGGTCGAGCACACGGTGCGCATCGTCGTCCTGCACGCGTGCGTACTCGGCGAGGTCGGCCGTCCGTAACGCGATCTTCGTCCCGGTCGGCGTGACGAGATGCTCGAACATCGCAGCGGCCACGTCCTGCTCGTCGGCCGGCAGCGCGTCGAGGGCGCCCCGGAACTGGCGCCGGACGATCGCCGCCGCGCCGCCGAGCTCCGCGAGCGTCTCGCGGTGCAGCACGTTCGAAGCCGCCGCCCGCTCGGCCTGCCACACCCGCTCGACGACGAGCTGGAGATACGGGGCCTCGACGCGGCCGCCCTCGATTGCGACGTCGGCGATCACGGCGTCGACGAGTGCAGGCTCGGCGTCGACGTCCTCGTCGTAGAGATCGCGCCAGCGGGCGAGCGGCCCGACGATCGCCGCACGCGCCTGCTCGACGTCGAGATGGTCGAGGCGAACCTGGTTCCCGAAGACGGCAGGGATTCGCGCCTTGAAGACGTCGAGCCGGGAGAGCGCATCCTCTCGCAACGAGATCATGACGTTCACCCGCGTGCTCGCGAGCAGCTCCGGCAGCTCGTGCAGCAGCGGCGAGTCATCGGCGTCGTGGTAGAGGAAGTACTCCTCGAACTGGTCGAGAAGCAGGTAGCCCTCCCCTCCCTGCTCGAACTCGTCGAGAACGGTGCCCGGCTCACGCGACCACGTGCTTCGCACGACCACAGGCGCATCAGTCACGTCGCGCAGGTCACGCACGACGGCCGCCGCCAACAGAGACGACTTGCCGACACCGCTTTCGCCGTAGAGGACGGTGAGCCGCGCCGCCAGCAGGTTCGCGAGCAGCACTTGACGCTCTCGTTCGCGTCCGAAGAAGAACAGCGCGTCGAGCTCGGAGTCCTCGAAGGCGGCGAGGCCCTTGAACGGCGAGAGGGGCGGCGCGTCGACGGCGCTCATGCACGTGCCTCGGTCCCGAGACCGACGTAGCGCGCGAGACCGTCGGCGTACGCCTCGAGCGCCAGCTCGAGCAGGTCGACGTCGCGTGCGCGCCAGAACTGCCGCTCGAGGGGCCGCGCCTCGGGAACGACTGCCCAGGAGCGGTACGCGAGCGGCTCCCCCGCCGCCATGCGCGCGAAGACGAGGCGCAGGCTCCACTCGCGCATCCCATAGCCGACGAAGAGAAAATGGCTCCGTCGCAGCCGTGCGGCGAGGCCGACCGGGATCGCGGTCGCGACATCGCCGTGCGCGAGGTAGGCGATGTAGTCGTCCTCGGTGACGACGAAGCCGTTGTCGCCGCCACCATGCAGCTTCAGCACGATCGTGCGGCGGTCGAGTGACAGCTCGCTCGCGTACGTGTTCGGCAGGTCGATGACGTGCGTGGCTCCGCTCGGGTCGCGATGGCCGAATCGGCCGCGGTCGCGACCGGTCGCGATGTACGAGACGACGTCGAACTCCTCGCCCGCGTCGAGCAGCGCCTGCTCGAGCGCAAGGTCGTAGCTCGTCGTCACCAGCAGCTGATGCGGGAGACCGCGGCTGCGCAGCAGCGCCGGCAGCGCAGCCAAGAGGCGGTGCACGGCGTTCGGCGCCGACGAGGCCTCGAGCAGCGCATTCAACTCGTCGTGCAGCGGCCCCGATCCTCGCGTGAGCGCGACGAACTGCGCGACCCGCGACAGGTCGCGACCCTCGTCGTCGTAGCCGACGCGGCGCGCGAGCTCGTCGCCGAGCGCCGCCACGTCATGACCGACGACCGGCACGAGCCTTCCGGCGAGGAGCGCCGCCGTGACCTCCTCGTAGTGGGCCTCGTCCACGGTCGCGTCCGCGAGTCGCGGCTGCGGCACCTCGTGGCGGAGGATGCGCTTCTCGAGCTCCTGCAGCTGCGGGCTCGGATCGAGCCCGAGCTCGGCGAGTGCGACGCGTGCTTCCTGGTACGCGCGCAACGCGTCGTCCTGGCGGCCGGACTGGTAGTGCGCGAGCATCAGCTGCGCGCGGAGCCGCTCGCGCAACGGGTTGGCCGCGACGAGCGACATCAGCTCGGGCACGACGTCGCCGTGGCGACCGGCCGCGAGGTCGGCGTCGATGCGCTCCTCGAGCGTCGCGAGCCGCAGCTCCTCGAGCCGCCGGACGTCGGCCTCGAACGCCGACTCGAGCGCGAGGTCGGACAGCGGGCGGTCGCCGCGCCAGAGTGCGAGCGCGGCCCGAAGCGCCGCCGCGCGAGCCTCCGGCTCGAAGAGACGAGCCTCGCGAACGAGCGCTTCGAAACGAGCGAGGTCGAACGCCTCCGGCGAGACCGCGATCGAGTAGCCGGGGGGCTTCGTCAGCAAGACGTCTGCGCCGACCACCTTTCGCAGCGCGGAGATCGCGTTTTGCAACGAGGTCGTCGCCGTCCTCGGCGGGTTGTCGCCCCAGAGGGCATCGATCAGGAAGTCCGTCGCGACGACGCGGTTCGCGCGCATGAGGAGGAGCCCGAGGACGGCACGCTGCTTCTGGCCGCCCAGAGCCATCGGCTCGCCGTCGTCGGCGACGACCTCGAGCGGCCCCAGGACCCGGAACTCGGTCACGTCTCCGTTGTAACGGGTCCACCGGTCGATTACGAGCGTCGCGGCCTGCGCCGTTAGCGGCCTGTGAGCCCGCCGTGGGAGCGCCATTTGGGCCTCGACGGACGGTCGGGCCATGCCCACCACGCGCCTCATCTCCGTCGCCGTCGCGCTCGTCGCGGCCGCGGTCGCCGCCGGTTCCACCCAGGCGGCGCCCCAGGCAGCATCCCGCACGTTCGCCGTCAGCGAGTCGCGGACGATCGGCCGGCTGCCGGTCGTCGCCCCCGCCTACGGCTGGCCGCTGAAGCCCTTCGGCAAGCAGCACCCTGTCCGCGCCTTTCTCGACGATCCCCGCATCGGCGAGAACGGCGGCAAGGCGTTCCATTTCGGCATCGACATCGCCGCTCCCGACGGCACCCGCGTCTACGCCGTCACGGGCGGCGAGCTCTACCTCTCCCACGGTTCGCTCTGCGTCGTCGCCGGCGGCGGCCACGAGTTCGGGTACTGGCACATCCGCGCGGCGGCCGGGCTCGGCGAGCACCAGATCGTCCACCGGCACCAGCTGCTCGGGACGATCGCTCCCGGCTGGGGCCACGTGCACTTCGCCGAGCGGCTCGGCGCCGAGTACGTCAACCCGCTCCGCCCCGGCGCGCTCGGCCCGTACACCGACCCGGTGGCGCCGACGATCTCCGGCCTCTCGGTCCGGAGCGACGGCCACCGCGGGCTCGACCTCGTGGTCTACGCGCACGACACGACGTGGCCGACCGTGCGCGGCGCCTGGACGAACGAGCCCGTGACCCCGGCGCTGATCCGCTGGCGGCTGGGCACGGCCGGGCCGTGGCGGACCGCCGCCGACTTCCGCACGAAGATGCTCGACCGGAGCCTGTTCAGCTCGGTCTACGCGCCCGACACGACACAGAACCACAAGGGCGAGGGCGGCAACTTCGCCTTCTATCTCGGCCGCTCGTGGCGGCCGGCCGACGGGACCTACCGGATTCAGGTCGAGGCGTTGGACACGCGCGGCAACCGCGCGCTTGCGACGGCCCGTGTCTCGGTCGTGGACGGCGGCGTGCGGTGAGCGCGATTAGCGCGCCGTTAGTTCGCGATTTGGACCGGCGCCGACTCTCCGCGCCGTGGCCGTCGCCGTCGAGCTCCGCAGAGACCGACTCGAGCGCCTTGCGTTCGGGGCCGGCGCTGCGACCGTCGCTCTAGCTGCGCTCGGCGCGTGCCTGCCCGGGGCTCGGCACTACGCGCTCTGGCAGGACGAGGTCGCGTCCGCGCGTGTGATCTCGGACCCGCACCCGACGGCGATGCTCGAGCAGGTCGCGCACACCGAGTCGACGCCGCCGCTGTGGTACGCGATCGCCTGGCTCGTGCACCGCTGCGGCGCAGGCGTCGCGGACGTGCGGCTCGTGTCGGTTGTCGCCGCCGTCCTCCTGGCGGTCGTGACAACCGTGACCGCGCGTCGCCTCGTTCCCGCGTGGGCGGCGCTGTTGAGCGGGCTCGCGGTCGCACTCGGCTATCAGTTCGACTTCCACGGGCGCGAGCTCCGGGCGTACGAGCTCGCCGCGCTGCTCACGGTCGCGCTCGCCGTCGCCGCGGAGCGCGCGGTGGCCCTGCCGTCGCGGCGCAACAGCATGCTGCTCGCGGCGGCCGTCGCCGCCGGCAGCTCGACGCACTACTTCTTCCTCTTTTCCGCCGCAGCCGTCGTCTGCTGGCGGCGGGAGACCTGGCGCGCCGTCGCGGTCGGGCTCGTGCCGATCGCGGTCTGGTCGCCCGCGCTCGTCCACCAGTACGAACGGCATCGCTTCTCCTTCATCGGGCCGTTCGACGCACGCACGGTCGCGACGACGTATTGGGCGACGTTCGCACGTGCGCAACCGCATGGTGAGCTGCTGCACGACGCGGCGCCGTTCGGACTGCTCGCCGCCGTGCTCGCCGGCGCGGTGACCCTCGCCCGCCGTTCGGAGACCGGACGTCTCTGGGCGCTGCTGGCGGTCGTGCCCGTTGCGCTCGCAGCCGCCCTTTGGCTGCTCGGCGCGAACATCTACGACGTTCGCAACGTGATCGGCGCCGGGCCGTTCGCTGCCGTCGCCGCCGCAGCAGCGCTCGCTCGTGCGCCGCGGGCGTCGGCGGCGCCGGCCGCGTGCGCGCTCGCGGCGCTGCTCGTCGTGGGCTACGCCCGCGCGGCGCGCGTCCCACCCGTCGCCTACGACCGCATCGCCGCCGCGCTCGTCACGGCAGGGTGGCAGCCCGACGACCCGATCGTCGTCCGCGGGAACGTCTTCGCGCTCTGGGGCCCGCTCGAGTGGTATCTGCCGAACCGGCCGGTGCTCGTCCTGCACCACGGCGTCCCGAGCTCAGCGGTCGCCTTCGCCGTCCGCGGAACGTTCGTCACGCGAATCCGACACGACGCGCGCGCACGCGGCGTCGCGTATCTCGCCGTGCGGAGCGCACCTTGAAGCTCGCGGCCGTCGTGCTGCTCGTCTCAGCCGGCGCAGCGACCGCCGTCGTCCTGCACCGACTCGCCGCAGGCCGCGACGTTCGCGGCTCGTCGACCGTCGAGTTCGTGACGAGCGCGCCGACCACGACAACCGGCGGCCGGGCGAACCGGCCGGCGCCGTGGCCGATGTTCGGACACGACGAGGGTCGCCGGGCAGCGCTGCAGACCGCGACCGTTCGGCCGCCCTATCGCCGCGTCTGGGCCGCGGGCGGACGCTCGCTCATCGAGTTCCCGCCCGCGATCGCGTACGGACACCTCTACTACGCCGACGGCGGCGGCCGCGTCTACGCCGTGTCGACGACGACCGGCTCGCGCGACTGGCGGTACGACTCGCGTCGCGGCAGCGCGGCGACGCCGGCCGTCGGGCCCGACGCACACGGCACCGTCTACGCCGCCTTCCTGAACAGGCGCGGATCGCCTGGAAAGGTCGCGGACGACGGCGCCGTCGTCCGCGACCTTTCCAGGCGATCCGCGCCTGTTCAGGAAGGCGGCGTAGACGGT
>Ga0068855_100008036_pt1 | contig 12748 bp, 10 predicted proteins | sample KBSCornC52_FD_66592 | JGI IMG/M metagenome (GOLD analysis project Ga0068855, IMG submission 66592) | Corn rhizosphere microbial communities from Kellogg Biological Station, Michigan, USA - KBS Corn C5-2 | ecosystem: Host-associated > Plants > Roots > Rhizosphere > Soil ...
GTCAGAATGACGATGAATGCTTCGGGGGTGCGCGTACCGCGTATCGACCGCTCGGTCATCGTGCACGACAAGTACATGGCCGAGTGAGGGAGCCGCTAATGCGAATCCCTAACAGAAACACCGAAACTATGGCAGCAAAAATTAGAGTGCTGATCAGCTGCGCTTCGCTGTCAAGCCGAGTCGCTTGGCTACCTACCGCATGTGTTTGCTTGCGGTAGCGATGCGCTTGTATCTTCACCCATCCACTCGCTGTACAGACAGTATGCGACACAGGATGTCGTCAATCAGCCCTATTGTGGTCTAAACGTTCACTCGCGTACTCTTGCAAGCCTTATCCCAGCGGCCTGATATCCGACGCAACACCCATCGGCCCACCACACCATACCCAGCTGAGCAAACAAAGCCGGCTCGCTGGAGACGGTCTCGATGATGGCGTCGGAGAGAGCGGCACACGCACAGGCGTTAGCGGGCAAATACAACCCAGGATCACAACTGCTTGTATATGTATCGGAATTGCAACTGCTGAATATGAAAGATCCCTTTCCAGCGCACAAGGATTCGCGTAGACTAATTGACGAATTTTTACTGAACGAACTGGTCGATACGCAGCCATTCATTCACTCAGCAGCAAAATGCCTTGCTTGCCGCGCTCCAGCGCTGGACTGTCGCGCCGGGCTGGACGGCGACCCTTGTACCGGAAAGGCAATCTGTCTTGTCGTCTCCTGAAGTGAGCCCACCCGATTCGTCGGACCGATCCGTGTTCGATTTATCGCTCAAGGATTTCGTCGAGCTGTATGACACCGTATCGGTGCGGCTCCATAACGCTATTCGATTTGGCGCGAGCGAGGACCGACTGCCCTATCCGAGCCTGGGCGCATATCTTGCGGCCGGCCCTGAACGTATTGAGCGGATGCTGCGCTTGCCGTCGCTGGGCAGGAAATCTGTCGACGAATTCGACGAGCTTGCCACGCGAGTGGCCGCCGAGTTTCACTTCGAGACGATTCGTTACGGATCCGCGTGCCACACACCCCATGCCGACACGTCCGACATCTCTGCGCTGTTCGACATCGCATTAGACACCTTCCTCGACCAACAACCCATTGTTAGCCCCCGGCTCGTGCGCGCTGTGCGTGCTGGAATCGATAGTGGCGAATGTCCTTTTCCGACCGTGTCCGCATACCTGCGCGCCGGTAGCAAGCGAATCGCCCAGCTTTGCAAATTGCCGAACCTTGGCGCCACCAGCGCGCAAGAATTCGACGCCCTGGTGCACGACGCGCTGCGTAACCGGGCGATTTTTCCGCCTTCTCGCCTAGCCTTGAACGCGGCGGGCTTTCCAGACCTTGAAGGCTTGATGAACGAGGTATTCGATGCGCTCGATGAGCGTCAGACCAAGTTGCTGCTAGACCGTATCGAATCGGAAGAAACCCTCGACGGAACAGCTCGGCACCTGGGCGTGACACGCGAGCGCGTGCGTCAAATCGAACGCAAGGCAATCGATGAATTGGTGAAGAGGTTTGGCCAAGCGTTCTTGCAAGCGCTGGCAGCCATCGATACCCAATGCCGCCAACGCCGGCTTCGTGAAATTACGCTGCAGGCATTCGCCGCGCTGGTCGGTTGCGACGTGATGACCTGCGGCCTGTACTTTCGATTGTTGAAAAAATTCGGCATCGATGAAACGCAGCCGCTCGCCTTGTGCGACCGAACTCACTTGTATCGCCCTAGCGAATTTGCGTCCAGCAAAATGTGGGACGAATGTGTCGACGCGGCATTGATCGATGCTAGTTGGCCCCTCGTATTAAATGACTTCGTGGCGCATGTCCAGAACGTGCCTCGCTTTCACATCGAGCGATGCCTGTGTGAGCAACACCAGGCCATCATTGTCGACGGTGTTATCACCGAACAGCCGCGCATGAGCGTCCACAAGATGTGTCTGCACGTGCTCGCGTCGACGCGCAGGCCGATGCACTTGACCGAGATCCAGGCTGGCGTGTTCAGGTATTTCGCCATCGACCTCGACCTACACCATGTGACCAGGACGGTTGGCTACCATAACGACATTACCATCTGCGCCCCGGGTACATATGCGCGCTACGTCGACCTGTCCTATACGAGCGAGTGTATCGAGGAGGTCCGCGATCGCATGCATGGCGAACTGACGGCGCGTCAAGTATTTTTGAGCTCGAAAGTGCTGTTCGAGCGTTTGTTCGCCACCGATCTCGCGACGTATCCCGAGAGCTTCAATCACTATCTGCTGCTTGGTTTTGCGCAGAGCGACGCACGCTTTGTGGTCAAGCGCGGCAACATGATCGGGCTTGCCGGATTCGACATCGCCAAGACTTATATCTCGCTTGAGGACGAGGTACGCAACATTGTCCTCGAACGCGGTCCGATCGACGTGGCCGACATCGTCAAGCACATGGCCGATACCCGCAAGCTGTGTAACGACACAGGCGTAAGACTCATCTTGGCGAAAAGTCCCGAAGTGATCCAAGTGGGACGGCGTACCTACGACAGCTTGCACCGTTTCTTTGCCGATCGCGACGAATACGACGCCCTAGCGCTGGCCTTGCGCGTCGCGCTGCTGGCGGGGACCAAAAGCGATTACGCGCTGACCGAAGAGATGGCGGCGCTCGGCCTGGGCAAGGCCTCGATCGAAGTCATCGGCTCGATCCTCGCCGCCGCAGACGATGTCACCCAAGCTAACGGCATGTATTGCTTGAGCGCACCGAGCGCAGAGCTCCAGGGCTATCAAGCGATCGCGCTGGCCTCCCTTACCGATGGCGGTGTCGAGCGGCTGCGCCGAGAAGCGGACGCGGCATTTGGTAGCGAGCTCACAGCTCGATTCATCCGCTTCGATCGGCGTTTCGCAGCCCACCGGGTTCCGCCGCAAGAGAACACGGCCGGCTCGGAGTTGCACTCGATTCTGGCCGATTTCGAATTCTAGACATGGACTTTCGCGCCCTTACACTTCCGCTCCAAGTCACAACCACGCGCGACGACCCAATCGACGTGCTTTTCAACCCCTTGTTGCAGCACGCGGTGCGCTACGACGTGGCGGTCGGCTATTTTTCTTCGTATTGGATGCGCGATGCTGCCAGTGGTATCGCTGCGCTGGCGGCCAACGGAGGTGTTTCACGGTGGGTCATCAGCCCCTCGCTGTCACGTGAAGATTGGGAACTCTTGTCGACGGCCCGCTCGAACGAGGCGCGCCAGGAGATCATCGAAACTGCCGCGCGCTACGAGTACGCCGCGTTGCAGCGCGCGCTGACCGAGGACACGCGCGTCGCCCTGGCCTGGTTGATTCGCGATCGAGTGATCAGTTTTCGGATCGCGATACCCAAGAATGCCCTGTCCGGTATTTTTCACGCGAAGATGGGGATATTCGGCGACGCAAACGGCAACCTGGTGGCGTTCAGCGGCTCGTACAACTTGACCGGCGCGGCGAGTACCAACTGGGAAACCATCGACGTGTATGCGAGCTGGCATCCTGGCGACGACAGACGCGTGCAAGCCAAGGCGGCAGAATTCGAGCGTATTTGGCAGGCAGGCGATGCGAACCTCGAGATCTACCAGCCGACGGACAGCCTGGTCGCGAAATTCGTCGAGATCACCCAGCACACACGGCGCCCGTACCGCTTGGCCAAGCCAGCGTCGGTGACGCCCCGCCCAGCGTTGGCGATACCCGACTATTACCTGAACGAACAAGGTAAACTGCGCGTGCACCAGGAGCAGGCGATCCATGACTGGTTCATTAAACTCAAGGGCCGCGGCATCTTCCAGATGGCCACTGGAGCCGGCAAGACCGTCACCGCACTCACCTGCGTGCTCAAGCTCGCGCAGTTTTGCTCGCGTTCGAAAAAGAAGCTCGTCACGATCGTGGCGGTGCCGTATAAACACTTGGCGGAGCAATGGTGCGACGAGGCGCGTGCCTTCGGATTCGATCCCTTGATTTGCTACGAGCAGTTCGAGTCCTGGGCGCCGCAGTTTCAGCAGCGCTTGCGCGACCTGAGTCTGGGCGCCAGCGAGTATGAGCTCGTCATTACCGTCAACGCCACCTTTACGGGTGAACGTTTTCAAAGGCTTCTGCAAGACGTCGACGTCACGTTCCTGTTCATCGCCGACGAGATGCACAACATGGGCGGCGAGAAGATTCGCACCGTGTTGCCGGCGCACGCCCAGTTCCGGCTCGGCTTGTCGGCCACGCCCGAGCGCCACAACGACGAGGTCGGCACGCGCGCAATCCAAGACTACTTTGGTCCGGTGGCGATCGAATACGGCCTCGACGAGGCCATTGCCGACGGCACCCTGACGCCCTACATGTACCACCCGATTCCGGTCGAGTTCACGCCCGACGAAATGGACCGCTACCGCGACCTCTCGAGCAAGATCGCGCGTCTGTTCGCACAAGGAGGGGGAGATACTGAGGAACCGTCGATCGCGCTAAAAATGGCGCTGTTGGAGCGCGCGCGCATGATCGGCGACGCCGAGAACAAGATTGGCGTACTCAGGTCGCTGTTGGCGGAGCGTCGCGACTCGCATTACAACCTCGTGTATTGCGGCGACGCCATCACCGATGGTGAGCGCAGCATCGAGCGCGTGCTGGCCATGATAGGTACCGAACTCGGGATGAGGGCCAACAAATTCACGAACGAAGAGAACAACGAACAGCGTCGCGCCATGCTCGACGACTTCGGCGCGGGACGCTTGCAGACGATTGCCGCGATTCGCTGCCTGGACGAAGGGGTCGACATCCCTCGCACCGAGACGGCCTACATCCTGGCGTCCACCTCGAATCCGCGCCAATACATCCAGCGCCGCGGCCGTGTGCTGCGGCGCGCTCCCGGCAAGCGTTATGCCGCCATCTACGACTTCATCGTCGTCCCGCCCGATGGGTCGACTCTGGACGATGCCGCGTTCAACGTCGAACGCCGCATGGTGCGCAAGGAGCTGGAGCGCGTGAACGAATTCGCCGCGTCCTCGCAAAACGCGGGAGAAGCGCTGCGGGCGCTCGGCGAGATCAAGCGCCGACTGCACTTGCTCGATTGTTGACTTACCACTTACCGAAACTAGCCACGGAGACCGAATGTCGCCCAAAGAAGTGCTCGACGGTACCTCGCAGCAGGTACGCGACGTCATCAACAAGATCCTCAAGATCGAAAAGGAACAGAAACACATCGAAAACATGGCGTCGAATCGGGCCGTCGAGGCGCAGATCGCGGAAGCTATCCTGAAAGTCATCCACCAGGAGATCGCTCAGTGAAACTGTTGAGTATTGAGATTCTCAACTTCCGCCAATTCAATGGCACGCACCATATGAATCTCGACACGCGTGGCAACAGCAACGTGATCGTGATCCATGGCGAAAACGGGGCCGGCAAGACCACCCTGCTGAACGCGTTCAAGTGGTGTTTCTATGGGCAGACCGATTTCGACTCGCGCTCGGACAACCTACTCAACGAGCAGGCGATGTTCGAAGCCGGCCCCGGCGACAGCTTGACGATGGCGGTGACGGTCGAGTTCGAAAACGACGGGCTGCGGTATACGGCGAAACGAGAAAGGCTGTTCAGGCGACTCTTCGATCGAAGCTGTCAGCCGGTGGGGGAAGGCACTTTCGCATTGACCTGGACCGACGTCAGTGGCGCCGCGCAATCGGCATTCAATGCAAACATGCGCATGAGTCAAATCTTGCCAGAAAAGATGCAGCCCTACTTCTTTTTCAACGGCGAGCGAATCGAAAAGCTCTCGCACGTCAATGCGGCCGGCGAGGTGCAAAGCGCCATCAAGAACTTGATGGGTCTGGAAATCGTCGAACGCGCCGGCTACCATCTAGGCGGGCCGGTCATCGCAAGGCTGCGCAAGGAATTAAAGGACACCTCGAGCGCGGACCTGGCCGACGTGCTCGAGCGCGAGTCACTCATGCAGGGGAAGGTTGACGAGGTCAAGGCACAGATCGCGCAAATCGACCGCAACATCGTCGATTTCGAAGAAGCCTTGCATGAGGTGAATCGCGCGTTCGACACCAATGCCGAAGTTTCGAATCTCAACAAGGAACGTCTCGATCTCGAGGAACAGTGCGACGAGATCCGGCAACAGCTGCTTGCTTTGAAAAAGGAACGACGTGATCGTGTCAGTGCCATTGGCGGCTTGGCTTTCGCCGGGAACCTGTTCAAAACGGCTGGCGCCATCCTTGACGAGAAGCGCAAGAAGGGCGAATTGCCGTCAAATGTGAAAGGACAGTTCATCGACGACCTGCTGGCACGCCGCCGTTGCATCTGCGAGCGCGATCTCACGCCCGGTACGGCGGCGCACGATGCGGTCCACGCTTTCAAAAGTTCGGCGACCTCCGCCGACGTCGAAAACGCGTTCATCAAAACCTCGGGCGAGATCGGGCTTATCCTCAAAGCGCGCGAAAGCTTGTTTTCGGAGCTCGCGGCCTTCCAGTCGCAGGAGCGTGGCTATGACGAGAGCTTGCGGATCAAGGGCGAGCAGATCGACGAGATCGGCGGCAAGATCGGGAACCGCGAGAGCGAGGACATCGCGGCGCTGGAGACCAAACGCGGCCAACTGCAAGAAGACATCAAACGCGCGTCCGCGCAAAAGGGCGCGCTCACAAACAGTCTGAAGGACTGGACCGCGCAGTTGGCCGACTTGACCAGGGAGCGGGAACGCCTGTCCGCGCAGTCCGAGCGCAACGGCGTCGCTACCCGTCGTCTGAATCTCGCCGAAGAGGTAAAGCGCGTACTCGACGCCCTGTATGCGGCCTTAGCCGAGCAAGTGCGCCACCGCTTGTCGACCAAGGTCGACGAAACTTTCAAAGCCATCATGCGCAAGCCCTACTGGGCCGAGATCAGCAAAGACTACACGCTCGAGATCTATAAATCGATTGGTGGCGAGAAACAACTCGTGTACGAAAAATCAACCGGCGAAAGCCAAGTCACGAGCCTGTCGTTCGTGGGCAGCATCGTCAGCCTGGCCAAAGAACGGGCAAACGCCGACACCGAGAATTTCCGCGGCGGTGTGTTCCCGATCGTGATGGATTCGCCCTTCGGGGCGCTAGACGCCGACTACCGCCAGAAGATCGCGGAATACATCCCCGAGCTGGCCGAACAGGTGATCATCATGGTGTCGACCTCCCAGTGGAAGGGCGAGGTCGCGGCGCAAGTCAAGCATCGCATGGCGCGCGAGTACACCTTACACTACAGCAGCCCAGCGCAGAAGCGTGCGGAGCAGGACGAATCGGCTTTCGACCAGCCACAGTTTGAATACACTGAGATCAAGGACGGACACTATGTCGAATGACGTGCGGCGCCCAAAGCGATTCGAAGAGATGTTGAAGAAGCTCTGCCAGGACGAGAACCGGATCTTCGCGACTTACAAGGAAGCGATGGTGTTCGCGGCCTGCCTCGGATTTCAAGAGGGTCGGCGCGTCGCATTTGACAAGTCATCCGAGCCAATTCGACTCGATGTCTTCCACGGCGACTACGATGAGACCATTTTGCGGTGTATGGGATTGGTGGAGACGCGCGATCCCAATATCATGGGCAACGCGCGCCAAGGTGAATGCCTTCGCATCTTCGAGGAATACGCGTGCGGCGGCCTCGAGATCCTGGAAACCGAGGTATATCAGGCGCCGGGTGGGTGGGACCAGCACTTGCTGAGTCTCGTCATCAAGCAAAACAAGACCGACAACTCAGTGCTCGACGACATTACGCAAGCGTTCGACTAGTCGGACTGAAGTACACTGGAACAGTGGAGTTGTGACGGCCGGGTATATGGCGGCCAGGTACGGCACCGGCCAAACTTGCCGCTTGCTTTACCTCGCAATTTACCGGCTCGTGCGCTTGAAATGCACCGGACTCCTTTGTCATGCTTGACCATGGTTAGTAATATCGAAAAGCCTACGGAGGGGCTGTCAAAACTGACAACGGTACATCAGTCGGGTAAGAAAGCGCGCCTCGCGGCGACTCCCTCCCCTAAGAACCGTACGTGACAGTTTCCCGTCATACGGCTCAAGCCTCGCTAAGACCTCTTGCGAGATCCGGCACTAAACTGGACTTACGACCTCGACTTCATCGTACTTGCGTGAATGCACCTGACGATGGCAGTTCGTGTGGATCAGGACCCTGTTTTCGTCACCGTTCTTCCCATCGTGCTCCCGACTCAGGATATGATGGCTGTCTCAGGTCGAGTCTTCATCGATGAGTTGAAGGCAGTTTGGACAGATGCCCTTCTGCCGTCGCCAGAGGCGAAGCGGTTGCCCGTACAGCGTGGCCGTCATGAGCTTTGTACTGCGCAACAGGAAGTACTCGGCCCAGCTCGGGTCAAACGGGTTCGCGTCTCGCTGAATCTGTGTGTACTTCTTGACCTCGATGCCCGCCATCTGCACAAGCAGCTTGCGCGTCCTGCGTCCATATCGGTCCTGTGCGATGCAACCAAGTCGGCGGTCCGTCTCGGACCAGACGGTGTATTTCGCGAACTTCCACCCTCCGCTCTTTTGAGCGTGCCGCTTCTTGATCCATCTCCAGATCATCCACCATACGACGTAGTCCATGCGGGCGAGTACGTCCTTGGAGTTCTGGTACCGATGATACATGGCCCATCCACGCAGGGCAGGATTCAACCGGTCCAGCGCTTCCTCCCACGTACAGCTCATTGACGTCCGAAGAATCTCTCTGACCTTTGCCACCAGACTGTTCATCGACTTGCGTGATGGTTTGACCAGGAAGACCTCGCCGCTGGCGCGGTTCGGGTCGGGATACATCCTGAAATTCCAACCCAGGAAGTCAAAACCCTCCCTGACACGCGTGACCTTCGTTTTCTCTTGCGAGAGCGTCATGCCGCGCGCTGCCAGGAACTCGGCAATCATGGGTTTGATCTCATCTTCCAAGAGCTCTTTCGAGTCACCAGTAACGATGAAGTCATCCGCATAACGTACCAAGTGCACTTTCCGGAGTATCTGCTTCTTGGCTGCACTCCAATACCGCTGATGCAGTAGTTGCTCGATTCCGTCGAGTGCCATGTTCGCCAAGGTCGGGGAAATGATTCCGCCTTGCGGCGTCCCGGTCTCGGTATCATGGAAGGTTGCGCTGTCGATGAACCCCGACTTCAACCATTTCCTGAGCACCAGCTTGTCCATTGGGACATTTGCCAGCAACCAGTCGTGGTCGATATTGTCAAAACAGGCTTTAATGTCTCCCTCCAGCGCCCACATTGCGCACTTGCCCGGATTGGCATAAAACACCTTTCGCAGTTGGGCGGCAGCGTCTTGCGAACTTCGTTTGGGACGAAATCCGAAGCTGTAGGGATCGCTCTTGACTTCCGAGATGGGTTGCAAAGCCAGCAGATACAGCGCTTGCATCGCCCTGTCCTTCATCGTCGGAATGCCAAGGGGGCGCATCTTGCCGTTCGACTTGGGGATCATAACCCGCCTGAGAGGCAGGGGTTGGTACCCATGCCGTACAAGCTGGGTAACAGCGTGAGCTTTCTCCTCCGGCGTACTCCAGGTTACCCCATCAACGCCGGGGGTCGTCTTCCCGCAATTTTCAGTCACACGTTTCACCGCCAGTGCTTTCGCACTGAAGGATCGGGTCAGCAAGTGCTGCAAGGCATTCACCCTGCCCCACCGGCCCTCCCTAGTGGCCTTCACAATCCTTGCCTGCATCCGTTTAACCTGGTCGTGGCAAGCGTCCCAATTGATGACGCGCCATTGGTCTTCCAGGCTGAGAACCGCACACGCTTTCGCGTTCATTTGCTTGTCCCCTGCAACAGTTACGCAGTTTCCTTGTGAAGCGAGACCAGACGGAATTCTGCTCGCTTTCGCGTGGGGTGACGTTCAAACCCCTATCCCTGCCATTACAGCCGGGCCTTCGCTTTCTCCGTCGTCCTCTACCTGCACTCCTGTCGGCTTCCCTTGCGGTCGATGGTGTCCCAGAATGTGGTGTATGAAGAGCTCGCCGGAACCGGCGTTTAGGGAGGCAGCCTGAAGGGGCGGCCATTGTGATTCTTGAGGTAAATTTGGGTTTGCGAAGACTCAACTCAACCATAAGGAAGCACAATGACCAACGCCACTATCGCATTTTCCGAGCTTGCCGAACAGGGGGCAGAAGCCGATTTCATTCGCCAGACACTGCAGCACGCCCTGCAAAGGCTGATGGAAATGGACGTGGAAGCGCTGTGCCAGGCCGCGTACGGCGAGCGCAGCGAGGAGCGCATCAACAGCCGCAATGGCTACCGCGATCGTGCTTACGAAACCCGAGCGGGCAAAGTGGACTTGAAGATTCCGAAGCTGCGTAGCGGCAGCTATTTCCCGGGATTTCTCGAGCCGCGCCGTACGGCAGAAAAAGCGCTTACCGCTGTGATCCAGGAAGCCTACATACAAGGGATTTCGACCCGATCCGTCGACGACCTGGTCAAAGCCATGGGCATGAGCGGCGTCTCCAAAAGCCAGGTGTCCCGGCTGTGCGAAGAAATCGACGAGCGGGTGAAAAGCTTCCTGGAGCGCCCCATCGAGGGCGACTGGCCCTACCTCTGGATTGACGCCACGTACGTCAAATCGCGTCAGGCCGGCCGGGTTGTCTCGGTGGCCGTCATAATCGCCGTGGCCGTCAACACCGACGGCGTGCGTGAAATTCTTGGGGTAGCGACCGGTCCATCGGAAGCCGAGCCATTCTGGACCGACTTCCTGCGCGGCCTGACCCGGCGCGGTTTGCGCGGCGTGAAGCTTGTTATCTCTGATGCCCACGAAGGACTCAAGGCAGCCGCCAGCAAAGTGCTCAAGACGAGCTGGCAACGCTGCCGCGTGCATTTCATCCGCAACGCTCCGGCTCATGTGGGAAAGGGCCAGCGCCAGGCCGTCCTGGCCATGATCAACACCATCTTTGTACAGGAAAGCGCCGAAGCGGCCAGCGCCCAATGGCGGACCGTGGCCGACCAACTGCGGCCCAAGTTTCCCAAACTCGCCGCCATGATGGACGACGCCGAGCATGCGGTACTGACCTTCATGAGCTTTCCAAAAGCGCACCGCGTCCAGATCCACAGTACCAATCCGCTGGAACGATTGAACGCCGAAATAAAACGCCGCACCAACGTCATCGGCATCTTCCCGAACGATAAAGCCATCATCCGGCTCGTCGGCGCTATGATGCTCGAACAGAACGACGAGTGGTCCCTGCAGCGCCGCTATATGCAGCTTGAAGGATTATTGTCCCTGAGCGACAATCAACCCGCACGGCTCTCCGCCGTGATTAACTGATCGGGGACCCAGCCCCTCGGGAATCACTTCTCATACACCACTTCTGGGGACACCATCCTTGCGGTCGGCTTTGCTGCGTGCTGCTTACAGCAGGAATACAGGCTTACCCTGTTCCACATGGATGACAACAACGGGTTAGGGCCTGCCTTTTCACCGGAGGGAACGCGAGCCATGTACGCCGATGGGACAGCAGCGTAACTCTCCCTCATGTCCACCCGTTCAGCACCTTGGGTGGGTAGCATGATCACGATGTTTAGTAGCAGTTCAGATATCTTGCCCATACCGCCGAGCCTAGCCCCTAACCGCATCGGTGCTCGCAGTACATCCATCCCCTCACGGTTCTGGATGTCCCTTTCAGGACAGGTACATTGTCCCGGCAGTTTCCAACCCCTCGGTTGCCCAAGACGCTGGTGCCGGTAGGCTATCGTTGATGGCACAACGAGTCCGGTCATCGTGGGCCATGCCTTCGGATGCCGGACAATCATCCATGCAACTTTCCAGGTCACACGTCCCAGTTCAGCGCGCCACCAGTTTGGTACTCGGTCACGCGCGTCTCGAAGAAGTTGCGCTCCTTCTTCAGGTCGATCATCTCGCTCATCCACGGGAACGGGTTTTCCTCGTTCGGGAACAGCGGGTCGAGGCCAATCTGGACGGCGCGGCGGTTGGCAATGAAGCGCAGGTAGCCCTTGAACATCGCGGCGTTCAGGCCCAGCACGCCACGCGGCATCGTGTCTTCAGCGTAGCGGTATTCCAGGTCGACGGCTTTCAGGAACAGGCCCTTGATCTCGTCGCGGAATTCCGCCGTCCACAGCTGCGGGTTTTCCATCTTGATCGTGTTGATCAGGTCGATGCCGAAGTTGCAGTGCATCGATTCGTCGCGCAGGATGTACTGGTACTGCCAGGCGGCACCGGTCATCTTGTTCTGGCGGCCCAGCGCCAGGATCTGCGTGAAGCCGACGTAGAAGAACAGGCCTTCCATCAGGCAGGCGAACACGATGATCGAGCGCAGCAGCTTCTGGTCGTTCTCCAGCGTGCCGGTACGGAATTCGGGATCGTTGATGACCTCGATGAACGGGATCAGGAACTGGTCCTTGTCGCGGATCGACGGGATCTCGTTGTAAGCGTTGAAGATTACCTTCTCGTCCAGGCCCAGCGACTCCACGATGTACTGGTAGGCGTGGGTGTGGATGGCTTCCTCGAACGCCTGGCGCAGCAGGTACTGGCGGCATTCCGGCGCCGTGATGTGGCGGTAGGTGCCCAGCACGATGTTATTGGCGGCCAGCGAGTCGGCGGTGACGAAAAAGCCCAGGTTGCGCTTGACGATGCGGCGCTCGTCTTCGGTCAGGCCGTTCGGGTTCTTCCACAGCTCGATGTCGCGCGGACCTGTCAGAAATTCTGTGTGCGGGGCCAGAATTCATAGTTAGGTAATCGCGTTGGTGAAGCGCTCGCCGAACATGATGGCGAACTGGTTGGCGGCCAGCTTCCAGGTACGCTGCG
>Ga0068855_100008043_pt1 | contig 12741 bp, 19 predicted proteins | sample KBSCornC52_FD_66592 | JGI IMG/M metagenome (GOLD analysis project Ga0068855, IMG submission 66592) | Corn rhizosphere microbial communities from Kellogg Biological Station, Michigan, USA - KBS Corn C5-2 | ecosystem: Host-associated > Plants > Roots > Rhizosphere > Soil ...
CCGAGCGCTTCATCCAGTCTGCACTTCGCGAGTGGGCCTACGGGCGCTGCTACGCAACGTCTGACGAGCGCCGTGCCGCCCTGCCACGCTGGACGCACTTCTACAACTGGCACCGTGAGCGTCACGGCATCAACTGCCGCCCGCCCATGTCTCGTCTCTCAGCTCGACGCAAGAACGTCTTGACTCTTCACACCTAGGCGCTCCCGAAGTCGAATCTTGAGATCGCGCGACTCCTCTGCGTTCAGAGAGGGTGCGAAGACCCCAGTCACTTGTATCGCTCGTAGGAGGTGGATGTTCACGGGCAACGGAGGGGCATTGGGACAGAGATAGGCTACCCGAAAGGCGACGGTCACAACCGGTCAGCTCGCGGTCGATCAGAGCCCTTAAATCCCTTGTACCGCGCCCAGCCTTCCCGATAGCGGTCCGATGCGAAGGGCCGGTTCTGGCCGACATTTGTCGTCAATTAGTACTCGTGAATGTCGGTGGCTTGTGATGCCAGACAATTGCATCGTCCGTGCTTCTTGGCCATGTTGGCTCCTCCTCACCGGGTTCCCATGATTTGAGGCAGACAAGCGAACGATCGTTCCGGCTCCACGACGCAAAGGCTACTTTGAAGCCCTGATTGATCACGTGGCGAAGGTAGGCTTTTGCGTACTCGAGATCACCCTGCATGGACGAGGAGTGCGTAGGATCCGTGCCCTCAAATCGCCACCCGAACAGGCCGTTTCCATCGAGTGGACGACAAACAACCTCCTTGGCGCCTTCGACTGCTGAAGTCAGTGCCTCTTCGGTGGCTTCCCTGGCAGCATCGAAGGCCTCTCGGAAGCCTGGTGGAGCATGTGGATTGAGTTTCGCCGTCAATTGCGGACTCCCAGTGGATAAGTCGGAAGGTAGCCTACTCGAAAGCAGCCCGTCGTGACCGCTCTTGGCCGGGAAGCGATTCTCACACTCTACGACCAGGCAACTGGGCGCACGCCCAACCCGGCGTTGCCTCACTGACACCTGCATTCCATCGGGCCTGCACCCCTCACCCCAGCGGTTTGAACCAATGAGTAATCGGGAACCATCTGGCCCGTCAGTCCAACGACCCGACATCTTGCTGGGCAGTCCTGCTCCTGCGGAGGCAGAAGCCCTGCCACATATGACCCAACCATGCCCAATGCTATGAACGCAGTGAATCCGTGACTGACTGCGATTCCAGTTCGGTGTTGACGGGTCAGCATGGCGTTCATCATGTCTGACAGTTGGTTGACGGGCGCAGCATACTGCGCAGGAGCGGACATTCAACAATTACACCCGTGAGCCGTCCACCGATGTACGCCGGCAGTGCGCCTCGGCGCGCGCGCCAAGCGAGCGCCGCTCAGTTGTTCGAGAACAGGATGACGTTGTCGTCGCCAGCGGCCCAGAAGCCCGACGGCGTGGCGGCAACCGCGTGCAGCAAGCGGTGCGTGCCCGAGTCGCGCAGCGTCCAGTGCACGCCGTCGCCGCTGGTCTGCACGACGCCCAGGTCACCGACCGCCACCAACTCGCCGTTGGCACCCGCGGCGATCGCGTTGAGCTGCGCCGTGGACGCGGTGGTGTGCAATGTCCACGTCAGCCCGTCGGGGCTGGTGGCGATGTATCCGCGCTGGCCGACGGCGACGAACTGCGTCCCGTCGTAGACGACCCCGAACAGGGCCACCTCCCCGCCGCTGTCGCTCAAGATGGTGCCGCTCGTCCAGGTGATGCCGTCCGCGCTCGTGGCCGTGACGCCGTTCACCCCCACGGCTACGAAGCGGCGGCTTCCCCAAGCCACCCCGAGGGTGGCGTTCAAGGGCAGATGGGCGACGGTCGTCCATGTGCCACCGTCCGGGCTGGTCATCACGTCGCCGGACTCGGCGACCGCGAGCACGCCGTTCGGGCTCCGCGTGAACGCTATCCCGTAGCCGCCGTTGCTCGATTGCGCTGGCGAGTCGGCGGTGATCCAGTCGACGCCGTCCAGGCTGGTCATCATTGCGACCGAGTTGCCCTGCAGCCCGCCGGCCAGGAAGTTGCCGAACGGTTCGAGGCGCATGAGCCGGCTCGCCATGAGAGGCATCGGGCTCGCGGTCCACGTGGTGCGGTCGACACTACGGAAGGCATAGTCTTGCGTCACGGCCACGCAGTCGGCGATGCCGCAGTCGATGCCGGTGAACGAGCCCAGCGGGCCGCGCAGCACCGGCGTGGCACTGGCGACGCTGGCGCCGCTGGCCAGCCCGGTGTTCGACGGCGTGGTGCTGTCGTCTTCCGCGCTGACGACGACCACGCTGGCGTCGGCGTTGGTGGCGCCGATGCGCCTGTTGTACGACGGCAGGGAGTCCCAGGCACGGCCGTCGACCGACGAGCCGCCCGAGAACAGGTAGAAGCGGTTGACCGCGAACGACGGCGGCCCGAAGCCTGGCGATGGCGTCACCGGTGTCCAGGCGCGGCCGTCGGTGCTGGTGGAAACCGTGCCGCTGCTGGTTGCCAGGAACGTGCCGTTGCCGAACGCGACGCCGTCGTTGTTGTAGGGCGTGGTGATGGCAGCGCCGGCCCCTGCCGGCCAGGTTCGGCCGTCAGCGCTCGCCACCGGGCCGCCCGCCGCCACGCCCACGAACACGCCGTTGCCGAACGCGATGCCAGACAGGTTTGCGGCCACGGTCGTCCACGTCTTGCCGTCGGTCGACACCCAGGAGCCTGCGGCGCTCGTCGCCACGAAGACGCCGTTACCGAACGCTATCACCCCGGCGCTCGGGTTGGCGGCCAGGGCAGGCTGCACCGTCCAGGCGAGGCCATCCGGACTGGTCGCGACGAGCTTGTCGCCGCCCAGCGCCACCCAGCCCGCCGCGCCACCCCAGGCCACGGATTGCCAGTAGGTGCGATCCGGCGAGTCGGAGTGCGTCCAGTGCGTGCCGTCTGTGGAACTGGCGATCGAGCCGCCGTCGCCGACCGCCACGAAGCGGCCGCCGCCCCACTTGACGTCATTCCAGGTGCTCCCGGGCGCGAGCGCGATGCTCCAGTGGTGGCCGGGGCCGTCGGTCTCGGCCAGCGCGATCTGCGCCTGGCTCGACACGCCCGCGGCGCTCGCGGTGATCGTGGCCGTGGCCGCCTCGTCGCCGAGTGTGGTCGCCGGCGGCGTATAAGTGACGTCGGTACCACTCGTTGCGCTGAGCGTGCCGGGGCCCGCGAGCGTCCACGTGGGCGTGGCGCTGCTGCCAATCAACGCAGCGTGTAGCGTCACCGGGCCGCCGCCGGGCGTCGCGGAACTCGAGGACGGCGTCACTGCCAGGGTTGGCGCCGAGCTTCCGCCACCGCCGCCACCGCTGCACGCGGTCAACAGGATGGACGCGAAGACAGCGCCCAGGACGAGACGGGCGCGCACGTCAAACGCGCGAAACGCACGGGGATTCGGCATCGGATGTCCCTCCCTGGACGACCTCTTGGGGCGGATCGAGTCGGCCCGCCCGGCTGCTCGATGACTGGCGCCAGATTCTATGAATGCGCTGCCACGCGCCGAGTCGTGGAAAACCTGTCCCCTGTCCGGGGGTGGCGAGACGGTCGCACGAAGCGTAGGTCGGGCTCGCCGCCCTTCGCATTTAGCACATCGGCCGCAGCAAGATCAAGGGGTCATCTCGCAATTCAACTCCCTTCAAGTCCTGCCCCAAAGCCGACGTCAGCCGCCGTCCGCTGCTGGCCGCCGGCTGACGCTCACGTCGCGCGCGCCCTGAGCTCAGCGGCGAATTGGCGCGGGAGACCGACGCATCCCGCTTGCTCGCATTCATACCACGAGCAGTCGGAGAAGCTGCAGTCGCCGTTCAGATTGTCCTTCACGAACTTGCAGGCCTCAAATCGGCATTTCGCGAAGAGGCATCCCGCGAACGAAGACCCCCGAAAGACGCAGTTCCGGAAGTTCACTTCGACGAACTTCGTCGTGTTGAACAGTCCCCAATACCAGGACGAATCCGTGATTGTGCAGGCGCTCAAGATACCCTCGAACGCCTTCCCCTCCACTTCGATATTGGAAAAGGTGCAATAGCGGAAGACGTCGTCTTCCCATCCCTTCGGGAGTTCAGACGCATGGGCGAAATCGGCACTCTCGTGGAGAACGGGCATGGCTAAATGGTAGCGCTGAAGGTCGCCAAAGCGGTCGCCTGTAACATGCCGCTCATGGCCGCTACGAGCCCGTGAGCGCTCCGCTAGAAGCGGCGAAGCGCGATGTACGCTGCGGCAGCTACAACGAGCGTCATCAACGTAATGTAGAGAGCTAGCATGGGTACATTCCTGCGAATATCGATCGCTCGACCCGCAAGAATCCCCGCCAACATGCCGCAACCGATGAGAGCAGTGCGCTGCAGCAAGAAAGCTAGTAAGAGGCCGGTGAATGCACCGGCGATCAGACCAACACGCCGCCACCGTCTGGAGCTGCTGGGTATAGCGAAATCGTTCATGCTAGGAATGTACACGGGGCCGACAGCCGACACTGGCGACTGACCGGTTCTGGCCGAATGCGACGCTCACCTGGTACTCAGACCCTTGGATTGGGCCAAGCAGTCTGCGAAGGTGGCGCGCTCGGTGCTGAGGATCACAGGCGCGTGTGCCCATTGAAACATCGTCGCTGTGCCGTCGTCGCCGATGTCCGCTCGGGCGAGCACGGAGCCGTTGGTGCGCGCTTCGATGCGCGAACCTTCCGCGCGCTGCTCGCGAGCCATTGTCACGTTGACCAGCACACCGTGAGCGCCGCCCCAGCCGTCGGCCACACAATCTGCCATCCGTCGAGACTGTGCAGGGTCGATCCGCCCAGATTGGACCGTCTCGTACCACGTAGGGTGCAGCTCTGGCGTTGGCGCAGAAGCACACCCTGCAATCATCACGGTAGCAGCCGCAAAAAACAGTCCTCGCATCGTCATTGCCTCGGCGTTCAGTCCTCTTCCGCATCTTAGCGAGGCGTCGAAAGGGCGACGGAAGCGCGGCGCGACAAAGCGCCCATTTCAATGGGCGGCGCCTAGCCGACTTGCGACCTAACCGCGGGCAGCTACGGCCTCGGTGAGTCGTTGGCGGAGTTCGACCGCAGTGCAAAGCATGAGCCAGAAAGCGTTTCCTTTTGTCACTGGGATCACATGACATACTGGCTCGGCGTCACCGGCTGTCAGCCTTCAGTCACGGGCTGGCCGGGACCGCAGGGAGATCGAACACATGGCCAAAGAGCCTCTGACCGTAGCTGCACCTCAGGACTACACCGCCGAGGAGATCCTAGAGATAACCATCGACGCGAACCTGTCGAGTCCCAACGACGCTCACGTCAATGCCTACCAGGCGCGCAATGAACTGTTGCTGCAGCGTCGCCTGGCACGGGTACGCTACGAAAGCGGCGTCACGCTGCCCGCCGCGGCGAAGAAGTTGCGGGCAGACGCTGATCGCAAGGTGCGCCACTCGCGCATCCTCGCCCGCAACATCAAGAACGCGACTGGCGAGGCGAAACCCACTGAAGCCGACGCTCACCACGTAGTGGCCGCGCAGGACAAGCGTGCGCGTCGCTCCCGCACGCTGCTGTTCAAATGGGGCATTGGCATCAACGACAAGGACAATGGCCTCTACCTTCCCAAGAAGTGGTCTTCAGAGGTTGCCGGGCTTGAAGAAGCCACTGCCCACGAGGTGATCCACACGTTCGCCTACCATCTGGCAGTCACCACGCGACTGCGGGCCACTCGGCCGTCCAATCAGACCGAGGGTCGCAAGACGCTGTGCGACATCAAGTACCAGATCCTGAACAACGAATTCGAGTATTGAGGACGTCATGACCGTTTGGGAGTTCAAGCCAGGCAATGTCAACGACTACGCCCCGCTCGTCTTCACGAGCGACCGGGACATCGAGTCGGGCATGTTCGACGCCGAGGGCGAACCCTTGTCGTGGAAGAAGACGCCGAAGATCGAGGTCTTCGTCGAGCCGCGCAAGAAGAAGCCTCAGCCATTGGCGGACATCAGCGCATTGACGCCTGGCGCGCTGGCACTGAACGACAAGGCGAAGGCGGCGTTGGAACCGTTCCTCTCGCGGTTCGGCCAACTGCTCGAAATGGATTGCGAGGGCGAGCCCCGTTGGTTCTACAACGTGACCAACGTCGTGTCCTGCATCGACGAAGGGCGCTCCGAGAAGCGTCCCACTGGTGCCCTGTCCAAAGAGGCCTTTTCCGAGGAAAGGGTTCCGGCCGAAGCGGCCGTCTTCAAGGACCCTTTGACAGCACCGGTGAAGATCTACGTGAATGACGCGGCGAGGTCGACGCTGGAAGCGCTCATCGCGGAAGCCGACCTCATCGGGGCCGCATTCGTCGAACCCGGCCCTCCTCCAAAGAAGCCACGGCCTCGTGCCTGAAAGCGGGTAGCGAAACGCCTGGCGCCATGAAGGAGCGGGAACTCCGCTCCTCGCTACAAGCCGAGAACGCACGGCTGACCGCGTTGCTGGAGTCAAACGGCATCGCGTGGCGCCTGTCACTGGCAGCGCCATCGCATCCGACGCCGACCGTACAAGAACTCACTGCATGTCCCGAACCTCAGCGTGCTGAGCCTCTCCGCAGCGGACAAGCGCCAACAAATGGCTGCACGTCTGGCCGACCCCATAGCAGCCACTGGCGACTGTCAGGTAGTGGCCGGTAGCGACTAGTCGGCCCGGCCCCGGAGCCACCACGCCATAGTCTTAGCGGCGGCACGCTGGCCGTCCGTCAGCTTCTCTTGCAGCAGCGCCTCCAATCTACTTCGGGCGACGTCCTTTACGCTCAGACCGGGGGCGGCACCTCGCTGTTCGACAAGAAGGGTGTTTTCGGTGACACGTTCTGGCACTCTTTCGAAGTCCCGGCAGGAACCGAGATTCCGGATTCGCTGAAGATCGAGGGGCCGGACTGGAACCCTGTGTACAAGGCCAATCATTATCAGATTGAATGTAAAGCCAAGACCATGCGCGTCGATTCGATGAAGGGCGCGCTGGACAACCTCGCCAGAAATGCCATCGTGCGCAAGATCGCGTTTGCAGGACACTAACAGGTCAAAGATCCATGCCAGAAGTCAGCGCCAAAGCCATCGCGGTCTCGATTCGGGCCGTTCAGGCCGAAATCGACCGGTTGCAAGAAGAATTGAAGACCGCGGACGCGGAAGGCATTCCCGACACTCAGGAACTGCTCCTGTCCGTCTCGCAGGTTGCCATAGAGCTGAAGAAGGCCTATGAACACGCCTTGCGCATGAGCAACAATCTTGTTCCCTACGAGGATCTGATCGCGCGATAGTCGACAACACTCGACCGAGGCAAGGCGATCGCCAATTTGTAAATCCGCTTTGGCGGACAACCGAATGGCCGACGGCTCGCCGCCTCAGACCCAGAGGGAAGCCGTCGACCAAGCCGCCATGCCCGCCGGCATGAGTTGACCCAAAGCCGAAATCGGCGATTGTCAGGTGATCGGCGTGGAGTCCATTGGCGGCGGCATTGGCGGAAAGCGAAGGTTGTCAGCGATTTCAGATGCAAACCCGGCTATCAACTCGTTCTTGCTTCCAGCCAGGACGAGGAAACGGGAACGCTGTTCCTGCAGCTGTACGCGAAGCGTATTCATCCACGCTTCGTTCTTGGCCGTAACCGAGGTGCAGACAGCGAAACCCTTCAGAATGTCCAAGATTTCCACGGCAAGCTCTTCGTCCGCTTGATCGAGCGCCGAAAGCAATCCAGGAAGAGCCGGGAGCGCAGCGCTTGATACATAGGCGTGCTGATGGCATAACGCACACCACAAATCATGGCTTGCAGCCATTGCGGCGGCATGATCGGGTCCAGTAAGGCAAGCTAGAAGCGCTGGAATGTTCTGTGCCGAGCCATACGCAGTCTCGACAAGCCGCCAGTCGACAGCGGAATTTGTAGGGTCTTCAAAATCCATGAGGTAGCCTACCCGAAAGCCGACGCTGGTCAGAGACGGCTTGTGGCCGGCAGCACTCCAAGCCGTCCAGGCATAGTACGACAGCTCGCCAGCCCTGAGCAGCCGGTCGCCGTGCAGAACACCACGCCCGAGGCCGACCCTTCGGCGACCATTCGGCCTTCAAGATTCGTCGCCAAAAAAGCAGCCCCTCAATGGCCTGGTTGAGCAGCGGTGGCATCGCTGTTCTGAACTGAAACCTTGCCCGTGACGCCGTTAATCACGACCGCTCGCGACGACCTGCTCATTGGTCCGAAGACGGACTTAACGATGTAGTAGTTCTCAGCGTCAGTGAAGAGCACCTGCTGAAAAATGTCATTGCACCTCGAGAACCCTGCCTTCGCTGCGAGTTCCACCGCCTGCTGCGGCGTCAATTTCCAGCTTGATGGCACGCGGTATGTCGGCTTGGGTTCAACCGTGATTGGACAACGCGCAGGCACGGGCCCAACTTCGACAAAGCCTCCAGCGTCGGCTGCGAAAGCGGTCCTCGCGCCAGCCACTAGTAGGCCGAGCACTACTGCGTAGCGACGACTCATCGATAGAACTCCGACAACGACGACGAGAAAAGTGTCGACGACCCGAAAGATGCTATGCAGGACGGCTCGGGACAGCGTCCTGAGCTACAACTGGGTTTCCAGTTCTCAGCTGTAGAAGGAGCATCGAAATGTCTACGTCTCGAGCAATCCTGCGGCACAAGGATACGACGTCCACCAGCGCCCTGTACATGAGCTTCGACCTGGGCGACAAGCAGTGGCAGATCTGCGTGGGCGATGGTCGCTCCGGCATCAGCCGCTTCACCGTGGCAGCTGGCGACAAGGTCGCCGTTGCCGACCGCGTCAACAGGGCCGCTAAGCACTTCAGGCTCGACAATCGATCCCTCGTGCACAGCGTCTACGAGGCCGGGCGCGACGGTTGGTGGATCCATCGGTGGTTGCGCGAACAAGGCATCGACAACATCGTGGTGGATCCGGCCAGCATCGAAGTCAACCGGCGCGCGCGGCGTGCCAAGACCGATCGGCTGGATGCAGACAAGCTGCTGGCCATGCTCATTCGGCACCACGCTGGCGAGCGCGTGTGGTCTGTGCTGCGCGAACCCAGCCCCGCAGACGAAGATGCACGGCGTGAGCACCGCGAATTGCACCGCCTCATGCGCGAGCGCATCGCGCACACGAACCGCATTGGGTCTTTGCTCGTCTTGCACAACCTGCGGCCGGGCATCGTCATCGGCGGCCGCGACTGGCCTCGTTGGTGGGAGGCGCATCGTGCGCAGGTGCCCCCACTGTTGCGTGCCGAACTCGAGCGTGAGTGCGAGCGACTCAAGCTGGTCAAGGATCAGGTGCGGGCGATCGAGGCTGTACACCGCCGCGAGCTCGCGGAAGGCAACCAGCCGTTGGTCGATCACCTCACGCGATTGCGGGCGGTCGGCCCGAAGGGAGCGTGGATCCTCGTCAAGGAGGTCTTCGGCTGGCGGCAGTTCTCCAACCGGCGTGAGCTCGCCGGCAGCCTGGGTCTGACGCCAACGCCGCACGCCAGCGGCAGCATCGACCGCGAACAGGGCATCAGCAAGGCCGGCAATCGACGTGTACGAGCATTGCTGACCGAACTCGCCTGGAGCTGGCTGCGCTTCCAGCCAGACAGCGACCTAACGCTCTGGTTCAACCGGCGCTTTGCCAGCGCTGGCGGCCGAATGCGGCGTGTGGGCATCATCGCGCTGGCCAGGCGCCTGGCTATCGCACTCTGGCGATACGTCAAGGACGGGGAAATCCCGGCCGGCGCCCAGCTCAAACCCGCGTTGGCTGAAGCCTGAGCTGCTGAGTTCTCCGACCAAGCCGGTGAGATCATGATCAAAGGTCAACGCGCCCGTGATGTCTGCGGGTCACTTCGATGTGACCGTCTCGAAAGATGGGGCGCGTTGGTAACCGGGGACTGGCAGTGCGCCTGGCGCGCATGCAGCATGTGGTGTTGGACGTTGACGTCCTGCACGGATAGAAGCTCGCTCGATCAAGACCTCGAGCCCTTGACAGTCCCCGACCTTGGATCGCAGTTGCTCGCCGTTTCGATGGGCTGCCGTGGTCAGATGCCGCCGTGACGCACGGCGCTTGACAGAACAGTCCTCATAGAAGCAGCCATCCGCGATCGTCAGCGAGTGGCCGAACTGCGACCTAGCGGCGGGCTCATCCTTGCTGCTGGTTTCCGAAGACATCGCGATGCCAGTACATCGTCGGAGCCTTGAACCAGTGCTCGTTGCGCTCGTTCAAAAACTGTTGAAGCTGCGCCATCGGCATCCGGTAACGGTACATGATCGCAATCAGATCTCGCAGATCGCTCTCCCCGAGGCGCTTCGAACGGATATGCAGAAAACCGTTCTCTACGCTCTTCACACATGGGATCTGCTGGGCCCAAGAGAAAAACGATCCTTCGTCCAGCTTCGAGAAGTACCAAATTGGAGACGTGTCGATCTTGATCATGTTGTTCCGACTTCCTGACGCGCCACAAGGCGCAGTCTAGCTCCCCCAGAACCGGCCATCCGCCAACAACCGGTTGTGGCCGATAGGAGCTAAAGCCGGTCATGCCAGCACCGACGCGTGCAGCTTCGCACAAGGAAGAAAGCTTTTCGCTTTACAAGCCAGCTGCCTTGGCCTGACTCGCTGCCTTAGCGGCTGCCGCAGCCTTCCTCTTCTGTGCTGCCGCGATGACTCCGTTCCTGGCGGCACGTTGCAGAAGCTCTGGCGATGCATACGTCAGGTATGTTGACCCGTAACCATCCCAGGTAGAACGAGATGAAGATCCAAGCGCCAACTCATCACCCGAAGCACCTTTCCAAAACCTCTCATAGTTGATCGCTGGGGTACCACGCTCGCTCGACCTACCGTACTTGATCTCTAGAAGATTGCGAACATCGTCATCAGCACGCTCGTTGGGAGGCGCCAAGTTCCAGCGCAATCGAACCTCGATGAGCTTGTCACTAGCAAAGGTCGCATCCGCCTTGAACGGATGATTGGCAACTTGCCCCGAGAACTGCTGAACGCTCTCGTCGGCGTCCTTGATCGTGTCGAACATCGGATCAGGCGCTAGGCCGCTATGTCCAGCTGCGCGCAGCTTCTGGTCCACAACCTTCGGAGAGTCGCCCCAAGTCAGACCAGCGAACGAAAACCTTTGCGCCGACAGCGCCGGCAGCGAGGACAGTGCGAGCAGCAGTGCAAGCAGGAGTCTCATGTCGCGACTTGTAGCTGGGTGTTGGGGTGAACGAAGAGTCTACCTAGCAGCACGGCCTTTAGAATACCCGCGAGCAGCGGGCTCGGTGTTGCCAAACCACGATTTCAACATTCTCAGCACGTTGCAGCGTCGTGAAATTTCGATGATGGCGTAAATTTCGGCCAGGTCGACCATGTACCCGCAAGCTGCCGCCGGCGGATGTCGCGTTATGGCCGAACTGCGCCTTCGGCGCCGGCTGCGAGGCCAGGCAACCGGCCATCGTCCGGCGTGCGACCGCTATGCGTAGCATACCTGCCAGTCGGTGGCGGCGGCCGCGCAGCGGGCTCGACCCGTTACGGACTCCGAGCCGGCCGAACAGAACGCCTCAAAGCGGTCGCTGCATGGTCAAGCAATGCGGTAATTTCGCAGAACGGCTGCAGCAGAAACACCGACCAACGTCCGAGAAGTGCTCACAACATCTCGCAATGCGGTGATGGCCGCGTCGTCGCTGAAGTACTTCACGAGATAGGCCGCTGCTGCGAACCGCAGACGCTCGTCTTCTTGCGACAGATGCTCGCTGAGCATCTCGCGCAGGACACCGCGATCTGCCCAGGACGCAGCAAGACGATCCATCTTTCGAACATAAGCATTCGAACCCTTCAGGGTTCCTCTGAAGATCTCGGTCCACTGACCGATTGCAGCAGCATTGAAAGCTTCAATCTGCTCATTGGCTGAAAGAGATGCGGGCTTCATTGGGAGGCAACATCGGATTGACAAGCAACCGAAACCGGACGCTCGTGGTCGACTGCTAGTGGCCGGCCTGCGACCTCCTCACCGGGTCGGACTTCGCTCGCCGGGCTCGCTGGAGTCGCCGGCCGCGTTGGGAAGCATAGCCGACCCAAGTCTGCGACGGCGACCAGGCCGGGCCCGACCCATCTGCGACGTTCGACTCCTCAGACTCAAAGCCGCCAAGCGGACATTGGGTCACGTCGAAGGCCAGCCCGGGCCGACGCGTTCCGCCCCTAGAGGCAAAACAGCGACAAGATCGGATTTCGACAGGGGTGGTTCGCCGCGTTCCATCCTAGCGACCATGTCCGCGAAATCGCGGAGGCACCGCCTGTGCCACTCCTCATCGCGGGGAACGTCGGCAGCGCGCTTGACTCCTTCGCAGAAGTGATCTTGGTTCTCGGGTGTCAATTGCCGCAGGTCGATCACGCGCACGATACTGGTGTCGTCCGAGACGCGCAGCCAAGCCCCGTATCCGAGCTCCTCCTCGTCGTCCGGACCAGGCAACTGTTCGAGTAGCCATTCGCGCAGTGGTGGAGAGCTCACGGCATCTGCTATCGAACGCACGACGACGTCGTGCACAGACCAACGCCGCGAGAGGCATCGCCCATCTGGAAGTGTGATGAATCCCGAAGCCATATTTCGATATTTTCTCTGTGCCTGGGGCAGCCGAAAGCTGACGCCCGCCGTCGTCTGCTAATGGCCGAGGCCGTGTGAGAACTCCAGAATAGCCGAAGCGAAGTCGCGTTGGACAACGCGCTGATCGTGGTGAGCCGATCCACAGTGGTCCCGCCATCTACACAGGCGCATTGGCTCGCCG
>Ga0068855_100008045_pt1 | contig 12741 bp, 11 predicted proteins | sample KBSCornC52_FD_66592 | JGI IMG/M metagenome (GOLD analysis project Ga0068855, IMG submission 66592) | Corn rhizosphere microbial communities from Kellogg Biological Station, Michigan, USA - KBS Corn C5-2 | ecosystem: Host-associated > Plants > Roots > Rhizosphere > Soil ...
GTCGTTGTCCAGGCAGCATTTCCGCAGCTAGTATCGAGCCGTTTCTCGCGGATAAAAATCCGCTGGTGCGTGGGGCTGCGGCACCGGCTCTGGCGCGTCATCAGCCGGAGATCGCAGCGAAATTAGTTCGGCAGGCTCTCGAGCGCGAGGAAGCGGTGGTTGCGAAGGAATATGCGCTGTTCGTCGATCAAAGGGCTCCCAGGCTTTCCCAGGCTGAGATAGATGTAACGGTAGGTCATTACCGCGCCCCATGAAGCTAATCGCTTCGGGCGCCACGCTGCGTGATCGGGATGCGGTCCGATTCTTCGAACACGAAGCCTTTCGCTCCGTCCGCGACTATTCCTCTACCACAGGGCCCTGTAGCCGGCTATCAACTTTGGGACCGGGTGGCTGCCGATTCGAAGGCGACCTTTCGTGCGCTCGGCTCTCCGGATCCGACTGTTGCAAATCGTGCGGAGTGGATTCTCGTTGAGGCTGGCCCTTCGGTTCTTCCCGGCGTACGTGCGTTGTTGCAGTCGGACGACCAAGCTCTGTGCGAACGGGCCATACGCATAGTGGCGTGGCAGTATGACACAGAATCGCTGACACGATTGCGAACAATACACGACTCCGGAAGGACCGATGCAGCGCTGGCCGCCTGGGCAATTCACAAGATCGAAGTCTTAGCATCGGCGATGCCATAAGCCGGTGCTTACTGTCGAGCGCTAATGGCCTCGTTCCGTACCGACGTCTTGTCTGCAGAAGGGAAGTCAGCGGGAATGCCGAGGGTTACCGCCCCGGTGGCTGCCCACTCGACGCCCCTCGAAAATAGCGTCTGAAAACCGGCGCAATCCATGTCGGGATTCGGCTCATTCGCCCATGTATGGCCGAGCATCGTCGTATATACGCGGCCTTTGCCGTAAGAGCGGACCCAATCCATCGGTTCATTCTGACCGGAGATTTCCGATTTCGCATAAGTCAAGATTGTTAGCCCTTGCGCAGGTCCGTGCTGTCCGTGAGTTAACTGCTCCGACGGATGCATCCAGACGGACGGCATATCTTTCGTAATCGGGTGGTCGTGATTCGGCACGTGAACAGCGAAGTCGTGCCGCGGGCCGTGCCCCGGATTCAGGCCATTGCCCTTCGGTATTACGATGACTTTGCCGGTATCACTGATCGCCAGGCCGTCGCCAAAATCACGATCCCGCCAGCCCAGACCGATCATCTCGTTGTAGGCTTGCCACTTAAGAAATGCATTGTTAGCGGCATGCAACATCACCACGCCGCCTCCGCCTCGCACATATTTCTCGAAGGAATCTTCTACAGGCGCTGGCCAGCGGACGCCATCCGGCTGGTGCCCTCCATTGAAGTTGACGATGACCACCTTATATTTCTCAAACGACGGGCGCCACTCATTCCACTCTGCGCGTGAAGCATTCGCAGGCGGACTGGTGGCAACGTCGACTGTGAATCGCTGCGTCTCCAATAGAAACTTACGGACGGATCGCGTGGCGGCGCGCCAATCGTGATTGTTGATCCCATCCACGATCAGTACCGGGATCTTCGGGCGGGAGGCGCCGTTCAATAGTAGCGCCGATAGCAGAACCAGCCCCAGTTTTTTCATCAGTACATACCTTATCGTGGTCGTTCACCGTGATCTCGCCCTTGCCCCAGACGGTCTGCCGCCCGACGCCCGTCCACCTCGCCGCCCGCAGATAGGGGACAAACTCGGCCAGGTCTCCTTCGTACTCGGCCTCACCGGCAAAACCACCAATCGGGTGAACCTGGCCGGTGCGGCTGCTTCGCCGAAGCACATCTATCTGCTGCACTTCGCAGCGTGTCATTCGCACCAGCGCCGCGCGTTCACCGAAGGCCCGAAAATCGATGTCGAGCGGACCCTCGCCGTAGAGCTCACGCAAGGTGCTGATACGGTCGCGGATTCGCGCGGCGAGAATGGCGAATTCCGGCCGCGCCGCCAGTTGCTGGCCACTCTTCAATTCCGTCGGAGTGAGGAACTCGACGCGCACGCGCGTGGTGGGCGCGTCGGGAGCCAGGTCCAATGCGAGCGGCGCGGGAACTTTGGGATATGCGAATTCTGCTTCGCGGCCGTTTGTATCGAGTTGCGCCACACCGGTCAGATCCACGCGGCTGCGTTCCGGACCCAGCCCTTCGCGTGCGAGTTGCGCAAATGCGAGAACCAGGTAGGCCACAGCGTCGGGCCTTGTATCGAAGAGATTCAGATCGAAGTGGAATGTCTCGCCTGTCTCGGCAGCGTGGCCGTCGAGGTGAGTCGCGCGAAATACAAATGGCCGCGGCCAGTCCGCCAGACCGCTTGGTCCGGACGCTATTGCCGAGGGCTCAAACAGGCGCGCATACGGGCAGCCCGCCCGCCATTCGCATTCACGCGCACCGGTGCATTGCGGCACACAAGCAATGCGGCGGAAGATTGTGCCGAACGCCCCTCGGAGGATATTTGAGGATTTTCCGGCTGGGAAATGGATCCGCTCCCGGGCGACGAAGGAAAACCGAAGAGGATGCAGCCGAAACAGCAACACTACATTCTAGCCAGCGCTGCAGCCCAAGCGGTGCTTGGGCAAAAGCACAATGAAAGGATCGCCAAGCCCCCGCACGGACGTTGCCGCGCGATTCGATAAGAGATACAGGACAATAGAGCTTTGCATGTCTAGAAATCTTTTCGGAACGGATGGCATCCGCGGCGTGGCCGGTGAGCCGCCGCTGGACCCTAAGACCGCTCACGCCTTAGGTGTCGCCCTGGGAACCTGGGCCTGCCGGACACATCCCCAAGACCTTAGCGATGGGGCCGCCGAAGTGGTCATCGGCATGGACACCCGCGAGAGCGGACCTTGGCTGGCCGCACAGGTGGCGGGTGGGCTGGCCCGCGCCGGCGTTTCCACTCGCTTCGCCGGCGTCATCACGACGCCGGGCGTCGCCTACTTGACGCGCACCGGTCCGTTCGTTGCCGGAGTCATGATTTCGGCGTCGCACAATCCGTATCACGATAATGGGCTCAAAGTCATCAGCCATTCCGGCTACAAGTTGGCCGACGACATCGAACTCGAGTTGGAAGATCTGATGGCCAAATGGCTGGCCACCGGTGAAGATGCGACTCCGAAAGCCCTGACCATCGATGCCACTCTCGACAACGTCTATACCGACTATCTGGCGAGCACCGTCATCGGTTCCTTTCCGTTGGCTCTGGTTATCGACTGCGCCAATGGCTCTGCGGCGCAAGTGGCGCCGCGTTTGTTTGCTTCGCTCGGGTCGCGTGTCGAGTGGCTCGGATGCGCGCCCGACGGGCGCAATATCAATCTGGATTGCGGCTCGCTGCACCTCGAACGGCTCCAAAAACGCGTGTCGGAAGCAGGCGCTCACCTGGGTATCGCCTTTGATGGCGACGCAGACCGGGCGCTCTTCGTCTCCGGGAGCGGCAAGGTCGTCGACGGCGACGCGGTACTGTTTCTGGCGGGATCGAGCCTCAAACGCGCGGGGAAATTGCCGGGCGATCTGGTAGTCGCAACCGTGATGTCCAACCTCGGGCTGGAAAAGGCGCTGGCTGCACAAGGCATTGAAATGGCACGCACACCGGTTGGTGACAAATATGTGCTGGAAGAAATGCTGCGGCGCGGCGGGGTGCTCGGCGGCGAGCAATCCGGCCACGTCATTTTTCTGCAACATGCCACCACCGGCGATGGCTTGCTCACAGCGCTGCGCGTGCTCGAAATCGTGCGAGACTCCGGCCGCTCGCTCGACGATCTCGCGGCGGAAATCAAAACTTTTCCGCAAAAGCTCGTCAATGTGCGTGTGAAACACCGGCGCCCGCTCACCGAACTCGCGAGCGTGCAGGCCGAGATTCAGGCGGCCGAGCGCGAATTCGCAGGCAGCGGGCGCGTGGTCGTTCGCTTCTCCGGCACCGAACCGCTCGCACGCGTCATGATCGAAGCCAACACGGATGAAGACGTGGACAAGTGGACTTCACGCATCGCCTCAGCGATTCGCTCCGAGCTAGGTTCGGGCGGCTGAGGACGGGCGGCGCTGCCGCGATACTCTTGATAAGATGTCGCGTGTTCGCGAAGCCCTGGAGCGCCTAGGAAAGTCCGGGATAGCCTTTTTGGGCTCTCTCGTGCTGTATTTTGCGCTCTATTTCTCCGGCCACGGAGTGCTTGCGTTCCTGACGCTGCTCGCAATTATAGTCCTTGCGATCATCCTTTCCGTGCGAGCTTTGCGATTCACCCAACGCCACCTGCTGTGGAGTGTTCGCAATCGCCTGCTGTTTGTGTATGGCCTGATGGGCGCGCTTCCCATCTTGCTGCTCTTTGTTCTGATTGGACTGGGCGCCTGGGGATTCACCAACGAAATCGCCATCTATCTGGCGAGCACCGCTTTGGACCGGCGGCTCGATCCAATCAATGGCGTGGTCGACAGCTTGTCGCGAATGCCGCCCGCGCAGCGTTCCGAGGCCGCGGCCGAGATGCAGCTAGCCTTCCGCAGAGGGTTTCCCGATATTGCTTTCTATGTCGATGATGAGGACGGCTCGCGGCGTTTTCCGCCGGCCAGTCCGGCGCTCAATCTACCAGGCGGATGGAAGGACGCGAATGGATTGCTGGTCTGGAACGGGCACTTCTATGGTTGGGCGCACCGTGTCCGGGGCAAGGTGCAAGTGACAGCGCTTGCCCCGCTCTCGGATGAATTCATCGAAGGACTCGTTCCTAACCTCGGAGCAATCGCCCTTCTTGAGCCAGGCAGGCGAAACGGGGCGACTGCGGGTTCTCTTCGCGCTAAAGACAATGGATCGCCGGAGGATCCGGATTACACCAGCAGCAATCGCCGCCGCAGCCGTGTTCCGCCTGCCATGAGCCTTCTGGATTTTCAGGTGTTTCTACCATCTACGGTTCCCAGCTACCATCTCGACACGCCGAACCGCACATTCGATTGTTATCTGTGGGTCCATTCGCGCACGTCCGCGGTCCTCACGACGTTTTTCTCTAAAGCGGAATTTTTGCGCGGCTACCTGTCGACATTGTTTGTCATCGTAGCGATCCTGTTCCTGTTGGTGGAACTGGTCGCTGTGATCATTGGCATCTCCCTGTCGCGCCGGCTGACAGGTGCGGTCCATCAACTCTACGAAGGGACACGGCGCGTGTTGTTGGGTGATTTTCATCATCGCATTCCGGTCCGGGCCGGCGACCAGCTCGGCGAGCTGGGCCAGTCATTCAATCAAATGACCTCCAATCTCGAACGCCTGTTCGCGGTGGAAAAGGAGAAGGAGCGCCTGCAGACGGAGCTTGAGATTGCGCGCGAAGTCCAGTATCAGCTCTACCCTAGAAACGCTGCTCCGATTCGCGGTTTGCGCCTCACCGCGCAGTGCGATCCGGCACGTATGGTTTCGGGCGACTACTATGACTACCAGGAAATCGGGAGCGGAAAGCTTGCCTTTGCGATAGGTGATGTGGCTGGCAAGGGCATCTCGGCTGCGCTGCTGATGGCCACACTACAGGCCGCTTTGCGCGCTCAGATCTCAGATGAAATTTCTGAAATCGACGCGTCGCAAGTTGTTTCCAAGCTGAACCGGCAGATCTACGCGCATACTTCACCGGAAAAATACGCTACCTTCTTTTTCGCCATGTTCGACCAGGAAAGCCGCAAACTGACTTACACGAACGCCGGCCACCTGTCGCCTCTTCTGTTCCGCAACGGCAGCGTCGTTCCACTCGATTCGAATGGAACGGTGGTGGGTGCATTTCCTTTTTCGCAATACGACAAAAGCTCGATGGCTCTCACGACGGGTGACCTGCTGGTCTGCTACACGGACGGCATCACCGAGCCGGAAAATGCTTACGGCGAAATGTTCGGCGAACAACGGCTGATCGAGCTGGTACAAAAACATGCCCACGATCAGGACGATGAAATCATCCAGATCGTTCTAGACGCGGTTCGCAGCTGGACCGGTACGCCTGAACTGCAGGACGATATGACGCTGCTGCTGGCGAGGGAGACACAGACGGCATGAAGATTCTAACCGCGGCCGAAATGCGGGAGGTGGACCGCCTCACGATCGAAAGCGGCATTCCAGGGTTGATCCTGATGGAAAATGCCGGCTGCCGCGTGGTCGATTTTTTAGGTGAGACGTTCGCTCCGCTTTCCGCGCAGCGCGTAGTGGTGATGTGCGGCAAGGGAAATAATGGCGGCGATGGCTTCGTCGTCGCGCGCCAGCTTTTCACGCGCAAGCTCTGCCGCGAGCTGACGGTTCTCGAGCTTTTTCCGGCGGAGGAATTAGCGGGCGACGCGCTGGCCAACCGGCGCATGCTCGATGCCTGCGGCTGTCCGGTGGTGCGCGAATTACCGTTCGAAGCCAATTTTGCGACGATCGTGGTGGACGCCATTTTGGGCACCGGCTCGAAGGGCGAACCGCGCGGGCGGGCGCTCGATGGCATTCGCATGATCGGCGAAAAGTTTCCCCTGGCAAAAAAGGTGGCGGTCGACGTCCCCTCCGGGAATTTGCAGGTCGATTACACGGTTACGTTCACAGCCGTAAAGAACTACGAGCGCACGGGTAAGCTGGTCGTCGCTAATATCGGCACGCCCGACCGATTTTGCGAAACGAACCCAATTTATCAGCTCAGGCTGACAACGCCCGACGATATTCGCCATTTATTCGCTAGGCGACCCCGCGACTCGAACAAAGGCATGTATGGGCACGTGCTCGTGGTGGGCGGCTCCCCAGGCAAGAGCGGTGCTCCCGCCATGAGCGGATTGGGTTCGTATCGCAGCGGCGCCGGTCTGGTCACGGTAGCGATACCAAAGGACGCTCCGGTTCCGGCGCGGCCGGAACTCATGACCGAATTTCTGGATGGCAATATCTTCGAACTTATAAAAAAGATGACGGTCCTCGCGGTCGGTCCGGGCCTAGGCACAGAAGAGGCGACAATTCGTTTCGTAAAACGGCTGTACGAAGAGGCCGAGATTCCCACCGTCTTCGATGCCGATGCGCTGAACGCGCTCGCTGGAGCGCTGCCGGCCACGAAAAAGATTCGTGTGCTGACGCCGCATCCCGGCGAGATGGGCCGCCTGATTGGAAAATCGACCAAGCAAGTCCAGGCGGACAGGCTAGGTGCAGCGCAGGGTTTGGCCCGGGAGAGTGGGGCAGCGGTTGTACTTAAGGGCGATCATACGGTAATCGCGTTTCCCGATGGAGAAACCTGGATAAACCCCACTGGTTCGCCGGCTCTTGCGACAGGCGGGACAGGTGATGTGCTGACCGGGATAGTTGCCGGTCTGATGGCGCAACATATTAAAGACTGGCGCCGCGCAGTAGTGGCCGCCGTGTGGCTGCACGGCCGCTGTGGAGAACTCGCGGGCGAACATTGGGGCGAAGAGGCGGCGATGGCAACAGATCTGCTTGATTTTGTGCCACAGGCAATGCATGAAGTCCGTCCTGCGCTTTGATACGAATTCGGACGAGGAAACGCGAATGCTCGGCAGCCGATTGGCGCCGTTACTGCCCCAGCAGGGAGTGGTTTTGCTGATCGGCAATTTGGGCGCCGGAAAGACCACGCTAGCCAAAGGGATTGTGGAGGCGCTCGGCGCAGCCCCCGCGGACGAAGTTTCGAGTCCCACGTTCACGCTGATCCACGAATATGGCGATCCGGTACGGATTTACCATGTGGACCTCTACCGGCTGGATACAAGTGAAGAGACGCGGCGCGTGGGACTCGAAGAACTATTTGAACGGCCGGCACTCACACTGATCGAATGGGGTGAGCGCTTCCCGGAACTCATGCCGGAAGAAAGGGCGGAGATTCGGATCGCGCATGCGGGCGAAGACCGCCGCACCATCACGCTTTCTTTTCGCGCCGCTTCCACAAAGCCAAACTGACGAGGCCTAGCATGGCGAAGGCAATGCTTGCCGGTTCGGGGACCGTAAGATCGGCAAACGCCAGATCGGCGACTAAGGCGTGGCCCGCCGTGGTGGGATGCTCATCATCCCAGAAAAGATAGGAGTTGGGATTCGGTTGACCTTGCCCGGGATCGGTCACGTTGCTGAAGCCAAACGCCCCTGGATTTGCGACGATCTGGGCAAAGAGAGCTTCTACATTCACGCCGACGACGTTAATTCCCTGCGCCTGCAGCTTACCCAGGTCGATCGCCCATTCCGCATTGAACGCGCTGGAAGCAAGATTGGCCGGGATAGTCTGGCCGGCTGTCATGGCGCGTGGCGTGAGCCCGAGATCGGGCAGGTTGAGCCAGAGAAAGTATTTGCCGCCGCCAGCCGCGAGACTAAGAATATTGTTGAAGATGTTGTCAGCCGCCAAAACCGGATTGCCGCCGTTGAAGATGTCATTAGCACCGGCCCACAGCGTGTAGAGCGCGTTGGCCGGCGCGCCACCGGGATGGGTCGCGGCAAACACGGCCAACTGATCGGAGACGCCGCTCAGTCCATTCGATCCGGTTTGCGCGGTAGCGACAGCATAGTTTGTGCCGCCCATTCCCGCAAGAAATGGCTGCGGATCGGGGAGAGATAATTTGGGGGCCAATTGATCGATCCATAGTGGACCGTTCGAGAGCGGTGGAAACGGTATTCCCATGGAGGCCGCGAAAATTGCGGCATTACCGTTGTCGGAAAGGCTGTCACCAAAGACAACCAGTTGATTAACCGAACCAATAGGCGAAGCGATTGTAAGAGGAGAAAGAAGTGCAAGGAGAGCAAGGAGTCGCATGCAGTCGTTATTCTATCCGGTTAATCATTGCCGAGGCAGTCGACTCGAAGAAGCAAAGTAAAACGTCGGTGGGTTCCGAAGGCAGATTTGTTTCGAGCAGTGCGGTCCGCATCAGTTGCATCCAGCGGTCGCGAGCGGCCTGATTGATCACAAAGGGCGCGTGGCGCATACGGAGGCGGGGATGGCCGCGGTTTTCGATGTAAGTTTGCGGACCGCCAAAACGGTAAATGAGAAAACCCCGGAGGCGCTCTTCGGCAGCGGCAAGATCGCGCCCGCGATACATCGGGCCGAGAATCTCGTCGCCGGGGATCTGCTTATAGAATGCCGCGATCAGCCGGTCGAACCCTTCATCGCCGATGGCGGCGTAGACTTCGTGTTCTTCCACAGGTTTATTGTTCTGCAGGTTTCGCCGGAGGCGCGGCGTCATGCTTGGGACCGAGGCCCAGGCCAATCAACGTCGGCGCGCTGATTTTTCCGTCATCCGGGATCTTCTGATCCGCCTGGAACTGTTTCATGGCGTTAACTGAATCGTCGCCCCACTGGCCGTTCACTTCACCTTTGTAATAACCTTTGTCGGCAAGCGCCTGCTGGATCTCCTTGTAACGATCCGTATCCGGGTGCGTTTGGTAGGAGGGCCCTCGTTTGGCTCTGGAGGTCTTCCGATGGGCGGTAGTTCGTTTTTGGGAAGATTGTGCAGGTGGGGCAGCGGGAAGTGTGACTAGAAATGTTGCGAAGACTGTCAGGGCGCAAACCCATCTCATACTCTCCAGTCTAACTTCCGAACGTGGCACATCCCGGCTGTGTGATACTACTAGATTCATGCCTGCGTACGCGGTCAGCTTTTTTGGCTATCGATTTTGGCAATCGCCAGGATTGGGCCGAGGGGCGTCCGCGAAATACTGAGACAGCGGCGAAACGGTAAAAAGGAGGCCCACTCGGAAACGAGTGGGTCTTTTTATTTCATGCGAACACTCGTGAGGGGCAAATGATCATTTCGATGAAAGTGCATGCGAAGAAAGAGGAGATCGATGCGGTGTGCGACCGCATCCGGGAGTTTGGGTATAAGGTGCATTCGATTGCCGGCGAGGAGCGGGTAGTGATCGGCGCGGTAGGCGTAGGAGACGTGACGGCATGTCTCGAATCGCTCGAAGCGATGCCGCAAGTGGAGAAAGCCGTACGCATTTCGGCGCCCTACAAATTTGTCAGCCGGGAGTTTCAGCCGAACAAGTCTCGAATTGTGGCAAATCGGCGCGAGATTGGCGGCGATGAATTTGTCGTGATGGCGGGGCCGTGCTCGGTGGAAAGCGAGAAGCAGATTCTCGAGACGGCGCACTTTGTGGCGGAGCATGGCGCCACATTCCTGCGCGGCGGGGCATTCAAGCCGCGCACTTCGCCCTATGATTTTCAGGGAATGGAACTGGAAGGGTTGAAGCTGCTCCAAAAAGCCAAGCGCGAGACGGGCCTGGGCATCATCACCGAGGTCATGAGCGACGGCGATGTGGAGATGGTCGCCGAGTACGCCGATATTTTGCAGATCGGGGCGCGCAACATGCAGAATTTCGCGCTGCTTAAAGCGCTCGGCAAGGCGCAGCGGCCGGTGATGCTGAAGCGAGGGTTGAGTTCGACGATCAAGGAACTTCTGATGTCCGCCGAGTATATTGTGGCGCATGGCAATCCGGATGTGATTCTGTGCGAGCGCGGCATACGCACATTCGAAACGGCCACGCGCAACACCTGCGATATCACGGCAGTGCCGGTGCTAGATGAGTTGTCGCACTTGCCGGTGGTCCTGGACCCCAGCCACGCGACCGGGAAACGCAGCCTGGTTCCGGCGTTGGCACGCGCCGGGGTGGCGATCGGCGCGGATGGCTTGATCATGGAGGTGCATCCGCATCCTGAGAAAGCGATCAGCGATGGCGCGCAATCGCTGACTCTCGATCAGTTCAGTGCATTGATGAAAGAGTTGAAGCCATATGTAGCCTTATGGAAGGCGGCGCGTGTGGTGGAGCTTGCTCCGGCCTGATGGGCCAACGCACGATCTGGGTCGCCATAGCAATACTGGCGCTCGCCGGGGCGGCAATTCTATCCGTAGTCGACACACAGCGCCATCGCTTTGTGCGATCGAGCATAGATCTGGTAAAGCAACTGCCCCCGGGCGATTTCACGAGATTCTATGCCGATCTAGGGGCGCTGCGCAAAGCCGGATTGCTCCATTTGCTGACTGGGGCGAGTCCGATTCAAGAAAAGGATTACGAAGAATTCGTCCGGCAGACGGAGTTCGATTACACGCGGGACGTGAATGCACTAGCCGGAGCTTCGGACGGCGAGCAATTTTTTTTTCTGGTACACGGCCGGTTTCAATGGGACAAATTGAAACAGTATTCCGTGGCACATGGCGGGACGTGCCAAAGGGAATCCTGTGTGGTTTCCGCCAGCAAATCCGGCTATTGGGCGAACCTGGTACGCGTTCAGCCCGACGTAGCCGGCTTGTCGATCAGCGCCAATAGCGCAGCGGCGGAAACACTGCGGCGGCAATCTCCCGCAGTGAAGGACCAAGCTCCGACCAACCCGGTTTGGGTGAGCGTATCCAAAGCGCTGCTGACGAAACCGGATACTCTGCCTTTGCCGGTGCGCATACTTGCAATTTCTCTTCAGTCAGCCGATCGCGTGATTTTGTCGCTAGGTCCAGCAACCGACAAAAAGGCAGTCTTCCTGGTCGAACTCGAAGCGACCTTTCCGATCGAAGCGAGCGCTGAAACGGCGCGGGCGCAACTCGAAATTGAGACCAAAATGCTGAAACTCGGGCTCCAGCGGGCGCAGCGGCAACCCAACCCGGCGGATCTCACCGGCTTGATCGCGGCGGGAAGTTTTCACAGAGTGCGGAAAGAAGTTCTGGCGAGTTGGCCCGTGCGACAGGAATTACTGAAAGCTCTGGAATAGTAGAGCATCAGAAGACGATTTTGGCGGCCAATTGGAGGATCCGCGGATCGGCGGCAGCGCTTCCGGGCGCGGGCGTAAGCGCCGTGTTCAGCGGGACAAAAAGCGCGCCAGTGTAGTTGTACTGGGTAGTGCGCAGGGAGATGAAATTCACGCGATTGGTGATGTTGAAGGCCTCGCCGATCAGTTGCAGCCGAACACGCTCGGTCAGCAGCTGAAAAAAGCGTGAGACGCGCACATCATCGTTCAAGTAATTCGGACCGCGCAGTGAATTGCGGCCTTGACCGGGTGTTCGATCGTTGCGCAGATTGCCGTCGTTATTGACGTCTGAACTGGAGCCAATGGTCGAGTTGTAAGGGCGGCCGCTTTGCAGCGTGGCGATGGTAGAGACTTGCCAGCCGTTCGCAACAGCGCGCAGAAATCGATTGGCGGTCATCGGCACATAGTTGATGTCCCATACGCCTGAAAAAAGAAACCGAAGCCGGATATCTGCGTTGGCATCGCCGCGATCGAGATTCGGCAGTAGATTGTTCTGCACAAGTTTCGCATCGTCCGTGCCGAAGACGACGGCCGTGGCATCGGGATCGTCATCAATGGCGTGCGACCAAGTGAGGGATGTCTGCACTTGAAAACTGCGAGAAAAGCGCCGGGTGAATTGGGCGAATGCGCCGTGATAAGTGGAATCGGCGCCGCTGTCGGCGAGCCAGATACGACCATAATTCAGATTCGGCCGGAGCGTAGGATGCCGGTAGAAAGTGAACGAGCCGCCGCCCTGAACAGGGGCGGTAACAGGTACGGCCGGAAATAGATTGATATCGCGCGTGCGCGGCAGGTGCACGCCCTTGACGCCGAGATATCCAAGCGTGATGGAAGTGCTGGCACCGAATTGACGCTCGAAGCTGAGATTCCATTGCTGGGTGCGCGGATTGCGGAAATCATTCGAGAAAACAAACAGGCTGGGCGTGCGATTGGTGGTGGGGATGCCGGCAAGCAGGTCCGGATAGGTGACTGGAATAGCCGCGCCATTGAAGGTGAAGGACTGCACCTGGATGCCGTTCTGCGTGAACGCAGTGCCGGTGAAGATAGAAGG
>Ga0068855_100008046_pt1 | contig 12739 bp, 11 predicted proteins | sample KBSCornC52_FD_66592 | JGI IMG/M metagenome (GOLD analysis project Ga0068855, IMG submission 66592) | Corn rhizosphere microbial communities from Kellogg Biological Station, Michigan, USA - KBS Corn C5-2 | ecosystem: Host-associated > Plants > Roots > Rhizosphere > Soil ...
TTGGCGGTTCAACGACAAGATCGGCAATCTCTTCGTCGGCGGCCCGATCGCCAATGGCGTCAAGGTCAGCGTCAGCGCCAGCTGGCACAAGGGCGACGGCTACATCAAGGACATCAACGGCTTCGCCGATCTCGTGCCGCTCGACACCACGGACTATAAATTTGGCGGCAAGGCCAGCCTCGGCGGGCACAGCTTCAACTATTCCAAATATGAGCAGCGCAACGGCACCAACGCCGCGCCGGTGCTGAACTGGAACGTCCGGCCGAAGCTGATCCTCGAGCCGACCGACAACCTCAAGATCACGCTCGGCTACGTCCACACCTACGTCTCGGAGAACAAGTCCCAGGCGTATATCATGAGCACCAACCGGCCAGGCGGCAACGATGCCCTCGGGTTTACCGATCAAACAGGCACTGCCTGCACGCCGGGATCGCCCGTGCCTGCGGGCAGCTTCAATGGTGTAGCGAATAGCGTCTGCTACCCGAATGCGCAGCTGGACCGTACCGGCAAGTTCAAGACGTCGATGAACTACCGACCGCTCAACATCACCAAGCAGGACGAAGGCAATGCCGCGGTCGAGTGGAAGATGGGCGATATCGGCACGCTGACCGGGCGTGTGGCTTTTCGCCATCAGACCGACCTCAACTCATATGAGCTGGAAGGCACGGTGCGGAACGCCATCAACTCGACTGGCTATAGTTCGATCGGGTTCAACAATCGTCACACGATGACGGGGCAGCTCGACTACAGCGGGACCTTCGGTGCGCTCAGCGTGCTGTCGGGCTTCTTCTACTATGATGACGAGTTCAAGTCGTACACATCCAACAAGTCATTCTTCGGCTCCGCGACGTCGATCTCCAATCTCGATTTCAAGACGAAGGCCTGGGGCGCGTTCATCGACGGCACCTACAACATCAACGACAAACTCTTCATCAACGCGGGCGTTCGCTACAATTACGACAAGAAGCGACTGTTCAACATCCAGTACCAGAGTGCTGCCAGCACCTGGAATGGCACCCAGTGGGTTGAAGGCGCCACCACCTTCGTGCCGGCGAGCACGACCTTCTGCCTCCCCGGCGGCATCAACGGCAGCGCGACGCCGATTGCAGGCTGCGACGACACCCACCCCAAGGCCGCCAAGTGGAAGTCTGTTGTCGGCAAGGCTTGGACGCCGCACGTCGTGCTGCGCTACAATCTGAGCCGCGGCACCAACATCTACGCGTCCTGGTCGCGTGGCTTCAAGGCGGCGACGATCAACTCCGGCGCGCCGTTCAACTCGCTCAAGCCCGAGACGGTCGATGCGTTCGAGGTCGGCATCAAGACCAACCGCGGCGGGTTCCGCGGCGAGGCCTCGGCCTTCTATTACAACTACAAGAACAACCAGATCAGCGCGTTCAACGGCACGACCACCGTGGTCAGCAACTCGGGCGGCGCCCATGTCTACGGCCTCGACCTGAACCTGAGCTACAAGGTGCCGGACATGCCGCTCAACCTGCGCGGCGGCATGGAATATCTCCATGCCCGTTACACCAACTTCCACAACGCTGGTAACAATACGTCGACCAGTTGCGCGGATACGGCGGGCCCGGGCGCGAATCTGCCGACCAGCATCCCAGCGGGCTGCGCCGACGGGGCCGGTTTGAATAACAGTGCCGTCATCGGCGACTGGACCGGGCGCCGTCTGCTGCGCGCGCCGGACTGGACCGCGACGATCGGCGCCGACTACACGCTGGAAGGCGTGTTTGGCGGTAAGATGGTGTTCTCGGCGACCGCGCAATACTCCAGCCGCTATGCGCCGCAGAAGGCTGACTATCTCTGCACCTACTATGTCGCGGTCGCTCCGGGTACGCCGGCAGGAAGCGTTCCGATCAATCAGCGGCCGAGCGACGTGCCGGGCAAGAGCTATTGCGACCCGGGCAAGGGCAAGGGTCGGTTCGAGGAAAATGGCTGGGCACAGCTCAACGCCCAGATCAACTGGACGGATGCCAGCGAGCACTTCACCGTCGGCATCTTCGGCAACAACATCAACAACGTCCATTACCTGCTGGCCTACAGCACGCCTGGCTACGGCAAGAACGTGGTGTACAACGAGCCGCGCACTTTCGGCGTGCGCGCCGGCGTGAAGTTCTGATCTGAACTTCAGCGCGTGAGACAGGCCGTCGCCCGCAAGGGCGGCGGCCTTTTCTTTTGTCCTGATCAGACGGGATCGTGACGGCCGGCGAGAACGCGCGTTCAGTCGCGCAGGCGTGCGCCGGTCTTCTCTGCGGCCGTGACGATCTTGTCGGCGATCGCCTTCAGCTCGGCGTCGGTGAAGCTGCGCTCGCTCGGCTGCAGGATCACCTCGATCGCGAGCGACTTCATGCCGTCGGGCACGCCCTTGCCGGTGAAGACGTCGAACAGCCGGCTGGCGACGATCGCCGTCTTGTCGGCGCCGGAGATCGCCCGGATCAGCGTTTCGGCCGCCACCTCCTGCGGCAGCAGAAAGGCGAAGTCGCGGGTAACCGGCTGCAGCGGCGGCGGCGCATAGGCGGTGCGCGCATGGCTCGGCGAGCGGCGCACCGGGATCGCGTCGAGAAAGATCTCGGCGAAGGCGACCGCACCCTTGATATCGGTGGTGCGTGCGGTCGCCGGATGAATCTCGCCGAACTCGGCCAGCACGTTCTTGCCGAGGCAGAGCTGGCCCGATCGCCCGGGATGATAGACCGCTGATGCCGGCGTGCGCAGCTGCAGCCGATCGACCGGCGCGCCGCCCGCGGCGAGCAGCGCCATGGTCTCAGCCTTGGCGTCGAACGCATCAAAGCCGCGTCCGGCGCCGTCGCGCCAGCCGCGCGTCCGTGCCGCGCCGGCGAGCACCAGGCCGAGCGTCGGATGCTCGCCTTCGGCAAGATAGCGGCGGCCAATCTCGAACAGCCGGATGCTGTCGGCGCCGCGATCGAGATTGCGCTGTGCCGCGGCGAGCAGGCCCGGCAGCAGCGACGGGCGCATCGTCGCGAGATCGGCCGAGATCGGATTCTCGAGCGTCCAGGCGCCGCCGCCGAACGCCGCAGCCTCTTCGGGCGCGATGAAGCTCCAGGTCACCGCCTCGTTGAGCCCGCGCGCCGCGGCGGCGCGGCGGATGCGGCGCTCGGCGCGCTGCTCGTCGGTCGCGGTCGGCCGGGCGACGCCCTCGTGGCGCGGCAATGGGATCGACGGCAGCTGGTCGAGCCCCTCGATGCGAATGATCTCCTCGACGAGATCGGCGGCGCCTTCGACGTCGCGTCGCCAGCTGGGTACCGTCACCGTCCAGTTCGGCTCGATGGCGAAGCCGAGGCGATCGAGGATGTATTTCTGGCGCATCTCGTCGACCACCATCCCGCCGAGGTCCTCGACCTTGTCGGGGCTGAAGGCGATCGTGCGCGTCTCGACCGGCGGCGTGCCGGCATGGGTCGGCGGGCCGGCATGGCCGCCGCAGATCTGCAGCACCAGCCCGGTCGCGATGGCCAGGCCATCCTCGAGGAAGCTGGGGTCGACGCCGCGCTCGAAGCGCTGGCGCGCGTCGGAGGTCAGCGCCAGCGCCTGGCCGGTGCGGGCGATGCCGTCCGGATCGAAGAAGGCGCATTCGATGACGACGTCGGTCGTCGTCTCGCTGACGCCGCTATGCTCACCGCCCATGATGCCGCCGATGTCATGGACCGCGCTATCGTCGGCGATCACGGTCATCGACGCATCGAGTACGTAGCTCTTGCCATTGAGCGCGGTGACCGTCTCGCCCGCCTTCGCCTTGCGCGCGACCAGCCCGCCGTTGAGCTTCGCCCGATCGTAGACGTGCAGCGGCCGGCCGAGGTCGATCATCACATAGTTGGTGATGTCGACCAGCGCCGAGATCGGCCGCTGCCCGATCGCGCGCAGCCGGCGCTGCATCCACGCGGGGCTGGCGCCATTGGTCACGCCGTCGACCGCCTGGCCGTAGAAGGCGGGGCAGCCTTCCGGATCATCCGTCCGCACGTCGGCGACTGGCGCAGTGGCAGTCTCGATCAGCGGCATCGCCAATGCCTTCAACGAGCCGATCCCGGCGGCGGCGAGGTCGCGGGCAATGCCGCGCACGCCCATGCAGTCCTGGCGGTTGGGCGTGATCGCGACCTCGATCACCGGATCGTCCAGCCCGGCCCAGCCGGCATAGCTCGCGCCGAGCGGCGCATCACCGGGCAGCTCGATGATGCCGTCATGCTCGTCGGATAGCTCGAGCTCGCGCATCGAGCACATCATGCCGCGCGATTCGACACCGCGGATCGCCGCGACCTTCAGCGTCATGTCGCTGCCGGGGACATAGGCGCCCGGCGCGGCAAAGACGCCGACCAGCCCGGCGCGGGCGTTGGGCGCGCCGCAGACGACCTGCTGCGCCACCCCGTCGCCGGCGTCGACAGTCAGCACCTGGAGCTTGTCGGCCTGGGGATGGCGATCGGCGGTCAGCACGCGGGCGATGGTGAAGGGCGCGAGCCTGGCCGCGGGATCGGCGATGCTCTCGACCTCCAGGCCGATGCTGGTCAGCGTCTCGGCGATGGTGTCGAGGCTGGCGTCGCTGTCGAGATGCTCGAGCAGCCAGGCAAGGGTGAACTTCATGCGCCGACGCCCCCCGACAGGGTCGGCACGTCGAGCGCGGAGAAGCCGTAATGCCTGAGCCAGCGCAGGTCGCCGTCGAAGAAGGCGCGCAGATCGGCCATGCCGTATTTCAGCATGGCGAGGCGATCGATGCCGCAGCCGAAGGCGAAGCCCTGCCATTCGTCAGGATCGAGCCCGCAGGCGGCAATCACCTTGGGATGGACCATGCCCGAGCCGAGGATCTCCATCCAGCCGTCAGGATCCTTGCCGCCGATCACCCGCTGGCCCTTGTCGAGCGTGTAACCGACGTCGACCTCCGCCGAGGGCTCGGTGAAGGGGAAATAGGACGGGCGCATGCGCAGCACGATGTCGTCGCGCTCGAAATAGGCGCGGACGAAGGTCTCCAGCGTCCATTTGAGATGCGCCATGGTGACCGCGCGGTCGATCACCAAGCCTTCGACCTGATGGAACATCGGGGTGTGGGTGGCGTCGGAGTCCGAGCGATAGGTCCGGCCCGGCGCGATGATCCGGATCGGCGGGTTCTGATTGCTCATCGTCCGGATCTGCACCGGCGAGGTGTGCGTCCGCAGCAGCATCCGCCGGCCGTCGACGCGGTCGGGGAAATAGAAGGTGTCGTGCATCGCCCGCGCCGGATGGCTCTCCGGCATGTTGAGCGCGGTGAAGTTATACCAGTCGTTCTCGATCTCCGGTCCGGTCGCGACCGCGAAGCCGAGGTCGGCGAAGATCTCGGCGAGCTCGTCCATGACCTGGCTGACAGGGTGGATCGAACCGGTCTCGGCGCCATCGACCGGCAGCGACAGATCGACCCGCTCGGTCGCCAGCCGGGCCTCGAGCTCCTGCGCCTCGAACAGCGCCTTGCGGTCGGCCAGCGCCTCGGTGACCGCCTCGCGCGCCGCCTGGATCGCCGGCCCGGCGGTCTGGCGCTCGTCGGGCGCCATGCCGCCCAATGACTTGAGCAGCACGGTGATGCTGCCCTGCTTGCCCAGCGCCTCGACGCGCAGTGCCTCCAGCGCTGCGAGGTCGGCCGCCGCGGCGATCCGGGCAGTCAACGCATCGCGCAATGCGGCTGGGTCGGTCATCCTGCTCGATCCGTCACGAAAAAGGGCGCGACGCCCGCATGGCCGCCGCGCTCCCTCAGGTCAACTTAAGGCCTAAACGGCTAGGCGGCGGCGGGCAGCGCGGCCTTGGCCTGGGCGACGATCGCCTTAAACGTCTCGCCCTCGTGCATCGCCATGTCGGCGAGGACCTTGCGATCGAGTTCGACGCCGGCGAGCTTCAGCCCGTGCATGAACACGCCATAGGTCAGGCCTTCGGCGCGGACCGCGGCGTTGATCCGCTGGATCCACAGGGCTCGGAAGCTGCGCTTCTTCACCTTGCGGTCGCGATAGGCATATTGCCCCGCCTTCTCGACCGCCTGGCGGGCGATGCGAATCGTGTTCTTGCGGCGGCCGTAATAGCCCTTCGCCTGATCGAGCAGGCGGGTGTGCTTGGCGCGGGTGGTTACCCCGCGTTTGACGCGTGCCATGGTCTATCCCCCTATTTCAGGCCGTAAGGCGCCCAGAGCTTCACCCGGGCGGTATCGGCCTCGGCGAGCACGCTGGTGCCGCGGTTGGTGCGGATATACTTGGCATTGTGGCTGATCAGACGGTGTCGCTTGCCGGCGACGCCGTGCTTGATCTTGCCGGTCGCGGTGACTTTGAAGCGCTTCTTCACACCGCTCTTGGTCTTAAGCTTGGGCATTTTCGTCTCCTCGAGCGCGACGATCGCGGACGAACACGGCAGCCCACACTGGCCGGCCCGTCCCATATGTTATCGCGGAAGCGGCGGCCTATAGGACGAGGCTGCAGTGAAGGCAAGCCGGGGGAACCGGCCTTGCCAGCGATGGTTTTTAACCCGTTATGGCCGACGCCGGCACCTTCGTTGAGGAGCGCCCGCGGCTCGTCGAGACGCGGCGGTCGCCAGCGCACACCGCGATTGCCGGCGGACTCGGCCTGTTCGCGACGATTCTCGGCCTTGTGGTGCTCGCCTGGGCGATCCTGTTCATCACCAAAGGGCGTTTCCTCAAGCATAGCTTCGAGCGGATCGCCAGCCGCTACACCGGGCGCGAGGTCAAGGTCGCCGGCGATTTCAACCTCTATCTCAACCCGATCAACACCGCCTTCCTCGCTGAAGGGCTGAGCGTCAAAAACCCGGCCTGGGCGCCGCGGCCCGATTTCTTCAAGGCCGACCGCGTCGATGCCTCGATCGCGACCGTGCCGCTGATCTTCGGCAACCGCCGGTTCAACCGGCTCGAGCTGCTCGGGGCGAATGTCGACACCGAATGGGACGCGCACCACAAGCGCAACACCTGGACGTTCGGCGACCCCAATCAGAAGGGCAAGCCATTCGAGCTGCCGTTCATCCGCCAGGCGCTGATCGACCGCACCACCGTGCGCTACGTCGATCCGCTGATGAAGCTCACCGCCGACATCAGGATCGGCACGATCCGCTCGCAGAACTCCAAAGTGCCGGACGTCATCCGCTTCGCCGGCGACGGCACGCTGCGCCGGGAGGCGTTCACGATGAGCGGCCAGCTGCAGTCGTTCAACGCGACGCTGGCCGGCGGCCGCAACAAGTTCGTGCTGCACGCCAAGTCCGGACCGACCTATATGGACGTGACCGGCACGCTGCCCGGCGCGACGGTGATCGAGGGCGCCGATCTCAATGTCGACACCCGCGGCGCCAATCTGCGCGACCTGTTCGACTTCCTCGGCGTCGCGGTCCCGGCGACGCGCCATTTCCACTTCAAGTCGCATCTGACCAAGGATGACGGCGCCTGGAAGTTCACCCGGCTGCGCGGCAATTTCGGCGACAGCGACCTCGCCGGCAAGCTGACCATCACGATGCCGAAAGAACGTCTGCTGATCGACGCCGACCTCGCCTCCAGGGCGGTCGACATCGTCGATATCGGCCCGTTCATCGGCTATGATCCAAGGCGTCTCGACGCGCTCGGCAAGAAGGGCGCTGTCCAGACCGTCGACGGCCATCCGCAGCTCCTGCCCGATGCGTCGCTGCGGATCGATGCGCTCGATAACTTCGATGCCAAGGTCAATTACCGCGTCGACCATATCAAGACGCTGCACATCCCGGTCTCGAACATTGCGCTCGCCCTCGACCTCGACCACCGGCTGCTCAAGCTCTCGCCGCTGACGATGGACGTCTCGGGCGGCCATCTCGCCTCCGACATCAGCATCAACGCGCGCCGCCCCGCGGTCTTCACCTCCTACGACATTCGCCTGTCGCCGACGCCGCTCGGCAAGCTGTTCAACCGCTTCGGTCTCGAGGACACCGGCACCACCGGCACGATGAAGGCGCGGGTGGAGCTGACAGGCACCGGCGATTCGCTGCACAAATCGCTCAGCACGGCAAACGGGCGGATGGCGATCATCCTGCCCAAGGGCACCTTCTGGACGCGCAACGTCCAGCTCGCCGAGCTCGACATCGGCACCTATCTCCAGAAGCTGATCCAGGAGAAGCTGAAGAAGCCGGTCGAGGTGAATTGCGGGCTCCTCGCCTTCACCGTGCGCGGCGGTCATGCCCAGTCCGACCCGATCCTGATCGACACGACCAAGAACGTCATCATCGGCAAGGGCGGGTTCGACTTCGGCGATGAGTCGATCGACATGAGCTTCCGCGCCGATGCGAAGACCTTCAGCCTCTTCTCCGGCCAGTCGCCGATCGGGCTCGATGGTCATTTTGCCGCGCCGAAGGTCCATCCGATCTCGCCGCAGCTGCTGACCCGAGGCGGGATCGGGATTGGGCTGGGCGCGCTGGTCAATCCGGTCGCCGCGCTGCTCGCCTTCGTCGATCCGGGCGACGCCAAGGCGGCGGCTTGCGGCCCGGTGCTCGAGGGCGCGCGGGCCGCGGCGCAGCGCACGACCAAGGGCAAGCCGCGCAAGGATCTGGGGACGTTGGCGCACCATTAGCGGCTTAACCAGCCGGTGACTGGCACGGCCGGACGCCAGCGCCTATCTTCGCTTCATGGCTTATCCCCGCCCTTCCGGCCCCAGGACGCTATGGGAAGATCTCAAGGCACTCGCCCCGCGCGAGCGCCATCAGCAGGTCTTCATGGCCCTGTCGCTGTTCATCACGATCTTCACCTTCGGCCTGTTCGCGCTGGATTTCCGGCAGGCGCATGTCGTGCCGGAGCAGATCATCTACGTCGAAAGCTGGCCGAAAAACCGCACCGACGCCGAGATCAAGAAGCAGCAGAAGATCGATTCGGCCGCGATGCATGCCGCCCAGAAGGCGCGACAGCGGGAATTGCAGAAGCTCGCGGATGCCCTCGGCATCGACTACTGATCAGCGCTGGATGGGGGCGGCGATCGCGCTGGCCTCGCGCGGCCGCGGCCGGACCGCGCCCAATCCCAGCGTCGGCTGCATTGTCGTACGCGACGGCCGCGTCGTCGGCCGTGGGCATACCGGCGATGGTGGCCGGCCGCATGCGGAGGCCGGCGCCCTGGCGGAGGCGGCGGAGGCGGCGCGCGGCGCCACCGCCTACGTCACCCTCGAGCCCTGCGCCCATCAGTCTACGCGCGGCCCGGCCTGCGCCGATCTGCTGGTCGCGGCCGGTGTCGCGCGGGTTGTCGCGGCGCTGACCGATCCCGATCCGCGCACCGCCGGCAACGGGCTGGAGCGGCTGCGCGGCGCCGGCATCGCCGTCAGCGAGGGCGTGGGCGCGGCGGAGGCGGCGATCGCCGCCGAAGGCTTCCTGACCCGCCAGCGGCTGGGCCGGCCGCATGTCACGCTCAAGCTTGCCGCCTCGCTCGACGGGCGGATCGCGCTGCCCTCGGGCGAGAGCCGCTGGATCACCGGGCCTGAGGCGCGCGCCCATGGCCATCTCTGGCGGGCGCGCAGCGAGGCGGTGCTGGTCGGCCGCGGCACCTTCGCGGCCGATCGGCCGCGGCTCGACGTGCGCCTTGCCGGCCTCGACGATCGCGCGCCCCGACGACTGCTGCTGACCACCGGCGCGGCACCCGAGGGCTGGGAAGCCATTCCGTCGCCCGGCGCGATCGCCGCGCTCGCGGGCATCGACCATCTCCTCGTCGAGGGCGGGCCGGGTGCCGCCGCGGCCTTCCTCGCCGAGGATCTGGTCGACCGGCTGCTGATCTATCGCGCGCCGATCATCCTCGGGGCCGGGCCGGCCTGCGTCGGCGATCTCGGCCTTGCCAGCCTGGCCGCGGCGCATGGCCGCTGGGCGGCGGCCGGGTCGCGCCGGCTTGGCAGCGACCGACTCGAAGTCTACCACCGCCGGCGAGACGAAAACTGATGTTTACCGGCATCATCACCGACATCGGCCAGATCGAGGCCGTCGAGCACCGCGGCGACCTGCGCGTGCGGATCAGCTGTCGTGCCGATACCGCCGACGCCCCACTGGGAGCGTCGATCGCCTGCTCCGGCGCCTGCCTGACGGTGGTCGATCGCGGCGACGGCTGGTTTGCCGTCGATGTCTCGGCCGAAAGCCTGGCCCGCACCGCGCCCGGGCTGTGGCAGGAGGGCGCGCGGCTCAATCTCGAACGCGCGTTGCGGATCGGCGACGAATTGGGCGGTCATATCGTCACCGGTCATGTCGACGGCGTCGGCGAGGTTGTCGCGACCGCGCCCGAGGGCGACTCCTGCCGCGTCACGATTGCCGCGCCGCGCGCGCTGGCCGGCTATTTCGCCGCCAAGGGCTCGGTAACCGTCGATGGCGTATCCTTGACCGTCAACGAGGTCGAGGACGCCGACGATGGTGTCAGGATCGGGATCAACATCATTCCGCACACCGCGGCGCAGACCACGCTCGACCCGCTGGCCAACCTCGGTCCGCTGGCGCCCGGCCGCAAGGTGAACCTCGAAATCGACGTCCTCGCCCGCTATCTTGCCCGCATGGAGCAGCTTCGTCATGTCCAAGCCTGAGCTTGCCCGTCTGCGGCACGGTTTCCTCTCCTCGCCCGAAGAGCTGATCGACGAGGCGCGCAACGGACGCATGTTCATCCTCGTCGACGACGAGGACCGCGAGAATGAAGGCGATCTCGTCATCCCGGCGCAGATGGCGACGCCGGATGCGATCAACTTCATGGCCCGCTACGGCCGGGGCCTGGTCTGCCTCGCGCTCGCCAAGGAGCGGATCGACCAGCTCGGCCTCGGGCTGATGAGCCGCGAGAACGGCACGCGCCACGAGACCGCGTTCACCGTCTCGATCGAGGCCAAGGAGGGCGTCACCACCGGCATCTCCGCGGCGGATCGCGCCCGCACCATCGCCGTCGCGATCGACGCCGCCAAGGGCCCCGAGCATATCGTCAGCCCGGGCCATGTCTTCCCGCTGGTGGCGCGGCCAGGCGGCGTGCTGGTCCGCGCCGGCCATACCGAGGCGGCGGTCGACATCGCCCGGCTCGCCGGCCTCAATCCCTCGGGTGTGATCTGCGAGATCATGAACGACGACGGGACGATGGCGCGGCTCGACGATCTCGTCTCCTTCGCCCAGCATCACAATCTCAAGATCGGCACGATCCGCGACCTGATCGCCTATCGCCGGCGCCACGACCATCTCGTCGAGCGTACGTCCGAGACCCGCTTCGAAAGCGCCTGGGGCGGGACCTGGACGGCGATGACCTACATCGACAAATCCTCGGGCGACGAGCATCTCGTCCTGACCAAGGGCGTGCCGGTCCCCGACCGGCCGACGTTGGTCCGGGTCCATACCATCGATCCCTTGTCCGACCTCGTCGGCAGCAAGGGCCCGCGCGGCGGGCTGATCCAGGGCGCGATGCAGGCGATCGGCGACGCCGGCGGCGGCGTGCTCCTGCTGCTGCGCCGCGGCGGCTCGGACGCGATGAGCCGGGCGATCCGCGCGACCCAGAGCGGCGACATGGACGAGCTGCGTAACTACGGCATCGGCGCGCAGATCCTCGCCGATCTCGGTGTCCACGACATGGTGCTGCTGAGCAATTCGCATCACACGCTGATCGCGCTGTCCGGCTATGGCCTGAATATCGCCGGTGAAAGGGCGATCCCGACCGGCCGCGGCTGATGGCGCGCCTGCTGATCGTCGAAGCGCGCTTCTACGCGCATCTCAACGACCTGCTCCTCGCCGGCGCGCGCGCCGCGATCGAGCAGGCCGGCCATAGCCATGAGACGATCACCGTACCCGGTGCGCTCGAGATTCCCGGCGCCATCGCGCTGGCGATCGACGGCGGCCGCTGGGACGGTTTCGTCGCCCTGGGCGTCGTCATCCGCGGCGAGACTTACCACTTCGAGATCGTCGCCGGCGAAAGCGCGCGCGGCATCATGGCGCTGACGATGGATGGCGCGGCGATCGGCAACGGCATCCTAACTGTCGAGAATGAGGCGCAGGCGCTCGCCCGCGCCCGGCCCGACGACAAGGACAAGGGCGGCGATGCCGCCCGCGCGGCGCTGGCGATGATCGGCCTGCGCGATCGGCTGTCGCGATGAGCGATCCGGCCATCCCGCCGGCGGAGATGACGCTCGACGAGCTGCGTGCCGCGCTCGCGCCCCTGCTGCCCGCCGAGGCGGCGTTCGACGGCTGGTCGCCGGTCGCGCTCGCCCGCGTCGCCGCGGCGCTCGGCATTCCGGCCGATCGTGCGGCGCTGGTCTTCCCCAAGGGCGCGGTCGACATGATCGATGCCTGGTTCGAAACGGTCGATGCCGCCATGATCGCCGCGGTCCCGGCCCCGGCGGTGGCGGCGTTGAAGTTCCGCGACCGCATCCGCGGCCTGATCTGGGCCAGGCTCGAGGCGATGGCGGCCGACCGCGAGGCGCTCGGCCGGGCCCTGGCGATCCTGGCCCAGCCGCAGAATGCGTTTCGCGCCGCACGCCTCGCCTGGCGCGCGGCCGACCGAATCTGGCGCCACGCCGGGGACCAGGCGACCGATTTCAACCATTACACCAAGCGCGCCACTCTGGTTGCGGTCTACAGCGCGACCCTGCTCGCCTGGCTCGGCGACGAATCCGAGGGCTTTGCCGAGACCGCGGGCTTCCTCGATCGCCGGATCGACGATGTCATGCGCTTCGAGAAGGCCAAGGCGCGGCTGATCCCGGCGCCGGGATCAGCCGCGCCTTGGCCTTCTCGAAGCGCATGACATCGTCGATCCGGCGATCG
>Ga0068855_100008047_pt1 | contig 12738 bp, 7 predicted proteins | sample KBSCornC52_FD_66592 | JGI IMG/M metagenome (GOLD analysis project Ga0068855, IMG submission 66592) | Corn rhizosphere microbial communities from Kellogg Biological Station, Michigan, USA - KBS Corn C5-2 | ecosystem: Host-associated > Plants > Roots > Rhizosphere > Soil ...
CTCTTTGCATTGCCTTGTACAAATGGCAATGTAAACATACTGAACAAAGAAGGCTCCACATATTTTCCGGAAGCATAAATAGATTTATCGCCGACGCTAAATAATAATCTGGTTTCACCTTCGGTTGTACGGCAGGTGTTGGCGATGCCAGGAATTTCTGTTTGCATAACTGGCGCCATCACGCCCGGTGTTGACCAATGTGTCCACGTGCCTGCATCAAGCACTGCATTTACACGTACAAAATATAAGTTGTCTATTTTTGTATTAGAGCTGTCCCAATTCATTTCATCTTGCACCCACAAAAAAATTAATCCTGCACAAGCAATGCCAATCGCCAAACCAAAAATGTTTAGAAAGCTATAGCCTTTATTTCTTAAAAGGCTTCTGATGGTTGTTTTAAAGAAATTAATAAACATGATTTATTTTCGTTTATGCGTAACTATTATATGATAGTAACCCGATAAATAATTCAAATTCCTGTTTTCTTCATCAGCACATTAGCTAATCATCACATTAGTACATTACTCGCTTCTCAAACTATCCACGGGATTAGCTATCGCTGCTTTTATTGCCTGGAAACTTATCGTTATCAATGCAATTAAAACAGCAAAAATTCCGGCCATAAAAAACATCCACCAGCTTATATTAATTCTGTAAGCAAAATCCTGGAGCCAGTTTTTCATGATATACCACGCAATCGGTGTGGCGATAATAATGGCTGCGCCAATCAGCAATAAAAAATCTTTTGATAATAATTTCACAATGCCTGAAACACTTGCTCCCAGTACCTTTCGAATGCCGATCTCTTTTACGCGCTGCTTTGCAAATAAGGATATCAAACCAAACATGCCCATTGCTGCAATCAAAATCGTCAACAGCGCAATGTAGTTGGTCACTTTTAAAATTCCATCAAGCAAAGCATATTGTTCATCAACGCGGCTGCTCATTAATTCATAATTGAAATCCCTGCGACTTGGCATTGTTTTAAAATCCTGTTCCAGTTTATTCATTACCGGATTAATATAGCCAGGATCCGTTCTTACACTCAGGTAACGGTTTCTGAGATTGGCTTTTCCTCCATACCATTGTACGAGTGGTTCAATATTATTTTGCAAATCCTGGTAATGAAAATTTTCCAATACGCCAATAACGGTGTAAGCGGTACCATCTCCGCCTTTTGCTTTTATTTGTTTGCCCACTGCATTTTTCCATCCAAAGGCATCCATTGCAGAACGATTGATTAATACAGCATTTTTTTCAGATGCGGCCAGGTTATCATTAAAATTTTTTCCCTGTATAATTGGAATCTGGTATGTGGGCACGTAACCCGCATCGGCAGGCTCCTGGCGCAAACTCACCTCGTTGTTTGTTGCAGGATCTATATAGCTATTATAATTCTGATCATAAGCAGTAGGTATATCGCTGTTGGTAGAAACCGATTTTACACGCGGATTATTTTTCAGGTCATTTAAAATACTTTCAAACCTTGTAACTGCCGATTTTTGATCGCGAAAAGCGAGGTCTAATTTTACGACTGCTACATTGTCCTTATTAAATCCAAGCGCCGAAGATTTCATATAGCTCATTTGCCGGTTAAAAATGATGGCAACACTAATGAGTGTGATGGCCAATACAAATTGAATGGTGATAAAAATATTGCGAAGTGTGCTTCCTTTATAATTATTTGAAGTGATTTTCCCTTTTACCGCATCGGTCACTTTTACTGTTGCTAATTTAGCCGCGGGCAAGGTGGCAGCGACTATCGTAAATAAAATTCCGATGCCTGCAAACAGGATAATAAGCGGATAATCTTTTGCCATGCCGGTTTCTATTTCACCATACTTATCTTTTACTATATTATTTACTTCCGGCAAAAGAAGCAATGAAAACAGAATCCATGCAAACAATACAGATATCAATACCACCAGTCCATTTTCGAAACAAAATTGGGTAATGATATTTTTCCTGCTTCCGCCTAACATTTGCCTCACAGCGATTTCTTTACCACGGGCATACATACCCGCAGTATTCAGGTTGATAAGATTAACCAGGATGATTAATAAAATAAAAACTCCTGCGCCGATTGCGCCTTTTATTATTACACCTATTAAGTTGGATTGTTCCTGCAAAATTTTACTAAAAGGAACGGCATAAACTTTATTACTCTTTTGTTCCTGCGCATAATTCAGTTTTACAATTGACACAATTTGCGCATCCAGCTTATTGACATCACTGTTCTTTTGTAATCTTAAATAATTTGATGCAAAAGTATTATACCAGTTAGCGCCTTGTTTGAAATTAGGGTTTGATTCGAGTATGGCTGTGGGTAATAATATTTTTGGATTGACAGTGCAGTTTGAAGGAACATGCTTCAAAACCCCGGTAACAGTGAGTTGCATCGTATCATCTGCGATGATAATTTTGCCAACAGGATTCATATCTCCAAAAAACTTTTGTGCCATTTCATCTGATAAAACAATTGAGAATTTATCTTTTAAAGCAGTAGGAGGATTGCCATATTTGAAGGGTAATTGAAATACTTTAAAATAGCCGGTGTCAACAAAATCAGTAGTCTCCTGGAATTCTTTATTATCATATTTCAGCCACGGATAGTACCAGCTTTGGATATGCGTGGCGGCTTCTACTTCCGGGCATTTCTTTACTATTTCTCCCAGCAGAGGATAAACAGTCTTTGAGTATTGGTTACCTTTAAAATCCGTTTTCAGGTAATACATCTGGTCAATACCTTTCAGATTATCATTGGTAGTTACATATTGGTAAATCAATAGTGACAAAGCCATAATGCTTGCCAGCCCGGTTGATAAGCCAATAATATTTACAGCGGTAAAAAGTTTATTTTTTACTAATTGCCGCCACGCGGATTTGAAATAGATTTTTATCATTTATTTTCGTTTATGCATAACCGGTATATAAAGTGAAGCAACAAATACTTCGTTTTTTTATTTCATTAGCACATTAGCCAATCAGCACATTAACAAAATTATTATTCACTTCTCAAACTCTTCACAGGATTTGCAACCGCTGCCTTTATTGCCTGGAAGCTCACCGTTAACAATGCGATCAGGACCGCAGCAATACCTGCAATTAAAAATATCGACCAGCTTATTTCAATCCGGTATTTATAATTCTGCAACCAGCTATGCATCATCCACCATGCGACTGGAAATGCAACAAGGCATGAAGCAAATACCAATAGCAAAAAATCTTTTGATAATAACGTGGTGATGTTGGTGATGCTTGCACCCAACACTTTTCTAACACCTATTTCTTTTATCCTGCGTTCTGCCGTGTAAGCTGCTAATCCAAATAATCCCAAACACGAAATGATGATAGCCAACATGGCAAATACCCGTGAAAGCTTGCTTATCAATTGTTCATTCTGAAACATCTGGTTAAACTGCTCATCAACAAAATGATAAGTAAAAGGATAAGATGGGTTATCTTTTTTTAATACGGTTGCAATTTGTTGCACGGCCTTTTCAATATTCGCGTTTTGTTTTAAACGCACATACATGTTTGATGCATCAGGTGTGTTGACACAAAAGAACATTACAGGATCAGGCTTGCTGTACATATCGCCATACACATAATCATTCACTACGCCCACAATATTTACAACGGTGCCGCTGGTATCGCCATCCCAATGCAATGTTTTGCCAACAGCACTGTTTTTGCCCATTAATTTTTCCAATGATTGTGTAATTAAAACATTTAAATTTTTCGACTGCACGCTATCTGTTTCCACAAGATCTCTTCCTTCTAAAATTTTTATGCCTGATGTTTTCATATAGCCCGGCGATACATATCGCATAGAAATTAAAATTTGATTGTTGGATTTTTTTCCCTCCCAAACCAAACCACCCGTATTATTGCCGTTATATAAAGTATTGTAATTTGAAATAGCAACATTTTCAATCACACCGGTACTCAATAAATCCTGGTGAACAGCCTGGTAATTTTTTGTCATTTCACTATTCATATCAACCTGCAAAAGATTGTTTTTATTAAAACCAAGACTCCTGCTTTTTACATGCTGTATTTGCTGATAAATAATGATGGTGCTTATGATAAGTATAATAGAAATACTAAATTGCAATATCACCAGGCCTTTTCGAATAACGGCGGCGCTGCTGCCTTTCATCTTCATTCCCTTTAAAACAAGTACAGGATTGAATGATGATAAATACAAGGAAGGATAACTGCCTGCAACTAAACCGCAGATAAGTGTAATTATAATTAATGCAGTTAAGTGAAGCGGTTTGTTTAAACCTAACACCAGATTTTTTTGAACCAGCAAATTAAACGCGGGCAATAAAAGCATCATAATAATTACCGCAATCACCGCAGATAATAATGCCATAAACAGGGCTTCTCCCATAAACTGAAAAATGAGCATTCGTTTTCCTGAACCCAGCACTTTTCTTACCCCTACTTCTCTGGCGCGTTTTTCGCTTCTTGCCGTTGCAAGATTCATAAAATTGATGCACGCAATTAATAAAATAATCCATGCAATAAAAGAAAAGAGATGCACATAGGTGATTCTTCCCCCACCCGTTTGCACACCGTTATCAAATTCATCCCGCAGATGCCAGTCATGTGCGCTCCATAAAAAAGGTCGCGCAATAGATTTTGGTTCGCGTTTCTGTATAAAATCATAAAGAACTTTATTTACTGAAGCTGCATTAACATCAGGCTTCAGCTCAACATACGTTGAGAGGTCGTTATTGCCCCATTCTTTTGCCCACGATTTATTTTCATCATACCAGACCTGGAAAGGCGAAGCCCATTCAAACTGTACGGTTGAGTTTTTAGGAATATCTTTTATAACACCCGTTACAACATAATCCTGTTTATTATCAACACGCACAGTTTTGCCAATAACATTTTTTTCATTGCCAAAGAATTTTTTTGCAGTTGACTGGGTAATAACCATTGAATGCAATTCTTTAAAAGCCGTTTCTGCATTGCCCTTCACAAAAGGAAAAGTAAACATGCTGAACAACGAAGCATCCACATAACTTCCGGCTGCATACATTGATTTATTGCCAATGGTCATCAATTTTGTATCGAGGCCATTAATGCGGCAGGTATTGGCAATTCCCGGAATTTCTTCCTTAATTACCGGGGCCATTGGTGCAGGTGTTGAACCAAATGTTGCGGTGTATGTATCGTATTTTTGATTTTCACGGATAAAATATAGCTGGCCCTTTTTTGTATTGAACTGATCAAAGCTCAATTCATCTTCCACCCACAAAAAAATTAATCCCGCACAGGTGATACCGATTGCCAAACCAAAGATGTTGAGAAAACTATAACCTTTATTTTTTTGAAGGCTTCTGAAGGTTGCTTTGAAAAAATTTTTAAACATAATTTATTTTCGTTTGCGCATAACTGTTAGATATCCTAATTTAAAAAATATTACAATTTCACATTATCACATTACTCACTCACTTCTCAAACTCTTCACGGGATTTGACATTGCCGCTTTTATAGCCTGGAAACTAACCGTAATTAATGCAATCAAAACAGCAATAGCACCGGCCATAAAAAACATCCACCACGATATATTTACCTTATAGGCAAAGCCCTGCAACCAGTTATTCATGAAATACCATGCAACAGGCGCAGCAATTAAAAATGCAATTAATACAAGCTTTATAAATTCTGTTGAGAATAAAGTGACCACCTGGTTTACTGAAGCGCCTAAAACTTTTCGTATGCCGATTTCTTTAACACGCTGTTCCGCGGAAAACATAGCCAGCCCTAATAAACCAAGGCAAGAAATAAAAATGGCAAGCGCTGCAAACAAAACAGACAGCCTGGAAATAATTATTTCATTGCTGTATAATTTCTGATATTCTTCTTCCACAAACTGGTAAGCAAACGCATAATCGGGATTAATGCTTTTATAAATCTTTCCCAGGCTGGCTATCGCCTTCTTTGTCTCACCGGGTTTGGTGCGTATCATTATCACACCAAAATATTCACCTTCTTTTACATCGAGCACCACAGGTTTTATCTTTTCCCGTATGGACTGGGTGTTATAATCTTTCAGTACACCAATAATATGCCCCTTCTTTTTCCAGGCGGAAATCCATTTGCCAATAGGATTTTTTAAACCCATTTCTTTCACAGCTTCTTCATTCACTATAAATGCATCCGATGAATCGGTAGCAATATCTTTTGAAAATCCTCTGCCTTCTGCCACCTGCAGCTTCATGAGTTTAAGAAAATCAAATCCTACGGAAGCAGGCAAAAACCCAACGTGATCATTTATTGTTTTACCCTCCCAGTTGATCGCATCATTACCTGCTACAAAGTTCATATCATGCGGCGTTTCGGTGCTGCGGTCAACCATTGCAATACCAGGCATCTGCAATGCTTTATTTTTAAACAATAAATAATTCTGTTTCTCCGATAGTTTCCCTTCAATCTGTACATACAAAAGATTTTCGCGGTCAAAACCCAAATGAGAACTCTGGATATAATTCATTTGCCTTGTGATAACGATAGTAGAAATAATGAGAACGATAGAAAGAACAAACTGAAATACAGTAAGGCCTTTGCGGAATAGGACTGAATTCTGTGTAAACTGCAGTTTGCCCTTTAAAACACTAACAGGATTTAGCGATGAAAGATAGAGCGCCGGATAGCTTCCTGAAAGCAGGCCAGTGATGAATACGATTGTAATTAAAAAAATCCAGAAAGAAGGTTGCGGGCCTGGTGAAGCAATATGTTTTCCAGTAAAAGAATTAAATGCCGGCAATAAAAGATAAAGTAAACAGATTGAAAACAACATCGCTAAAAAAGCAAAGAGCAACGCTTCTCCGAAAAACTGTCCTATAAGATTGCTGCGTTTGGAACCAACTACTTTTCTCAACCCTATTTCCTTTGCACGCTTTACTGATCTTGCAGTAGCAAGATTCATAAAATTTATGCAGGCAATAATCAATATAAATATTGCTATCAAATTAAAGATGCGTATATACTCAATTCTTCCGGCAGTGGGTTTCCCATTTACAAATAGGTTGTGAAGATATTGTTTGCCCAGCAACTGTAGGCCGATAGTAGTTTTGATATTGCCTTCTTTGGCTAAAAGAGGTTTCAAGTACGAGTTTATCTCTGTTTCAATTTTTTCAGGGTTGGAATTATTGGCGAGTTCTACATAAGCCAGCAAATTAGGGCTTGCCCATTCGAGTAAATGCTTTTGCGCATCCATGTTTAATAAAAAATCAAAGTGAAGGGAACTTTGTTCAGGTACGTTTTCAAAAACAGCAGTAACAATAAAATTAAGCCTGTTTTCATACCGCATGCTTTTACCCATTGCATTAGCAGGCGACCCGAAAAATATTTCTGCCATTTTCCGAGAAATGGCAATGCCATGCATATCAGCCAGCGCATTACTAGCGTTGCCTTCGATAAGCGGGTAACTGAACATTTTAAAAAAATCCTTTCCTGCCCGTGAACCTTTCATCTTAATGATCTTTTCACCTACGCGAAAAGTTTCGGGATGCCCCCATGGAAGCTCGTAGCCGGTTGCATAAAATGTTAAATGCTTTACTTCAGGAACAGCAGAAGGCACACCTTCTAAGAGAAAATCAGGAGAAATATTTCCGCTATCGAAACGCATCGGAGTCGCATAAGTACCGTCTGTTTTTCCGTTTGCAATAGTGCTCGTATAAACAGCATACAAATTTTTCCCATTTGTATTAAAATTATCAACGCTTTTTTCATCCTGCACCCATAAATATATAAACATGCAGCATGTTAGCCCAAGCGCCAGCCCCGCAACATTAATAACAGTATGCACCTTGTTACGGATTATATTTCTCCATGCGGTTTTAAAATGGTTTTTAAACATGTCTGGTATAATTTAGCGGTGGATGATTTTATTAAGGTTAAGCTCAAAATCACCCCCATACTTTTCGTGCGTGCATTACCGTTAGCCAACTTTTAATAACCATTTTAAAGTCAGGGTAAATGAGCAATCAACATCTTAAAAGTTACAACCTTGGTTTATTAACTGACGGAAATTTATGCCATTTCTTTTCCCATTGTAAATCAATAAATTATGATAATAGGAAAAATGAAGTGTTCGGTTTTGATACAGTTATGGTTCGGTTTTGATACAGAGTTATCTACCAACCCTTGCGTTCAAAAAATTTGTCTCTATTCTGAAAAAGAAATGAAAGACTTAAAATAGAATAACCGCTTCTGGTTTTAAAATAATCGCCTTCAATAAAACTACTGGGGAAGATTAAGCATTAGTTCAGATTCAATCTTTTCAAAAGTCCTGGACGGCAGCAGATATTGGTGCCCCAGGCAATCCTGAAAATTAATCAAAAGGATTTCTAATGCCATAAATAATTTTCGGACTCAAAATTGAATGAATCACTTTGAAGGTTAAAATTAAAAATAAAAAATATTGGATTCAGAGAATATAATTGCGGCAAGATTGTCAGCTATAGCTGAATCTTCAGATGATGCGATCATCAGCAAAAAATTTGATGGCACTATCACCAGCTGGAACGAGGCGGCTGAACAGATTTTTGGATATACCGCCGCTGAGGCTATTAATAATAATAGTTCAATTATTGTTCCCGAGGAACTATATGCCGAGGAAGAAGGAATCATTAACAAAGTAAGAACCGGAGAAATAATAAAACATTATGAAACGATCCGCAAAACAAAAGACGGCATTAAAATTCCTATTGCCCTTACAATTTCTCTGATAAAAGATAAAAACGGGAATGTTATGGGCGTATCAAGTATAGCAAGAGACATTTCTGAGCAAAAATTAGCTAATGAGAAACAGGCAGTTCTTTCTGCAATTGTGAATTCGTCGAACGATGCGATTATAAGTAAAACACTTGATGGAACTATAACGAGCTGGAATCCCGCAGCCCATAAAATGTTTGGCTTCACAGAAAGCGAGGCTTTAGGTAAGAATATTTCTATCATTATTCCACCGGAGAGGCTACACGAAGAATCCATGATACTTGAAAATATCAGAAAAGGTATAAAGATTGATCATTTCACTACCGTCAGAGTGGCTAAAAATAAAAGGAAAATAAATATTTCTTTAACTATTTCACCCATAAAAGACAAAGCAGGGAATATCATTGGCGCATCAAAAATTGCCAGGGATATATCCGATCAGAAAGTGGCAGAAGAAAAACAGGCAACACTCGCCGCAATTGTAAGTTCGTCTGATGATGCAATTGTTAGTAAAACGCTTTTCGGTATTATTACCAGTTGGAATCACGCAGCATCCAAAATGTTTGGTTATAAGGAAGACGAAGTAATCGGACATCATATTTCTATTATTATTCCACCAGACAGGATGGATGAAGAGACCATGATAATAGAAAATATTCGCAGCGGCAAAAAAATTAAGCACTTTGAAACAGTTAGGGTCGCTAAAGACGGAAAGAAAATAAATATTTCTTTAACTGTTTCACCCATAAGAGATAAAGCCGGCAAAATTATCGGCGCTTCAAAGATTGCCAGGGATATAACAGAAAAAATTCAGACTGAAAAACAAAGGCTTCTTTATACTGAAAAATTAAAACAGCTTAATAAATATAAGGACGAATTTATGGCGATGGCCAGTCATGAATTAAAAACACCCCTCACAGTTATTAAGGCTAACCTTGATATACTGGCTCTGAAATTACAGAATGATGATAACAGCCCGTTTGTTGAAAAAACCCTAAAGCAGGTTGAAAAATTAGACAAACTAATGAATGACCTGCTCGACATTTCAAAAATTCAGGCAGGAAAACTGGAATTAAAACTTGCAGATTTTGATATGAATGTTTTATTAAAAGAATTGATACGGAATATCCAGTCTACAACTTCTATTCAGATCATCCTGAATGAGTACAGCGGCAACCTGCTGGCATATGGAGATAGGGACAGGATAAGTCTTGTCATAATTAATCTGCTGGGTAATGCGATAAAGTATGCTCCCGGTTCCAAAAAAATAAAGGTCCAGGCATTTAAATCAGATGATGCGATCATAGTGAGTATTCAGGATAAAGGCATTGGTATTCCAAAGGAGGAACTCACAAATATTTTTTCCCGTTTTTACAGGGTAAGCGGCCTTACCTCTACCTTCGCCGGGTCAGGGATCGGCCTTTATATCGCTTCACAAATTATCAGCAGGCATGGGGGAAAAATATGGGCTGTCAGTGAGCTGAATAAGGGTTCGACTTTTTATTTTTCTATTCCTGCTTCATCGGAAAGCTGGTAGTTAAAGGGTTAAGACGTTTTGTAAGTGCTGAAATCTTACTGCCTTTTGCAGATAAAAGCTTGAAGTTGTTAAGGCTGTTTTTTTTCTTGTATCCATCACCGTTATAATGCATCTTTTCGAAAATCATTTTTCAGATACCTACTTTTCCCATACAAACATTATTCACTTCTCAAACTCTTCACCGGATTGGATATCGCTGCTTTTATTGCCTGGAAACCTATCGTAAGTAAAGTAATCAGAATGACAGAAAAGCCTGTAATCAAAAACACGAGTGGTGAAATTTTTATGCGGTAGGCAAAGCTTTCAAGCCAATTATTCATTGCCCACCATGCCAATGGAAATGCAATGAAAACAGCGATCAGCGTTAGCTTAAAAAATTCTTTTGACAGCATTAAAGCAATATCACGTACAGATGCACCCACTACCTTGCGAATACCAATCTCCTTTTGCCTTTTTCGGGCGGTAAAAGCAGCAAGACCAAAAAGTCCGAGACAAGATATCAGAATAGCAAGGCCGGCAAAGTATTTTGACAAAATACCTACTCTTGTTTCGGCAAGGTATTGTTTCTGGTATGACTCATCCAAAAAATTGTAGTCAAAAGGAAATCCCGGATTATAAAGTTGATATAAATGGGTGATGGATGCAATAGTCTTTGCCTGATCTCCAGCTTTTATTCTCACCATGATCTTATCCCAAACATTCCCCGGGCTTTCATGAATGATAAAGCAAGGTTTTACAGGTTCATGAAATGATTCAAAATGAAAATCTTTTACTACACCGATAATCTGCCGGTTTTGGCCAAAATACTTAACTGTTTTCCCGACAGGATTTTTAAGATGCATCAGCTTAACAGCTGCTTCGTTCAATATGATATTTGAATCTTCATTACCAAAACTGCGCGAGAAACTTCTTCCCTGCACCATTTGCATACCCATCGTTTCAGTAAAATCATAACCTACTCCAAATCCTTCAAAATAATCTGCTTCATCCGGATCTTTTCCTTCCCAGCTTAATCCGTAATCGCCATAATTTCTTCCGGTCATATTATGCGCCGTATAAGTTGTATTGATAACCCCGGGAACTTTTTTAAGTGCCGCTACAAATGCCTCTTCTGAAGTCCGGATTCTTCCTTCTGAGTTAAACCGGATGACATTATCCTTATTATAACCCGGATCAGTTGTTTGTATAAAGTGAATTTGCTGATAAACAATAAGCACCGCAACAATTAATAATGTAGAAAGCACAAACTGAAAAACAATCAGGCTTTTCCGGGAAAATACATCAGCAAAAGAAGATCTGAATTTTCCTTTCAAAATGCTGATTGGTTTAAAACCGGAAAGATAAACTGCCGGATAGCTTCCTGAAACCATACCGGTAATTAAAATAATAATCACTAAATTAAGAATCAGGCCCGTTTGGTATTCCGGCCTGATTTCCTTACCCGTGAGTTGGTTGAATTGCGGAAGCAGACCCCATACAATTACAATTGCTATGATCGCGGCAAAAACTGCAAGCAGCATGGATTCGGTTAGAAATTGAAAAATTAATTGAATACGTCTTACGCCCATTACTTTTTTAATCCCTATTTCTTTTAATCGCCCTGAAGCCTTTGCTGTTGAAAGGTTCATAAAATTAATACAGGCAATTAAAAGAATAAAAATGGCAATCAGGGAAAACAGGCGCACATATTCAATTTTGCCACCGGTTCGTGAACCATGCGCGAATGTGTTGAGAAGGTAGCTACCGGCAAACTTCATTGCAAAAGCAGTGCGCGTAGTATCACCCGTATTCTCTGTTACAATGCCGGCAATCTGTTTATTGAAAGTGCTTATATCCGTTCCTTTTCTCAGCAATACAAAATTGTGCGGCCCTGTATTGGTCCATGTTTTTACCCAGGGGTATATATCTTTCATATAGTCAAATGAAAGAACAAAATCAAATTGCTGTGAAGAATGCGGGGAAGGTTTTTCGAAAACGCCTGAAATAAAAAAATCATGGTCATGCTGAAAACGGATTGTCCTGCCAACCAGGTTTTGAGTTGTTCCAAATAACTTTTCCGCTAATTCATCAGAAATAACGATGGAGTTTTTATCTTCTAATACTTTATTGCTTTGGCCATCGAGCAACCTGAATGAAAAAATATTAAAATAATCTTTACCGGCATATTGGCCGCTTGCTTTAATATTTTTCTCTCCATTGGAAAGAGTAAATTTTTGAAACCAATCTGGTGGCGCCACAGCAGCAGCGTATTTTATTTGCGGCATCCGCACTGCCAAAGCTTCACCAAGCATTCCCGAGGATTCATCGGAGATTGTCATTGCTCCTCCCGACTTTCTATGCTCCATCAATTGGTAAATTTGGTTATCCTGAGCGAAGAATTTATCAACGCTCATTTCATCATGCACCCACAAATAAATCATCAATGTGCACGCGAGGCCCGCGGAAAGTCCCAGCAAATTCAA
>Ga0068855_100008050_pt1 | contig 12737 bp, 11 predicted proteins | sample KBSCornC52_FD_66592 | JGI IMG/M metagenome (GOLD analysis project Ga0068855, IMG submission 66592) | Corn rhizosphere microbial communities from Kellogg Biological Station, Michigan, USA - KBS Corn C5-2 | ecosystem: Host-associated > Plants > Roots > Rhizosphere > Soil ...
GTCACCGACGCGGGGTGGAGCAGCTCGGTAGCTCGCTGGGCTCATAACCCAGAGGTCGCAGGTTCAAATCCTGCCCCCGCTACAAAGTAGGTCCCGTACGACAAGGGCTTCAGCGACACGGCGCTGGAGCCCTTGATCATTTACCATCGATTTGCCAACGCCCGTCGCGGCGAGCCGGTCGCCGACCCGGCACGCGCCCTCGTATAACTGCCCACGTGGAAGGTTCGAGGCGATGAGTACGGAGGAAGCGACGTCCTCCGGCCAACCCGATGACCGATCGTCGCCGCTTTCTGACCAGCAACACGAGCGCGAGCAGGCCGTCGCCGACCAGGTGATCGCGTCGTTCGAAGCAGCGAGCGACCCGCGGCTGAAGCTGCTGTTGCAAAGCCTGACGCGTCACCTGCACGACTTCCTACGGGAGGTGCGGCTGACCGAGGCCGAGTGGAATGCGGCGATCGCTTTTCTGACCAGGGCTGGGCACATCACGACTGACCGGCGGCAGGAGTTCATCCTGCTGTCCGACGTGCTCGGCGCGTCCATGCAGACGATCGCGATCAACCACCCGGCGGACGCGGACGCGACCGAGTCGACCGTGTTCGGACCGTTCTTCGTTCCCGGCTCGCCCCGCATTCCGCTGGGTGGAGACATCGCCGGCGGTGCGCCGGGCGAGCCGTGCTGGGTCGAGGGGACGATCCGCGACACCGCCGGCCGGCCCATATCCAGGGCGCTGATCGAAGTCTGGGAGGCCGACGCGGACGGCTACTACGACGTTCAGTACGACGACGGCCGGCTCGCCAGCCGCGGTCACCTGAGCAGCGACGAACAGGGCCGCTATCGCTTCTGGGCGCTCACGCCGACGCCCTACCCCATTCCGCACGACGGTCCCGTGGGTCAGCTGCTCGCGGCCGCCGGGCGCTCTCCCATGCGGGCCGCGCACCTGCACTTCATGGTCACCGCGGCCGGACACCGCAAGCTGGTCACCCACGTCTTCGTGCAGGGAGACTCGCACCTGAGCAGCGACGCCGTCTTCGGGGTCAAGCAGTCACTGATCAAGGATTTCGTCTCGCACCCTCCCGGCACACCGACGCCGGACGGCCGCGACGTGGGCGACCGAAGCTGGTCGAGCGTCCATTTCGACATCGTCCTCGGGCGCGACTGAGCCACGAGAGGTGTGATCGGGCCCTCAACGGCTACGTCGAGCGGCTGACGCCGCGCGCGTCAGGACATCCCGCTAGAGGAAGAAGAGACGGGAAAGAGCGACCGAGCCGGCTGGCCCGGAGGCGACGGGCTCGCCGTCCACCGTGACCCGGCCGTCCCCCTCGACCCGGACGGCGGCCGTTCGATCGTTGTGGATCATGTCGGCCGGCCCGATCCCCTGGGTTCCGCGAACGCCCACCCGGCGCCGACGGGTCAGCAAGTAATCCTCCTGTGCCTCGGCGGCGGCCTGGCTGACGAAGGCGACGGACAGCTCGGCCGGCGTGGGGCCGTGTCCCCCGAGTTGGGGCCGAGCACGAGCGGTTCGGAGCTGTCGATGCTCGCGTTCGGATCGCCCGTGACGCCGGTCCGAAGCGAAGGGACGATCCGGCCGGGATCGCGAGCCGCCGGCCGTAGGCCGCCGCGCGGTCGAACCGCAGCCGCGGGTTGGCCTCGAAGAAGTGGAAGTGCGAGGTGACGCTGATCGGCACCGTCGAGGTATTGGTCACCTCCACGGTCACCGCGTCCGGCCAGGTGGCGGGTGGTTCTGGTCCCAGGTGGACGGCCCCGGGGACCGTGTCGTCCTCGGCGAGGTCGGCGTGATTCGTGCCGATCGCATCGTCACGACGGCTAACCGGGTGCCGTCCTCGAACACCGCCTCGACCTTGACGTCCCCGACGATCTCGCGGACGCCGGGCAGCACCTGGTCCGGGCCGAGCACGGCCTGGCCGGCGGCCACGGCTTCGCTCAGCCGGCGCCCTTCGCGGGCGGCTTCACAGACGGTGTCGGCGAGCAGCGCCGTCGCCTCGGGAACGTTGAGCCGCAGCCCCCGGGCCAGCCGCTGTCGTGCGAGTTCGGCCGCGGCGAAGATCAGCAGTCGGTCCCGCTCGCTCGGCGTCAGTCGCACGTTGCTTCACCAGCCCTCCGACAGGACTCGGTCGAGGGTATCGACGAAGAAGTCAGCGGCGGCGTGATCGAGGCACAGCGGCGGCTTGACCTTGAGCACGTTCATCCGATCGCTCGTCGGCTGGATGACGACCCCGAGCTCGAGCATCCGCTCGCAGATCGCGTTCGTCTCGGTCGCGGCAGGCTCGAGCGTGTCCCGGTCGCGGACCAGTTCAACCCCCAAGTAGAGGCCGTGTCCGTGCACGGCACCGATCAGGTCGTGGCGGGGGGCGAGCTGTTCGAGCCGGCCCTTGAGATGGTCGCCGACGATGCGGGCGTTGGCTTGCAGGTTCTCGTCGCGGATGATGTCCAGCACGGTCAGACCGATCCGCGAGGACAGCGGGCTGCCGCCGGTCGAGGAGAAGAAGTAGCCACCGTCGCGATACCGGTCGGCGACGGCCTGGCTCGTGATGACCGCAGCGACGGGAATGCCGTTACCCACTGCCTTCGCCACCGCAATGATGTCGGGCACCACACCTTGTTGCTCGAATCCCCAGAACCAGTGCCCGAGCCGGCCGTAGCCGACCTGGATCTCGTCGGCGATGGCCAGGCCACCGTGCCCGCGGATCGCGGCGTACACGTCGGCGAGGTAGCCGTCGGGTAGCGGCAGGCCGCCGGCGTTGCCGTAGAAGGCTTCGCCGATGAAGCCGGCCGGCGCCTGTCCCGACGCGGCGAGCTGGCCGATGAGCTCTGCCGCTTCCGGCCCGTAGCGTCCGGCGTCGGCGCCCCGATGGTGGCCCCGGTACGCGTTCGGGGCCGGGACGGTGTGCACCCAGGCCGGACGCGTGTGCAGCGCGTTCGGGTTGTCGGCGACGGACGTCGAGACCGCGTCCGCGGCATACGTCCAGCCGTGGTACGCCTCGCTCATCGCCACCATGCCGGGCCGGCCGGTGGCGACCAGGGCCAGCCGGATCGCCAGGTCGGCCGCCTCCGAGCCGGAGTTGACCAGGAAGACGGTGTCCAGCGGGTCCGGCGCCAGCTCTGCGAGCCGCGCGCCGAACTCGGCGATCGCCTCGTAGTTGAACCGGGAGTTCGTGTTCAACAGCCGCAGCTGACGCTCGGCCGTCCGGACGATGCGCGGGTGCGAGTGCCCGACCACGGCCACGTTATTGATCATGTCGAGCAGCGGTCGGCCGTCCTCGGTGACGAGGAAGTGGCGCCAGCCGCGCTCGATGCGCGGCGGCTCGACGTAGTAGTGCTCCTGGACGTTCGCGAGGACGCGTTCGCGTTGCCGCAGCACCGATCGCGCGCCGTCCCCGAACCGGCCGTCGCCCGTCGCCGGCAGCCCGAGCAACGGCGCCGGATCGCTCACCCGGGCGAGCCAGCCTACGGCGTACTGCGGGGGCACGCTTTCGGGGACGCCAGCGGCAAGAGCACCCACGGTGATCCGGGTTCGCGCGTGCGGAACCGTGCTCGCCACTACGGCGCCAGCCGCCACCGGGCCCTCGCCAGCCGCGTCCACCCCGCGCAGCACCAGCTCGACGTCCACGGCCCGGAGCACGGTGGCCGAGCCCTCGACCGAGATCGTGCCGTCCCACGGCGCAGTCAGCGGTGCGGCGTCGACCGTCCAGAGGTCGATCCCCGTCGCGACCGACGGCGGCGCCGCCGGTGCGACGGCGGCCGCACCGATGCGGGTCTCGCCGAATCTCGTCACGACGGCCCGCCACCCGGCGGCCAGCCGCTGCGCCGCGATTGTCTCGACGGCGTCGTGGTCGTGCCATGCGCCTTCGTCAAGCAGCGGTGACTGCGGAGAGAGGTCGAGCACCTCGGCCGCGGGCCGGGCGAGCAGCACACCCTCCGGGACCCTCACCGCGGGCCGGGTCGGCCGGCCCAGGGCGTCCCGGATGACCGTGGTCATGACCTCGACCGGCACCGACAGCGCCTGGTTCACGATCCGCCACTCCCGGTCGAGGCGCACCCGCGCGTACGCGTTCTCACCGTCGACCGAAAGCTGCCGGTACGCACTGGCGATCAGGACGGCCGCCCGCAACACGGTGAGCGGCCAGAGCGCATCGACCTCGGGCTCGGTCAACGGGCGCACAGCGTGGTACGCCCGGACGGCCGGCAGGACGCTGGCCGGCTCCGCGCTCGCGTGGTGCAGCACCGAGGAGATCGCGATGGCCAGCTCCGAGACCATCCACGTCCGGGTCAGATCGCTGAAGTCGATCAACCCGTCGACCATGCCGTCCGCGCCCAGCACCGTGTTGTCGTCGGTCAGGTCGAGGTGCACGACCTGGATGCGGAGCTCGGGCGCGAGCGGGACGACCAGCTGCCAGGCGCGGGCCGCGGCGTCCTCGATACGGTCGCGGCTCGCCGCGGGCAGCGACGGGGCGAGCGCGGCGATCGTGCGATCGGCGTGCCGCAGGTCCCACTGCAGCGCCCGGTCGAAGCGGTCGGCGCCGTCGACGCCCGCCAGGGCGGCATCGACCCGGGCGGCCACCTCGCCGAGGCGGGCCACACCGCGCGGCGCCACGTAGGCCTGGTCGGCGAGCGTGCCACCGCCGAGGAACCGGATCAGCCGGGCAACGGCCGGGCCGTCCGGCGTCTCGACGGTTGCGCGCAAAGCGGCTCCGTCATCGCCGCGCAGCACCTGCGCGACCCGCAGGTGCGGGCACGCCTCCGCCACCACGTCGGCCAGCTCGTCCTGGTCGGCGATCTCCGCGGCACCGAAGGCGGGATTCGACACCTTGAGCACGGTGACCGGTTCGCCGCCGGGCGTGCGCAGCAAGAAGTTGGCGTCCTGGTAGCTGCCGAGCTCGTGCGGCACGGCTTGCACACCGAAGGACTCCTGGACCACCCGACGAGCCCACCCCTCGTCGACGCGAGGTGCGGGGAGGGCGGCGGCGAAGAAGTCGAGCTTGCTCGTCGTCACGACCCGATCCTGTTCGTCGCTGGTTGTTGCTGGGTGACGGGAGGTCTTCTCCGGCGGCGCAGTGATGGCCCGCGCCGTGATCGCCCGCGCCATGAATCGCCCCTCGAATTGAAAGCCTTTCAAACTGCTTCCCACAGTACGCGATCCCCGGTATCTAGAGTCAAGAGGTGACCGGCGAAGAGGTCAGGCGACACCGCCGGCTCGAGCATCCGCGAGAACGGGTGATCGAGGAGGCGTGGGCGCTGCTCGCCGAGCGGGGCCTGGCGGAACTGAGCCTGTCCGAACTCGGACGCCGCCTCGACACCAGCGCCGGCCACCTCTCGTACTACTTCGGCAGCAAGAACGGCCTGCTGCTCGAGCTGCTCCGGTGGAGCGAGGGCGAGCTGGCCGAACAGCGGGCGGCAATCCTGGCGTCGGACGTCCCCGCCGTCGAGCGACTGCACCGCCTCTGCACGCTCAACTTCCCGCGTGCCCCCGGTGACCCCCGCTGGCTTCTCTGGGTCGAACTGTGGCCGCGGCTGATGTACGAGCCCGCCCTGCGCGAGGCCCAACTCGAGTACGACGCCGCCTGGCGCGCGGCGATCACCGCGATCCTGACCGAGCTGACCGACGACGTCGAAACGCTCACCGAGCGCGTCATCGCTCTCGTGGACGGGCTGAGCGTCGTCCTGCTGATCGGCGACAGCCCACTCACCGTTGAAGGGGCGTGGGACCACGTACGGACGCTGCTGCCCACCGGCAACTCCGGCCGAGAGCGAACCCCGCCGACCCGAGGGCGCCGGCGGCGTTGACGGGGTTGCACTTTCCGTGGGCGATCAGCCGTTGCGTATCCCGAGCAGGCGGGCCCCGAAAGACTGGCTCGGCTCGGAGCCGGCCCGTCCGCGAACGATTCCGGTCACCATGACGATGGCTCCTGGCAGCGTTGCTATCACCATGAGCATGCCGAACGCCGTCGCCGTCGCCACGCCGTGATCAGCCCCGAGGCCCGCGCTGGCGAACACCCATGCGGCAACGCCCTCGCGCGGCCCCCAACCGCCGATGCTGGTAGGCAGTGCGGCGGCGACCAGCACGAGCAACGCCAACGGCATCAGAGCGGGCAGGCTCACGTGAACGCCTACGGAATGGGCCGCAATGACGAACACCGCGACGTGACCAACCATGGCTACCAGTGACGCCGCGGTGATCGCCGGCCAGGCGCGGCGCGCAAGCAAGCCGTCGCGCACGTCCGAGGCTGCGACGCGCCACGCACGGGCGATCCGGGAAAGGCCGGTTCGAGGCGAGAACCGCACGGCGCCGGCCACGAGAAGTGCCGCGACGACGCTGCCGGCAACGAGGAGCGGGAGCGCCGATCGAACCGGCGACGGAAGGAGGGCGAGCACCAACACCGTGACGATGAGCTGGACGACCTGTCCGGCGATGCGTTCCCAGGCAACTGCGCGCAACCCGCCGCTGAGGTCCCCGGCGGCTCGACCATGATCGACACCGCGGTGCACGTCGCCGAGAATGCCGCCGGGCAGGACCGTGTTCAGGAACTGCGAACGGTAGTACGCGGCGATCGCACGCGACAGTGACAACTCAACCCCGAGACCGACTGCGACGACTTGCCATCGCCACGCACACGCGGCGCTCGTGACGCACGTGATGACGGCGGCGAGGGCGATGGAGCGCAGATCGACGGCCTGCAGACCATCGAGGAAGGGACCAGTTCCGAGGCGCCAGACGACGAACCCCACGATGGTGAGGCCGCTGAGGACGCGCACCCGCGCCCACGTCGAGCGACTCACGCAGTCGGCCTCCTCAACTCCAGGTCTATCGAGACATCCGGGCGTCCGCTCCCAGAGTGTTCATCGTGCCGTCGGCGGTTCCACGGCCGCGCGAACCGGCAGCCAGGAACGCGGTCCCGAAGACCAATTCGATCCAGGAGAGCTCAGCCAGTTCTTCGCACATGGCTGCGTGAATCACCTCCCACGGACGCCGCACGATCCACTGATCGATGGACGCGAAGGGGCGGACGGCTCCCGCTCCGAGTCGCATCAGCCACCGAGGCGCGCCGGCCGGAATCTTGAGATCGAGCACGACCCAGCGTCCGCCTTCGGACAGGGCCTGGGCGCCGTGGGTGATGACCGATCCACACTCCGGCACCTGCGTCAACGCGTACGTGGACAGGATCGCGTCAACCCCGGCTGGGAAGACGATGTCGGCCGCGTCGGCTTGCACGAGGCTGATGTTCCTCCAGCCGTGCGCCGCTATTCGATCCTCGGCCCGGGCGAGCATCGCGTCCGTCAGATCGACGCCGATGATCCGGCCGTCGGGACCGATCGCCTCCTCGATGAGCGCGAAGTTCAGACCCGTACCGCACGCGACGTCAACGACGCTGTCACCCCGACGAAGGCCGAGTGCTCGTACCGCCCGCAGGCGCAGCGCCCGCTCGGGGTAGCCCGGCACGGGACAGAACCGCGACGTGAAGTCGTAGTGCTTCGCCTTCTTGCGGTACGTCTCGATCAGATGTTCTCGCGTAACGTCGACGTCGCTCACGAGCCGCTCCCGATCTTCGTGGTACGCGGTCGACCCGCGCACCACCTTCCAGCCAGGAATCCGAGCAACCCGCTCGACGGACTCGACCTCGATGGTCGCCACCCCGCCATCGCTGACGCACCGGATACCACCTCTGACAATAGCCGCGCTCCGACCAGTGAGCGCGGCATCTAGTTTGCGGTCATGGCCCAGGTGGTGCCGTTGACCGCCTCGATGGTTCGGCTGCTGGCGCCGGCCTGGGTGCGATGGCCGGCTCTCGTGCGGGCGCAGTCAGTCGCGCCGATTCCCCCGTGATCGAGGCGTCGGCAAGTGTTGCCTAGAGCTGCTTGCGGGACCGGATGGCGAGCTCGGCGAAGACTTCGCGCAGATGCCACTCGACTGTGACAGGACCACGTCGGCACTCCCACGCCCACGCGTAACGGCGCGCCGACGGCGGAGGCGATAAAACAACACGACCGGTCGGTCGTATTGTGTTAGCGTCGCCGTCATGGCGGACGGCCGGTTGCTACGCGGCGAACGCACGCGCGCGATCGTGCTCGACGCCGCCGTCGCAACCGCGTCGGTCGAAGGGCTCGAGGGGATGTCGCTGGCTCGGCTCGCCGGTCAGCTCGGGGTCAGCAAGTCGGGGCTGTTCGCGCACTGGACGGACAAGCAGAGGTTGCAGCTGGACGTCGTCGAGCACGCGCGACGCCAGTGGATCGAGCGGATCGTGGAGCCCGCCCTACGCAAGCCGCCCGGCCTCGAGCGGCTGTGGGCACTACACCTCCGGCGGTTGCGGTTCTACGCCGACGAAGTACTCCCCGGCCGTTGCTTCTTCGCCGCGGTGAAGCCCGAGTTCGACGACAAGCCCGGCCCGGTCCGCGAAGCGATCTCCCGCGCCGATGCCGAATGGGTGGCGTTGCTGGAACACCAGGTCAAGCGCGCGCGGGATGCCCGGCAGCTCGCGGTGCCGGTGGATCCTCAACTGCTCGCGTTCGAGATCCAGGCCCTCGGTGAGGCCGCCGCAGTCAGGGCCTCCGGCGACGATGCCGCACTGGCCCGGCGCCTGTCCCGCAGGGCAGTACTCACCCGGCTGCGCTCGATCGCGGCCAGCCCGTCGGTCTTGCCCAAGGAGTGACTCATGAGCAGCACGATCACGACCGAGTTCGGCCACGTCGAGCCCGTCGAGGTGTACTTCGACGACCTCGACGCGATGGGCGTCGTGCACAACGGCCGCTACGCCGTCCTCTTCGAGCGAGCACTGGCGGCCTACTGGTCACCGCGCGGCTGGGCCTTCGACCCGTCCAACCCGCGGTTCGCGGAGATCTTCTTCGTCGTGCGCGAGTTCACGATCCGGTACCGCCGCCCGATCGTCGGTGTCGGCCCGGTGCACGTCCACTTCTGGATCGATGACCTCGGCGATACGAACGTCGACTACTCGTTCCGCGTCCTGTCAGAGGACGGGCAGACCCTGCACGCGGAGGGCCGACGCCGGCAGGTCAAGGTCGACCGCACGACGCTCCGACCGTCGCCCTTGTCGGTGAACGTGCGCGAGGCGTGCGAGTTGCTGCGGGGGCCAGCTGCCCAACACCCGCGAACAGGTGAGTGATCGCCCGGCCGCCAGGGCTCGAGTCGAGCTGATCCGAGGTTAGAGCGGTTTCAACCGATGTTGCGGCGATGTGCGTACCCGATCGCGGCGGCGCGGTCGCGGGAGCCGGTCTTGGCGAAGATCCGGTTCACGTGCGTCTTGACCGTATGGCTGCTCAGGTACAGCGCAGCGGCGATCTCCTGGTTGGTCAGGCCCCGGGCGATGAGCGCGAGGATCTCGAGTTCGCGGGCGGTGAGGGCGTCCGGTCCCGGCTCCGGCGCCGGAGCCGGCCGCAGACCCGCGGCCGGGGCCAGCAGCGTTGCGTGCACCTGTGGATCGAGCACGGTCAGGCCGCCGGCCGCCGCGTGCAGCGCCCGGGCGATGTCGATCCGGTCGGCGTCCTTGGTGAGGTAGCTGCGGGCACCGGCCTGCAGTGCGTCGCGAACCGAGGTGTCGTCCACGTAGGTGGTGAGCACCACGATCGCGACGGCCGGGTGCTCGGCGGCGAGGCGGCGGGTCGTCGCGATGCCGTCGAGGACGGGCATGTGCAGGTCGAGCAGGATCGCGTCGGGGCGGTGCTCGGCCACCAGGGCCAGCGCCTGTTCGCCGTCCGCGGCCGCGCCTACGATCTCGATGTCGGGCAGGCCGTTGAGCAGCAGCACGAGTCCGTCGCGCACGATTGCCTGGTCGTCGGCGACGACGACGCGTAACGGCGCGGTGCGCTCGGTCATCGCGCCATCGTCCCAGGTCGGGGCAGTTCGGCGATCACGGTCCACCGGCCGTCCCGAGTGCCGGCCTCGAGCGTGCCGTGGAGCAGGGCAAGACGTTCGCGCATGCCGGTCAGGCCGTAGCCACCGTCCAACGTCTCTAACCCCGGCCCGCGATCGGACCCGGCCGGCAGTTCGTTGTCGACGGTGAGCCGGACCCGGTGCTCGGCGTAGTCGAGCCGGACGGCGACGCGCTGGCCCGGAGCATGCTTGGCGGCGTTGACCAGCGCCTCCTGGGTGATGCGGACCAGCGCCAGGCCAGAGTCGGGTGAGAGGGGTACCGGCGAGCCGGACGTGTCGAAGTCGACGGCGACTTGGTAGCGCTGCGCATAGCTGTCGCTGACGCGGGCAAGCTCCTCGCCGAGCGACGGCGGATCCGTGCGCAGCGCGTGCACGGCCCGCCGAGTCTCCACCAACCCTTCGGCGGCGAGCTGCTGAGCGGTCACCAGCAGCTCGGCGGCCTTCGGGACGTCGGCCGTGTCGTCGAGCACCGCGCGGGCGGCCTGGATCTGAATGCCGAGCGCGCCGAGGGAGTGCGCCAGCACGTCGTGGATCTCGCGGGCGATCCGGGCCCGCTCGTCGAGCAGGTCCGCCCGGCGCTGCTCGGCCGCCAGCTGTTCGCGCTGGGCCAGCAGTGTCGCCGCCTGCTCCGCCTGCACGCGGTACGCGCCCCGGTTGCGACCGATCAGCAATCCGGCGAGGAAGAACACCGGCAGGCCGAGCAACGTCGGGTAGTTCGCGCCGGAGACCAGACCGCTGACCTCCGTCCCCAGGACGCCGGCCGCGACAACGCCGAGCGCACCCATCACGGTCAGCTCGGCACCGGCGATCATCGCCGCGATGACGGAGAAGGTGACCATCGCGATGGCACCCGCCCCGGCGGCGGAACCGACGCCGGCACCGACGGCCAGCCCCGCCAGCACCAGTGGCAGTCCCCGGTCGCGACGCCGGGCGCCGGCCCGCGTCTCCAGCAGGGCCCAGCCGAGCAGGCTCGAGCCGGCTACGGCGTAGCCGACCGCCGCGGCCCACAGCGGATACCCGGCGCGGGGAGGCTGCAGGACGAAGGCCACGACGCCGATCCAGGTGAAACCGGCGGCGCGGGCCAACCAGTTGACCTTGCCCAGCATGCGCCCACTATGGCAGCCGGGGCCGCCGGCGAAATCGCCTCGTGGAGTGATCCCGCGTCATACCGCCGGGTACTAGAGCGAGCCCTCGGGTTGGTACCGAAGGTCAGCCTGCGCACCGATCCGCGGCGGGTCCGTCCGGTCGATCGTGAGTGGGGTCAACGCACACCACGAGATCGAAGGAGCACACCATGGCTTCCCCACTCACCGAAGCGATGATCGTCAACGGCGTCGTGCTGGTCACCGTGCTGGCCAGCGACCTCGGGCCGGCCCGCAAGATCGGGCGGCTGCGGATCCTGCGGCCGCTGATCGCCGCCGCCGTGATCGTCCCGCTCTTCGTCACCAAGCCAGTGGCGCACGGCACCGGTCTCGCGATCGAGCTCGCCGGCCTCGCCGCCGGCATGCTCTGCGGGCTGGGCGCCGGCGCGCTGATGCGCGTCTACCGGCACCCGGCGACCGGCAAGCCGGTCAGCCGAGCCGGAGCCGGCTACGCGATCCTGTGGGTGCTGATCATCGGGGCCCGGGCGGCCTTCTCGTACGGCGCCGCGCACTGGTTCACCCGCCCGCTGGTCAACTGGGCGGTGGCCAACGACGTGAGCGCCGCGGCGATCACCGACGGCCTCATCGTGATGGCCGTCGCGATGGTCGTCATGCGTTCCCTGTCGCTCGGCGTTCGCGCGGCCCGGCTCGCACCGGCACCGGCGTCGACGAGCTCCATCGGCTCGACGACCCACGACGCGGAACTGTCGTCATGTCGGTGATCCGAGTTGCCTCGATCGCGGCGAGTCGGTCAGGCCGCCGCGAGGTCGCCGAGGAAGCGCACGATCCGCCGGGCCGCCACCCCGCCCGGGTCCAGGTCGGTGTTGTAGACGCCGATACCCAGACCACGGCACTTCGAACTGCGTAGGGCGGCCCGGACGATGACCGTCAGCTCGTCCCAGCTCAACCCGCCGGGCGTCGCGGGGTCGGTGGCGGCGGCGCAGGCGGCGAACTCGTCGCCGCGCAGGACGTCCAGGTCGACGTGCACCCACCACCCCGCCGTCGTGCGGTCGAGGTGTTCGACCGCGGCAGTGGCCAACTCGTCCACCCGTCCGTGAACGGCGTCGGCCGGGTGCAGCCGCACCCGGTCGGCGATCGACGGCGCCCGGATCGCGGCGCGGTACCGCTCGTCGCGTTGGCCGAGCATGACGATCGCGTCCGGCTCGAGGGCGGGCAGGTACCGGCGCAGCGCGGTGGGCGCGTCCTCGCCCGTCTCCCCCAGCAACAGCGCGATCTCCATGTTGGCGGCCTCGCCGTCGGGCGACGTGTCCATCGTGGTGGCGTCTTCGTGCGCGTCGAGGAACAGCAGCCCGGCGCCGCCCAACGCGTCGCGCACCGCCGGCACCGCGCCGAGCAGCACGGCGCAGTCCGCGCCGTACACGAGCGGGAAGCGTTGCCCGGCCAGGCACCGGCCGACCCGCTCGTGGACGCCGGCCACCATCGCCAGCAACGCCGCCTCGTTCGCGAAGCCGCCGGGTCCGCGGGTCGGCACCGGCTCCGGCGTGGTGACGTCCGGGGCCAGGGTGGCCTCCGGTACCGCGGCCGCCAGCTCCGCTTCGCGCAGCGCCGCCGGCGCCGCCGCCTGTCCGCGCGCACGCCCGGAGCCGTCGAAGCACGCGCCGATCAGTTCCGGTGGCCGGGGGAACATCACCCGATCATCGAGGCCGTCGCTTCGCCGGGGCAACCGAGTACGT
>Ga0068855_100008053_pt1 | contig 12736 bp, 5 predicted proteins | sample KBSCornC52_FD_66592 | JGI IMG/M metagenome (GOLD analysis project Ga0068855, IMG submission 66592) | Corn rhizosphere microbial communities from Kellogg Biological Station, Michigan, USA - KBS Corn C5-2 | ecosystem: Host-associated > Plants > Roots > Rhizosphere > Soil ...
GAGACAGCGTTGCCACCCGGCAGGCCAGGGCCTTTATCAAGTGGCAGAACCGCAGGCAGACAGTCGTACGGAGTCAGATCTGGCGTGTTCTGAAAGGCATCAAACATTGGCGAGGCGACAAGGTCGAACTGCGTGAGAGGCTGCGTGCCAAGAATATTTTCGATGGTCCTGTTGATGTTCTCGGCTGTGTATGTTGTGTGAATAGCCCTTCCCTCGCCGGGAGCCTGAGGAGCAATCGTGTAGGGGCTGATGATATAGACCGGTTGACGGTGCCCATCGACATGGTCCGTTCCTGCCTGCGAATCATCTTCCTCAACGAAGATGGCCGACTGCGACCAAATCCTGCTATGGCTGATCGCCTCAACCGTTCGCCCAAGAGCGAGATCGTTGTCCGCCTGGTAACTCGTAGGGGCAGGCAGCCCCTTCGCGGCACCAGCCGTATGGTCATCTGGAAGCCATAGAATCGTCAGGTTCGGGACTTGGTTGGCGGCATCCATCTTCTGGAAATCTTTGATCCAGCAATCGACACGATATTGATCTGGAATATTTAGGTTGAAGGGCGGGTAGTGCGGGTCCATGATCCTCGCTGCGGATGGAATCGCCGAGGTCACATGGACCGCATCGTCCGGGACGATGCAGCTTGAACTCGGCGCCTTTCCTTCCTTGCACAGTGAGGTCTTATAGAAGTCAGTCCAGGTATAGGCCGAACCGTCCGCCTTGCGGGCGATTGTGGCACCACTGCTCCATTCACCGTAGAGCTTGGCGGTTAGCCCCTTGGCCTCTACTGCCGTCCACAGGAAACCCTTCGGCGTATAGGTCAGGGGATCCTCTGCACCGCCTCCCGGGTAAGAGCGTATCCAGTCCGGCGCCAATATGTCATTGGAATAGAAAGAACCCGACATCCCGATCCAGGGATGGCCATCGGCCGATTGACGGCTTGGTGCATAAACGTTGTCAAGCAGGGGAAAGCGCTTTACGAGCGCATGCTGGTTGGGCACGGCGGAGGCAAAAAGGGCCAGCTCCGGCGCGCCGTTGCCCCACTTCACATCTCCCAACATCTGGTCGTAGGTGCGGTTCTCTTTAATGATCAGGAAGACATGCTTGATCAGTGAAGGCTCGCCAATATGCTTAGGAACCGCTACCGCGACGGCATGAGGATCTACGAACTCTTTCCCGACCTCAATGTTCGTCGTTAGGTTCCAGTGATTGTTGTCGAAGACCTGCTTACTGAACCTCGCCAACTCTCCGGAGTTTGGCTCCGGAATCAGGTTCGCGACACCCAAATCGCCATGGGTGTTATAGCCGATCACGCCGCCTTTCGTCGTCGAGTTGCCGCGTGATCCCAAGCCCTTGTCATCGGCAACCAGAATCTGCTTCCGGGCTTTGTCATACGTGATTGAAGTTGGGAAATAAGCTGTCGGAATGTAACCGACCACCGGATTAGCATCGCGGCCCTGCAGATTGACGACAGCTACAGCATTCGCCTGCCCCAGCGTCACGTAAGCCTTTCCATCTTCGGTAACCGCAACCCCATTGGGGCCGGATCCGAAGACGCCCTTGGCGATCGGAACGCTGAGGTTAATGGTGCGCTCGACCTTTTCCGACCGGAGATCAAGGATCGAAAGGCTGTCGCTATAGGCATTTGCTACGTAAAGCTTCGAACCGGAGATCACCATTCCCACAGGATGCAAACCGACAGGTATGCTCTTCACTTCCTTTCTCGCCGCGAGGTCAACGACGGATACTGTACCCGAGAGAGTGAAAGCATCCTTCCGGTCTACGACGATTGGCGTGCCATCGGAATAGTTTGTGAAGTCCTTGCTAGTAGCGGGCCGTCCGCCTTCATTGCTGACGTAAGCATGCTTGCCACGCACGACAACACTATTCGGTACATTCCCGACGGGAATCTGATCGATCAGCTTGGCCGGAGACGCCATAAGGTCGATGACTCCAAGGGTGTTCGCGGCGTTCAAGACAACGTAGGCGCGCTTGTTGTCCGAAGAGAATGCAATTCCACCTGGATTGATCGACTTCGCATTGTGATAAGGGCGTCCATCTGCAGGCGGCTCAGGCAGCTTAATTCTCTGTTCGCTGCTTAGAAGGCCCGTCTTCTTGTCTACCTTCGCAATAACGACGTGATTATTGTCCTGGCTGAAAAGCAGCCTTGTGCCGTCGACGGAATAAGTAATGCCCGCAAAAGACCCGGTGCTCCTATCCTTGACAGAGGCTGCACCCGCATCTTCAGGAAGAAAGCGCTGAAGTACTTTTCCAGTAACCGTGTCCAGGACGATGATCGGCTGCGGTGACCCCATCAGGAGTACAGCCGCACTGTGGACCGCCAGATTCGGGTTGAGAGCGATCGCCTTGGCACGCACCGGAGAACCGAGATCAACAATCCTTCCCGCGGGCGTAAGCGTCTGATTGTCTGAAGCGACGATCGTGCCATCTCGCTGCGGTCCAACAGTTCGATAGGGGCTGCCTGCCTCGGATCCCGAGACTCCTGTGGCGGCCTTTCCAGCCCCCAAAATCTCATCCTTGGGCGGAGCCGTATTGAAATCAGTGGTATTCGCTCCAGAAGGTTGTGCTTGTCCCCAGGCCAACGTAGAGCCAATAAGCAGAGAAGCTGAAAACAATCGAACTGCATGTCCAGAGAACGGATACATCAGACGCATGCTCAGCCCTTTCATACACGAGACGGATTACTCAACTCCTTCGACCGGTCGCCACTTGTCCGCCACGGATTACGGCATCCAATGTGTGTTTTCGGAGTTCTATCGATACCATTTCATGGAATCAGCGCTCGCTTCACACTTCAAGCTATCTCGGCGACTCAACAAGCACCGCCCATTGCAACAAGTTGCGACGGACCGGCGAATAAGCTCTTACCACTCAGACGGCCGGACGGCCTCCCTACCCTCTAGAACATCACTTTGAGTGCGAACTGGATCTCACGGCCCGCAGTTGAGGAAGTTATGGTTCCAAAGGTCCCACTCTGATTCAGGCCATCGGAGCCCGGCGAAAAGGTCATGCCCGGCAAGCCGAATATCGGATGGTTGAGCGCATTGAAAGCCTCAACGCGGAGCTCCGTCCTCAGCCTCTCGGTGATGGCAGTGTTTTTCATCATCGAGATGTCTGCGTTGAACGCGCTGGGAGCCCGCACGTTGGGCAGCGTCCTCGGCACATTACCAAATGTATAGTTCGGTGGATTGATAAAGGCTTGCGTGTTGAACCACTCGTTGATGGTGGGATGTGCGAGTTTGACGTTGACTCCGGGAATATAGTTGGGACGAGTCGCTGCGAAATTGTTCGCGCCAGTGATGGTGAGCGGCAGGCCCGTATGCCACTGCGTGATGGTGTTCAACTGCCAGCCGCCTATGAGGCGGTTCACCCACGGACCGACATTGGCACCAAGAGTGCGCCCTCGTCCAAACGGTAGATCATATAAGCCGCTGACATGCAGATTTTGTGAATGATCCAGCGGATCAATGGCACGCTCCGCCTCGCGGTCGTACGAATTCTGATAATTGACGACCTGCTCCTGAACACCAACATTACCGAAAACCGCAGGCGTTGAGATGCTGTCGTCAATCAGCTTCGATTTTGTATAGCTGAGAATGATCGTAAGGCCATGCGTCGCCCGTTTGGTCGCAGATATCTGCAGGGCGTGTCCGATGTAATTGCCGTCGTGCGGCAGACGCATCGTAACTCCCGTGTAATACGGGAATGGAAGCAAGGACTGTTGTCTAGTAATCGTAGCTGCGCCCAACGATCCCGGTATCTTACCGGCATAAGGGTTCGGAACAGAATTCTGCAACTGCGTTCCGAGCGAAAGATAGGAGGGGTTGAGTTGGTTCAACGAATACGATCCGGCAACGAAATGCGTTCCATGATTGCCCACATATGCCGCGTTTACGATTATGCTCGAGGCCAGCGCCTGCTCGTAGGCAAGGTTCCACTGCTGCGACATCGGCGTGGCGCCATTGTCATAATTGTCGTACGTTACCGATTGGCCAAGGAGTCCATCAGGACCCAGTTGAGCGCCAAGGGGCTGAATCGGAGGCGACGGCAAGCCATCCTTCAGGTACATCGCTGCAAAATTCGTGTTTCCTCCGGGTGCAGTGTAGTTCGTAACCGTCTGCGCGAATGCCGTAGTGCTGCCAAAGAAGTCGGTAGTGAAGATAGTCGGATAATAGATCCCGTATCCGCCACGTAGGGAGCTCTTGCCTGTACCGAAGATGTCCAAAGCAAACCCGACACGCGGTGCAAAATTCGTCGGGTCGCTCGCGCGTGGGCTCCGCGGTTGCCCATTGAGCCCCGCATAAACCATTGCGCCCTTTAGTCCGAGCGGGTCCGTCGCATGGATATCAAAGTTACTGAGCCCATTGTTTTTCTCGTACGGATACTGCTGGAAGTCGTATCGCGCACCTAAGCTCAGTGTCAGTCTCCTGTTCAACTTCCAGGTATCCTGCACGAATCCGGAGATGCTGTAGTTCACCTCGGATTCACCCTCCACCGTATCCACGACGGCAGAGGCGACCCCGCCCAGCATGAAAGAGGCATACGCATAGCCATTGCCGCTGGGACTCTGCGGATTTCCGGTAAGCGCGGCGTTGAAAGTGTAGACCCCGGAGGGTTCTGCAGTCTGCTTGTTGTAGCCTCGATCGATTCTCCACTCGCCGCCGAAACGCAAGCTGTGCTTGCCGCGCACCAGCGTAATGATGTCGGAAAACGTGGGATTAGTTGCGGCGCGCTCCCCTACCGCCGAGGTCGAAGACGTCGGAAAGCCGTTAGACATCCTGGGGAACGTCGCCTCAGGCACATTGGGCATCCCGAGCTTCTGCGGCCAGTCTCCGCCATAACTCGAAGTCACAAAAGTGAAATCAGTACGCAGCAGCGAAAGGCGAGCCTCATTGAGGAAAGTTGGAGAAACGATGAAGGTGTGCTCGATAATGGCACCGTGGTTGGGATAATTGTCATACCGTCTGCCGAGGAAGGGCGCGATCTGGCTGTAGACCCCACCGTTCGCAGAAGCGCCGCTGTCGGTGTACGCCTTGTAATAGGCGTAGCGCACAAACATCGACTGGCGTGGGGAAAAGGAGTGATCCACGCGAACCATTAACTGCCGCATCCAGCGTTGATTCTCGCCCGGCCCACAATAATTGTTTGCCTGCGTGTACTGATTTGTCGGCGTGCAGTTAGGCTCAGGGTAAAAGGCATTGACTGCCTTAGCAACAGGATCAAGTCGACTGGACGGAATGATGTTGCCCGTGAACGGCTGACGAACGTATCCGTTTCCGGACGGATTTGGTTTGGTCGTCGCCGGGTCGTAGATCGGAATCAACTTACCCGTCGTGCTATACAGATGCGAGAAGTTGCCTTGCCTCCACTCATCCGTGGGCACAGAGGCTATGACGACATTGCCGTCCAAATACCGGTACTCTTCATAGTTTCCGAAGAAGGTTGTGCGGCCTCGGATCGGTCCACCGATCGAGCCGCCGTATTGGTTGTACCGCAGTTCATCCGGTCGCTGCGGATACCTATTGAAGTAACTCCGCGCGTCAAAGGCGTCATTCCGCAGGAACTCGTACAGTTGGCCATGATAGCGGTCAGTTCCTGAGGTGCTGACCATACTGATGACGCCGCCGGCTGTAAAGCCATATTCGGCGGAAACTGTACCGCTTTCGATCTTGAACTGCTGAATAGCATCGGATGCCGGATTTAGGCTCACCTCCCCCGTATAGGTTTGAAGAATGCTCTGGCCATCGATCAGAACTGCATTCGCCGCGTTCGGTCCGTTGTTTATGCTCACTGAGGACACGAGCGTACCGCGATCGGCAAACCCTTCGTTGATCTGGCCAGCGTTACTGCTCACTCCGGGAGTCAACTGCGTCAGAGCCAGAACGCTACGCCCATTCACCGGCAATTCTTGAATCGGCCGACTCGAAATAACGGTTCCCAACTCAGAAGAAGACGTATTGACCTGATTGCCCTCCGCCGTCACATTCACTGTCTCATTGACGCTCCCGGGCTTAAGACTGAAATTCACCCGGAGATGTGCATCCACTTGCACGTCAATTCCCTCGCGGCGTTCGGGTTGGAAACCAGTGGATTTTACCGAGATCGAGTAGCTGCCGATCGGAAGGCTGGGCGTTGTGTAATTGCCCTCGCCGTTCGTCTTCAGCGAAAACACAGACTTCTGCTGCTCTCTGGAGACGGTGACCTCGGCGTTCACCACCACCGCTCCGCCCTGGTCCACCACCTGCCCGGTGATGATACCGCCACCCTCCTGGGCCGAACATGCTGGAAGCGCCGCCACGAGGGAAAGCAGACAAAGCAATAACCAGGTGGCCTTGGGCTTATGCTGGTAGGACAAACTCATTTTCTGCCTCATGTCGTTACGCCTCCGGGAAATTTCAAACCTGATGCCCGCGTGCATCTTTATCGCATAATGTAGAAAAGGCCGGCCCCAAATGCGCAGAACTGGATCCACGCACATTGGGGCGGCCCTCTTTATCTCTGCCGCGATTCGGAGGTAATGATGCCAGCGCGTAACAGACAGCGTCAATGAGCTTTTCGGCATTTCATCTATGATTTTGAACACGTCGCACCGTGCCGGCTCAACGTACTCCCATACGAAAGTTCATTTGCAGCGCAGTGACTTCTTCCATCGGGCCGAGCTATCCATAGAAAACTTAATTGCCTCACGGTCGCGCGATTCGACAAGGTTCGCACGGTGAACCTGAACTTTCTGGACGCGGGGGTCTGTACCGTGGCGAAGTCACTTACCGCCTTGGATTAAGCCCAGCCACTAGCTTCAGCTATGCGCCTCGACCGCCTCGCTGCAGACGCGCCGCTGGTTCAGTGCCGGTGTGATACGGCGTGTGTGATGAGATATGCATGGATTGTTGCCTGGAAATTGCTCCAGAGATGCGATGAGTCAACAGACGTAATCCAAATGACAGTTTGATCCGTCTCAGGGTGGCCCAGCGTGCCCTCATCATTGAGGGCTGGCCGTGGCTTTGCTTCTGCAGTAGCCATTCCCTCGAGATACGCAATTGTAATGATGTCCCAAATCATCCACGGCTTGGTAAAGTCATCTGTGCGCAGAGGCTTGACTTGGCGGTAATACCAGGCCTTGTACTCATCCCAAAGCCATGTGCCGATCGGACCGTCCTTCGCCAACATTTCGTTTGCCTGGTTGAAGTGCATGGCCAAGTCACGCCGGCAAACATCGCCCGGCCCTATGACGAGCGGCACATTTGAATCTAGTAACGCTTGCCATGCGGCGACATCGTTTTGCACATTGAATTCTTTCGCATTCTCTTGATCTGCGAAGGCCATCGCCACAATCCGAATACGATCGACAATGGACGGGTCGGCAAGGATGGCCGAAGCGATGTCTGTAGTTGCGCCGATCGCTATGATCGTAAGGCGGTTACTTCGGGAGTAACCCTTCGACTGATCGATCAGAAAGTGAACAGCATCGTTAACTCGCGGCGTTTTCTTATTTTCCAGAGGTTTGTCCCCTCCCGCCAGGATCGGAGGGTGGGTACTCATGTTCAGCTGATTCTCCACTTCATCCCGCAAGAGCACGTAACTGTTGTAACCCGCTGGATCGGGGATGCTAGGCGCATGAGCAGAGATTAGCCCTAGTACTTTGAAATGTGGGTCCAGCATCAGATACGCGATCGCCCACTGGTCGTCAATTTCGTTTCCGATATCCGTGGAAAGAATTACGGGCGTTGCGCCCCTGGCCACGATCGAGCCGACACTAAGCAAGATGAAACCGAGCAAGCTTCCTAATCTGCTAGTCACGCTTCCCCTCCCTAAGACTGGTTGCAGAGCCAAGTGGAGCAGAGCGCACGAGGGACTGAAAGGACGCATGTGCGTAACGACTACTTGAACGTGATTGGCGCGAGCTTTGCAGCCGGTAGCCTCACGCCCAGGATTTCACCGATCGTTGGAGCAATCTGGCGCATATCGATTATCCCAAGATCGTGGTGCCTTTCTACGCCCGGTCCCGACAGCATGAAGGCGGATCTAAGTTCCTTGTGATCGGGCATTTGACCGTGAGCACCTGTACCGGGAACATCTATCACATCGCGGGTTGTGCCGACGGCGAAGCGCCAACCTGGCGCTGCGTCGAGCATAAGGAGAGCATCAGGACGGCCTCCACTCGCGACAACCTCCTCATGTGTAAGTACGCGGCCAATCCCATAGCCTGGATTTGCGGACATTGTCTTAACAACCGCTTTTACCTTGGCGACTGTCTTTTTGTCGGATGGATTGCGGACGATGATTGCGGAGGTTCCACCGGTGTTGTAAGCCGCGGCTTCCCAGGTGTGGTTTTTGGGATCGATCAATCCCTCTTTCATGAGAAGCGCGTTGATGCTTACGGCGTGATCGGTAGGTAGGAAGCCATGGTCCGAGACGATGATGATGTAAGCGTCCGGGTAAACGGCGCGCTCAGCATCAATCAGACGTCGTACCCTGCCATCGACTAGCTCGAGCGCTGCATTCGCCTGCTGACTAAAAGGGCCGTGGCTGTGTTCCTCGTGATCAAGATTACCGATATGAGCGGTCATGAACTCCGGCTTGAAGCGTTGGATGACTGCAATCTGCCACTGGAACCGGGTTTCATCCACATCCAGACTTCGCCCGGGCGGCAGTGAGTCCGCCAGCCGCTCGCGTAAGCCAGGAGGGTTGTCATAGTGGAGGCCAGCAGACGATTTGCCCGAGACAGCGCCATCAGGATCTGCTCCCTCAAAAGCAGCGTTCGCGGGTAGAAGCCAATCTATATATTTGGCGCCAGTAGTGACTGGCCATCCGACACTCGCGACGGTATAGCCGGCCCTGTGGGCGGCTTCCCATAGCGTTTCTACCTTTATCGTGCTCACTTCCGTGATCTGGCTCTGGCCTTCGGCGAACGGATCGAATTTTTGGTTGCCATACACTCCGTGCTCGATCGGCCACACGCCAGTCATGATGGTGGTATGGCTTGGATACGTAATGGTCGGTAGGACGCCAATAACGCCTTCAGCATAGGAACTCTGCGAAAGCAGAGCTCGCAGGGTAGGGATTTTTAGACCATGCATGTCTGCCTGCGTGACGTAGTCAGGCCGCATACCGTCGATGGAGATCACGAGGACATGCGCCTTCGATCTAGCCTGGGCGACAGGAGTTACTGAGAAAACCGCACAGAACGCAAAAACCACTATCAAGCGCCGAATCATGTTCATACAGGCTCCAAAGCTCGCTTAACTGACGCGATTGATTACTTCTGCCAGCAGGAAGGGTACCTGCCGCTTCAGCACGGCACAGAAATCCGGTCCGGCCTTGCATTGACCCTGTTGAGCAAGTGTTTACGAATGAAGAAGTACACGCATAAAAAGGCAGACGGATGCATGAACCCCATGATGGTGAAGACGCGGTTGTAGGACACATTCTGCACAATTCGAGCGACGACGCCCTGGAAAAGAAAGCCGCCAATGCCGCTGCCAACCATCAGAATGCCAAAAACGGTGCCAATACATTCCACAGGGTAGATGTCGTTTGTGATTGTCATAAGGTTCGTTTTCCAGGCCATGTGAGCGAACGTGAGAACGCAGAGTATCGACATCATGGCCGGATTGCTGTGTAGGCGAGGGATGAGCAAACTAACAGGCATTGCGGCTGCACAGACGGCCATGGGCCACAGCCGTGCTCGCACCGGACTGCCAAAGAAGCAAATCGTTCTGTCGGATATCCAGCCGCCAATAATGCCGCCGATATCGGATGCGAGATAGGGTAGCCAACCGAACCAAGCCAACTGCTGAAGCGTGAGCCCACGCTGTTCCTGCAGATAGCCCGGCAGCCAAAATAGAACGAACCACCAGACTGGATCAGAGAAAAATCGCGCCAGCGTAAGTCCCCAGACATCTGGTCGGCGTAGCAACTGAAGGACGCTCGGCTTCTCTCCTTCGCAGAGGGCAACAGAACCTTTTTGGATATAACTGAGCTCTGCTTCGGTAATCATGCCATGGTCCCGAGGCAATCGATACAGCAACAACCAAGGAATCAACCAGAGCAGTCCAAGCAGTCCGGTGATGGCGAAAGCGTATCGCCATGTGTGATGCAGAAGCACCCAGGAAACCAGAGGGATCGCCACGATTGCCCCAATCGTCGCGCCCGCGTTGATTAGCCCGTTGACGGTGGCTCGTTCTCGGGAGGGAAACCACTCGGAGGCAATTCGAACGCCTGCGTTGAAATTCCCAGGCTCTCCAATGCCCAACAATAGCTGGCAGAGCCTGAGCGAGGCTGCACTTCTAACGAATACGTGCAGAACGTTTGCTGTGCTCCACCACGCTGCAAAAGCAGCAAGAGAACGCCGAGTACCCCATCTATCCACCAAAAAGCCTGACACGACGTACATGACGGAATAGGCGACTAGAAAAAATTGAACAACGTGCCCGTACTGAATCTGATTCAGGTGAAGATCAGTCATGATTCGCGGTTTGACGACCCCGATCACCTGGCGATCCAAATAGTTGATCACCGTTGCTGCAAAGAGAAGAGCAGCAATGTACCAACGGAGGTGGCGCAGCTTGGGTGACTGACGCATCGGGTACGAATGTACGGACCGTAGGATTCCTTCGTCAATGAGGATTCGGCCAAAAGAACTTCGCTTTTCGACACACTAACTTGCAATGCTGCGCCGCATAGCCGATGATGGCAACTAGAAGTTTCTCAATCCTCGGATGTGCTCGTTTCAATGCCGCCGACTAAGAAAAGTAACACACGTAAATATGCGGCCGGGGCCGCACTCTCAAAGCAGCCACCGCGGGTGGCATTGATTGTTGAGACCTCGACCACATTCGGGCGACGTCTATTGAGTGGAATCGCTCAATACATGCGCGAGAGCGGACCTTGGTCTGTGTTCTTTACTGACCGGGCTGTGAATGACTCGATTCCGCCTTGGATCGTAAATTGGGACGGAGACGGGATTATCTCTCGGGTTGCGTCGCCAGATGTGCGTAGTGCCCTCGCGAACTCGCGAATTCCCGTCGTCGATTTGAACGAGCAAATGGGTGGCCTTGGTGTACCACTGATCTCGAACGATCACGCAGCAATCGGGAGGATGGCAGCTCGCCACTTGATAGACCGGGGTTTCAGAAACTTCGCGTACCTGGGTCACGCTGGGCATCCATGGTCGGACAAACGCCAGGCCTCCTTTGCTGCCACCGTTAAAAAGCTTGGCCATGGCTGCGACGTCTATTCAGATAAAGCTGCGGATGTGCGGTCGCTCCGGGAAGGCACATGGGAGACAGAAATCGATCGGATTGCAAGCTGGGCTTCGGTACTCACCAAGCCGGTAGGTCTCATGGCGTGCAACGATTTTCGAGCTCTACAACTGCTTTCGGCGTGCCGGCTGGCGGGAGTTGCTGTTCCCGAGGAAGCCGCAGTCATCGGTGTGGGCGCAGACGAAGTAGCTTGTGAGCTTTCCAACCCACCGCTGTCCAGTGTCACTCTGAATGCCTCGCGAATGGGTTACGAGGCCGCAGTTCTGCTGGATAAGCTGATGAAAGGGAAAGCGGTTCCCCGGACGGAGTTACTGATCCCCCCTGTCGACGTCTCCGTTCGGCGGTCCACCGACGTCACAGCCATTGACGATCCCGTAGTAGCGAAGGCGGTGCGTTTCATTCGGGAGCATGCATGCGATGGCATCAACGTCGAGACGGTGTTGCAGCATATAGGCGTTTCTCGGACTTGGCTACAGGCGCGGTTTCGCGCTGTGGTGCAGAAGTCCGTGCACGATGTTCTGATCGAGACGCGGATGGCGCGTGTAAAAGAATTGCTTGCAGAAACAGCGATGCCACTCGAAAAGATTGCGGAGCGCTGTGGGTTTCAGCACCCGGAATACATGAGCAGCACTCTTAAGCAGCGAACCGGTTGGAGTCCCGCGAAGTATAGGCGTGAATTCGGACGACTCTCCGAATTCGCTTCGCCCGTTAGCACATCAATTAGAAAGAAGAGCAGCTAATCAGCCGCTTTGAGGTGTGCTGAAAATCGTAGATCGACCGCTCAAAACCTCATTGACGAATATATGGCATGCAACCTAACGTGATCGCATGGAAGACGATTGCCAGAACACCGTGTTTGTGGAAGAACCGGCTCGAAAGCTGCCTGTGCGGGCAGAATACGATGTGCTAGTGCTCGGTGGAGGGCCAAGTGGCCTGATCGCGGCACTGTCTGCTGCTGAGGGCGGGTTGCGCGTCGGCCTTGTTGAAAACCGAAGCTTTGTTGGTGGCAACATGACGATCGGGTTGCCGATCCTTGGCTTCTTGGGGCAGAAGGGAAACCAGATCATCCAGGGCATGCCGCAGAAGTATATTGACCGGCTGAAGGCAGTGGGCGGCTCAAGCGACCACCAATATTGTCCACTTCATATGAGCCTTACGGTTGTGGAGCCCGAAGCCGTGAAAACAGTGGCCCTTGAAATGCTGCTCGAAGCGGGCGTGGACCTGACGCTGCACTCCATGGTTGCTGGAGTCCTAACAGAGGGTACGAAGATCTCCGGGATCATTTTGCAGAACAAGGGCGGGCGTGAGGTATTCAGAGCCAAGACTTATATCGATTGCACCGGCGACGCGGACGTCGCACATGCGGCCGGGGTTCCGACACAGAAGGGAAATGAGACCGGTGGATTGCAACCGCCGACCCTGATGTTCTGCTTGGGCGGCGTAGACACGGAAAAGCT
>Ga0068855_100008057_pt1 | contig 12732 bp, 7 predicted proteins | sample KBSCornC52_FD_66592 | JGI IMG/M metagenome (GOLD analysis project Ga0068855, IMG submission 66592) | Corn rhizosphere microbial communities from Kellogg Biological Station, Michigan, USA - KBS Corn C5-2 | ecosystem: Host-associated > Plants > Roots > Rhizosphere > Soil ...
GAGAACAGCCGATCGTAGAGACGCACTTCCGCGCCGATCGCGTGCGGCGCCGATACCCAGTGCAGCGTCGCCTTCACGCGGCGTCCGTCCGGCGAATCGCCTCCGCGCGTGGCCGGATCGTACGTGCAGTGGAGCTCCACGACCCGTCCGTCGGCGTCCTTGATCACGTCGGTGCAGGTGATGAAGTACGCCGATCGCAGACGCACTTCCTTGCCGGGCGACAGCCGAAAGAACTTCTTCGGCGGGTCCTCGCGGAAGTCGTCCTGCTCGATGAACAGCTCGCGCGAGAACGGCACCTGCCGCGTGCCGGCGGACGCGTCCTCCGGGTTGTTGACGACGTCCATCTGCTCGACCTGGCCCTCGGGGTAGTTGGTGAGCACGACCTTCAACGGACGCAGCACCGCCATGACGCGCGGCGCACGGCGATTGAGATCCTCGCGCGCACTGTGCTCGAGCTGCGCGACGTCGATGACGTTCGCCTTTTTCGCTACGCCGATCCGCGTGCAGAAGTCCCTGATCGACTCCGGCGTGTAGCCCCGCCGCCGCAGTCCCGCGATCGTCGGCATCCGCGGGTCGCTCCATCCGGACACGTGCCCTTGCTCGACCAGCTGCAGCAGCTTGCGCTTGCTCATGACGGTGTAGTTCAAGTTCAGGCGTGCGAACTCGATCTGCTGCGGCTTGTCGTCGTCAATCAGCGCGTTGACGAGCCAGTTGTACAGCGGCCGATGGTCCTCGAACTCGAGCGTGCACAGCGAGTGCGTGATCCGCTCGAGCGCATCCGACAGCGGATGCGCGAAGTCGTACATCGGGTAGATGCACCACGTGTCGCCGGTCCGATGATGCGGCGCACGGCGGATGCGATATAAGGCCGGATCGCGCATGTTGAGATTCGGCGACGCCATGTCGATCTTCGCGCGGAGCACGTGCGCGCCGTCGGCGAACTCGCCCGCGCGCATCCGCGCGAACAGGTCGAGGTTCTCCTCGACGGATCGGGTACGGTACGGGCTGTCGCGCCCCGGCTCGGTGAGCGTGCCGCGGTACTCGCGAATCTGATCGGCGTTCAGGCTGTCCACGTATGCCAGGCCGCGCGCGATCAACGTCACCGCGAATTGGTACAGCTGCTCGAAGTAATCGGAGGCGAACAGCAGCGCGTCCCACCGAAACCCGAGCCACTCGACGTCGGCCTTGATGGCGTCGACGTACTCGACGTCTTCCTTCGCCGGGTTCGTGTCGTCGAAGCGCAGGTTGCAGATGCCGCCGTGCTCCGCCGCCACGCCAAAATTGAGGCAGATCGATTTCGCGTGGCCGATGTGCAGGTAGCCGTTCGGCTCCGGAGGAAACCGCGTCGCCACGCGGCCATGATGCGTGCCGGCCGCCAGATCGGCGTCGACGATCGCGCGAATGAAGTCGATCGGCGCCGTGGGCGCCGTGGTGGGATCCTCAGTCATGTCGGTGGAACTATCTTAGCTGCTGTGCCGCGGAGGCGATCAACGCGATGCTGGCGCGGCGTCGACGGCGGGCCCGGCCAGGACGCGCTCCAGCACGTCGAGCGTGAGCTCTTCCGCGTGCGCGACCCGCAGATCGGCCGCGCTGAGATCGTGCCGCGCGGTGAGCCAGTGCGGGATCGCGACGGTCTTGAGACCGGCCGCCCGCGCCGACGCGAGACCGGGCGCCGAATCCTCAATCGCGATCGTCCGCCGCGGGTCGGCGCCCACGCGCCGCAGCGCTTCGAGGTACACGTCGGGCGCCGGTTTGCGGTGCGCGACCTGATCGCCGGCCACGATCGTCTGAAAGAAACCGCTCACGCCAATTCCGGCCGCGGCCGGCACGACCCACCGCGCCGGCGCACTCGACGCCACCGCCGTTTTGACCTTCCGCGAGACGAGCTCGTCGAGCAGCGCGCGGATGCCGCGCATCGGCGCCGACGGCACGAGCTGCTGAAACAGCCGCGTCTGCTCCGAGGCGAACGACGGCCAGTCCGGCGCCTGACGCGACGCATCGCACAGCCGCGCGTGCCAGCGTTCGTGATGCCCTTGCGTCCACACGCCAATCTGGTCGCACCAGACCTCAGGCGTCAGCGGCACCCCGCAGCGCTCGAAAATCCGGCGGTGCGATTCGTATTCGGGAGTCTCACTGTCGAGCACGATGCCGTCGAAATCGAAAATGACGGCCTCAACGTAACTGCTCATTGAGTAATCTGATTTGGTAATTCGGTCATTTGGTAATCTGGTAATTTGCTGTGGCGATTCATGATTGTGACGATGTTGCCGTGACGATTAAGCAGCCGACCTAATCATTGTATTCGCCGCCTTGCCGACGCACCAACCCCTCAATCACCAATCCAATCACCAGATCGCCAGATCGCGAAAGGTTCGAATTTCCGCTCAGCTCTCCCTGAGCGCCACCATCGGGTCCACGGCCGTCGCGCGCCGTGCGGGAACGTAGCTGGCCGCCAGCGCGACCGCCGCGAGAAACGCGGCCGTAGCCGTGAAGCTCAACGGATCGGTCGCCGTCACGTTGTACAGCAGGCTCGTCACGACGCGCGTCGCCGCTGCCGCGCCGATCAGTCCGCAGACGATGCCGGCCGCGGCCAGACGTGCGCCGTGCGTCACGATCAGACTGAACACGCTGCGCCGGCTGGCGCCCAGCGCCATGCGGACGCCGATCTCCTGCGTGCGCTGAGACACCGCGTACGACAGCACGCCGTACACGCCAATCGCGGCGAGCGCCAGCGCGATCGCGCCGAAGATGCCGAACATCCACCCGAACAGGCGGTACTGCCAGAACGTGTTCACGCGCGCTTCGTCGCCGGTCTGCACCTTGAAAATCGGCAGCGTGGGATCGGCGCGCCGAATTTCCTGGCGCACGGCGCCGGCGATCGCCGACGGTGATCCGCCCTCGACGCGAATCGTGAGCGCGGTATTACGGGTTGCGTTGTGCGCGTACGACATGAACACGTACGGCGACGGCTTGCCATCCTGCACCGCGAACAACCGGAAATCGGGCACCACGCCAATCACGGTGATCCACTGAGCCGGCGTCTCCTTCAGAATCCGGAATCGCTGGCCGATCACGTCGGGACGATTCGGCCAGAGCCGGCGCGCCAGCACACCGTTGACGATCGCCACCGGCGATTTGCCCGCGCCGTCGGCATCGGTGAAGTCGCGGCCCGCGACCAGCGGGACGTTCAGCGCCTTGAACAGATGCGGCGTCACGCCGAAGAACATCGTCTCCGGCTCTTCGCCCGGCGTGATCGACACGCCCTCCGGCACGATCGGCGACGTGTCGCCGCCGCTGTCGAGCGGCATCATGTTCGAGGCCGTCGCCGCCGCGACACCAGGCAGCGCCTCGACGCGCCGCACGATGTCCTCCACACGCCGCGTCATCGCCTCCTCCGGCGCATATTGATCGCCTGGCATGTAGAAGCGCATCAGCATCAGCGGAGACGGATCGAGGCCGGCACGCGCCTGCTGCAGATTCAGGAAGCTGCGCACGAACAACGACGCGCCGACGAGCAGCACGAGCGACAATGCGATCTCGGCGACCACGAGCACCGAGCGCAAACGGTTCTTCTGCACGCTCGCGCCGCGCCCGCCGTCCTTCAACGCGCTCTGCAGATCCGTCTTCGCGGCTTGCAGCGCCGGCGCCAGACCGAACACCACCCCGGTGAGCACCGCCACCGCGGCGGTGTACACCACCACCCGTGGATTCATGCTCCAGTCGACGTAGTACGGCACCTGATTCTGCGCGGGGATCGACGCCGTCAGCCACCGCAGGCCGGCATAGCCGAGCAGCACGCCGACCGGCGCGCTGCCGAGCGCGATGAGCACGCTCTCGGTCAGCAGTTGGCGCACGATGCGAAGGCGTCCGGCGCCGAGCGCCGTCCGCACCGCAATCTCCCGCTGCCGGACGGTCGCGCGCGCGAGCAGCAGGTTCGCCACGTTCGCGCAGGCAATCAGCAGCACGAGCGACACGGCGCCCATCATCGTGAAGACGACGAGCCGGATGTCGGACGGCATCAGATCATCGCGCATCGTTCGGACCGACGCTCCGTGGCCGCGATCCTCCGGCTGCTCGACAGCGAGCGCCGCCGCAACCGCCCCGAGATCGCGGCGCGCGTCGTCGACCGACGCGCCCGGCTTCAGGCGCGCGAACGCCGTGAGATCGCGGACAGTGCGCGGCGAGGCGTACTCGATCGGCGTCAGCGGAATCCAGAGTTGAGCGAGCTCTGGAAACTGAAAGCGCGGCGGCATCACGCCGATCACGGTGTGCGCGGCGCCGTTGATCGTGATCGTCCGGCCGACGATGGTGGGATCCGATCCATAGCGGCGCTCCCAGACGCCGTGGGACAGGAGAACGACCGGCGGCGCGCCCGGCGCATCCTCCTCGGCGCGGAACTGACGTCCGAGGATCGGTTCGACGCCGAGCATCGAAAACAGATTCCACGTGACCGTCGCTCCCGAGAATCGCTCCGGCTCCCCGCCGTCGTCAGCGAGCGTGAGGCTGCGGCCGGTGACGGCGGCCATTCCGGCAAAGGCGCGCCCGCGCGCCTGCCAGTCGCGCAGATCCAGAAACGAGACGTCGCCGAAATCGATCCCGTTGGCGTTCTGCGTGGTGTGCAGCGCGACGAGCTCGGAGGCATCGCGGAACGGCAATGGACGGATGGCAATCGTGTCCACCACGCTGAAGATCGTGCTGTTGACGCCGATGCCAAGCGAGAGACACAGGATGCTGAGCCCGGCGAACCCGGGATTCCTGATCATCGTCCGGGCCGCGTATCGGAGATCCTGCAGCAGCGTATCCATCGGGGCCTTAGACGAGCAGGGCGGCGGAGAGTTTCACGCCGCGGACACGATGCGCGTCCGCGTCAGTATGCGACGAGGAGACGCGCCGCGCGTTCGATCTCGTCCTCGCTCGCCAGGTAGTACTCCTCGAGCGGCGGCGAGTACGGCACAGGGGTGTCGAGCGCGCCGATGATGCGAATCGGCGCATCCAGGAATTCGAACACCTCTTCCTGAATCACCGCAGCGAGGCTCTCGCCGATGCCGCCCGTGCGCGAGTCCTCGTGAATGATCAGGACGCGATGGCAGCGGCGCGCCAGCGCGAGCAGGGCGGCGCGATCGAGCGGCACGAGCGTCCGCAGATCGAGCACGCTCGCCTCGATGCCGTCGTGCGCGAGCCGCTCGGCGATGCGAAGTCCCACATGGACAAAGGCGCCGTAGGAGACGATCGCGAGATCGCCGCCCGCGCGGCGCAGCGCGGCGCGGCCGAGCGGGATCGGATCGGGCGCGGCGTCGGCGAGCATCTGTTTGATGCGCGGATCGCGGTAGAGCGCGATGTGCTCGTAGTAGAGCACCGGGTCCGGGTCGGCCACAGCAGACGCCATCAGCGCGCGCGCGTCGTGCGGCGTCGACGGCACGACGATCTTGAGTCCCGCCGTGCGGTAGAACCACGGCTCCGTATTTTGCGAATGGAACGGCCCCGCGTGGCGCAGCCCGCCCCACGGCATCCGGATCACCATCGGCACACCACCGCCCCAGCGATAGCGAATCTTGGCCGCGTTGTTCACGAGCTGGTTGAAGCCGGTGGCGACGAAATCGTTGAACTGCATTTCGCCGATCGGCCGCAAGCCGGCCAGCGCCGCGCCGGTGCAGACGCCGAGCACCGCGCCCTCGGCCAGCGGCGAGTTGATCAGGCGATCGCCGAACTCCTTCAACAGCGGACGCAGCAGAAGAAACGCGTTGCCGTAATTGCCGCCGACGTCCTCGCCGTACAGGAACACGCGCGGATCGGCCCGCAGCGCATCGCCGACGCCGAGCATCACCGCTTCGAGGAACGTCTTTCCCTTTGGATCGAACGAGGGCGCGGACTCCACGATCAACGCAGAAACCGCCGAGCTCGCGGACGCGGATTGCCCACCGCGTTCAGCGCCTTCTGCGTTGACGGTCCCCTCGGCCGCCTCCTGCAGGCGGACCTCGGGATCCAACACCTCGACGCGCGCGCGCGGCGCCTCATTGGCGAACACACCGACGCCGGCCTGCGACGGGTCCGGCCACGGCGCGTCGATCACCGCACGCGCTTCCGCCTCGACGATTGCTTCAACCTCGCGCTTGAGACGATCGACCTCACCCGGTTCGATCACACCCCCGTCCGTCAGCCGGGCGGCATAGGTGACGAGCGGATCGCGCGCCGCCCAGTAATCGTACAGCTCGCGATTGGCGTATCCCTGTTCGGTCAACGGCGGATACTCCCACGCCGCTTGGGGATCCTTGCCGAGATACAACATGTCGTCGTGATGCGCGTGTCCGCACATTCGCATCGCGACCAGCTCGATCAACGTCGGCCCATTGCCCGCGCGCGCACGCTCGACCGCCCACGCGAACGCCGCCGCGATGCGATCCGGATCGGTGCCATCGATCGTGATGCCCGGAATGCCGTAGCCGATCGCCTTGTCGGCAAAGACGCGCACGGCGGACTGCTCGCAGACCGGCGTCGACAGAGCGGTCTGATTGTTCTCGATGCAGAAGACGGCCGGCAGCCGGCGCGCGGCGCACAGATTGATCGCTTCGTGCCATTCGCCGAGCGACGATCCGCCTTCGCCGATGAACGAGATGGCGACGCGTCCCGTGCCTTCCCTCGCAAACGCGAGCGCCATCCCGGCCATCGTCAGCGTCGCCGTCGTCAGCGGCGCGGCGGGCGGCAGGATACCCCAGTCGAAATCGCCGATGTGGAGGTCCTTTCCGTCGAGCGGCGCGCCGACCTTGCCCATCTGCGCGTTCAGCACCATGCGCACGGTGTCGGGCTCGGGGCGCATCGCGAGCGTGGCGCCGAGATCGCGGATGACTGGGGCGATGACGTCGCCGGTCCAGCGTCCGTCGGGCGTGCGATACGCGGCGCCGCGGCGAAGGCGGATGCCCGCGGCGTAAATCGCTTCCTGGCCCAGCGAGCGGAAGCCTTTGCCCTGAAACGCCGCGCCGCGATATCGGATCTCGCCGCCGGTGAAGAAGGCCTTCAGACGATTGTCGGTAGCGCGCGTCAGCAGCATGCCGCGGAGCATCTCGCGGCGCTCCTCGGCGGTCAGCGACGCTTCGATCGCCTCGCGGCGAAGGAAGCCGTCAACCGCGTCGAGCAGTTCTTCGCGCGCCTGAACCGTCCGCGTTTGTGCGGTGACGCGCGGTGTCGGATCGGGAAGACCGCCTGGCAGGTCCCGGGCGGCGAGCCGCCGCGACAGCTCTGCGCGAACAGCGGGACGCAGCGCGTCGATGGCGTCCGCCCCACGCGTCTTGCCGCGGACGACGGCGTCGAGTGCATCGAGCGCGTCGGCGACCGCGAGAGGATAACGCTCGACGATGAACGCGCCGAGCCGGCTGGCGAGATCGGTCCGCTTGGCAACGCTCGCAGGCTTGGCCATTCGGATAAATGCTACACAAATTTGAGAATTTGAGAATCCGACGAACTGAGGATCTGACGATTCGGCGCTTTGCCGCGCGCAGCGTTCGTCACGTCCTCATGCCCAAATTCCCAAATTCTCAGATTGCTTCTATTTTCCCGTCCTCGTGGACGGCGAGCCGCTGGCCCGACTCGAGGCGATTGAAATCAGCGGCAGCGAGGGCGATCACCGGAAACGACCTGTCGTACATCACGCCGGCGACGATCGATGCGAGCGCAAAAAATGAATCGGTGCCTGTCGTGATTAACGCGGCCGGAGCGGTGCCGGCGCGCACGGCTTCCAGCAGAACGGCCGTCGTCGTCGAAGAGCCTTTGCTGAACGGCACGACGAGCACGCGGCCCGCGGCGCGGACGCCGGCCAGCGGGTGGTGTTTGTCGATGATCGTGCCGGTCTTGAAATCGTAGCCGCCCCAGAACGACAAGGGCGCGTGCGAGACGAGCGCATCGCCTTGCGCGGCGCCGGCGACGATCGGGCGGCCGATCAGGACGGCCATGGCGAGTCGCTCCGCACGATATGCCCGGCGATCGCGGAGCGGACGCAATCGGCGAGGCTGCCGAACGCCACGCGCGTGTCGAGCAGCGACGGCGCATAGTACGCGTACTTCGCGGAATTCGTCATCAGCGTTTTGATCTCCGGCGGCAGCATTGGCGACGCGAGGATGCACGTGTCGAGCGTGATCTGCGCGCCGAATTCGAGGATCGGCGCGAGGACGCCGGACGCCTCCGCCTGTTCCTTCATGAACCGCCCCGAGGTGACGAGAAATTTCACGCGCGGATGACGCTGATGGCCGGCGACGAGCGGCGCCAGGCGGGTGAATTCCTCGAGCGAAAAATGCGGACTGCCGAGGATCACCATGTCGAGTTCGGCGCCGTCAGTTGTGGTCAGTTCGCGGCGTGCGGCGCAGAGGGCGTCGACGGTCACGTCCGTGACTTGCGGCGGCACGCGGCCTTGAAACGCGGCGTCCAGCGTGGGCGCTTCCGGCGTGATGCCCACCATGTGAAACAACGCCACGCGGCCCGAAGAAGCGGCAGCCGCGGCGAACGCTTTCAGTTGGTCCTCCACCGGAGAAACGATGAGGCCGTCGATGACGGGAATGGCCTCTTCGGCAAGTGAGCCGACGAGGTGACCGAGCACGGCGAAGAATTGATCGTCCTCTTGCAGCGCACGCGGCACGTTCACGAGCCGCACCAGCAGCTGTCCCGCGCGGTGCTCGGTGAGGTGCAGGCCGATCGCCGGCACGCGCCCGGTGATCGCGCAGCAGATGTCGAGCAGATCGGGATAGCGCTCGGTGCGCGCGCCAATCACCGAATTCGCGAATGCGATGGCGTTCGACTCGCCCCACGCGATCTGCTGGCCGAAAACGGGACGCATGCGCGTGTGGTACGGCGCGCACGTCCACGTCGTGACGGCGCCCATCTTCTCGTAGGCGAGCATCTGCCGCGCCGCTTTCGCCGCCCATTCGGGCGTGACCGCCCACTGCTGCCAGCCGCATGCGTCGACGCCGCTGACGTTGAGACTGGTGGGCACCGCCACGCGCGCCCCCAGGGACGCGAGGCGCTCGGCAAACTCGAGCGTCGCGTCTCCGAGATAGATGGTGCTGTCGATGTGCGCCTGCGAGATGTCCATCAACTCGGGCGCGCCGTACACGTCGGCCATCCGGACGAGAATCGACATGGCGAGCTGCGGCGCCGCCCCATGAGCGCCGTCGAGCATCGCCTGATCCCGCTCGCTCAGTTGCACCAACCGACCTCCATAGGACGGACCGGTGTGTCCGACCAGGGCCGACCCGCAGGCCGGCCGCCTGCAATCGCCGCTCTCTTCACTATAATCGCGCGCATGTTGAAACAGGCTGCCGCCGTCCTGATCGTCCTTGCCGTTCTCCCCTTCGCCGGACAGGCGCAGGTCCAGCGTCCCCGGACCGCAGCCGCCGATGCAGCGACGACGGTGCTGAAGCCGGCGCGCGTCTGGGACGGTGAAGCGATGCACGAGGGCTGGTCGGTGCGCGTGAAGGGCGACCGCATCGACGCGGTCGGACCAGCCGCGACTCTCGACTCCGCAGGCGCGAACGTGATCGATTTGCCGGGGACGACGCTCACGCCTGGTCTGGTCGAGGGACACTCGCACGTCCTGCTGCACCCCTACAACGAAACGAGCTGGAACGATCAGGTCGCGCATGAAGCGCTCGCCCTGCGCACCGCGCGTGCGGTCAATCATCTGCGCGCGACGCTGATGGCGGGCTTCACGCTCGTCCGCGATCTCGGCACCGAAGGCGCCGGCTACGCGGACGTCGGCTTGAAGCAGGCCGTCGAACAGGGCATCATCCCCGGCCCGCGCATGCTCGTCGCCACCCGCGCCATCGTCGCCACCGGAAGTTACGGACCGAAAGGGTATGCACCGGAGTGGACCGTGCCGCAGGGCGCGGAAGAAGCCGACGGGATCGATTCGATGGCGCGCACGGTGCGCAGCCAGATCGGCCACGGCGCCGACTGGATCAAGTTCTATGCGGACTACCGTTGGGGTCCGCTGCCCGGCGCGCATCCGACCTTCACGCCGGAATCGCTCGCGCTCGGCGTGCAGACGGCGCACATGAGCGGCACGCCGGTGGCCGCGCACTCGAGCTCTCCGGAAGGCATGATGAACGCGATCGCCGCCGGCGTCGACACCATCGAGCACGGAGATGGCGGAACGCCGGAGATTTTCAAGCTGATGGCGACGAAGAAGATCGCGCTGTGTCCGACGTTGGCGGCGGGTGACGCGACGGCGCAGTACGCCGGCTGGAAGAAAGGTCAGCAGCCGGAGCCGGCGGGCATCACGCGCAAGCGCGCGAGCTTCAAGGCCGCGCTCGATGCGGGCGTGACGATTCTGAGCGGCAGCGACATCGGCGTCTTCACGCACGGCGACAACGCGCGCGAGCTCGAGCTGATGGTGAACTACGGCATGCCCATCCTGGACGCGCTGAAGAGCGCGACGTCCACGGCGGCGCGCGTCCTCCGAATGGAGAATCAGATCGGCCAGGTCAAGCCGGGACTTTACGCGGATCTCGTCGCGTGGGACGGCGATCCAACGAAGGACATCTCCGCGCTGCGGCGCGTGAAGTTCGTCATGAAGAATGGCGTGGTTTACAAGCAGTAAGGGGGAAAGCCACTAAGCGATTTCAGATTTTAGATTTCAGATTTCAGATTTTAGAGGTCAGAGGCGGCATCCTGAACGACCGTGAAGGTTAGACCGGGACCGATGGTGATCGTCGCGACTCGGGCCGGATTTCCCGGGGGGTTCGGCGAGACCGTAAAGGTGACCAGTCCATTGCCCGCACCGCTTGCGCCGGCAGTGATCGGCGCCCACGCCGCGTTTGACGAAGCAGTCCAGCTGCACGCGGGTGCAGTACCGACCGCAATACTCCACGCTCCTCCAGGCGACGCGGGGAACGCCTGCGAGTTCCCCCCGATTTTGTAGACGCACGGCGGTCCGGCAGCCTGATTGACCGTGAACGTTTGCCCGTTCACCGTAATCGTCCCGCTTCTCGCGGGAACGCCCATCGCGTTTGCGGCGACGGTGAACATGAACGCTCCAGCTCCCGTGCCGCTCGATCCAGCGGTGATGGCGATCCAGGACGCCTGGGAGGCGGCGGTCCATTCGCAGCCTGTGGCGCTGTTCACGGTGACGCTCCCTGATCCGCCGTCGGTCGCGACCGCCTGCGATCCTGGCGAGATGGTGTACCGACAACCGCTCGCCTGCACAATGGAAACGGCCGCACCAGCGATCTGAATCGTGCCGGTGCGCGCGGGCCCCGTTGTTGTGCGCGCCTCGTACTTGACCGTACCGGTTCCAGTTCCTTGCGCGCCCTCAGTGACGGTCAGCCAGTCGGTGTTGTTGCTGCGCGCCGTCCAACTGCACTGAGGACTGCTTGCGGTGACGGCAATCTGCTTTTGACCTCCGTCGGCGCTCACCGAGTCGCTGCGTGGGTTGACCGTGAATACACATGTCGCGGCATCCTGAGTAATCCCGACCTGCTGATCGCCGACGCTGATACTTCCCTTCCGCACGGAGGGATCGGCATTCGCGGTGACCTTGAATGGCATCGTGGTCTCGCCCTGGCCTTGCGTCGAGCCACTGAGCTGGATCCAGTTTCCCGCCGCAGCCACAGTCCATTGGCACTCTCGGGCGGTCGAGACGGTGAGCGTGCCGTCGCCTCCGGCGGCGGAGAACGAGGTGGGAGCCGCCGTCGCCGTGACGGCACACTTCACGGCAGAGGGCGACGTGACACTCTCGCTCGCGGACGAGCAGGCGGCAATCGACACGCCGCACAGGCACGCCGAGAGCGCAAACATCAGCCAACGCATGGTCTGGTCGCTCAGCCGAAACCTGAGCTGGGCACTGCCAGCTTTACAAAAAGGATTCCGTCGGCCGCGTATGCTTCAGCTGCGAGGGACCGCCGAGCTCCGGTGCATTCGTGCGTTCTGCTGGAGCGCCCACTCGCCATGCGCTCACGTTGTTTCCACGACAAACGTCAGCGCATCAAGACCATACAATCGCTGTCCAGTCTGTCGCCGGAACGAAAACCACGGCGCCGGTGATATCGTGTCGAACGTGACGCTCACGACGCTCATCGATACGACCACGCTGGCCGCGCATCTGGCCGATCCCGCCGTCGCCATTGTCGACTGCCGCTTCCTGCTCGCCGATGAAGCGTGGGGCGCGCGCGAGTACGCAACCCGGCACATTCCTGGCGCGGTCTTCGCGCACCTCGGACGCGATCTGTCCGGACAACCCACCGGCCGCAACGGTCGGCACCCGCTGCCGGAACCGGAGACGCTGTCGACGACGCTCGGCCGTTTGGGCATCGGCGATGACACGCAAGTCGTCGCGTACGATCAGGACTCGGGGATGTTCGCCAGCCGTTTATGGTGGCTGCTGCGCTGGATGGGACACGACGCCGTCGCTGTGCTCGACGGAGGCTTCGCGCAGTGGCTCGCGGATGGACGCCCGACCAGCGCCGGCGTGGAGCATCGCGCCGCGCGCGCCTTTCACGGATCGCCGCGCGCAGATATGACGGCGGACGCGGCGACAGTTGCGTCGCGGATTGGCAAGAACGACTGGCGCTTGCTCGACGCGCGTGCGCCAGAGCGCTATCGCGGCGACGTCGAACCGATCGACCGTGTGGCCGGCCACATTCCAAGCGCCGTCAATCATCCGTTCACGACGAATCTCATCGCCGGCCGCTTTCTCGACGCGGCGCATCTGCGCGAGACGCTGACCCGCTCCCTCGGAGGCGTGCCGCCCGA
>Ga0068855_100008059_pt1 | contig 12731 bp, 12 predicted proteins | sample KBSCornC52_FD_66592 | JGI IMG/M metagenome (GOLD analysis project Ga0068855, IMG submission 66592) | Corn rhizosphere microbial communities from Kellogg Biological Station, Michigan, USA - KBS Corn C5-2 | ecosystem: Host-associated > Plants > Roots > Rhizosphere > Soil ...
GAATATCGGCAATGACAATTTTGAAATTCTTTCTTAAATCATAATGCTTAATTCTTGCTTCATTAGTTGCTAGAATAAATAGTACATAAATATTTGATGAATCAAGTTTATTCAACTCAAGAACCAGGTTTCTGATGTACCGTCCAATCCCTGTCTCATTCCATAACCGACAATCAATACCAATAGTCATATTTTATTTACTCATGTTACGCGCGTGTCATCCTGGAGAGGCCAATAGGCCTCGATAGGATCTCATACACAACCTGAATAAGATTCTATCGTGGTCGTTGCCACTCCAGAATGACAGTGACTGCGTAACATATCTTATTATAAAGAACCAATAGTTTTTTTTCGTTTTTTTTCTATTGCCCAAAAAATTAATGAGGTAATAAATCTTGGATATTTTTCTGTATAATGCTTTTTGTAAAATATTTTCATTGCATCAAATCTGGCATTCTGGATTCGTAATTTCGTCTCTTTCGTCGCTGTCGTCATCTCTGAAGAATGAGCTTTGGTACCGCCTGATATGCCATTGTAATGAAGTATTTTATAGGTTGGCACATAATATATTTTCCAGCCTTTTTTCTTTAAGCGAAAACAAAAATCAATATCTTCACCATTGAAATAATAATCTTCATCCCACCAACCCACATCCTCTCCAGCAGTTCGCGGGAGTAACATAAATGCTCCGGCTAAGGCATCAATTTCATGAATTGTTCTCAATGATTTATACCCCAGGGTATATCCGCTAAAAAGTTTTACGTGCGGAAATAATTTGGTTAGACCAGAAAAATAGCAAAAAGAATTCCAGGGAGTGGGAAAACCACGATGCGATGCATAATCAATATCACCAGACAGCATTTCCAATTTGCACGTTGCTGCTCCACAGTCAGGATGTTCTTGCACAAATTGCAACATCCCTTCAATCGTCTGCTCATATACCACAGTATCAGGATTAAGAAATAAAATATATTTTCCTTTGGCAACTTTCACTCCCCGATTGTTGGCCTTAGCAAATCCTTCATTTGTATTTCGTAATAACACAACAGATGAAAATTCTTTGGCAACCATATCAGCTGTCCCATCTGATGAGTCATTATCAACCATAATAATTTCGTAGGTAATATTTTTGGAAATCGTTTGTTTAATCGATGATAAACAATCTCGAACGAAGTCTTTTCCGTTATAACTGACAATAATAATTGAGAGATCTATCATACACTTTTGTATACCTTTTCTAAGTCTCGAGTAATTGTTTCCCAGGAATATTTTTCTTCAACAAATTTTCTCGCATTTGTACTTATGGTTTTATATACCTTCATATCAGTTAAAACAGCAACTACTTGTTTGGCTAAATCTTCTGCTGTTTCAGCAGCAAAAATATTTTCTTGGTTTTTTGCTCCGAGAGCATTGGCACTAAGCGGCGTTGTCACGACAGGTGTTCCTATTGCCATCGATTCAAGTATTTTATATTGTGTTCCTCCACCGATACGAATCGGCGCAAGTAGCAGATCGGCTTCTTGAAATATTTCCGATGTAGCTTGTGTTGCATGTTCATCAAACACGATAGTATTATCTTTTCCTAACTGTTTTATGTTTTCAGGAATTGTTCGACCAACAATCCACAATTCCGTCGCAAGACCTTCTTTCAAAGATAATTGCTGAATTTTCGGCCATATTTCACTTATGATCCATTTGGCGCTATCTTGATTTTGTATCCAACGAAAATCACCAATAAAAAGAACTTTTTTCTTTTTTCGTTGCAAAGCCACGTCAATATTTTTTTCATTGAATTGGACAAGATCAACTCCGTTTGGAACAACGGCAACATCAGCTCTTTGCATAAGTTGTTTTTCTATCTCAGATACTGCAACTAGTCTCGTTACCCGATCCCAACTTTTTTCTTCTTCTCGTTTCAGCTTCAAAATATCGAATGACAGCAAAGGACGCAATGCAAAAGAAGCTTTATCCACAAATCGTTTATATACCAGATATTCTATATTATGTTCTACTAACACAATTGGAATTTTCGTTTCTGGGACATTTTGTAAAACATAAAATGTTTCAACATGAATAATATCAAATGTATTTTCTTCTAATTCTTTTGCAATAAGCGCTTTCATTTCAGGATGCGTGTGACCTGTCAGTAAGAAAGGTTTTGCAGAAATCCCGGTTTTAAGAATATTTCTAATTGTCCATTGTTTTTTTCTATCAACAGTTATAACCTTTTTACAAAATTTCTTCACTTCAGCTATATCTGCTGCAGTTTGTTTATTTCTTTTTTCGCAAATAAGCGTTATTGTGTGATTCTTGGCCAAACGTTTTAGTAAATTATATAAGCGGATCTCTCCACCGGCATATAATGGATAAGGCAGATAGGAACTAACAAGTAAAATTCTCATGGCTTATGCTTCAGGTCAATTATTATAAAGTCAGGAGTACTCATGACTAGACGGAATTGCTTCGGCCAACTCACTCTATCCGAAGGAATCGGATGTTCTAACACTAGATAATCTGCGCCAAGTGCAATCATTTGTTGTGTAGATTTCTCAAACTCAGCCCATCCCTGTCTATTCGTTTGATAAAGAAAGGATGTATCACCATCATATGGAGCAATAACTTTCGCATCAGCTGGAACTAACTTGTTCACGGCTTGACCTGCTTCAACAATCGAAGGATTATCAATATCAAAATAAGGCTGGACATATGACCAACCTACATATAATGTACCAATCGTGATAAGCATGACAGCAATTTTCCACAGAATAGATCGATTAAACATGTTCGCGGCACCAATTCCATAAAAAATAGCAATACTTGGAATAATGAGAATTTGATAATAATCATGTTGCACATTACCTGTCGCAATGACGCAAACGTAGATAATTGAAGAAAGTAAAAAGCAACAGAAAAAAAGATAGTTCTTTATTTTCCTGACTTGGATGAGTCCATATACTAAAAATATCATTCCGAAGAATCCAGAAATGAGTTTTGTAAGCCGCTCATCCCCCATCCAACGGAAAAACGCAGGTCGAAATCGAATACCGTTTCCATTAAACAACCACGCGCTCACCGGAATACCGGCTGGGTATTGTGTCATCCAAATTCTCCAAGCAACCAAAGGCACTAATGACAAAATAAGAAACATATACAATTTCCATTGTTTAAAAATCGCCAATTTGAAATGATCAATTGCCAAATAAATCATCGGCAATGTAAAAAATAGCGCATAGGGTTTCAGTAAAAATGCACTCGCTGTAAAAATTAATGAAATCATAAGAAAAACATCATTTTTTCTTATCTTCAAATCAAGTTTTGAGTTTTGAGTTTTGAGTTTTGAGTTTTTCTCGATCCATACATCAAAAAAGTAGATTCCTCCAAGAATTGCAGTTACCATCGAGGGATCAGGAAGTATCGTTCTACCGTAATAAATATTAAATGGTAAAAACGCAAAAAAGAATGCGCTAAATAAAGCTGCAGTCACATTTAGATATTTTTTTACTAGAAAAAAAATAAACAACGTCGAAAAAAGCGACATAATAATTGTCACCATTCTACCCCATTCTTCTAAAGTCATAATGGGGATAAATTTATATAAACCTGCTTGTAAAAGATTATAAATAGGAAATTCGACGAAGCGATATCCTTGAGGATTTTCCAGTCCTGAAGGGACATTTGATAAATCATCAAATCGTGGATGTAAGACATCAAATCCCTGTTTAATAAAATTCCGTGACACTGCAGATGTATCAGCTTGACGCCAACTGTGCCAGTCGGCAATTGGATTATTAAATCTGTAAAGTCGTACAAAAAAACAGCCGAGCAAAATGAGCACGAAAAGAGAATAAATAAATTTGGAATTATTTAATTTTGTAAATGTATTCATTTTTGTCAAATGAAAAGATATAATTATTGGAATGTTTATTATTATAACTATAGTTAGCTTCCTGTTTAGCCAAATCTAGAGACGTAGGATATACAAAATTCGGCATGTTATCTCGGTAAATAAACCACATACTGTCGTTTACGCCAACTGGATATACCCAGGCGTTTTTATATTTAATCGGTAGATTAACTAAATAGACATTTGCGCTCTTATTTAAATTAGAATAATCCAATCTAAATGCAGTCATCGTATCTTTCGTAATACTTCCCGCATAATTCCACTCACTCGCTACACTGTTTTGCTGCATTACATACAAAATACAAACGACAGTAATTATGCCAAACAAGAGTGGTACTTTATATTTCTTATGCATTGGAGAAACCATTATGAGTTGTTCGAGAATAAATACAACGAGTATAACAAAACCAACCGATGCTAAATAACTATAGCGTTCGGAGATATTCCCGAGTCCTAGAAACGGAAGTGGTGCAATCATTGCAAAAAGAATTGCAAAAATTATAATTCTCGCATTCTTATGTAGCAGCCAATGTTTCACATTCCTTCTGTAGATAACTAAAATTGTAATCACTACCAGTACGAAAAGAAGCAAAAGAATTAAGATAAGAGTTGCTTCACTGCGGAGTGAGGATCGAAGTGGCTCATAAATAGAGAAGAAACTTTCTCCAAAAATAAATAAACCAGCATAACCGATCCAATTTCCAAACATATTAGGAATAAAATGAACAATGTTATAGGAATAGTCTCCACCGCCAGAAAAAGCATGCGTGACCTGTCGTATGATGAAATAGAACGGTATCAGAAGATAGAATGGAAACAATGACCATAGTTGGTTCAGTTTTGGCCTAAATTCCTCAACATAAAACAGGACAAGTGTGATAAGTAACGGATATACCATAGCCAGTTCATATGAGAAGAACGCTAAAATACCAAATAATAATGCAACGCTATACCAGAACACTGATTTCTTTTCAAAATAATGAAAAGAACAAAGAAAACCGTAAAGAATAAATACTGTCGAAAGTGTCGTCGAAAGCGTTGAAATCCAATAAATATTTTCTGATTGTGAAGGAAGTAATAAAAAGAGTACAGCAGCAAAAAATGCTAGAAGATTCTTATTGAGTACTTTTCTGCTCAAGAAAAATACACCTACAGATGCAACATAATGTAAAAAAAGACTAAATAAATGATAGCCTTGCGGATTGAAAGAAAAAAGACTATACAAGAAAAACATTATTGATTTATCAAAGGGACGATAGAAAAACCCACTCGAGTCAGTAAAGAATTTCGGGATATCAGAAAATGTTGAATTAGCAACCCAATGTAACCAGGTAAAATCATCAGCAACGAAGAAATTATTAATGCTTGAAACAAATGCTGCCAGAAGTATGATTAATAAATAGATAGAACAAAATACTGGCGAGGTAAGGAGTTGTCTAAAACGGAGAAAATAGGCAATTGGTTTTTTTTGATAAAGAAGCAACGCTGCAGTCGTAATCCCTAAAATCATCCATATATTTTCTGCATCTTTTGAAGCTTCAAAAACATCGATGAAAATGGCGTTAACAAAAATTCCCACCATCCCCCCACCGACACCCATAAAAATTGCTTTATCAAACTTAGAAGTAACATGCGGATAAATCTCGTACAGCGCAATGCCTAAGAAGAAGAAAATAGCAAAAAATGAGATAGTCCCCAATAATCCCGACTCACCTAAAAAACGTAGATAATCACCATCTGTGGCAAGCGTTAAAGTTGAGTAGCCTGTTCCTAACCAAGGATCTTTTAAGAATGCCTCCCAGGCTCGTGGCCATTCAGCTTGAAAACGTGTAGTAAATGATATATCTAAGGCCAGCGCCTTCTGAATTAAGAAAGCACCATTAACTGTAGAGAGTTGATAGCCACCATTTTGAAATCGCAACGACCGTGCTTGTTCAGGTGATAAATCTTGTTGGATTGTTGCAGATGTTGTTGCTATACTTCTGGTAGGAAAGCCAATTACCACAGAACCAACAGGCAATGCTTGTGAAGGAATATTCCCCTTTATCACTTTTTTTCCACCAGTGTTCGTTGTGCTAGAAACTTCACCAACTACCTGACCTTGTTGATTTGTAATAATTGAAGTAAACCGGATTGTTTGCTCAAAACGCTTAATCGTCGAGCTGCTAAAAACAAAAAGGAGTAACAGACTAATAAGAAGAACTGGAATAAGAAATATTTTCTTCTTAAAAAAGATAAGCGCTGCGATGATACCAACTACATAAGAGATAAATGAGACTCGTGATGCGGTAAAAATAAGCATCATCAGAGATAGAATGGATAAAAGAAAAAGACCAATTCGCAAACTCCATTTTTTAATTGTCAATAAAACAGTAATTAAAATTGGAATAATAAATACCATGTAGGCTGCCAAATCATAGCTTCCTCCAAAAGTTGAGGTTATACGCCCATCAGCTGGCAAACAAAGAGCAGCTCCTTTGGCAAATTCTTCATTCCCTGTCTGAAATGAGGGGAAACAAAGATTAAGTTGTTTAAGATAAGGGAAATTTACCCACAAAAATCCATAAAACTTTTGTCCTATACCATACAGTGAAATTAACAATATAGCAGCACATAAGACAATAAAATAATCTCTAATATCTTTTTTATTTTTTACTGTCGAAAAAGCCACAAAAAATAAAATCATGTATTCAATACGCCGAAGGTATTCAAGTGCTGCAAGATGTGGGAAAAAATTAAGCGTTTGGGGTCCAAAAACAAGTAAACTGACGATTAAGCACAGAAGTCCCACCAACCAATATACATATATGGGCAAAGATAATAAAAACGGCGCCAATTTGACTTTTCTGCGGATCAATTGAATAAGCCAAATAATGACAATAGCGGCAATAAAAAAATCCTCCAGCCGGATGTATACATAGGTACGAATAATATGTACACTTGGCAACTTAGGATATAGTGTCGTAAAAAGCAATAAAAAGGAAATACCAATTTTTACGATATTGTCATCGAGAAATCGAAAGAGCTTGCCCATAGGTTTGAATAAGGTAGGTATTATTATACAGTTTTCCGATCAAAAAAAGTAATCTGGCTTTTGTCTTAAGAAGGACTCGTATGAATACATACTCCCATTGAGGTTTATGCTTTTTGAAAAAATATAATATTCCCATATAAATAGAGACAATTGCGAATGTTCGATTCGTGCTCCCCTGATCTTTATGTAATACAGACACAAAAGGGTAGAAATAAACACCATAGCCTTTCAAATGAGCTCTGTAACAGAATTCCATGTCTTCTGTATACATGAAAATGTCCTCGTCAAATCCACTCAGTGCGCTAAAAACACTTTTTCGAACCATAAGCAGTGCGCCTTTTACCCAATCAACTCTCCTAATTTCCTCTGGATTTTTATCAATAAGTCCAAATCGTTGCAATCCTAACAGTAGAAGAAATGTCGTCACTACTGTATAGAATTTTCCTGTTGATGACTGAGCAGAATGATCAAAATTGGTTAAGGGACCTCCAAGAATTGCGACCTCTTCATGTTCTTCTATATACGCGAGCATTTCAGATATTCCGCTCTTCACTACGGTGTCATTATTCAGAAATAATAGATATTGTCCTTTCGCTTTGCTCACACCTAAGTTGTTTCCTGCACCAAATCCTGTATTCTTTTTATTCTCAACAATTTGACAATTTTTATATCCATTTTTCTCTAGTTCTTTTTTTATAGAAATAATAGAATCATCCTCAGAAAAATTATCGACTATGATAAGTTCAAACTCTCCTTTTTCAAATTCGTGTTTATATATTTGATAGAGGGATTCCATGCAAGCGATGGTCAATTGAGGTTTCCGAAAATTTAATGTAACAATAGACAACTTCATATCCTTAATCCTTGATTCTTATTTATCTAAACCATGCTGCCCGGCCGAGAGTGTAATGAAGATCCTTATTTTTTCGTTCACCTATTACTCTAGCAGGAACACCGCCAACAATAGCAAAATCCGGGACATCTTTGGTTACCACAGCGCCAGCAGCGACAATTGCACCTCGACCAATGGTCACACCCGGTAAAATAATGACTCGCGGACCAATGAAGACATAATCTTTTATAACTACTGGCTCATGCACAACACTCTCGATTGCAGCGAAATGTTCTGCTTCGAAATTATGTTCTGCATTATAGACCATGACTTCTGATGCAATATCAACATGATTGCCAATGGAAAGCTTCTCCCGACCATCAAGCACGACATTTTCACCGATAAGACTATCTTCACCTATTCTAATATTCTCAATGTCATAAAACCTGGCCCCTGTATGTATGGTTGATCCTTTCCCAATATGCATACCAGCGATTCGATAAAAAAACCTCCGCACATGATGCAATGGAATATGTCCAATCCAAATCAGAATTAAATTGCTAAATTCCAATACAATCGCGTCAATTCTCTTCGCGCCTTTGGTCACTATTTCATTTGATGATAATTGTTTACCGGTTTTATCTTTCATAACAGTCAATTGTCATTCCAGCAAAAGCTTGAATCCAGCGAGAAACAAACTAGTACTGGATCCTAGATCAAATCTGGGATGACAAAAAATTACTTACCACCAACATTCTCTAATACTTCTAGAGTTTCCTTCGCCGCTTTTTCCCAGCTAAACTTTTCAATTTGTTTTTTCCCCTTCTCGATCATTTTCTTTCGCAATTCTTTATCTGAAAGAACCTTTTCTATTTTATCGGCAATATCTTTTACGTCTAATGGATCGACATAGAGTGCAGCATCTCCTCCAGCTTCTGGCATACTACTCACATTACTGGTAATAACCGGACAATCATGTTGCATCGCTTCAAGTATTGGCAAACCAAACCCCTCATATAACGAAGGCCAGACGAAACATTGCGCCTGCTCGTATAACATGCCTAACTCATCATCAGATACAAAATCCAAAAACTTCACATCTGCTCGGACTGCATATGTATCAGGTGCTGCGAGAATCTCTTCATATAGCCAACCTTTCCTTCCGACAATAACTAATTGCACATCATGTTTTTTGGCTTTTCTTACTAGAGAAAAAGCTTCAATAAGACGAGTAATGTTTTTTCGAGGCTGCAAAGTGCCGACGAAGAGAAGATATTTGTCACGAATAGCAAACTTCGTTTTCAATTCTTGCATAGGATAAACATGCGGATTTAATGTGTTATTCATAGCTCGAATTCCAGGATAAACAACGACCACTTTATCCTCAGAAACCTTATATATCTTGAGTATATCACGTTTACTGGCTTCACTAATCGTAATAATTGTCCTGGCTTTTTTTATAGAATATTTAGTCCAATTTTTAAGTTGATAAAGATCTTTTTGAGCAAACATTTGCGGAAAATGAATGTATGCCAAATCCATGATAGAAATAACCGTGAGCACAGGAGAGAAGCGCGGTGCATAATGAGAAGGAGTAAAAAAGACATCAGGCTTCTTGTGGTGTAAAAATAACCGCGCCGGCAAGGCAAACTGCGTCCACATTTTCTTTGGACCAAATACTCTATACTTCCAAGTAGATGATTCTATAGGAAAATCCGACATCGGCTTATCTTTTAAATATATTTGAAATTTTTCGTTTTCAGTTTTAAGTTTTTCGAATTGCCTCAGCAATTCGTACGCGAACTCACTCACGCCCACTCGACGAGCCACATTGGCTTCATTTGCATCAATACCGATCAGCATATATGTATTCTATATGTAACCATAGCACATGTAAATAAACTGAAATTGAATGATATTGGCAAAATATGTATGAAGAAGATACAATAATTGCTATATGGCCACTATAAACATCTCAATTCCGCAAGGAATGTATGAAAATATGAAGCAACTTATGAAAAAAAACGCTACGCTTCCATAAGTGAAGTTGTACGTGAAGGCTTACGAAAAGTGATATATCCAGAACTCACTGAAAATGGATTTACGAAAGAATTTGAAGATGAAGTCTTACGTGCTGCTGCAAAACCAATGGAAAATGATATCGTACTGGAGACTGAAGAAGATGTTCACAATTATTTTCTTCACTTAAAAAAACCAGCAAAGTCTAAAAAGCATGATTCAAGTTACATTCGCAGGAAGGTTTAATATAAAATATGCAGCTCTTACTGCGTCAGATGAAGAATTAAAACATTTTGTCGATCCAAGAGTTACATATTTCAGAAAAACCCTGACGATACTCTCTGAGAAATCACGCATTACGAAAAAGAACGAAAGGCAAATGGGCATTTAGCATCACCGATGACATCCGCATTGTCTATAAATGGACGACTAAAACCACATTTCGTTTCTTGGCAATCGGAACACATGAAGAAGTATATAACTAATTTATGCCCGGATAGATCACAAATAATTTCTCTTTTGCAATATGTAAAATCTGTTCTGCGTCTTTTTTCGTTGATTCTGAAATGCAAAGAAATGCACTATCCTCATTCTTCGCCCAGTGTAATTTTCTTTTTTGCGTTGCAACAATTTTCTGAGCTGTTTCTTGCGGATACTGATACACAATAAGATCATATAATATAGAAATTTTTTTCGCTCTAATAGCCGGCGGCTCAGTCCAGTCAGAGGTAATAAATACATCCACAGGTCCGATAAACCATTCAATTGGACAAATATGCAGCTTATTCCAAAGCAAATCTAGAAATGTTGGAGGATACTTAAATTGTTTAATTTGAACATTCGGATTTGATTGAAAATTGAAAATTGAAAATTGAAAATTTCTTCTCAATGAGGAATAAAATAGTATAAACTCATCATTTCTCTCAAGCTTTATTAATTGTTCAACCAATTGTTCCAAATAATTCGCCACGCCAGTATTTCTATATGCAAGTTGACTAATATCGATTCCGATTCTCATTTTGTTTCCTTTCGTAATTGTAGGATTTCTAAAATAATAGCCATAAGAAAAAATGCTGCAGCATACCACACTAAATGCTGAGCAGTAAAAAATATCTGAAGACTAAAAAGTGGGATAGAAAGTAGAAGCAACAGCAGACCAATAATTATCGCTACTTTAGGCTTATGTAACCACAATACATACAGAAATACGAGCAAAAAAAGGATATCTTGAATTTTCATGTAATATCTGACGAGTATTTCAGCGGATGATGCGTAATTTCTCGTTGTGATGTATTAATTATGAGATCAGCGAGGAATCCCGTCAAGAAGATCTGTACACCCGCTAGCATACACAACTCAGCAAACAGTAACAATGGGCGCCTCCCGATCGAATGTCCATTGAGTTGTACCCATAAAAGATAAAGCAATGAAACAGCTCCAACCAAAATAAGAAATGCACCAATTGTCCCAAAAAAATGTAACGGCCTATTACTATATTTTGCTAAAAATAACATCGTAAATATATCTGGTAAATCCTTCCAAACTTTCGACACTCCATATTTCGATTTGCCAAATTTTCTCTTATCATGTTCTACTGCTACTTCTGTCACAGCAAATCCTTGCTGATACGCAAGAAGCGGAATAAATCGATGAAAACCACCATACAAATGTAAAGATCTCGCAGCTTCTTGCGTATAGACTTTCAGTCCACAATTGTAATCATGCAGTTTTAATCCCCAAAAAGTCCTTGCTAAGAAATTAAATACTTTTGAAGCTATTTTTATTTTCCCACTGTCCTTTCTGTATTGTCGCCAACCTGACACGACATCCCATTCCCCATCAATTACCTCTAATAACTTATGTATTTCAGAAGGTTTATCCTGCAAATCCGCATCAAGCGTGACAATATATTTTCCTTTGGCCATTTGGAAACCCAGCGTCAATGCTTCACTTTTTCCGTGATTTTTTCGAAACGAATAAATTCGAATGTGCTCATCTCTACTTGCTATACCCTTAAGCAGTTTTAATGTCGTATCTGTTGACCCATCATCGATAAATATGACCTCATATACTTTCGCAAGTTTTTTGGCTTCCTTGGTTAACTCTGTATAAAATGCTTCAATGCCTTCTTCTTCATTCAAAACAGGAATAACAAAACTGAGCATAGTATTAATTATACAGTTTTTAGCGGTTTTTTGCATTTTACAAAGAAATTCATAAAACCACTATCTTTTTTATATTCTTCTCTACAGTGTTCGTAAAAAAATGTTTTATACAATGGCTGTCTGGATAATACCCACTTAGAAAAATACATATTTAACGTCTCAAAAAGCGTATATACTCCACCTTTAAGATATATTTTTTCTACAGTAAAGCCAGATGTTTCAGCAAATCGAATCAGTGCATCACGACTGTAATGACGATGGCCAATAAGCCACCACGCAGGATCAAGAATTGTTGAAAAAAAATTATTATGCTGTGTTGAAAAGAAAAAATATCCTCCTGGCTTTAATACCTTATACACATCACGAAACATTTTCGGCTCTGTATTTTTTGGTATATGCTCAAGTGTTTCCCAACTTACTACGGTATCAAAAGTATTTTTTTTATATGGCAAATCAATCGCACTACCCACTGTAATTTCGGCTCGTTTATCGGGAATTGTTCTTGCAATAGCAACTAATTCATTTGATATGTCTATACCCTTTACTCGAGTAGCACCACCATTAAGTAAATACCAGACGCACCAGCCAAACCCACACCCGATATCCAAAACCGTTTTGTTTTTTATATACTTTTTTTCGACTAAGCGTTTACATTCTTCATGAAAGCCTAATAATTCATCGAATGGTGTTTCGTTCAAATGACTTTTCATATTAATATAATTTGACCGTACTAATTTTATATTTTAAAACGATAAATGTATAGAGCACAGGAACAGT
>Ga0068855_100008063_pt1 | contig 12729 bp, 15 predicted proteins | sample KBSCornC52_FD_66592 | JGI IMG/M metagenome (GOLD analysis project Ga0068855, IMG submission 66592) | Corn rhizosphere microbial communities from Kellogg Biological Station, Michigan, USA - KBS Corn C5-2 | ecosystem: Host-associated > Plants > Roots > Rhizosphere > Soil ...
CGATCGGCCTCCTCGAGGCAGGGCCGCAGGCACAGGGCCATCGCGGTATCGAGCACATCCTGGCTCGTGGCGCCCTTGTGCACATCGCGGGCCGCAGGCTGGGAGCCGCGGGCCACCTGCTCGCGCAGCATCCGGACGAGCGGCACGGCGAGGCTCGCGTTGCGCCGGCCTTCGGCCACGAGCGCTTCCTCGTCGATGCGGATCGATGCGCACGCGGCGGCGATCGCTTCGGCGTGGGCCTCGGGAATCAGGCCCTCGGCCGCCTGCGCGCGCGCGAGCGCGGACTCGAAGTCGAGCATCGCCCGCGTGAGCGCGGCCGCGCCGAAGGCGGACTCGAAGGAAGGTCGGGCGAGGGTGCGGGCGGTGAGGCTCGCGGCCATCGCGCCCTCAGGCGAAGAAGACGGTCTCGCCGTCGCCCTGGAGGCGCACGTCCCAGCGATATTCGTCCGGCCCGGCGGGTGCCGCGACGAGGGTCTTCAGGCGCGGCGACGCCGCGAGCGGCTTCAGCGCGGGATCGGCACGCACCCGCTCCTCCGGCGCGAGGTACACGCGCGTGCGCAGCGCCTTGAGGAGCCCGCGCATGAGGAGCGTCACGTCGATCGACGGGCAATCGCCGCCGGGCATCGCGGTCTCGATGCGGTACGTGCCGTCCTTCGCCGTCTCGACGCGCCCGAAGCCGTGCGGCTTGCCGTCCCGGCCCGGCGCGGGGGTCTTCCCGAGCGGAGAGAGCTGCCACGTCTCGAAGAGCGCGTCTCCGACGGGCTCGCCGGCGCCGTCGAGCACGCGGCCCGTGAGGACGATCCGCCGCCCGGTCTCGGCGAAGGCGACCTTCCCGCCATCCTTCCAGCGCAGCGCCTCGTGGAAGAACGGGCCGATGGTCTGCGAAGGCGTGCGTCCCGCGCCCATGTCAGGTCCCCAGCGGCGTCGATCGCGCGCCGCCCAGCACGATGTCGAACGTGTAGCCGAGCGCGACACCTTCGATCCCCGTCTCGAGCGCCATGGCGCAGATCATCCGCCGGCGCGCGGCCTCGTCGGGAACGCTGTTGTAGACGGGGTCGATCGCGAGGAGCGGATCGCCCGGAAAGTACATCTGCGTGACGAGGCGCTGCACGGGCGCGTTCCCGAGGAGCGAGAAGTGGATGTGCTGCGGGCGCCACGCGTACGCATGGTTCTGCCACGGATACGCGCCGGGCTTGATCGTGACGAAGCGGTAGCGGCCCTCGTCGTCGGTGAAGGTGCGGCCGATGCCGACGAAGTTCGGGTCGAGGGGCGCATCGTGCTGGTCGCCCGGATGCGCGTAGCGGCCGGACGCGTTCGCCTGCCAGATCTCCACGAGGGAGCGGCGGACCGGACGGCCGTCCTCGTCGAGGAGCCGCCCGGTGAGCACCATGCGCTCGCCCAGCGGGAGCGACTTGCCGTGCTTCGTGAGGTCGTTGTCGCCCTTCGCGATGAATCCCTCGGCGATGGTCGGTCCCGGCACGTCCAGCACGCTCACGGGAACGGCGAGGAGCGGCTCCCTGGGCGCGCGCAGGCGCGTGCTCTTGTAATCGGGATAGAGGTACGGCGGGTCGATCGCGTCGGGCCGGCTCATGTCGTTCATGGCGCTTCTCTCTTTCGGGGCATTCAGGATCCGAGCGCGGCGATCATCGCCGGCACGTAGCTCTGGTCGGACACCACCACCAGCATCTCCACGTCCGCGCGGAGCGTCTTCAGGGTCTCGTCCTCCGCGTCGCTCCCCGAGCCCGGCGGCACGATGTAGAGCGCGGTCACGGGATGGCGGCGGCTGTGCGCGATGCGGCTCACGACCGGCGCGAGGCCGGCGTCGTCCCCCTTGCAGGTCACGAGGAAGATCATGTCCGCGCGCATGAGGTCGCGCTGCAGGTCGCCGCCTCCCGCCTGGATCGCCGCGAGGGCATCGCCGCCCGCGGCGCTCTTCGCGAGGACGTGGACCTCGAGGTTCGGGTCCCCCTCGGCGGAGATGGTGCGCGCGATCGCCGCACCCCCTTCGCCCAGGCCCACGAGCGCGATCGTGCGCGGCTTCGAGTTCGGCGCCTGGATGCGGCCCGGCAGGCCGAACGCGGGGCGGCTCGCGGCGGCGAGGGTCACAGCGTCTCGCCTTCCTTGAGGACGCCGGCCGCGCGGAGCGACCCCTCGAGCCACTTGGGCGTGAGGTTGCGGCCCGCGGCGATGTCGGCGAAGCGCGACTTCTCCTCGGCGACCTTCTTCGCGGCGAGGTCGAGGAGCGAGGCGGCCTTCTCGCGCTCGACCACGACGACGCCGTCGGCATCGCCCACGACGAGGTCGCCGGGGCGCACCGCGACGCCGCCGCACGAGACCGGCCAGTTGATCCGCCCCGGAACGAACTTGGTCGGGCCGTTGGGATTGGAGCCCACGGCGTAGACCGGGAACCCCAGGGCGCGCAGCTCCTCCGTGTCCCGGGCGGCCGCGTCGAGCACGACGCCGCCGAGGCCCATCTTCTTGCACGCGTTGATCATGATCGCGCCCATCAGGGCGCACGTTCGGTCCGCCTTCCCGTCGACCACCAGGACGTCGCCCGGCCGCGCCATGGACATCGCGGCGTGGATCATGAGGTTGTCGCCCGGCCGCACCTCGATCGTGAACGCCGGTCCCGCCATGCGCGTCGCCGGCGAGAGCGGCGCGATGCGGCCGTCCATCGTGCCGCGGCGGCCCGCGACGTCCGCGAGGATCGATGCGGCGAACTCGGAGGCTCGGCGCACGACGTCCGGCGCCACGCGCTCGAAGTCGCGGCGGATGTCCGTGAGGGGTCCCATCGCCTTGTCGTTCATTGCGTTTCCTTCAGTTCGGAGTTGCGCGCCGGATGGCCGCGCTTCGTGAGCTGGGCGTCGAGCCGCGGGTAGACGCGCCGCGCGTTGCCCTCGAACACCTTGTACCGGTCCGCCTCGCCGAGCTCCTTCACCTGGTCGATGTAGCGCTTCGTGTCGTCGTAGTGGTGCCCGGTGCGCGGGTCGATTCCCTTCACCGCGCCGAGCATCTCGGAGGCGAAGAGGATGTTGTCGACCGGGATCACGCGCGCCATGAGCTCGATGCCCGGAAGATGGTACACGCAGGTGTCGAAGAACACGTTCTTCAGCAGGTGCTCCTCGAGGAGCGGCTTCTTCATGTCCTGCGCGATGCCGCGATAGCGCCCCCAATGGAACGGCACCGCGCCGCCGCCGTGGGGGATCACGAACTTGAGCGTCGGGAAATCCTTGAAGAGGTTGCCCTGGAGGAGCTGCATGAAAGCCGTCGTGTCGCCGTTGATGTAGTGGGCGCCGGTGAAATGCACCGCCGGGTTGCAGGAGGAGGTGACGTGGATCATCGCCGGCACCTCCCACTCGCACATTTTCTCGTAGATCGGGTACCAGGCGCGATCGGTGAGGGGCGGCGACTTCCAGTAGCCGCCGGAGGGGTCCGGATTCAGGTTCACGCCGACGAACCCGAGCTTCACGATGCGCTCGAGCTCCGGAATGCAGTTCTCGATCGGCGCCCCGGGAAACTGCGGAAGCTGGCCCACCGCCGCGAAATTCTCCGGCAGCAGCGTGCAGATGCGATGGATGAGGTCGTTCGAGACGCGGCACCACTCGCGCCCGATCGCCTCGTTGCCCACGTGGTGCCCCATCCCCGAGGCGCGCGGCGAGAAGATCGTGAGGTCGCTCCCGCGGCTGCGCTGGAAGCGCAGCTGGGGCTCGACGCTCTGCACGAGCTCCTCGTCGGTGATGCCGAGGTCCGTGCTCGTGGGACGGCGCCCGGGGTCGGCGAGTCCCGCGAGCTGCTTGTCGCGGAAGGCGTGCAGCGCCCTGGGCTCCGTCGTGTAGTGGCCGTGGATGTCGATGATCATGCGGTGACGCCTTCGAGGAATTCGAGCACCCGTCGCGGCGCGTTCTCGGCGGTCTGCGACTCGACCGCCACGTCCCAGTATTGCGCCTGCGGAAGGCACTCCTCGAGGTAGCGCGCGGCCGAGGTCGCATGGGATTCGTCGTGTCCCGGCACGATGAGCGCGGGAATCCCGAGGCGCATCAGGTCCTCCGGCTCGGCGCCCGGCGCCGTGTCCCGGTCGAGGAGGGAAGAGCACATGCGCGCGACGATCGATTCGTAGAGGTCGAGGTCGCGTTCCACGTAGGCCGCGGCGAACGCGGGATCGCGCCGGATGACGCTCGCCCACGGGCCGCCGCGCGGGTCCGCGCCGAAGGGCTTTCCCTCCTTCGCGACGAGGTCCACCACCGCGCCGAGGCCGTTCTGCCGCACGTAGGCGATGTGCTGCGCGAAGCGGCCCTCGCCCTTGATGCGGTATTTCGGCCCGCCCACCGGCCACCACAGGACCATCCCGAGGACCCGCTCCGGATGCGCCACCGCGAAGGCGAAGACCGGCGAGCAGCCCATGCAGCCCCCCATCAGGTAGGCGCGATCGATCTTCAGGTGGTCGAGGAGGCCGCGGCCCTGGGCGACGTAATGCGACCACGCGATGCTCTCCACCCGCCCGCCGGATTGGCCGCACTCCCGGCGGTCGAAGAGGATGCACCGGTAATTCCGCGGCAGGTGGTCCATCAGCTTCACGCGCGAGTACACGCCGAGGGACGTCCACTTCTCCACGGTCGCGTCGAAGCCGCCGGGCGCGTACATGAGCAGCGGCGGCCCGGAGCCCGCGACCTCGTAGCGCGTTGCGATGCCGTCGATGAGCGCGGTCGCCAAGGCCGCCTCAGCCCGCCGGTTTCACGGGGATGCCGCCCTTGATCTGGCGCGCCGCGCGCACGTCCTCGGCATAGGCGCTGATCGCGTCGAGCGCGATGCGCGCCACGTTCGCATAGGTCTCCACCTTGGACTCGAGCGCACTCGCGGCATATCCGATCGCCGCGTGCGCCATGCGCATGCGTCCGTCGAGCCACGGCCCGCCGCCGAGGCCGCCGAGAACGGGGATCGAGACGGCCCGCGCGACGCGCGGGCCGGCGAGAGGGCCGGAGCTCGTGAAGTCGATCATTGCGCAGCCGAGGGCCTCCAGCTCCCGCGCCTCGTCGACGAGCCGCCCCGCCATGGCTTCCGGCACCTGGATCGCGCCGCCGAGCAGAGTCGCGTGCTCGATGCCGTACTGCGCGGCGTTGCCCTGCGTGATCCCCATCTGGGCGAACACGGGGATGCGCGCTTCCACGATCGCGCGCGTCGCCTCGGGAAACCCCGCCGCGCCGTCGAGCTTCACCATGTCCGCGCCGCCTTCCTGCATGACGCGGTGCGCCGCGGCGAGCGCTGCCCGCGGTCCCTGCTGCAGCACGCCGGCCGGGAAATCGCAGCTCACCAGCGCGCGCTCGACACCCCGGCGCACCGCCTTGCAGACGAGGATCATCTCGTCGAGCGTCATGTCGTCGGGATCGGAGCGGCCCCAGAGATTCATGCCGACCGAATCGCCGACCGACACCAGGTCCACGCCCGCGCGATCGGCGATCTTCGCGACCTGGAAGTCCCACGCCACGATGCCGACGATCTTGCGTCCCGCGCGCTTCATGTGCTGCAGTTGCAGCACAGTCATGGGGACGGACCCCGGTTCCTGGTGCGAGCGTGGGCCCGTGCTTGCGGGCAGAGCCTGGGGGTCCGTCCCCGGTTTTTGCATCATTCCCACGCCCGGTTGTCCACCGTGTTCTCGTACGTCGCGCCCGGCACCGTCATGTTCCACTTCACGGTCCAGTTGTACGTGTCGTCGAAACGCTCGCGCGTGTAGGGCTGCGGCGGCGCGTGGAGGAGGCGCCAGGTCTGGAGCTCGTTCGGCTGCAGGAGCCCGCCCGTCTCCGCGACGAGGTAGTGGACGTAGGGCCGGGGATCCTTCTCGAGGAGCTCCACGGCGCGCGCCTGCGCCCGGAACATCTTCGCGAGGGTCGGGCCGTCGAGGTCGTCGCCGGCCGCTTCGCTGCGCGTGGAATGGGATTCGATGAGGATCCGCAGGCCCTGCTTCTGGGCGACGCTGATCCAGGGCTCCATGAGGCTCACGGCCTGGACTTTCCCCTCGCGCAGCGCCTCGAGGCGCTTGGGCATGGATCCCGCGCCGGTCGTCTTCACGTGTTTCGGGTCGAGGAATCCCTCCATCATCTTGAGGGTGGTGAAGTGCGAGCCGTTGTTCGGCGTGACCGCGATCGGCACGTTCTTCAGCATCTCCGGCTCGTAGAACTTCGAGTCGGGGCGCACGGCGATCGCGAACATCGACATCGAGGCGCCGAGGGCGACGATCTTGCGATGGCGCAGGCCCTCGACGTCCGCCTCGACCGCGCGCTTCATGATGCCCCACTCGCACATGCGGAACTGGTCGATGCCGCCGTCGTTGTAGGCGGAATCGAGCGGGCGGTCGAACACCGAGTCGAACTTCACGAAGTGCTTGGTCGTGACCTGCGCCATGCCCGGCGTCGTCACGAAATCGATGTCGAGTCCCTCGTCCTTGAAGAATCCCTCGTCGCGGGCGACGAGGACGGGAAGGTCGTGCACCGCGTTCATCACGGCGACCTGCGGTTTCTTCTTCACCTGCGGCTTGCGTTCGGCTTCCTTGACGCTCATGGCTCCTCCTGTGTCGGTTGCCCCTGGTTTCTCCCTCTTTCCAATCATCCCACCAGCGCGTGCGTCGCGGGAGGGAAGAGCTCCTCGGGCGCGAAGGCCCGGCCGATGATGCCCTGCTCCTTCGCCGAGGCGATGAGCTCCTCGAGCGGCCCGCGGTTCGGCGCGATGCCGTAGGGCAGGGGATCGCCGCCGGTCACCTGCATGACGCGCCGGTGCATCTCGTCCATCGCGGTGGGCTTCTCGATCGCCCCCGCCCTGAGCTTCTCGACGTAGAGGCGCTTCGCCTGCGCGAACGCCTCGAAGACGTCCCCGGCGAGCCCCGGGCGCGAGGCGAGGAGCTCGTCCTTCACGACGATCGTGTGGTTGATCGGGTAGTGCCCGCGCACGCGCAGCGCTTCGAAGCCGGCCTCCCTCGCGTTCGCGATGAGCGGCCTCACGTCGGGATGGTCGACCTCCACGTTGATGGCGGCCGGGAGCTCGCCGGAGATGACGAGGTCGGCGATCTTGCGGCCCTTTTCCATCGGCACGACGTTGGCGGGCGGCTTGAACTCCGCCACGTGCTCGTCACCCGAGAGCACCCACGTCACCTTGCCGAGGTCCACGCCGTATTCGTGCTGCAGGACGCTCCTCGCCCAGACGCCGGTCGTCACGGTATAGCCGCGATTCACGCCGACGCGCTTGCCCTCGAGGTCCTTGGGCGTGCGGATGCCGGATTTCGTGTTCACGACGATCGCGCCGTGGTGGAACGCGCGCACGAGGAAGATCGGCAGCGCCGTGAAGCGCTTGCCGTGCTCGCGCGCGCTGAGATAGGTCGTCAGCGCGAGCTCCGAGACGTCGAACTCGAGCCCGCGCACCATGCGCCGGAACGCGTCGATGAGCGGATCGACCTCGACGAAATCGAACTCGAAGGTGCGCGGCTTCACGGTGCCGTCCTTGAGCGCGCGGTTGTTGCCCTGCGTGCGGGTGACGGTCTTCAGTCGCGGAAGGGCCATGGCGTCCTCGGGGTCAGCAGCAATCGCACTCGATGCCGTCGGGCATGCCGAGCGCGCCCTTCATCCACGCCGGCGGCAGGTCCTCCGGCACGACGGCGGCGAGCGGCTTGAAGACCTTGAAATGGTGGCGCATGCCGTCGCCCGTGCGGAATTCGATCACGGTCTCGCGCGGCGGGCAGCCGGGAAGCGTCGCCTCGATTTCCGAGACCGCGATCGCGTCGTCCGGATCGAGCGCGAAGCGCTCGCGGGTCCAGTCCCTCACGCGCGCGCGCGCCTCGAAGAACTCGGTTCCCTTGCGGAGCGCATCGAGGAGCGCCTCGTCCCCCATGCGCGCCCCGCGTCCCGCGCCCCGCCGCAGCCTCACCCAGTTGCCGGAGAGATCCATCGGGGCCGCGTCCTATTTCCAGGGCATGAGCGAGGCGTGGATCACGTCGGGCACGCCCTGGCCGCCGACCGAGCGGATCGCGAGGTCCACGTCCTTGAGGCCGAAGGTATGGGTCGTGATCCGCTCGAGGGGAAATCGCTTCGAGGCGAGCTGCTGCAGCGCGAGCTCGCACGCCTTGTAGCTGTGGCCGCGCGCGCTCTTCAGCGTGATCGCCTTCACCGTGACGCGCCCGACGGGGAAGTTGGGAAACTCCGCCATCTCGCCCTGGATCACCATGGTGCCCGCCTTGCGCTTGAGCGCCTCGACGCCGAGGAGGATCGGCATCGTGCCGGCGCCGGCCGTGCAATCGAGGACGACGTCGACGCCCTTGCCGCCGGTGATCTCCCTGATGCGCGCGAGCGGGTCCTCCTTCTGCACGTCGATCACGTGGTCCGCGCCCAGGAGCTTCGCCACCTCCATGCGCGCGCGGTCCTTGGTGGTTCCGGTCACGATGATGAGCGAGGCGCCGGCCTGCTTGCAGATCACCGTCTGCGAAAGCCCCTGCTGCCCCGGCCCCTGGATGAGCACCGTGGAGTTGTAGCCCACGCCGCCATCGAAGAGCGACCACTCGACGCCGTTCGCCATCGGCGTCACGAGCCCGGCGAGCTCCGCGCTCACGCCCTTGGGCACGTGGTGCAGCACCGCGTTCCACGGCAGGTAGACGTACTGCGCGAAGCCGCCCCACAGGTAGGGCGCCTTGTCCGCCGCGGTGTAGCCGTAGCGGATCGCCTCCGGGTTGTAGCGCCAGTCGGTGTTCTCGCAATGCCGGTACTGGCCCAGGTGGCACCACTCGCACTTGCCGCACGAGACGTAGTGCTCGACGAAGACGAGGTCGCCCTCCTTGAAGCCCTTGCGCCGCGTGAACTCGCGCCCCGCTTTCGCGATGTAGCCGATGTTCTCGTGGCCCATGATGACCGGCGCGGGCGAGGGCGGGTGCTGGTAGAGCTTCACGTCCGTGCCGCAGATGCCCGCCACCTCCATCTTCATGAGCGCGGCGTCTTCCGGGATCTCCGGCATGGGGAATTCGCGGATCTCGGTCTTGCCGGGCCCGACCCGGACGGCCGCCAACACTTCTTCCAACGCGTTTCTCCTAGACGGAGGTTTGGGCGACGCCCTGCTTCGCCTTGAGCGCCTCGCCGGCGCCTTCCTTGAAGGGGGTTCCCGAGGGAAGCACCACCGCGACCGAGCGGACCTTCTGGTGCACCGGATCGCGCCCGGGCGGAAGCGTCCCCTTCGCCGCGAGCTCCTTCGCCGCCTTCATCAGGCGATGGCGCGCCATGATGATGCCGTTGTCCGTGGAGACGAGGTTCTCCTTCGTGCGGTCCTGGATCGGCCCCATGCTTTCCTGGAGCGAGGCGTCCTGCATGCCGATCCCCTCGACGCCGCTGAAGGTCTTGCCCGCCTTCTGCGCGGCGCGGTCGACGAGGTAGTCGTTGTCCTTGTTCTGCAGCGGCCGGAAGTTCCTGTCGACCTTCACGTGGACGCCCTTGCCGGCTTCCATCGCCTCGCGCTCGAGCTCCGAGAGCGCGCGCACCGGGTGGTAATCGAAGCTCCACGCCATGCAGCTCTCGTCGTCCATCGGCACCCAGAAGTGGCCGTGCATCGGATGATCCGCGCGCGGCGGCACCATGGTGAAGCACGGCATGACCCACGGCGTGATGCGCCAGTAGTACTTGCCGTCCTCGGCGTTGCGCCGCGCGCCGATGTAGAGGCCGCCTTCGCTTTCCGCGACCTCGAAGACCGGCTTCTTGTCGCCGAGGTTGTACTGGTTGCCCTTCGATCCCTTGAAGAGCGGGTCCGTGTTGAGCGCTCCGCTGTGCAGGAACGAGACGTGGCTCGAGTCGATGCCGCCCTCCATCGCCTGCAGCCAGTTGCATTCCTGCACGCGCTTCGACACGTAGCTCTGCTCCGGCGCGACGGTCGCGAACTCCCACTCGGGCTCGGGCGGGCGCTCGTCCGGCGGGCCCATGTACACCCAGATCACGCCGCCCCGCTCGAGCAGCGGATAGGACTTGAGCTTGATCTTCTGGCAGAAGCCGCTCTCGACGGGCTCCGAGGGCACGTCGACGCATTGCCCGGTCACGTCGTACTTCCACCCGTGGTAGGGGCAGCGCAGGCCGCACTCCTCGTTGCGCCCGAACCAGAGGGAGACGCCGCGGTGGGCGCAGAACTCGTCGATGAGGCCGAGGCGGCCCTGGGTGTCGCGGAAGGCGACCATGCGCTCGCCGAGGCATCTGACGCGGACCGGCGGGCAATCCGGCTCCGGGAGCTCCCAGGAAAGCAGGATCGGGAGCCAGTAGCGGCGGAAAAGCTCTCCCATGGGAGTGCCGGGCCCGGTGCGGACCAGGAGTTCGTTCTGTTCGGCTTTCATGCGGGTTTCTTCCTTTGGGGCACCCCGGGGGCGGGGCTCGCGCGACGTTCCTCTATAAGGAACGGCGTTCCTGTACGTGGTTTCAACGTTAACATTCGGGCTACAATGCGGTCAATGTCGGTGGGGCCCGATGAGGGCTTGGGCCCCCTCCCGCGCGCAACGATTCCCCGTCATCCAGCTTGCCATGCCCGAATCCGAAACGCTGCTCGAGCTCTGCTCCACGAGCGAGGTCCCGGAAGGCGGCGCGCTCAAGGTCGAGCGCGACGGCCTCATCCTCGCGGTCTTCAACCTCGGCGGGCGGTTCTTCGTGACCGACGACACCTGCACGCACGGGCCCGGGTCCCTCTCCGAGGGCGACGTCGACGGGGAGATCGTGGAATGCAACTTCCACCACGGCGCCTTCCATATCCCCACGGGCCGCGTGGAGGCCCCGCCCTGCATGGTCCCGTTGCGGACCTACACGGTGAGCGTGGTGGATGGGAAGGTCTGCATCGCGCCGCCGTCCGGGCCCTAGGCGCGGGCTTTCCGGTCCGCGAGCTCGCGCAGCCGCTCGCTGAGCTCCGCGAGCTCCTTCACCTTGTCGAAATAGCCGTCGGCGCCCAGCTCCAGGCATCCCGCGCGCAGCTGGGGCGACGTGTGGTTGGAGGTGACGATGAGCCGGGTCCCCGCGAGGGCCGGATCCGCGCGCACCGCGCGAATGACGTCGGCGCCCGAGCCGGTGCCGAGCTGGAGGTCGAGGACGACCGCATCGGGGAGGAGGCTGCGGATCGCGGCGACGACGGAAGCGTCCGTATCCGCCGTTCCGACCACCTCGACGCGGCCCGGCTCGGAAAGGAGTTCCCGGAGCATCTCCGCGACCGGCTCCGAATCGTCCGCGATGAGGACCCGCAACGCCTGGCTTCCGCCCGCGCTCGCCATATTTTTTGTTTGCCTTCGGTCGTTCGCGACCCTTCGACCGTGTCGGCATTGTAGCCCGGCAGCCACCCCCTCGATAAAACCGGCGGATGTAGGCGCCGTCCTACATTCGCGCGCCGAAGCGGCATCCTATACTCGATCTGCCCCCGCGAAACCGCGCTTGTTCCGCTGCCCGATCACGCACTTGCGGGACTCATATGACGACGACCATCTTGAAGGTATCGAAGGACATCGCCGGCCGCGCCGCGGTCGTGCGCGCGTTGCACGACGCGGGGCTCGGCGTGGTCGAGGTGGACGATTGGGACGAGGCGCGCGAGAGGCTCGCGGGCGCCGCGGCCGCGGTCGTCGTCTGCGACCCGGCGAGCGTGAACGGCGATGCGCGCGGCCTCGCGCGCGCCATCGGCGCGGTCGGAAAGCAGGCCCCGGACACCGCCATTCCCACCGATCCGTTGCGGGCGCTCTCGCACGACCTGCGCACGCCCCTTTCCGCCATGGCGGGATGGATCCACCTCCTCGAGTCGGGGAAGCTCGACGAGGCGGGCATGAAGCGCGCGATCGAGAAGCTCCGCGGCAACATCGAGGACCAGGTGAAGACGCTCGATCGTTACGTCGGAAGCAGACACCAGGAAGGACGCCACTGACATGAAAGACGACCGGACGATGGACGAAACGGGATCCGCGGTGGCCGCGCGCCGGCGTGCGCGTCCCGGGCCCGCGAAGGCGGAGCCCACGCAGATCGCCGCGGCGGATGCGCGCACGCTTCTCGCCGCGCTCACCGGCCTCAAGCAGGGGGACAGCTCCGTGCGGCTGCCGCTCGAGTGGACGGGCGTGCACGGGAAGCTCGCCGAGACCTTCAACGAAGTCGTGGAAATGAACGAGCGCATGGCCGAGGAGCTCGCGCGGCTGCGCCAGAAGGTCGGCAAGGAAGGCAAGCTCAAGCAGCGCGGCGACATCGGCGACGTGCGCGGCTTCTGGCGCGATTCGATGAACTGCGTGAACGACCTCATCGACGACCTGGTGCACCCGACGAGCGAGACGGCGCGCGTGATCGGCGCGGTGGCGCAGGGCGACCTTTCGCAGACGATGGCGCTCGAGGTGGATGGGGCGCCCCTCGAGGGAGAATTCCTCAAGACCGCCAAGACCATCAACAAGATGGTGGACCAGCTCGGTTCCTTCGCCTCGGAGGTGACGCGGGTCGCGCGCGAGGTGGGCACGGAAGGCAAGCTCGGCGGCCAGGCGAAGGTGAAGGGTGTGGCGGGCACGTGGAAGGACCTGACCGACTCGGTGAACTCGATGGCGGGCAACCTCACGGGCCAGGTGCGCAACATCGCGGAGGTGACGACCGCGGTCGCGAACGGCGACCTCTCGAAGAAGATCACGGTGGACGTGAAGGGCGAGGTGCTCGAGCTCAAGAACACCATCAACACGATGGTGGACCAGCTGCGGTCGTTCGCCTCGGAAGTGACGCGGGTCGC
>Ga0068855_100008065_pt1 | contig 12724 bp, 10 predicted proteins | sample KBSCornC52_FD_66592 | JGI IMG/M metagenome (GOLD analysis project Ga0068855, IMG submission 66592) | Corn rhizosphere microbial communities from Kellogg Biological Station, Michigan, USA - KBS Corn C5-2 | ecosystem: Host-associated > Plants > Roots > Rhizosphere > Soil ...
GAAGCGTTACCCGCCGCGCCCCAAGGTCCGAATGCGCTGGATGAAGCGGTGTCGTTGATCCCTGTCGAGGAGTTCGTCGAACCGCTCGTCCTCCGGGCATAGCAGCACGAGTTCATTCGACGGCAGTTGGACCGTCTCAGCGCACCATCCGCCACGTCATCGGCGTGCCTTTTTTTGCATCCGTCGCCACCTGGCGGCCCAGCAGCTCTTCGTAGTATTTGGGTGCCAGTCCCAGCCCTGGCCTCACGCAGCGCAGGTTCTGACGCGTGAGCACGTCGCCGGCCTTGAGATCCTCGGCGACGTAGATCGACCGCCGGAAGACCCGGGAAGGCTGCTCGGCCGCGGTCGGGCCGTAGACGATGCCGCCGAGCGACTGCCAGGCGCGCTCGGTTTCGACCACGAGTGCGCGAAGCTCGTCCGGCTCGAGCGAAAATGCCGAGTCAACGCCTCCTTCGGCCCGACGAAGCGTGAAATGCTTCTCGATCACGGTGGCGCCGTGCGCGACGGCCGCCGCGGCGACGCCGATGCCCATCGTGTGATCCGACAATCCCACCTCGCAGCCAAAGAGCTCGCGCAGGTGAGGAATCGTCAAGACGTTCGTGTTCTCCGGGCTGGCTGGATACGTACTCGTGCATTTGAGCAGGACGAGGTCACGGCATCCGGCTCCGCGCGCCGCCCGCACCGCCTCCTCCAATTCCCCCAGCGTTGCCATGCCCGTCGAGATGATCAGCGGCTTTCCCGTCGCGGCGGCCCGGCGAATCAGCGGCAGGTGCGCATTCTCAAAGGACGCGATCTTGTACGCCGGGACGTCGAGCGTTTCCAGAAAATCGATCGCCGTTTCGTCGAACGGGGTGCTGAAGGTGACCATGCCATGGCTCCGCGCCCGGGCCATGATGGGCTCGTGCCACTCCCAAGGCGTGTGCGCCCTCTCGTAGAGCTCGTGCAGGCTCTTGCCCTTCCACAAGCTCGCTTCGTCGGTAATGAAGAACTCGCCGCCGTTGAGATCGAGCGTGATCGTGTCCGCGGTGTAGGTCTGCAGCTTCAGCGCGTGGGCTCCCGAAGCGGCCGCAATGTCCACAAGGTCGAGCGCGCGCTGAAGTGATTGATTGTGGTTGCCCGACATCTCGGCGATGATGAACGGCGACGCGTCGCGGCCAACGGTACGATTTCCAATTTGCATATTGATCGAATGTCAGAAGCCGTGGGTCATTGGGCGATGATGCCAACGCCCTGGACGCGGACGGCCGTCATGCCCGCGGATGGTTGATGAATGGTCACTGCCTGGCCCAACGCATCCCGAATGGACCAGAGTACGTCCTGGAATCCCAGGCGATGTCGGAGGAGCGCGGTCGACGAGAAGCGTGGATTGATCTCGAAAATCCTCGGTCCACCAGCGGTGATTCGCAACTGCACGTTGATTGCGCCCCGGAGGTCGAGTGCGTCGGCGAGTTGCGTACACTGTGCGCGAACGTCCGCGTCGTCGATCACTTGCGCCCAGCCCGTAAATCCGCCGACGAGCGTCCGCAGTAGCTGCAGCACGGCGGTCGCTCCGGCGCGGGTACGGAACACCGCACAGGTCACCTCCTGATCCGGCGGCAAAAGGAGTTCCTGAAGCACGGCGAACGGATACCGGTCACGGTAGAACTCGACCGCTCGCGCGCTGTCACACCTGAAGACCGCCTTCGATCCGGCGCTTCGGCGCGCTTTGAACATGCACGGAAGCGGCGTCGAAGCATCGAATTCTTCCGCGGGGATCGTCCACGGCGCTGGAACACCGATGGACGTCAGAAACTGCGCGGTCCGGAGCTTGTCGCTTCCCACGTCGACAGCGGTTTCGTTGGCCATTAGGAGCCGGTCGCGCGGGATCCCCGCGATGGGAAGGCGCGCAAGATGGGTCAACTCGGCTTCGGACATCGGAATACAAATGTCGACCGACTCTCGTGTGATCAGCTGCTGGAGCCAAGCGTCGTAGTCCGCGGCGCCGGCCGTGGGGGCTCGAATCACCGTGTCGACAAACAGCGAACCGCCGTGGCGGTCGTGAATGTCCGTTCCGATGAGACGCCAATCCGGGAAGGACTCGCGAACGATCGTCGCGACCCCCTGCGCGATGTCGCCGCCGATCGCGGTGATCAGGACGGTCTTCTTCACCGCCGGTCCAGGACTTCCCACAGGTACGGAAGATGAGGGTCCAGCGCGCGGGCGCGGCTTTTCACGGGCTCAGAGTCGTACTGTTCGATGCGCTGGTGATACGCGCCGGTATCCGTATCGAGCAACCCCCACGCCGCGCCCGGTGTTCGATCACGCGGCTGTCCCACCGATCCCGGGTTGAGGAGACGGGCGTTGCCGCGACGCAGGTCGAGACGGTGATGGGTGTGGCCCATCACAACAATATCAGCCCCCGACTCGGCACAACGGCGAAAGACACTCTCGTCGGCGTCGGGATATACGTAGGTATTGGTGTCCCAGGGCGTGCCGTGACACAACAAAATGCTCATCGCGTCCATCGTGATACGTCGCTGCACTGGCAGCGCCGCGAGGGCGGCAAGCCGGTCCGGCGTCAGCACAGACGCGGCGACCTCGAGCCCGCTCCCGTAACGCGCGCGCAGCTCCGCGGCGAGAGATGGCTGCTCGATGAGCTCCGCAAGCATCACGTCATGGTTCCCGCGGACCGCGTCCACTTGCCAGTCCGAGAGAAGGTCGAGACACGCATCGGGCTGGTAGTAGTAGCCGACGAAATCACCAGCACACAGCAGTCGCTGCACCCCTTCCTGGCGTGCGGCACTGAGGACCGCGGATAATGCATGCGCATTTCCATGGATGTCGGCGAGCAGAGCGAGTCTCATCGTGCGTCTTCCAGCGCTTCCCGAAACGATCGAGGTGATCCGAGCGCGGCGCTCATCGCGACTACCTGATCCTCGGCCTCGTCGCCGTCGACGACGCGCGGAACCTCGCCGGGCAGCCAGAGATCGCAAATGGCCTGGAGCATCCCGCGGATCGTCATCGTTTCGCCGGCCGCGTAGAACACTCCCGTGAGCGCGTGGCGGACACACGTTGTCACAACCGCGGCGGCATCCTCTACATATATGTAGTTGCGCCGCGCGGAACCCTGGCCGACCATCGTCGGCTTGTCACCGGCACGGGCCTGTCGAATGGCGCGGTTAAGGCCCAGGTGATCCGGCCCATCGCTTCCGAAGATTCCCCCGAATCGAATCACGGTGCTCCGACATCCTGACGCGGAAATGGCCTGTTCGGCCAGCCACTTGCTCCGGCCGTAGTCCGTCTCGGGTGATCCCGGGGTGTCGGGCCCGATGCGGGCGGCTCGGCGCTCGTGGATGGCGATCGTGGATGCCTGCACGAGGTGCGCGCCATTAGCCCGGCAGTAGTTCGCGAGGATGGCCGGGGCCAGTGTGTTGACCGGGTAGAGTCGCGGCAGCACCCCAGCGGAAAAATCAGATATCGCGGCCAGATTGACGACACAGGCAGGGCGCGTGGCGTCGAGGACGCGGCAGAGCGCGCCCGGGTCGGCAACGTCACACACGACACGTTCAGCCAATCCGTCGCCCTGCCGCACTACCGCCGCGATGTCCATGCCCAGCACCTTCAGGGACCGCGTGACCGAACGTCCCAAGAACCCGGCCGCGCCCGTTACGAGGACCTTCACGTCTTCACCGGCCGGGGCGCACAATGACTGTGATGTTCCGCCCGACGCCCACGTTGAACAGAGCCCGGTACATCGCGAGGTAGGACTCCAGGCCGGCTTCGGCTATCAACAGATCGTAACGCATGCGTGCATGATGCGCCGCGGGACCATTCTTGGCGTCCATGACGTAATTCGAGCCCGGATGCATCAGAAACAGGTCGATCGGGAAGTCCGAGAACGCGTCGATGAGCTTGTACCCTCGCGAGGCACAAAAACGCGGCAGGTTCTCGGCGTTGAAGTAGTGCAGGTGCTGCGGCGGGGCGAACCAGAACTGGTTCGCGATCCGGCCCTCGTCGCGCAGGAGTTTCTGCAGCCGTGAGAAATCATTCGGGACCGTCAGCGCAAGAACCCCCGATGGCTGCAGAACACCGCGCACCGCGTCGAGCAGCGCGGTGGGATCGATGACGTGTTCGAGAACATTGATCGCGCAACACGCCGCGAACCGGTCCCCGCGGGCCGCGAGTTGCGCGAGGCTGTCGAAGACATCGCCAACGATCAGTTGATCGCGCAACTCGCCGAAAAACTTTTCAATCGCAAAGGATGAGAAGTCCAGCCCGATAACAGGATGTCGCTGACGATGGGCGGCGTCCATGAGAAACCCCTCGCCCGCACCTATGTCGAGGAGCGATCCCCCAGGCTCCAGACCAGCACGCGCCAGGGCATGCAACAGCGCTGCGCACCGGAGCTCTTTGTAACGCAACTCGAGTTCGCCGTACTCGGTCTGGTATGTCGTGGACGGTGGATGCTGGTAGTAGAGCGTGGCATAGAACGCCCGCAATTCCTCCGGATCCGGCAGAGGAGACGCGGACACCCAACCCTCCGGCCGATGCACCGGTTCGAACCGTTTCTCCATCACCCCAGCTCCATTGATGTCCTGCCGGCCGACGCCGTCGCGCGTGCGAGTCCGCGGATGAGGACGTCGGCGACTCTCGGCGTTCCGAGTCCGTCGCACAACGCCATTCCTCTTGCGACCGAATCACGGCGTGATCGGCAATGTATTTCATCCGACAGGGCCCGCCCCACGTCAGCGACCGCGACATCCGTCGACCGCCCGATCAACGTGATCAGGCCTTCATCGGCCAACGATCGGGCGAGCGGCTCCTGATTGGCGGCCACGGTGATCACCAGACTACGGACGCCCAGGCACATCCGTTCCCACGTGGTCGAGCCGCCGGCTCCGATCGACACGTCCGCGCTCGCCATCAGATCGGCCAAGTGCGGTCGCGGTCCGTGCACCGCCGTTCCAGGCCTGCCCGCGGCCTGGCGTTCAAGCTCGGCGCGCCGCGGTCGATCACGGCCGCAGACGAGATCCACCCGCAGGTGGCGAAACTCGTGCTGCGAGAGAGTCTCGAGCGTCAGGCCGGACATGTCCTGCGGATCGGCGCCGCCGAAAAAAACCAGAACACGACGCACCGTGCCGTCGCGAGGTTCGCGTCCCTCGCGATAGGTCCGATACGCCGGATGCAGCAGCGCAAATCGCGGCCCGAGCAGCAACTGACACGTGTCCGGGACCCGCCCGAAGTACCGCTGCTTCGGATCCATGAAGTAGTTCTGGTCGAGCAGCACATCGCAGGCGTGGGCCCGATCCGCGAGGTCGTCGATGACCATCACTCTGCCGGCACTCGGCCGCACAGCGCGTTCCCACCGTGCATCCAGAGCATAGTGGTCGACGACGATCCAATCCGGTCGCACGCCGGCCGATTCCAGCGCCGCGCGAGTGGCCAGGGCATCCTGCTCCCACGCGTCGCCGGTGGTCAGGGCTACGGCCGGCTCCAAAGAAGGCGAATTCCCGGAGTGCAGGCGGATGCGGCTGATCCCGAACTCGTGCGTCTCGATCAGGTCAGAGAGATTTCCAGGGAGATCCTGGCACACGAACCAGGATTCAATCCCATGGCCACGTAATTCGCTCGCGAGTCTCAAGCACCGCACGACATGCCCCGTGCCGATCGTCGCAGACGCGTCGGCCCGGAAAGCGACGCTGACACCCGCCATCATAACACCGCGCGGACGGCGGCGATCACCTCGTCCTGACACTCGTCGGACATCGCGGGATACAACGGCAGCGTAATCGCCGACGTGCCATGCGCCTCCGCCTCCGGGAAGTCGCCTTCCGTGAAGCCGAGCTCGCGATAGTACGGCTGGAGGTGTACGGGCAGGTAGTGAACGTTCACGCCCACTCCGCGTTGTCTCAGCGCGTCGTAGATCGCGCGTCGTCGTTCCGCCGCGACCCGCACGACGTACAGATGAAACGCCGACCGATTCGCGGCGCTCACACGCGGCAACTGCAAGGGAAGATCGGCGAGCGCGGCATCATAGCGCGCGGCGAGGCGATTTCGGCCGTCGACATACGTATCGAGTCTCGCGAGCTGGCTCAGGCCCAGGGCGGCCTGCACGTCCGTGAGGCGATAGTTGTATCCAAGGGTCTGCTGCTCGTAGTACCAGCCGTCGCCGGGATCAGCGGCGTCGGTCCACCGGGCGGGGTCGCGCGTGATACCGTGACTCCGGAGCGAGCGCATTCGGTCGGCAAGCGCGTCGTCGTTGGTCATCAACATTCCGCCTTCGGCGGTCGTGATGATCTTCACCGGGTGAAAGCTGAAGACCGTCACGCTCGACCACCGACAACTCCCGACCGACTCGCCATTCCGCGAGGCGCCGATCGCGTGCGACGCGTCCTCGACGACGTGAAACCCATACTCCTGCGCGAGCTCCCAGATTGTCTCCTGCTCCGTTGGCTGCCCAGCGAAATGGACGGGGATCACCACGCTCGGCAGGACGTTCCCGCGGCGCGCGTGCGCGAGTTTTTCCCGAAGTTTCTCGACGTCCATGTTCCACGTGACGGGATCGATGTCGACAAAATCGACATCGGCTCCGCAATACCGCCCGCAATTCGCGGAGGCGACGAACGTATTCGGCACGGTCCACAACCGATCGCCGGGGCCGAGGCCGAGCGCGAGACACGCGACATGTAGCGCGGACGTCGCGCTGCTCACGGCGACCCCATGTCCGGCTGAAACGCGTTCCGCGACCGCGCCTTCAAAGCGCGCGACGGCCGGTCCCTGCGTCAGGTAGTCCGAGCGAAGCGTCGCGACGACTGCGTCGATGTCCTGCTGCGTGATGTCCTGGCGCCCGTACGGAATCATTCAACTTCCCGCGGCATCGTTCAGCGCGCGAATCTGGTCCAGTTCGAGGAAATGCGGATTCGTGCCGGAATTGTATTCGAAGCCCAGGGCTACGGAACTGCCGCCGTCGCCCAGCCCATCCACTGTATAGTCCACGCGTGCCGAAAACATGATCGTGGGCTGTATCACGTAATGCTGCTCGAACTCGAGCGTCAGATGCGAGTCGTCGGCCGGGCACATGGTCTCGTGAAGCTTCTCGCCTGGCCGGATCCCAATGGACCGGTGCGGGAGATCGGGCGCCATGGCGCGGGCGAGATCCACAATCCGCACCGACGGGATTTTCGGGACGAAGATCTCGCCACCCTGCATCCGCGAGAAGTTCGTCAGGACAAAATCGACGCCCTGCGGCAGGGTGATCCAGAATCGCGTCATCTGCGGATGCGTTATCGGCAGGTGATCGCTTCCCGACGCGATCAGCTTCTTGAAGTACGGGACGACGGATCCGCGCGACCCGACGACGTTTCCATAACGCACGACCGCGAAACGGGTGCGCTGCTTTCCCGCGATGTTATTGGCCGCGACGAAGAGCTTGTCGGAGGCCAGCTTGGTTGCACCGTACAGATTGATCGGGTTCGCGGCCTTGTCGGTCGAGAGCGCGATCACCTTCTCGACGTTGTTCGCCAAGGCGGCATGCGTCACGCTCTCCGCGCCGTGAATGTTGGTGTTGATGCACTCCATCGGATTGTATTCCGCCGCTGGCACTTGCTTCAGCGCCGCGGCGTGGATGACGTAGTCCACGTCGCGCATCGCGAGGGTGAGGCGATCCCGATCGCGCACGTCGCCGATGAAATAGCGCATGCACGGCGCGTCGAATTCCTGCTGCATTTCGTACTGCTTCAGCTCGTCGCGCGAGTAGACGATGAGGCGCCGCGGTTTGTGCCGTTCGAGCAGCATCCGAACGTACGCCCTGCCGAACGAACCAGTGCCGCCAGTGATGAGAATTGCCTTATCGTCGAACATGTCCAGTCATGGATTCTAGGGGACCGTGATGCGAACGGAGATGCGGAACGGCAACGTCCCGCACCGCGTCCGAGCCGGCCTCGTTGGGGTGCAACCGGATCCCGCAGGTGTGCGGGATACCAACGAGTACGCCGTGTCGGGCTCGCAACCCGCTCGAGCACGACAATTGGGGGTGACTGCGCGGCTTACGGGAGGGGGTAAGTCGCGGTCAGGAGCGTCAGGTGTCCGCCACGCTCGGGGTCGCCCGCTGACCGGTGGTGCTGTTTCGCACCCGCCAGATTAGCGAGGTGACAGCCCCCGACGCAACCCGCCCCGCAGGCGCCCCGAGAACGCGCCGGGCCTCCGCCCCCCGGAGCGCGGACGCGCACAGCTCGCGGAACATGTCGTACGAACAGCCGCGTAATCATCTGTCTCATTGCGATTTGGGCGCTCTGCGGCCATATTAAGAGGCCTTGCAGTTTTTGTATGGGGCCCCCATCTGGACAAGTGTTCTCGGCGACGCCGCCGGCCACGAATTTCCTCGTTGCTGCGCGCCCGCTCGTTTCATAAGCCCGCGCAGACCCCCGTCATGAGCCGTTATCGGAATCGGCAACTGCTGCTGCTGGATGGCATCGCGTTGCTGGCTACGCCCTTCCTGCTCTACGCCCTCCGCTTCGAGGGTTGGCATTGGAGCACCGGCGCTCTCCGAACGGCGTTTGTTTTCGCCCTCGTAAGCACGATCACGACCGCGACGGTCTCCTACAGACTCGGCCTGTATTGGCGCCTCTGGCGCTACGCCAGCGTGACCGAAGTCGAGTTGATCGCGAAGTCCGCCGGCCTCGCGGGCATACTGAATTTCGTGTCGGGTGCGCTGGTCCTGAGGGCGGTGCATCTCACGCCCCTCCGCGTGCCGCTGTCGGTGCTGTTCACCGATCTGCTCGCGACGGTCATCATCCTTGCCGCTCCGCGGCTCGCCTGGCGCGTCCGAGCCCGGAAGCAGGACCGCCGCCACGTCATGCCGCACGGCCACCGCGTGCTTGTGGCCGGCGCCGGCTCCGCCGGCCGCATGCTCGTAGACGAGCTCCTCGCCAACCCGCAGCTTGGCCTCCGTCCGATCGGTTTCCTCGACGACGATCCGAACAAGCAGCACATGCGTCTCTCGGACCTCCCGGTTCTCGGGACGCTTTCCGCCACTGGCGCGGTCATCGAAAAGTGCAGCATCGACGAGGTGGTGATCGCGATGCCGACGGCCGGGGGCGACATCGTGCGCCCCGTCGTGCGCGCCGCGCTCGAGGCGGGCGCGAAGGCGCGTACCATTCCTGGTCTCTTCGAGATCCTCTCGGGCGACGTCCGTGTCGGCGCCCTGCGCCAGGTCGAAATTCACGACCTGCTCCGCCGCGAGCCGATCCGCACGAACCTCGAGTGCGTCAGCCAGCTCGTGAGCGGCCACACGGTGCTCGTCACGGGCGCCGGCGGCTCGATCGGCTCGGAGCTCTGCCGGCAGATCGCCAGTCTCGACCCTGACCGGCTCGTGCTCCTCGGCCACGGCGAGAATCCGATCTTCCACGTCAAGAACGAGCTGCGAAAGCTCTTTCCCGACGTCGAGCTCGTGGCCGTGATCGCCGACGTCCGCGATCGCGCGCGGATTCGGCGCGTGTTCGCTCAGCACAAGCCGTTCACGGTCTTCCACGCGGCGGCGCACAAGCACGTGCCCCTCATGGAAGAGAACGTGCTCGAGGCGGTCACCAACAACATCCGCGGCACGCACAACGTGGTGCACGCGGCGGGCGAGTTCGGCGCGCAGCATTTCGTGCTGATCTCCACCGACAAGGCGGTCCGGCCCACGAGCATCATGGGCGCGACCAAGCGCATCGCCGAGCACGTGGTCCAGGCGGCCGCGCAGAAGTACCAGCGGAAGTTCGTCTCGGTCCGCTTTGGCAATGTCCTGGGCAGCGAAGGCAGTGTGGTGCCGACGTTCATGGCCCAGATCAGAGCGGGTGGTCCGGTGACAGTCACGCACCCCGAGGTGCGCCGCTATTTCATGACGATCCCGGAAGCCGTGCAGCTCATTCTCCAGGCCGGCGCGCTCGGCTCCGGCGACGAGCTGTTCATGCTCGACATGGGCGATCCGATCAAGATCGTCGATCTCGCCACGGACCTGATTCGCCTGTCGGGGTTCGAGCCGGGCGTCGACGTCCAGATCGAATTCACCGGTCTCCGGCCCGGCGAGAAGTTGTACGAGGAGATGTTCTGGAACGAAGAGTCGGCGGAGCGCACCGAGCATCCCAAGGTGCTGCGCGCCCGCAACGTGACGCTCGATGAGTGGAAGCTTCCGCTCATCCAGGATTTGTTGGAGCTCGCGGCGGCTGACGCGGACGAAGAACAGCTTCGTCACGGGCTTCGGATGATCGTGCCCGACTTCCATCGCGAGAGCGACGACGCGCGGCTCATGCCGACTCCCGCGGAATCGATGGCGGCCGTCTCAGCCATATCGGCCAAAACGGCCCCGGCCGCCGACATAGCGTCGCTGGCGCCGCGTGAGCACATCCTCCTGTCGTCGCCGCACCTGAGTGGCGAAGAGGAAGTCATGGTCAGCCGCGCGATCCGCTCCAACTGGATCGCGCCGCTCGGCCCCAACGTCGACGCGTTCCAGGCGGAATTCGCGCAGGCCGTCGGCGCGAAGCACGCCGTGGCGCTCAGCTCCGGCACCGCCGCGATTCACCTCGCGCTGCTGCTCGAGGGCGTCGGCCCCGGCGATGAAGTCTTCGTCAGCACGCTCACTTTCTCGGCGAGCGTCAATCCGATCTGCTACCTGGGCGCGACACCCGTGTTCATCGACAGCGAGCGCGAGTCGTGGAACATGGACCCCGCCATCCTCGAGCACGCGCTCGAGCAGCGCTCGCGCAAGGGAAAGCTGCCGAAGGCCGTGATCGTCGTGCACCTGTACGGGCAGAGCGCGAACCTCAAGCCGATACTCGAAACGTGCGCGCGGTATGGCGTGCCCGTCATCGAGGATGCGGCAGAAGCGCTCGGCGCGAGCCACGGGAGCGCGATGCCCGGAACGCTCGGACGCGCGGGCATCTTCTCGTTCAATGGCAACAAGATCATCACGACGTCGGGCGGCGGGATGCTCGTGTCGGAGGATGGCGCGTTCATCGCCGAAGCGCTCAAGCTGTCCACGCAGGCGCGCGACCGCGCGCCGCATTATCAGCATTCAGAGATCGGCTACAACTACCGCATGAGCAACGTGCTCGCGGCGATCGGCCGCGCGCAGCTCCGCGTGCTCGACGAGCGCGTGGCGGCGCGCCGGCGGAACTTTGCTTTCTATCGCCGCGCGCTGCGCGACATGCCCGGCATCGAGTTCACGCCGCAGGCCCGGTGGGGCCGGCACACGCGCTGGCTCACCACGCTCACGATCGATCCGGTGGCCTTTGGCGCCGATCGCGAGGCGCTTCGCCTCGCGCTCGAAGCCGACTCGATCGAGGCGCGCCCGGTCTGGAAGCCGATGCACCAGCAGCCCGTCTTCTCACGCTTCGACTCGTTCGGCGGCGAGGTGGCGAGCGATCTGTTCGCGCGCGGCCTCTGCCTGCCCTCCGGCTCCAACCTGGCCGAGCGGCACTTGCAGCGTGTAGTCGACGTCATCCGCCGGGTGCACGCGCGTCCGACGCGGCGCTCGGGCGTCCAGGGGTGGTCGCAAGGCGTCAAGGACGCGGTGCAGCGCCGTCCCAGCAATCCGCCCGCCGCTCGGCGCTGATTCGTTCGCGGCTGCTACTGGGTGATGCCGTAGTAGCCGCGATACCAGTCGACAAAGCGCTGCACGCCGACTTCCAGCGGCGTCGCGGGCTGGAACCCTACGTCGCGCACGAGATCTTCGACGTCCGCGTACGTCGCGCGCACGTCGCCCGGGGCCATGGGGAGATAGTTTCGCTCCGCCTTCTTCCCGAGCGCCTGCTCGATTACTTCGATCAGGCGCGTGAGCTGCTCCGGGTGATTGTTGCCGATGTTGTATAGCCGGTACGGCGCGGAGCTCGTCGCGGGATCCGGCTGCCGGCCACTCCACGCCGGGTCAGCCGTGGCCACGTTGTCGCACGTCCGGACCACGCCCTCGACGATGTCGTCGATGTAGGTGAAGTCGCGCTGCATGTCGCCGTTGTTGAACACATCGATGGGCTTGCCGGCGAGAATGGCGCGGGTGAAGAGGAACATCGCCATGTCCGGTCGTCCCCAGGGACCGTAGACGGTGAAAAAGCGCAGGCCAGTCGTCGGCAGCCGATAGAGATGGCTGTAGCAGTGGGCCATCAGCTCGTTGGCCTTCTTGGTCGCCGCGTAGAGACTCATGGGATGGTCCACGTTCTGGTGGACCGAGAACGGCGTCGCCTCGTTGGCTCCGTACACGGACGACGACGAGGCGTAGACCAGATGCTGCACGCCGTTGTGCCTGCACCCTTCGAGGATGCTCGTGAAGCCCGTCAGGTTGCTGTCGATGTACGCGAACGGATTCTGGAGCGAGTAGCGGACACCAGCCTGCGCGGCGAGATGGATGACGCGGTCGAACTTCTCTCGGGCAAACAGGGCCGCGATGTCGTCACGCTTCGCGAGATCGAGCTTCTCGAAGCGGAATCGCTGGTGCGCCGATAGCCGCTCGAGCCGCGCGTGCTTCAGCGAGACGTCGTAGTAGTCGTTGAGGTTGTCGAGGCCCACGACCGCGTCGCCGCGGTCCAGCAGCCGCGACGCAGTGTGAAATCCAATGAACCCGGCGGCGCCGGTGACCAGGACCTTCATCTTGATGAAACGGGGGAGGGGGGGACGCCGAACTCTGCGTTCGGGGCAGGAACGGAAGCTATTCTGCCCGCGGAAGATCCTCTACCGCCGGTCCGTTCAAGACCTTGCCGAACGGGTCGAACCG
>Ga0068855_100008071_pt1 | contig 12721 bp, 13 predicted proteins | sample KBSCornC52_FD_66592 | JGI IMG/M metagenome (GOLD analysis project Ga0068855, IMG submission 66592) | Corn rhizosphere microbial communities from Kellogg Biological Station, Michigan, USA - KBS Corn C5-2 | ecosystem: Host-associated > Plants > Roots > Rhizosphere > Soil ...
TAGTAATTGCTGCTCCAGGACTACAACAAGCGTTGCCAGATAATACGGCAATGACAATTGTTGCTGCATCTAGCCGCAATCTGGCATTTGCTAGAAGTGCAATTGTACTTGTAACTCGCGCCCCTATAGCGCCAATTGAAGGTGATATGGCAGAAGATGCTATGTTTATTCAAGATCCTCGCTCTGGTTTGGGTTTTGAAGTTAGAATGTACAAACAATATCGTCAAATAAAATATGAAATAGCTCTAGCTTGGGGTATGAAACTTGTTAAGCCAGAACATTCAGCAATCCTTCTTGGATAAAACCTTGCTGCTCTTAAATGAGCAGCCCTTATTCTAAAGAGAGTATTAAACAATGGCTCAAAAATCTATATTCGTCCCTGTTGGATACGCTCTGACATTGACCGCCCCAGCCGATAGTGCTGGGTCATACTGGTTAATAGGCAGTCCAGGAGATGAACCTAGTGGACTCGCTTCTTTAGCTGCTAGTGCAAGTGTTACACTTGGCCCATTCGATGCAGTAAAAGAATACATGCTACAATGTGACAATGGAAGTTTAACAGCAACTTTAGCTCTAAATGTTATAGGCACAGATTCATCTAATACAAGCGCTATAACTGCTGAAACTGCTAGGGCAGAAGCAGCGGAATCACTACTAGCCCCTAAGGCTAGTCCAATATTTACAACAGATCCCATAAGTACAACTGTTAATCTAGGAACTGCAAATACAGGCACAACAGCAGCTGAGTATGGTGACGGAATTCAACACACAACTGTATTAGCAGTTAATACAACCCTCCCGGCAATTACTGGAGGAGCAGCGCAGGGAGTGGGGAAATTACTCTACACTCTTCCAGCAGGCGCTGAAGTTATAGACGTCTCTTACATGAACATAGCAATAACTCAATCTGAGGGTAATATAAACGCAGATACACCAGCTGTTGGACTAGGAAGTGTTATCGCTACTGGTGCAATCTCTGATTTTACAGGGCATGCGACATTTGATGACTTAATTACTGGCCAAACTGCTGCTGATTGTAATGGCACAGCAACTGTTAAAACTATAGCTGATCAAATATTTGTATCAGAAGCAGCTGGTTCAAAAGCAATTAATTTTAATGCAGCTAACACCTGGGCGGCTAGTGGTGATAGTGCTGCTGCTATTTCAGGCACAGTAGTATTACATTGGAAATTTATTCACTAACCATCAAGGAGACTTAGAAATGTCACGAATAGAAGAAATAGAACAAGCAATAGAGAATTCAAAACAAAATCACTATATGCTTTTAGGTAGACTTGAAGAGGCTAAATTTAATAAAGAAAACGAAGAAAAAGATAAGCAACAACCACAACCTCCTGAAGAACAACCACAACAACCAGGATAATAAATGAGTGTAATAGTAGAGACTGGAAGTGTTAATTTAGCAGCAAATTCATATGTTAGCGAAACTGATTTGCAGGCATATGCAGCAGCTAGAGGAATAACTCTTGTTGGTGATCCAACCTCCCTACTACTGCAAGCAATGGACTATTTAGAAAGTTGCAATTTTATTGGTTACAAATATAAGAATAACCAAAATCAGAATTTACAATGGCCTAGAGCAGATGCCTGGGTGGACGGTTGGTATTGTCCTATTACAACTATACCAATTCAACTACCTAAAGCACAATGTGCTATTGCATGCGCAATTGATGCAGGTAATGGGCCATTGATCGACATACCAAGACAGACAAGTCTTGAGAAAGTTGGAGATTTGGAAGTACAATATAGACCAGGCGCTGCGCCGGTTGTTATTAATAGAATTATAAATGCCGAGTTACACAAATTATTAGTTAATGGTGGTGCATTATCGGTGACTAAGGCATGATAGATACAGCGGTATTGACTAACAATGGAAGAAGGCTGACACGGGAATTTGGACAAAATATATCTTTTTCTCGAGTAACAGAAGGGACATTTGTTCCTAATACTGGGGCTGTTGGCTCTGGATCTACAATAACTTTTATGGCTTATGGCTCTGTAGAACCTACACCAAACCAAGAAGTTAATGGCACTACTGTACTACAAGATGATTTACAAGTTTTTTTAGAAAGTAATGTAGCAGGAGACGTCCCAGCAGTTGGGGATGTTGCAACTATTTCAGGAATAGCATATAGAGTTTTATCAGTAAGAACCTATGTTGTTTTAGGTGTTAATGTCTTATTTAAATTACAGTTAAGAATATGATTGATATTGAATTAAACATTAACCAAGTGCTTAGCCAACTTGATATAACGGAAAAAGAAGTGTCAAAACAATCTCAGCAAATATTTGCAAAGGCTGTGGATCTAGTTCTGACAAACACAATAAATTGGACACCGGTAGGTAATCCGGCACTCTGGAAGTATCCAGCAAGTCCATTCTATGAGCCAGGTACATTAAAAGGCTCTTGGAGAGCCACTTTCGAATCTCCACAAGTTGCAACTATTTCAAATGAAACACCATACGCTCTAAGAGTGGAGTATGGCTGGTCTAGTCAAGCTCCTGAAGGTATGTTAAGAAAATCTTTAGCTCTGCTACCTAGATTTGTTGAAAAGTCAGCCGAAGAAGTTGATAGTATTTGGAATGGTAAGACAGATTTATTTAATAGTGGACTTTATGACAAGTTTTAGTTGGGTAGAAAATGGGTGTATTTACAAATATTGAGACAGCACTGCACACACGTTTAGCCACATTAAGTGGACTGCCTTCTGTAGCGTGGCCCAATGTTGCCTTTAGGCCCACTGAAAATACTACATTTTTACGGCCAACAATGTTAGTTGATCCCGCCAAACTAAGTATGCTAAATGGCACTCAAATGCACACTGGTATATATCAAATTGACATATATATACCACTTGAAAAAGGGACTAGCGCACTATTAACTTTACTAGATAGTATAGAATCAATTTTCGCAGCAAGTAAGACGATGACTTCAGGCACAGATACTATATTTGTTCAAGCAATTAGTAGAGGGCCTAGCACTCGCCAAGAGTCTTGGTATGTTGGGATATTAGAGGTTAATTATCTTTGTTATTCTTAATTTTAATTTTATTGGAGATTTACAATAAATGACTACAACTTCAGTTCTGGCCCAAGGAACTACTATTACTTTTAATAGTGCTCTCGTTGGGAACGTCACATCATTTACAGGTATAGGGTCTGGTAAAGCCTCTTCTATAGACATTACGACCCTTGCTAGTACAGCAAAAGAATTTCGTCCAGGATTACGAGATTTTGGAACAATTCAAGTGGGTGTAATCAGAGATTTGGATGATACAGGCCAAGCAGCATTATTAGCTGCTGAGGCTGCTCAAACGGCATATACTACCGTAATCGTGCTTCCTAGCGGGACACTCAAAACAGCTACTTTTCAATCATTTGTTGAATCCTTTACTGCTGATGCAAAAGCTGACGGAGTAGTTGAAGGTACATGTACATTGAGAATTACTGGTGCAGTTGTTTGGAGCTAATAATGGCCTTATTAACTAAAGAGCAGATTTTAAGTAAAGATGATCTAAAATCAGAAATTGTTGAAGTCCCTGAGTGGGGTGGAGAAGTTAGAGTTTGCACAATGTCTGGTTTTGCTAGAGATAGATTCGAATTATCTATTACTGGAAAAACCGGAAATAACATGGAAAATATTAGAGCTAAACTAGCCGCTGCTACCATTGTTGATGAATCTGGAAATCTTTTATTTAATGAAAAAGATTTAGCAGAATTAGGTAAGAAAAGTTGTGCTGCTCTTGATAGAGTGTTTGCGGCTTCTCAAAGAGTCAATTTAATTACTAATTCAGATGTAGAAAGTCTAGCAAAAAACTCTTAAGCCGACCTGTTCATGTATTTAGCATGTCTTTAGTAGAGCGGCTCGGCTTTAAAACTTTAAAACATTTATATGCTGAACTAGATAATAATGACATTATGGAATGGGCGGCATACGACATGATAAAAGATTCAGAAACAGCAGAAAGATTAAAAAGAGAATTAGACTTTGAAAGACAAAGAACGCAGAGCCTTGAAGAAGAATCAGACAAAATGAGATTATTGTTCATGCAAATTGGGAACCACGTGTAATGGCTGTAGTTGCAGATTTAATTGCCTATCTTAAACTAGATAGTGCACAATTTAAACAAGAACTAGAAGTAGCTAAGACTAATATGCAGAGCTTTGCTGATACTGCTAAAGTTGGTGTAGTAGCAGCTGCAGCAGCAATTACCGGTGTTCTTATTGGTGCTATTTATGAACTTAAGTCAGCAATTTCTGAAAGCACAGAAAATATACGTGAACTTGGACATTCTGCCGAGAGATTAGGAATTGGAGTAGAAGCTTTTCAAAGCCTGAAATTTGCAGCTGAAGCAAGTGGGGTTAGTGCCGACCAACTTAACACTGCTCTTAAATTCATGGAAAAGAATCTAGGTAATGTAGAAGCAGGTTTAGCACAAGGTAAACTACCTGAATATTTTAAAGATCTTGGATTAAATGTAAGTGAATTAGTTCAACTGCCTATAGAGCAACAATTTACTAGAATTTTAAATGCTATAAATGCATTGCCAGATCCACTGGAAAGGACAGCTTCAAGAATTGCTATATTTGGAAAAAGTGGTCAGGTAATGGGATCTCTGGGCAAAGACGTTGGAGATCTTCAAGCAAAATTTGAGGATCTTGGAATCTCCCTATCTTCCGATCAAGTTAATGCCGTTGACGAATATGCTAAGCATGTGACAGAATTAACGACTCTATGGGGTGGTTTTAAAAATCAATTAACTGTTTCTTTAATACCAGTATTAGATGAACTGATAACTTGGATAGAAAATACAATAAGTAGTATGGGCGGGATGCAGACTATTGTAGATAGCACAAAAAATGCCATTGTAAATTTTGTTACTGGGATTTATTCTGGCTGGAAAACTTTAAATACAGAAATAGATTTATTTATAATTGGCATAGAAAAAGCCATAGTCCTATTTTTAAAATTCAACGAAATTACTACATTAGGACTTTCCAGACTTCTAACAAATATTCATCAGGATATAGAAAATTTACAAGCGGATATAAATAAAAAAGAAGTCGCACTAGTTCCAACTGGCAATAACACTCCTACAAATTCAAATTTAACAAGCACAAGCTCTGCACATAAGAGCATATCAGATTTTCAGAATCAAAGTGTTAATAATGGCTTTGCTGAAGCACTACAGCAAAAAGCTGTTACAAACGAATATAAAGAACAACTTAAAACATTAAAAGAAGCTGTTGCCACACAGCAACAAAAAATAAGTGCTGCTACTAAAGAACAACAAATTTTGAAGGAACTGATAGATGGAACTGGTGGAGAGAATGATAGACTAAAACAGTCTGAAAATTCTGTCAAAAAAATTCAAGATGAATTCTTAAATATGCAAAAGAACCATCTCTTAGATGATGCTGACGTAGAAAAAGTGCAGGCCGTGGAAGATGCATTTCAAAAATTCACAGACTATGATGAAAAGCTTAAAAATGATGATGCATTTAAAACTATGTTTGAAAACAATCGTTTAAATGATTTCACCAAAGTCCTGCAGTACTTCAATAATCCGTCTAATCAATTTGGTGCGGGAAATACACAAAGAGACCAAAAAGTAGCACTTGATATAAAAATAGCGGCAGAAGAAGGTTTTGCCGCTAAAGTAGCTTCATCTAGTGAAAATCAACAAGTTATTGTAAATACTGTGAATGAACTTCTCAGTGATACTACTCGCGGAGAATTAAGATAACATGTCATTTAATAATAGTAGTTTTAATTTTTACACAGATTCTGGATTAACATCTGTTTTTGGTGGAACACTCACAATTGTTAATAAAACAGATTTAAGCGACAATCCACAGGATAACGTCCTATATCTTGGCTCTACTTTATCAGATAGACAATTGCAGGCTGCAGATAATCCAGGGGTATCACAAATTGTGTTAACTCCTACTGACACATTACCTCATTGGATTGCAGCAACCTCTTATATATCAGGCAAAAAAGTTCAACCAGTATCTGGTAATGGTTTTGTCTATCAATGCACAACTACCGGCACATCAGGAAGCTCTGAGCCTACGTGGCCAGTTTCACCACTAGGAGCAACTGTCTCTGATGGGACATGTGTGTGGACTTTAACAGCAGCACATCATCCAAGTACAGAAATTAAATTAGCTCTATCAAGTGGGGCTCTAGCTAGTACTGTTGGAGGAGCAGCCCTAAATGTTGCTACAACTATAACAGGTGGTAGTGCAAATGCTATACCAATTTTTATACGTATTACGAATACTGTGACCACTGTCTCTAATGATACAGGAAATGAGGAAATGGGAATACAAATAAACTCATGCATTGAGACGGAGATTCCCTAATGTCTAGAATCCATGCAAACAATTATATAACCACTTTAAACGGCGCTATTACAAATAGCGCTACATCCCTTGTAGTTACCTCTAATACAGGATTTCCAAGCATAGGCGCTGGAGTAGTAGCTAATTTAACATTACAAAATGGTTCAGCAATAGAGATTGTCAAAGCGACTGCAATCTCAGGTTCTACAGTGACTATTGTAAGAGCTCAGGAGGGTACAACTGCACAAGCATTTGCTAACGGCTCTACTGTATCTATTAGACCTACAGCAGATTCATTTGATAGAAAAGCAGATTCAGATAGTCCAACATTTACTGGGACAGTCGTCCTGCCATCTACAACTTCAATAGGTTCAACAACTTCTACAGAGCTTAGTTACGTTCATGGAGTAACAAGTGCTATACAGACACAATTAAACGCTTTAGGTGGAGTTGTTAGTTCTGGTACCATAAATCAATTAGCATACTACGCAGCCACAGGATCATCTGTATCAGGCTTAGCTACAGCCGCTAATGGAATCTTAGCCACTGATGGATCATCAGTTCCTAGTATAACTTCTACCCTACCATCCGCAGTACAACTCAACATAACTGCGTTGGGCACTATGTCACAAGTTATTAATATGAATACACACCAGATAAATGGTGTAGTAGATCCAACAAGTTCCCAAGATGCAGCTACCAAAAATTATGTAGATACTGTCGTAACTGGACTTAATCCCCAAGTTGCTGTTAACTATGCTAGTACAACTGCATTTACAGTAACATATAGTAATGGCTCTTCAGGAGTTGGAGCAACATTAACTAATGCCGATACCCAAGCAGTATTTTCTATAGATGGCTCTAGTCCAGCTGTGGGTAAACGAATACTTATTAAAGATCAAAGCAGCCAACTTCAAAATGGAGTTTATACTGTTACCAATGTCGGCTCGGTGTCAACTAATTGGGTGTTAACACGAGCAGCAGACTTCAATACACCAACAACTATCACTGACTCTGGTATGATTCCTGTGATTTCAGGAACAACTAATGCTGGTACTGGGTGGTTAGAAACTGCAAATATCACTGCAGTGGGTACAGATTCTATAATATTTGTCCAATTTGGACAAACTGCCGGAACTATTCCTGTAACTGGAGGTGGTACAGGTTTAACTGGAGCGAATCAAGGTGACTTACTATATGGAAGTGCTTCCAATACCCTAAGTACACTAGCTAAAGACACTAATTCTACGCGTTATTTATCTAACACAGGAACATCTAATAATCCAGCATGGGCACAAATTAATTTATCAAATGGTGTGACAAATACATTAGGAACTAGTAACGGTGGAACGGGTGTAACTTCTGTCACCATAAGTCCTACTGCCTCTAGTTTTGCAGGCTGGGATTCACATTCTAATCTATCATCCAATAGTTTTCTTAGCGGATATACAACAACAGCTACAGCTGCCGCTACTACTACATTAACTGTTAGTTCAACTCAGCAGCAGTATTTTACGGGAACAACAACGCAGACAGTTGTACTTCCTGTAACCTCAACATTAGCATTAGGCCAAAGTTTTATTGTCGTTAACAATTCTACTGGAGCCGTTACTGTACAGTCCTCTGGCGCTAACACAATCTCAACATTAACAGCTGGTACAGTTGGTACATTCACTTGTATATTAACTAGCGGAACAACTGCGGCTTCATGGAATGCCACAGCCTCATACAGTAGTAATGGTAATGTTATAGGAGCTGCAAGTTCCACTGACAAAGCCATTGCTATATTTAATGGTACTGGCGGGTTAACAATACAGAACAGTACTATAACAATTCCATCTTCAAATACTATAAGCCTGATTTCAGCACTAAAAGATACAAATGGTAATCAATTCTTAGGAGCTACAGCAACGGGAACCGCTGTTAACTATATTAATCTAACAAATAGTGCAGCTGGTTCTGATCCTTCCATACAACCAGCAGGAAGTGATTCAAATAGAGCTTTAGCACTTCAGGGTAAAGGTACAAAAGGTGTCCTTATATCAGGAACAACTAAAAAATTAACAGTTGACGCCATTGATATATGGGTAGGATCTCAGGCAGTAGCTAGTAATACAGCTGTAGGTACTCAAGCCCTTCAGGGTACAAATAATGCATCAGCTACAGATAACACAGCAATGGGGAATTTAGCTGGAACAGCTATAACAACTGGAGCACAAAATACATGTATTGGTAGTTTAGCTGGAACAGCTATCTCAGGAACTACTGGAGCAAACAATACAGCAATAGGCTATAATGCTATTGCTGGTGTAGTAGGAGGAGGAAAAAATACAGCAATAGGTTCTGGTGCTGGAGTGTCGGGTGCTACTGGCGGCGCTACATTGAATGGATCTGGTACAGATAACACATTGATAGGGTATAGGGCTACTTGCGATACTAACTCCTCAGTGGGATGTATTGCTATTGGCGAAGATGCAGTTGCAGCAAAATCCACGGGCTCTACATCTGGAACGAATGGTCCTGGTATAGCAATTGGCTCTGCTGCAGCTTTAGTAGGCTTCAGGGGTGATGGCAGTATTTTCCCAGGTAATTTATGGCGTGTAAAAGTTAACGGCACACATTATATGATTCCATTAGCTGCAGATGGGAGTACAGCGCTACCTGTTGCCAATGGTGGTACAAATGTTACATCTGTAACTACATCACCAACAGCTTCGTCATTCGCTGGATGGGATGCTAACAGTAATTTAAGCACAAATAATATTTTAACTGGATACGCCACAACAGCAACTTCAGCCGGTACAAAAACTTTAACAGTGACTAGTAAAAGAGCACAAGTATATACAGGTACAACAACACACACTCAAGTAATGCCGGATGTATCTACTCTTGCACAAGGTACATTATATATAACCACTAATTTATCTACAGGAGTAGTTACAGTCCAATCATCTGGAACTAATACAATTCAGGCTATGGCTGCTAATACTACTCTTATTTTACAAAGTAATGCAACCTCTGGAACCTCAGCAAGTGTCTGGGATGTAGTAGAGTATGTTCCTGCTGCATCAGATATAACAGGGTCTGGATCACTTGTTCGAGCTACTTCTCCTACCTTAGTGACTCCTACATTAGGAGCAGCTTCAGCTACCAGTATAAATTTTGGACAAACAAATAGTTTAAGTTACTACGATTCGGCGTCTTTTACTCCTGGTATTAAATTTGGCGGAGGAAACACAGGAATAACGTATACAACACAGACAGGTTATTACACTAGAGTTGGTAATCTAGTTACATTTACTTTATTTATTTTATTATCAAGTAAAGGATCATCAACAGGTGCAGCAACAATAACGGGTCTTCCATTTGCTACTCACAACTCTGCTAGCTTATATAATTTATTCTCTCTTTATATAGAGAATGTCACATTTACTGGTAACCCTATATGTTATGCATCCTCTAACTCATCTACCATAAATCTTGTTACCCTTGTATCAGGTGCAGGAAGCTCAGCATTAGCTGACACCAATTTTACTAATACTTCAGACCTTATTATTAGCGGATCATATTCAATATAAACCCACTTAAGAGATTTTAAAATGGTAGCTGCACAAATATTATCATACACAATATATAGGAACAGGAGTACCTCTAAAGGTTCAGCATTATGACAAGAATTCATGCCAATAATTTTGACACTACACTAAACGGCGCTATTACAAATAGCGCTACATCAATGACATTAACTAGTGTTACTGGATTCCCTGCGGTTGGTAGTGGGACAACATGTAATGTTACTATAGAAGATGGCGCAAACACTGAAATAGTTCAATGTACAGCAATATCTGGATCAGTGATTACAATAGTTAGGGGTCAGGAAGGAACATCAGGTGTTGCCTTTGGTGATGGTTCTACTGTGTCACTGCGCGCTACACGAGATTCTATAGATAGTAAACAAGATGCTTTAGGCGGGGCTTCGTTAACCGCTGTAACAGTAGCTACGGATGATGAAGTTCTTATTCAAGATACTTCTGATAGTAATAATCTTAAAACTGTAACGGCACAATCTATAGCGGACTTAGCCTCTGTAGGTTCTACAGGAAGTTTACAGACAACGACAACTAACGGAAATACAGCTGTATTAAAAGCTTACAATACTGGAAGTTCGTCATATACAACTTTTGGTACATTGACTGCTGGTGCTTCACCCACATGTAGCTTCACTAATATATCTCTAGTTACTCCTAATATTGGAACTCCATCTGCAGGAGTGCTAACTAACTGTACTGGCCTTCCTGCCTCCTCTGTTACAGGAAATCTTTCGGTAAATAATTTTAATAGTGGGACTGCTGCTTCCACAAGTACATTTCTAAGAGGTGATGGTACTTGGGCCACTCCTTCAGGTGGTGGAGGTAGTGGAGTTAATGGGCCAGTTAGTTCCACCGATAAAGCAATAGCTATATTTAATGGTACTAGCGGCGGCACCATACAGAATAGTTCGATAACTATACCAGCAAGTAATACATTGAGTGGAGTTCTTACTCTAAAGGATTCTAACGGAAATATAACTACATCTTACACAGCGGCAGCCTCAGCCGTCAATTATCTTACAAATGCAAATGGAGCAGTAGGAACAGGACCAACAATAGGTGTAGACGGTACAGATACAAACAGGGAATTAAATCTTCAAGGTAAAGGTACTAAGGGGGTGGTTATTGGAGGAACTCGCAAGAAGTTGACCGTAGATGCTATAGATATTTGGGTTGGCAGTCAAGCTGTTGCTACAAATACTGGATGTGGTACACAAACACTAGTGTCAACTAACAATTCATCCGCAAGTAATAATAGTGCTTTTGGATACCTAGCGGGCAGCACTATTACAACTGGTCCCAATAATACGTGTATCGGTAGTTCTTCTGGATCTGCGATTTCTAGTGGAACTGATAACACATGTATAGGGTACAATGCTATAGCTGGAATAGGTGGTGGAAGTAAAAATACAGCAATAGGTTCTGGTGCTGGTGTTTCTGGAGCAACAGGTGGCGCCACACTAAATAGTTCAGGAACAGACAATACATTAATCGGTTATAGAGCTACATGTGACACCAATTCATCCGTAGGATGTATAGCTATTGGTGAAGACTCTGTAGCAGCTAAATCAACCGGTGCAACCAGTAGTGACCATGGTCCAGGTATAGCTATAGGCTCAACAGCCCGTCCTGTTGGGTTTCGTGGCGATGCAACCATATATAGTGCAGTTGGTGCTAGTGCTGGCTACTGGAGAATTAAAATCAATGGCACAGTTTATAAAATTCAATTATTTGCGGATGTATAATGAGTATAGGAGCCTTAAATAAACGTACTCTAAATAGGGATACACTAGATGGGAGTTTCTCTGATCTAGCACCTATAGTCTCAATTGCAAATAAATGTTTTGGAGAAATTAATGCTGTTCCTGTAGATACTGTAACTTTAGATGACTGCATTTTCTATTCACCCACAGGTGTACAAGTTATATTAAATGTGGCAAATCTTGTAGGCATAATTATAGATTCAAGTATCGCCATTTCTATATCACAATCTGTAGAAGTTTCTTCGCAGTTTGAATCCTTCATTCCTATTTCTATCGCTCAAGAAGTCTCCACTTCAATAGGTATTGGTAATATTATTAAAATATCTCAAATTGTTAATGGCCCAAATACATTTTTAACAAAGCACAATTGGGATGTTGATATATTAATAAATGATATACCTATTCCAAAAGAAAACATAAAAGGAGGAGACGTTGTAATAACCAAAGAAGCAAATCAAAATACTCTATGTAATTTTAGTATAATAACTACAAATCCTATGGATTTTTTACAATTCATAGATGGGGGAGAAATAATTGTAAATTATATAACTACTACAGGCGTATATAGGCTATTTACGGGCATAGTTGATCTTCCTAAGATAGATTTAATAAATAAATATATAGATGTACAGTGTTCTGATAGAAGAGAAGATCTAATTAAAGAAAAAATGTTGCCATTGTTATCAACTATTGGAAGATACGCATTAGAAGTACAAGGGACAATTACCACTGTGAAACAAGAGGTGGATTACAGACTAGAAACCACACCAAATGACATTGACTTTGATTCCTATAATATGCCTAATATTAACTCATGGTATCCTAAGTCAGTGGCCGATTTTACACTAACTGATTCTACTGTTTTTTATCAGAAACCATCTATTGTATGGCAAAGTCGAGGTTCTGTAATAAATGATATAGTGGTTACAGTCAAATATAATTATACGAGGCTTTACCAATATCAACGTAATTTTACGTGGACTGATACAGGAGATCCAA
>Ga0068855_100008072_pt1 | contig 12720 bp, 7 predicted proteins | sample KBSCornC52_FD_66592 | JGI IMG/M metagenome (GOLD analysis project Ga0068855, IMG submission 66592) | Corn rhizosphere microbial communities from Kellogg Biological Station, Michigan, USA - KBS Corn C5-2 | ecosystem: Host-associated > Plants > Roots > Rhizosphere > Soil ...
AGGCGAGGACGCCATGCACCGACGCCGCGGCGCGGGAGATGATGTCTTTGACGAAATTCGGCGCGGTCGCGTAGTCGAAGCCCACGTTGAGCCGCACGGCGTGTTGTCGTGTAGGGTAAGTGAGATTGATGATCGAGCTGCCGGCGATCGCTTTGTTCGGGATATCGAGGTAGATATCGTCGTTCGTGCGCAGGCGAGTGGAGCGCCAATTGACCTCGATGACCTCGGCGTACTGCTGATCGATTTTCAGCCAGTCTCCCGTCTTGAATGGCTTGCCGATTTCCAGCGCGATGCCCGCAATGATATTGCCGAGCAAATCCTGCATCGCGAAGCCGACGATGCCGACGACGACGGTGGAACCAAAAACAGCGCCCTGGATCGAATAGCCGTAGATGCCGCCGATGACGAAGAAGAGGGCAATGATGAAAAGGATCAAGCCGAAGAGCTGGCTGATGAATTTCGGCGCCTTGCCCTGCTGATGCTTTTCAAACCAAAGCTCCCAGTAATAGCGCCGCAGGAGCGCGAGGATGAAGATCGTCCCGAGGAGCACATTGGCCGCCCGCAGGACGTGCATGATGGGCTCGCGGTTCGAGAAATCGGTGCGGACGATTTCCATGGGCAGCCAGATCGCGAAGACGACACAGAAGAGCTGGTAAAGGAGCCCGAGTTGCACCCCCGCGCGACGCTTGAGAAAGCGGCCGATGCCGAGGGTGATGGCGAACAACGCCGGGATGGCGACGGCCTCAATGGCAATGGAGGAACCGTCGATCATTTCAGCAAGCATGCGGACGGAGTTTAAAAAGGCGTTGGGCGCGGATCAATCCGAAAGCCCATCGCGCGGCGGCTCGAGGAAAAGCCGCTTGGCGCGCCGGCGGGCGTGCCAGCCGCGGGGAAGATTGGCCTTGGCCGTGCCCCCCTTGAGCAGAGCACGCACGGCTTCCACCTCTTCAAAACCGATATCGGCCACGCCGTGGAGCTTGAGCCACGCGCGAAGGCGGCGGCGCTGAATGGCGATGGGTTCGGCAGCAAGGGCGGGGACGCTCAGTTCCTGCGGCGTGCTTCCGAGCAGATCGGCGAACAAATCATCTTCCGCCCGGAGGATTTCCGCGGAGCGCCAGATGGAACGGCGGATGTCGCGGCCGAAGGCCTGCTCGAGCACGGGGATGATGTCGTGGCGCAGACGATTGCGGGTGAACTTGCGATCGGAGTTGGACGCGTCCTCCACAAAGGAAAGTTTGTGCCGCAGGATGTAGGCTTCGATTTCCTCGCGCCAGGTACCGAGAAAGGGGCGGGAGATTTGCAGGGTCAGGCCGTCGATCGTGCGGGTGCTCAGCGCGCTCATGCCCGCCAGTCCGGCAGCGCCGGCGCCGCGGAAGAGATTGAAGAGCAGGGTCTCGACCTGATCGTCGGCGTGATGCGCGAGAAAGAGCCGGGGGCAATCGTGCTCCCGCGCGACGTGCGCGAAGAAGGAGATGCGCGCCTCGCGCGCAGTGGTCTCGAGCGACTTTTTGCGCTGCTTGGCCAGGGTGGCGACGTCTTCGCGTTGCAAGACGAAGGCGTAGTCCAGTTTCTTCGCCAGCTTCTCGACGAATTGCGCGTCCGCGGCGCTCTCCGGGCGCAGGGCGTGGTCCAGGTGGCAGACGATGAGTTCACGGAATCCGGCGGCGTGCAACTGATGCAACAGCGCCACGGAATCACGCCCGCCGGAGACGCCGACGAGGCATCGTTCTTGCGGCGAAAACCCCGCGTTCATTTATCCGATCCGCTCGGCGCCGAAGTGGCCGCGCAAGGCCTCCGGAATGACGATCGTGCCGTCGGCTTGCTGATACGTCTCGGTGAGCGCCACGAAGAGACGCGGCAGGGCGGTGCCCGAGCCATTCAACGTGTGGGCGAATTGATTTTTGCCCTCGGCGTTCTTGAAGCGCAGATTCATGCGACGCGCCTGGAAGTCGCCGAAATTCGAGCAACTGGAGACTTCGAGATAAGCATTCTGTCCCGGCGCCCAGACTTCGATGTCATAGGTCTTGGCCGAGCCGAAACCGATATCGCCGGTGCACAGTTCGATGACCCGATAGTGCAGGCCAAGCAACTGGAGCACTTTTTCCGCATTCGCGGTCAGCGATTCGAGTTCGGCGAAAGACGTTTCCGGCGTGGTGATCTTCACCAACTCGACCTTGTCGAACTGGTGGATGCGAATGAGTCCCCGGGTGCCGAGACCCGCGGCGCCGGCCTCGCGGCGGAAGCACGGGGTGTAAGCGGCGTAGCGGATGGGCATCTGCTCCTGCCGGAGGATTTCCTCGCGATGCAGGTTGGTCACCGGCACCTCCGCGGTGGGAACGAGATACATATCGTCACGCTCGCAGCGGTACTGTTGCTCCTCGAATTTCGGGAGCTGCGTGGTGCCGACCAGCGCGTCGGAGTTCACGAGGAACGGCGGGCTGACCTCGCCGTAGCCGTGCTCGCGGGTGTGCAGGTCGAGCAGGAAATTGATGAGCGCCCGCTCCAGTCGCGCCCCCTGGCCGGTGTAGAGAGCGAACCCGCTGCCGCTGATCTTCGTGGCGCGCTCGAAGTCGAGGAGGCCAAGATCCTTGCCGAGGTCGACGTGACTCTTCGGGGTAAAAGTGAAAGCCGGCTTCTCGCCCCACGTGCGGACGACCGGGTTGTCCTCCGCCGTGGTGCCGACGGGACACTGGTCGTGCGGAAGATTGGGGACATTGAGCAGCAGGGTGCGCTGCGCGGCGTCGAGTTGCTTGGTCTCGTTCTCCAGCTCGGTCATTTCCGTCCCGAGCGCCCGGACCTGGGCTTCGATCTCCGCGGTGTCTTCGCCCTTCGCTTTCTTCGCTCCAATCTCCTTGCTGATCCGCTTGCGGTCGGCCTGGAGCTGTTGCAGGCGGGTCTCTGCTCCACGGCGTTTTTGGTCGCAGGCGAGGATTTCGTCTACGGCGGAAACGAGCTTCGCGTCACGCGTCGCGAGACGCTGTTTCACGAGGTCGGGTTGTTCGCGGAGCAGGCGGATATCAAGCATGGGCCGGATACGCTAGGGGCAGAGAAAGTGAAAGTGAAGGTGGAAAGTGGAAAGCGCCCTCACTTTCCACCTTCACTTTCACTTTCTCTCTTCCCTCTCTATTGGCAGCATAGGCCCCGCATGAAAAAGCGCGTCCTCATCATTTCGACCAGCGCCGGCACCGGCCACGTCCGGGCCGCCCAGGCCCTGGAAAAGGAATTCATCCGTGATCCGCGAGTCGGTGAAGTGGTGCACGAGGATGCGCTGAAGTTCACCAACAAGCTCTTCCGCGATTTCTACTCCACGCTCTACATGAAGCTGGTCCGCAGCGCGCCGGACCTGCTCGGCTGGGTCTACAAGGCCAGCGACGAACCGTGGAAAGGCGAGGCCGCGCGGTTGCAACTCGACCGGCTCAATACCCTGAAGCTCATCCGCTTCATCGAGAAATTCGATCCGCACATCACGGTCTGCACGCACTTCATGCCGGCGGGGATCATCTCCCATCTGCAGGAGAAGAAGCGGCTGCACACCCATCATTCCATCATTGTCACGGATTTCGACTGCCATGCGATGTGGCTGTCGCGGACGTTCCACCGCTACTTCGTGGCGCTCGACGAAACGAAGGCGCACCTCGAAGCGCTCGGCCTGCCGCCGGAACGTATCACGGTCTCGGGCATTCCCATCGATCCGGTCTTTAGTGAACCGGTGGACCGCGCGCTGGTGCGGGCTTCCTACGGACTGCATCCGGAAAAGACGACCCTGCTGCTTTCGGCCGGGGCGCTCGGCGTGGGGCCCACGGAGTTGATCGTCGAGCGACTCAAGCAACTTCGCAACGACGTGCAGACGATCGTAGTTTGCGGACGCAGCGAGGAAGTGAAGGAGCGCGTCGCCAAGGCCGCGGCCACGCAACGCAATCGCTTCTGCATCCTGGGCTATTCGGACCGCATGCACGAGCTCATGCACATCAGCGATCTTTTCATCGGCAAACCGGGTGGCCTGACCACCAGCGAAGCGCTGGCCTGCGGCCTGCCGATGGCGATCTTTTCGCCGATCCCCGGCCAGGAGGAACGCAACGCGGATCACCTCCTGGAGGAAGGGGCGGGCATTCGTTGCAACGAATTGACCACGCTGCCCTTCAAGATCGATCGTCTGCTCGATGACCCGGCGCGGCTCGGCGCCATGCGCGCCGCGGCGAAAGCGCTGGGACATCCCGATGCGGCTCGCACCGTGGTGAAGACCTTACTCGACGATCATCTCCCCAGCCTCGCCCTCGACGACGAGCAACGGGAAGCCATTGCGCTGGCCGCGGCACGCACTCCCAACAATGGATGAGTTCCTCTGGGGCGTCGCGACATCGGCCTACCAGACAGAGGGCGGCTACAATGGTCCCGGGCAACCGTTGACGAATTGGGCCGCGGCCGAAAAGCGCGAGGATGTCGCCGTCGTGGGTGAGGCCGCGGATTTCTGGAATCGTTTTGCGGAGGATTTCGCGAAGTGCCGCGAGATGGGGTTGAATGCTTTTCGCCTCGGGCTGGAGTGGAGCCGGATTCAACCCACGCGCAACGCCGCGGACACCGCACCCACGGCCTTCGATTACGCGGCCCTGGATCATTACGCGGCGATGATCGCGGCCTGCCAGCAGAGCGGACTGGAGCCGGTGGTCACGTTGCATCATTTCGTGCATCCGGCATGGCTGGGAACCGATCCGTGGCTGGAGCCGGCGACCGCCGCGCACTTCGCCGAATACGTCCGCGTCGCGGTGGGCTACGTGAATGAGCGGTTGCCGCGACCGATCCGCTGGTTCATCACCATCAACGAGCCCAACATGCTCGTGCTCAACTCGTATCTCGGCCGGCAATTTCCGGCGAAACATCACTCCGGATTCCGGCCGATGATGACGGCCTACAATCAACTCCTGCGGGCGCATATCCTGGCGTACGCGGCGGTGCACGATCTTTACGCCGCGCGCGGCTGGCCGGCGCCGCTGGTCACGTTCAACAACTACTGCAGCGACATGTATTGGTCGGACAAGTTGCTGCTCGATCTCGTCTGTGTCCGCGAGCGCGGCATCCCGCGCGACGGCGTGGAGGATTACATCTGCGAACGCGCCCATGCTTTCGAGGCGGCTTTCGAAGCCGCGCGTATTCCGCTGCACAAGGATCTGGCCTACTACTTTGGCGCGCTGTTCAAACGAATCAGCAATTGGCTCGGTTATCGGCAATTCGACGCGGTCGATTTTGCCCCGCTGCTCGACACCATCTACGCCCAGCAGCGGACGCGGTTCATCGATTACATCGGCGTCGATTATTACGATCCCTTCGCCGCGCACGCCTTCCGCTTTCCGGTGTTGTGGGATCACGAGTTCAAGAACCGCTCGTTTCGCTCGTGGATGCTGGCCACGGTGACGAGCAAATGGTGGGACTGGCGCGTCCTGCCGCGGGGACTGCATTTCTTCTGCAAGCACTACGCCGAAGATTTCGGACGGCCGGTGCTCATCGCAGAAAATGGGATGGCGTTGCGACGGCGGCCCGGTTCGCGACGGCGCCCCCGGCGCGATCAGATGACGCGCAGCCAGTTCCTCCGTTTGCACGTTCACGAGGTGGCGAGGATTCGCGCCGATGCCGTTCCGCTGGCCGGATATCTCCACTGGTCGCTCTTCGATAATTACGAATGGGGCACCTATACGCCGCGCTTCGGATTGTATTCCATCGATTATCCCAACAGCGTCGAACGGCAGCTCGCGGATCCCGATGGCGACCGCCCTGCGGAGACCTACGCCGCGCTCATCGCCGAGGTGCGTTCCAGGACACCATCCCATGCCGCAGAAAAGTGAGTTCGTAGAATACCTCGTCGAGATGCTGCAACCGCTTGGCACGATCCGGGTGAAATCGATGTTCGGCGGCTGGGGCTTTTATGCTGATGAACGCTTCTTCGCGATCGTCGCGGACGAGGGGTTTTACGTGAAGGTCGACGACGTTAGCCGCGGAGAATTCGAGGCGCTCGGCTTGAAGCCGTTCCGCTATGAGGTGCGCGATACGAAAGCGACGTTGGACTATTACGAGCCACCGGCCGCGGCGATGGACGATCGCGAGATGCTTTGCGAGTGGGCGCGCAAAGGGACCGCCGCTGCGGAGCGGGCTAAAGCGCAGAAGAAGCCACGGAAGAAGAAGTAAGGCGGCAGCGACCCATCGCTGGAGGGCGCTGCTCCGTCAGCGCTCAAATATTGGGGCTGTGACGGAGCACAGCCCTCCATCCCTACCCGACCCGCACTGCGCGCTTCTTATCCAGCTTGAGCACTGCGCCCGCGGTCAGCGTGGGTGTGGCCTTGGGGTCGGTGATCTTCTCGTCGTGGAACTGAATGCTCCCCTGCTCCACGAGCCGCCGCGCGTCACCGCGCGACTTGGCGGTTTGATACCCCTTGTCGTAACCTGCGACGACGATCGAGACGATGTCCGGGTTCACCCCGGCGAAATCCACGACCGGCCATTCGGCATTCTCCACGTCGCGCTTGCTGAACTTCGTATTGAAATCCTCCAGCGCCGCATTGCCGGCTTCTTCGCCGTGGTACCGCGCCACGATACGCCGCGCCAATTGCTTCTTCGCATCCATTGGATGGATGTCCGGCACGTCCTCACAAAGCAGCAGTAAGTAATACCGCACCATGAGCGTGTCGGTGATGCTCATCAGCTTGCCAAACATCTCCGTCGGCGCCTCGTTCACCCCGACATAGTTGCCGAGGCTCTTCGACATCTTCTGCACTCCATCGAGTCCTTCGAGCAGCGGCATGAGAAAGACGATCTGTTGCGGCTGGCCTTCCTCGCGCTGCAGGTCGCGGCCGACGAGGATATTGAAAAGCTGGTCCGTGCCGCCGATCTCGACGTCGGCCTTCACCACTACCGAATCCCAGCCCTGCATGATTGGGTATTGGATCTCGTGGAGGTGCACCGCGTCGCCGCGCTCGAGGCGGTTCTTGAAATCTTCGCGCTGCAACATCTGCTGCAAAGTCACGCGGCCATTGAGCTTCATGACCTCCTCGAAGGTCATCATCTCGAACCACTGCCCATTGAAAACCGTCCGCGTCCTTTCCGGATCGAGGATCTTGTAAGCCTGCTCCTGGAAGCTGCGCGCATTGCTCATCACCTGGTCATGGGTGAGCTGCGGGCGCGTCTTCGAGCGGCCGGACGGATCGCCGATCATCGCCGTGAAATCACCGATGATGAGGATCGCCTGGTGGCCGAGGTCCTGGAATTGCCGCAGCTTGGTCAGCGCCACGGTGAACCCGAGATGAATATCGGGAGCTGTGGGGTCAACACCGAGTTTGACGTTGAGCGGGCGGCCAAGGCGAAGCTTCGCGAGGAGTTCGGCTTCGTTGATGATTTGAGCCGCCCCGCGTTTCAGGATTTCAAGCTGCGCTTCAGGTGATTGCATGGACAAAGGCAATGGACTGCATAAGGGCCTCTTGGCGCGGGAAGCGAGCAAGAAATCACGCGAGCCTGCAAAACCTCGTCCTACGCAAGGATGCGCAGGCGCGCCACTTACTTACTTTTATTTAACAGATCGCGAATATCGTCGACGGAGAGCTGCTTCATCGTGCTCACCCGTTCGACGGTGCCGTCGCCGTAGCCGACCGACTCGCCGCCACCCGCGCGCCAGTTCGCCAACTCGGCGGGATCCATCGACTGGCCCATCTTCTTGCTCTCGGGGCCGAGATACTGGCGCTTGCCGTCATAGAGCGGCCGCGTAGCCGCGGATTTCCCGGCATCCCAGGCCGTCTTCGTCGCCGCGGTCTTCGTGTCGGCTTTCTTCTTGGCAAAGAGGTTCAGGAATCGGCCCTTGGTATTTGCATCGCTGGTGGCGAAGGCCCGCTGCGAAGCCTGATTGGGTTTCGAGTCGTAGAAGTCGCGCGATTGGTAGGTATCCACGCGCAACTGCTGTCCGGAATAGAAACCTTTCGAGTTCGCCTTGCCGGTGGGGACACCGTGGGCCGCGGCCGCCGTGGCCGTGCTGGGGTTGAAAGATTTGTCCGGACTGTATTCCAGGATGTCCGCGCCGCGCTTGGAGTTCACATCGCCATTTTCGACCGCCTCCATTTGCCGGCGTTCCCTCGATCGCGAATTCTCCGCGGACTGCTGTTTCTCGACCTTGGCCGCAGCTTTCTCCATCTTTTCCTGCGGAGAAGCGCAGGCCACGAGGGCAAGAGCGGCAGAGGCAGCGATGAGGAGGGGAAAACGCACGGCGAAGAGATGCCACAGGTTGGCGGTTTCGTAAAGGACGGGTGGGACGGTGGAGAAATGCCGAATGGAGAATGACGAACGTTCGGGAGAACGTGTGGCAGGGCGCGAAGCGGTCCAAAAAACAGCCAGTCATCCTGAGCGGAGCGGGGAAGCATGGGCGGAGTCGAAGGACCTCTGACTTCCGTGGGTTTTCGTGCGGAGCTTCCTCCCCTTGCGCATGACCACGCATCCATTCGCCCCACCGCCGTCGCCCACGGAGATCAGAGGTCCTTCGCTGCGCGCCCCGGCCGCCTTCGCCCACCGGGGCACTCCGCTCAAGGATGACGGGCTTTTTTTGAGAGCGCTTCGCGCGATCTCTGCCATATCGAAATCACAGCTACATCGGTTCTTCGACCGCCCAACCCACCTTAGCGTAGTTTGCTCAACCGGGCCTTGGCTTGCTCGATTTCGCCTGGGTCCTTGGCCACCGCGAGGAAGCTTTCCAGCGTTTCGATGGAGCCCCGGTGGTCGCCGCGTTCCTGCTGCAGGGAACTCAGGCGCACGGTGATGTCGAAGAGCTCCGGGTGCTGCTCGTGCGCGGTGTGCAGATGGGCCAGCGCGCTGTCTGCATGGCCGGTAGTCAATTCCGTCTGTGCCCAGTCGCCCAACAACCGGGCCAACTCCAACGCATATTCCGCCGTCGAATCGCTCTGCGCGGCGAGCTTTTCCAGCAGCTTTGTTCCACGTTCGAATTCGTGCGTTGCCACCGCCAGCTTGCGTACGCGGGCGGCAAATGCCGGCTGGATCATGGAGGGATGCGCCTCCGCGAGGACCAGTGCGGTGGCTGCCTGCCCGGCCTTCTCGCAATAGTCGAAGACTGCGCGCCGCAGGGCATCCGCGCGCGCCGGGGCTAAATCAAAATCGCCGGTTTCCTCGTCGGCATGATCGAGCCGCTTGGCCGCCACCATCCAGTCGACGATTTCTCCGTAGCCGACATTTGCCGGCACGCTGAAAGCCCGGCGGAGCGTCTTTTTGGCCCCGGCAAAATTGCCCTGCGCCGTCTGCAACTTCGCATAGGGCAGCAATGTCGCCCAATTGCGCACGTAACGATCCCCACGTTCCGCCTGCGCATACAACGCCAGCGCTCGCTGGGTATCGCCGATATCCGCAAAGCCCTGCGCGACCTTGCCAATGCTGTCTTCATTGAGCGACGCGCGCAGGGCAAGGATCTCCAGTCGCGACCGCGCCGCATCCACCCGCCCGAGTTGCTGGAGGGTGTGCGCGAGGCTGATGATGTTCTGCTCGTTCATCGGGTTCACCTGCGCGATGCGCTCCTGCACTTTGGCCAGAGCCTCGCGATTACCCGCTTTCTCCAGGGCATCGGCGGCCATCTGCAACAGCTTGTCGTTCACATCCTCACGGACCAGCACCTGCTTGAGCACGGCATCGAGCGACCCTTTTCCACCGCCATCGGCCAGCGCCACGAGCAAGGCCACACCGGCCGTCACCGGCCCCTTGCCTCCCGCCCACAGCGCCTGTACTTCGGCGGTAAAATCCGCATGCAGGTTCAGCCGCGCCGCCTGCGGTCCGGCAAACTCGAGATAATTTTCCAGCAAACCGGGATGATCCCCCTCGGTGGCAAAACGCCGCAACCGGCGCAACTCCCGGCGCGCCACCACTGGGCCGTCCTCCGGAGTGAGCAACTCCACCAGTTTGCACTGGAGGGGGAAGCAGAGCCGCGTTTCAGTGGTGCGGGAGAGCGCGCTCTGCACCGCCGCGCGGGCATGCGGGCGATCATCGCGGGCAATGAAGGCCGCGGCGAGATTCAGCGCCGGCGTGACGTGCTGCGGCGGCAGGATGCGGTCGAGCGTGGTCAACGCGGCCTCGGGCTGGTCGTTCTTGCACTGGAGAATCGCCAGGCGCGCATCCATATCCGGGCCGGTGCCGGATTGGAAAAGAACCAGCGCATCGCTCAGGCGGTTTTGATTTTCGTAGATCGTGGAAAGGGCGAGACGGGCGGCGAGATTGCCCGGCTCCATGACGAGCAGCCGCTGATAAGTCGCGATCGCCTGGTCGGCATGCCCGGCCCGGTCGTGCAACTCCGCGAGACGCAAGAGCAACCGGGTATCGCCAGGCGCGCTTTCCAGCGCGCTGCCGAGCGCCGTCCGCGCGCCGTCGAGGTCGCCCTTGTGCTCGAGCGCGTCGGCATACTGCAGCAGAAACTCGCGCCGCGCGCCGTCGGGCAGGCGGCCCCCGTTATTGTTGAGCACCGTGCGAAGCACGCTTTCCGAAGTGTCGTTGTCGCCCGCCGCGCGGCAAGCCCCGAGCAGATTGCGCACGGATTCGGTATCGGCCGGATCGCGTTCCCAAATCTGCCGGTAGATGGCGATGGCCCGCGCATGCACGCCCATGCTGGAGAGCGCATTGGCGAGCGGCCCGAGCCCATCGCCGGGGGAGAGCCGGGTGAACTGATCGAGCCACGGAGTGAGCTCGCCGGCGGGTGCGTCAGCGGCGCGCAGGATACAAAGCCGCTGGCGAATATCGCGGGCCAGGCTGGCCGCCTGGTCGCCCTGGAGCTGGACCAGCGCTTCGTCGGCCAGCGCATTTTCCCAAAAATAGGCGGCCAGATTTTCCAGCCTCAGCCCCTCGAGCTGCGTCCCGGTCTCGACCACAAAACGCAACTGGCGCGAACCGGAGCTGGTCGTGTCGTCGTATTGATTGCCCGAGAGCGCCCGCATTTCGATGAGCCGGTCGAGGTCCGCCTCGGCCGCCTTTTCATCCCCCGCCAGCCCATGCAGCAGGGCGCCGGCGAGGGCGGCGTGCAACGGCTGCGACTGATGGGCGGCCAGATAAGTTTCGACAAAAGTCCGCCGATCCGGTTCCGGCAGAAGCAGGTAATACTCGCGCAACGCGGCGCAGACCGGCGCGTCGAGCGATTCCGCGGAGGAGGAAATGGTCGTGCGCAGGAGGGCGCGGGCCTCGTCCACCTGCCCGAGCATGAGATGCCACTGGGCCAGGTCGAGCCCGCAAACCGCGCGTTGCGAGGTCGAGCTATCGAAGACGCGCTGGCCGAGCTGGATGGCTTCGTGAAAGCGATTGCGGCTGGCGAAAAGTTCCGCCGCCTGCCAGGGGCGCAGGTGGGTGCCTTCGCCGAACAGCGTCTCGATCATTGCCGGATCGGTCTTCTGGTCGCTGTTATCCAGCGCCTGGCCGAGAGCGATCATGAGATAATCCCGCTCGCTCGGCGTGCGATGCTTGTCCCGGAACCATTCGGCGAGCCGCGCATATTGCTTCGATTGCAAGGCCAGCCAGATGAAGGCCTGCGCCATTTTCGGGTCATGGATCTGTCCGCTCATCATCGACTGCACACGATCGAGCGTGGATGCGCCGTCGCCGACGTAGAAAAGCGCCCAGAGCACCTCGCTGGGCGCATCCGCATTCTTGCGCCAGCGGTCGACCCATTGCGCGCGGTCCGCGGCATTCCCACTGGAGGCCACGATCTGCGCCAGTTGGCGAATGGCATTGAAGCGCAGGTCGCGGTCGCTCTTCGTCTCCCCGCTGCTTTTCTCCGCCGCTTCATCCACCCAAAAACTGCGCAACGCCCGCATCGCTTCCGGCGCCGGGCGCCCATTGCGCTGGCCGACCGCGGCGAGATAAGCGGTCTGCAGGCGGCCCGCCTCGGTCGGTTTCACCGCGGGAAAATGCAGGGGATCGCCGGCCTTTTCCGGCGGCGTGACGCGCAGGACTTCCTCGAGGCATGCGCGGGCCTCGGCATGATTTCCGGCCTCGATGTCGAGCGTAGCCAGTGCGGCCAGCGAACGGGCATTCGCGGGATCGAGCGCGCGCGTTTTGCGCAGCAGGACGATGGCTCGTTCCGGCGTACCCCAGGCGAGCTGGAAATCCGTGGCGTGATTCAGCGCCACCGTGTCGCGCGGAAATTTCTGGACCACGCGTTCCCAAGTCTGCTCCGCCGCCTCGATGGCGAAATTCTTTTCCTGTAATTGTGCGAGCTTGATCAAGCCATCGGGTGTCTCCTGCGGAGCGATGCGCAGCAGTTGCTCCTGCAGCTTCACCGCGGCGTCGAGCTTGTGCAGTTCCTCGGCTTCGCGGATCAGGTCGGGCAACGCATCGGCCTGGTTCGGCGCAGCGTAGGAGGCATCGGCGAGCACTTCGAAAGCGGCGGAAATCTGTCCGCTCGCCTTCAGAATCCGGCCGAGCGACACCTCGGTAAAATAGTCGTCCGCATGCAGCTTGCGCCGCTTTTCAAATTGCGCGCGCAGCCAGTCGAGGAGGTGATTCTTGGTGCAATGGGTGAGCAGTTCGTTGAAGAGTGCGAAGCGTTCGCGGTCGTTCGGCTCGGACTCGATGGCCTTGAGCTGGAAATCCGCGGAGGCCTGCGGCTGGTCGAGCCGCTCGAGCACACGCAGCAGCGAGGTGAGCGCCTCACGCCGGCGCGAGACAGGACTGGCAGAGTAGACCAGCTTCCAGGTGACGAGCGCATCG
>Ga0068855_100008073_pt1 | contig 12719 bp, 13 predicted proteins | sample KBSCornC52_FD_66592 | JGI IMG/M metagenome (GOLD analysis project Ga0068855, IMG submission 66592) | Corn rhizosphere microbial communities from Kellogg Biological Station, Michigan, USA - KBS Corn C5-2 | ecosystem: Host-associated > Plants > Roots > Rhizosphere > Soil ...
GTCTGGTTGGTGCCGCGGTTGATCCATTCGACCGCCTGCGGGCGAGGATGGTCGGGCGGCAAGTAATTGAGCGCCGACAATTCTTCGGGTTTGATGACGTAAGCCGGCGCTGCTGCCGATTCGTGTGCCATGCGCCGGATAATAGAACTTACGTTAACAGTGTTACAGCCCAGAGTTTACAACTGTCCGATTGGTGGACGTTTGTCGCGACGATCGTGAAACCGCCGCCCTGCGTAGACCTATTCTTTCGAATTAGTCGGGGTCGGCGTTGCTCCAGCCGTCTCTGCCTCCATAGGGCACCAGCACGAACGGGAAAGCCTCGACGTCGTAGATCTTGCCGTCGCGAATGGCGAAAGTCTCCATCGTCGTGAGGTTGGTGGTCATGCTGGCACCGCCTCCAGGCGGCGGGGCGGCGGGCTGGCCGTCGGTGTGGCGAAGGCCGTCGTGGACGAAGAACGGGAAGGTTGCGACGAGCCCCTTCTGCTGGTCGATCACCAGAGCCCGGTGCGGCCAGATGCGCTTGATGCCGTTGAAGATGCCCGTGTCCACCTGCTGCTTGCAGGTCATCGTCGAAAGCCGGCTGAACTCGCGGCCGGTCGGTGTCGACAGGTCGGGCAAGGCGGGCGAAGGCGCGGCGCGGCCGGGCTTCTTGTTGTTGACCGTCTGATAGCCCTGCTCATGCCGCACGCATTCGTCGGCGAACGGGGCAATGCTGCCGTCTTCGCCGGTCAATGCGTCGAAGTAGGCCTCGGCGGCGTACTTCAGATAGTCGCGGCTCTCCTGCTTGGCCTTCGGCACGTCGGTCAGGTAGTTGGGCCGCGGAGTGTGCAACAACGCCATGGCCTCGGGTGCGACGTTGCGATCGTAGTCCTGTTCGATTTCGGTGATCATCCGCCGTTCGACCTTCAGACGGATCGCCACCAGCGCCGGGCGTCCGTCGACCTTGAGCACAGTCTGAAACGCGACTTGCCCCTGCACCGGGTCGGCGACCGTGATCTTGAAAGAGGTTTGCTCGATCTTCGCGCGCCACAGCAGGCCGGTGCCCGGTTCGATGTGCCCGGTGTTCTCGGTGGTGATGACCTGCTCGGCGTAAGGGACGGTCGACTGGTCCTTGGTTTGCAGCGCCTTCAGGTAAGTCTCACCGATGTCGACCAGGCACTGGCGGTCGCAGGGCATGACGTTCGCCGGGTTCCACGGCTGCTTGTACCACGGCTTGGATTGTTGGGGCTTCGCCTGCTGCGCCGCCGCCGGAGCTGCCAGCGCCAGCGCGCAGGCGACAGTAAGCGCCGCAGCCATCATCCGCATGTCTTCAACCTCCCCTCAGGGTGCCTCGTTGTAGATCGGGCTTCCGACGAGTCCCGGTATCAGCTCGAGCGCGACGGCCTCGCGCGCCTTGTCCTCCCCGAGCGCCCGGCGAATGGATTCGAAGCGCTCCTCCACCCCGGCACGGAACTCGGGCGCGGTGAAGATGTAGAGCGCGTTGTCGCGAATGCCCTGCAGCACCAGTTCGGCCGCTTCCTCGGGCGTGGCGGTGAGGCTTGCGAGCCGCGCGCGCTGCTCGTCGGTGAAGTTGAAGCCCGGGGGCGGGCCGCTCGGCGTCTCGGCCTCGGCAGCGTAACGATCGGGCCGCGTCGCCTCGTAGTCGCGGATATTGGTCCTGACGCCGCCAGGACAGAAGGCGGAAACCCCAATTCCTTCCGGTGCCAGCTCCGCGCGCAGGGCCTCGGAGAAGCCCACGACGGCGAACTTGGTCGTTACGTAGATCCCCGCCTGGCTGTACTGCAGGACCCCGGCCATGCTCGCTGTGTTGACGATATGCCCGCCTTCGCAGTGTGCGCGGATCTTGGGCAGCACGGCCTTCACGCCGTTGAATACCGAGTTGAGATTGACGTCGATCGCCCAGTCCCAGTCTGCCTCGCTCGCCTTCCCGATCGGCTTGAGCAGCCCGATGCCGGCGTTGTTGCACAGCACGTGGATCTTGCCGAACATCGCCTCGGCTTCGTCCGCCGCGGCACCGAACGCCTCGCGATCCGTAACATCGAGGTGGATGAATCGCACGCGCTCGGAAAGCCCTTCGTCCGTGATCACCTTGCGCGCCACGGCGATGTAGTCATCGCGGATGTCGGCCGCGACGACGTTCATCCCGGCCCAGCCGAACACCTTGGCCATGCCGAGGCCGATCCCGCTGGCGCCGCCGGTGACGAAGGCGGTCTTTTCGGCGACGTCCTTCATGCCTGCTCCTTGCCAAGCGCGTCGGCGAGCGCCTTCGCCTCGGCAGTCATCTTCGCCCGCCGCTCCTCGCCCGTGCGGCGGCGCTCGTCCATTTCGAACACGGTCGGGAAGGCGGCGAGCATCTCGTCGAAGTACGCCCTCACCTCGGGAACGAACTCGCCGTGCGGGAAGATGTACGGGCGATTGTCCTCGATCGCCCGGGCGACGATCTCGCCGATCTCCGCCGGGTCGATCCCGCCGTCGACGGTATCGCGCAGCTCCACGTTGGGATGCGACTGCTCGTGCTCGGCCCGATAGAGGTCCCCGGCGGTCATCGCCCGCGTCCGCACCAGGCCGGGGCACAGGACCGAAACACCGATGCCGTACGGTGCCAGCGCGAAGCGCAAGGCATCGCTCATTCCGCGCACCGCGAACTTGCTGGTCGCGTAGATGCCGGCGAAAGCCGGAACCGGGATCATCCCGGCCATGGAGCTGGTGTTGACCACGTGCCCCCCTTCGCCGTGCGCTTTCATGCCCGGAAGGAACTCGACCAGCCCGGCGACCGTGCCCCCGAGGTTGACGTTGAGCACGTAATCCCAGTCGGCGTAGCTCGCCTCGTCGATCGGGTTGAGCTGGCTGACTCCGACGTTGTTGCACAGCACGTGCACGTTTCCGAACAACTCGGTCGTCTCACGCGCCGCATCATGCATCGCCGCTCTATCGGACACGTCGAGGCGGATGCAGTGCAGCCGATTGCTCGAACCCAGTAACCCGCGCGCTTCGTCGAGATGCGCCTGCAGCAGGTCGCCGATGACCACCTTCATTCCTCGGCCGAGGAACGCTCGCGCCATCCCGAGTCCGATCCCGCTCGCGCCGCCGGTGATGAACGCCGTCTTGCCTGCAAAATCGCGCATCGCTGCTCCCGACGCTATCCCAAGGGCTTAGGCCACTCTGAACCAAAAACCTTTTTGACACCAACAAAACTACACTAGAGAGGGGATCGTAACGGGAGCCCGAAATGAAAGACGCGCAATCAACCGCCCGGGGCCGGCCGGACCAGGATTACGGACTCGTCTCGATGCGGATGATCCGTCTGTTCGTCGTGCTGCGGCGAAGCGGGATCCTGGCGCAAAGGCGCCAGTTCGGCCTGTCCGAGACCGAGTGGCGCATCATGACCCAGCTCGGCGAAACCGCGCCGGTGTCGCTCAACGGCCTGGCCGAGGCGATGGTGCAGGATCGCGGTCAATTGAGCCGCGCCGTCAAGTCGATGGTCGAGCGCAGTCTGCTCACTCGTGAGCGAAAGCCGGGCGGACCGGAGATCGAAATCGATCTCTCGGACCAGGGACGAACGGTCTACGATCAAATGGTTGACTGGGTCCACGAGCGCGATCGTCTCCTGACCCGGGATATCCCGAAGGAAGATGTGGCCGTGGTCTGGCGAGTGCTCGGAACGATGCGGGAGCATGCGCAAGCGATGCTCGACGAGGAGCAGCGGCTCGGGACCTGATGCTGGCGCTCTATCATTTCGGTCCGGTCGCGAACTCGCTAACCCCACTGCTGTGCCTTCTCGAGAAAGGCCTCGATTTCGAGAACCGTGTCCTCGACAGCCGTAAATGGGAACATCACGACCCGGCGTTTCGCGCGATCAACCCGGAAGGAATGGTCCCCGTGCTGGTGCACGACGACCGGGTGGTGCGGGAATCGACCGTGATCAACGAATATTTGGAAGACATCTTCGCGCAGGTGCCTCTGCGTCCTGCCGATCCCTGGCTGCGGGCGGAAATGCGCGTCCTGACGAAGTACGTCGATGAGTACTTCTGTCCGGCGCTGACCACCATCGGAGCGCACGGGGCAACGCCTTTCGCTTCGAAGGTCGACAAGGCCGAAATGGCCGCTCGTCTCGCCAACATGCCGAACGAGGAAGTGCGCCGCAAATGGGCGACCGTTTCCGAAACCGGGTACTCCGACGAGGCGCTGGCGGATGCCCGCCGCAAGCTGGGCAATTGCATCACCAAGCTCGAGGGAATTCTCGAAGCCGGCGGACCGTGGCTGCTCGGCGGCGCCTACTCGCTCGCCGACATCAAGTGGTATTCGATGGCCCCGGCGCTCCCCCGGGTGACGCCCGATGCTTGCAATGCGGAGGCAACTCCGGCGATTGCCGGCTGGCTCGAACGAATGGCGGCGCGTCCGGCCGTGCAGGCTCTGCCGGCATACGGCCCCCAGCGCTGATCAAGCCAGCGTCGTCAGCGCGAACCCGGCTGCTATGGCGACCCCGTAGGGCACCGGCATCTTGCGCATCTCCCTGAGCGATTTGCCGCTTTTGGCAAACAGAAGCCTGCCCGTGACGAGCGCAACCAGGAGTAGAATACCGGCCGCCGAGGTCCAGCCAAGGAGCACGAGCCCCCTCTGAAGCGGAACCGCCAGGGCTGCCGCGCTATAGAACTTCGCGTCCCCTCCGCCGATCATCCCGAGGGCAAAAAGACCGATGCCGACGGCAAGGGCTATCGCCGCATGCGTGACTGCCCACATGAGCCCGCCATTGCCCGCCGCCCACCAGACGTAGGCGGCGGCCATGACAGCCAGCAGCAGGCAGAGCCAGTTAGGTATCCGCCGGATCTTGATGTCCCACGCGGCCCCTGCCGCCGCGACGACCAGGCACGCGGCGAGCAGCGCCATCTGAATTGTCATTGCCGGCTACAATCCCTGCGTCAGTCGACCAGAACGACTTTCGAGAGATCGACTCGCTGCGGGTATTCCACGGATGCCGGGTCCCCGCCCGCGGAACTGACATGCTTGGAAAGGTCGATCCGTACCGGATAACCTGACGCCACCTTGGCCGCCGCAGGCTTGCCGGCGAGCTTGCCGGTTGTGATCATGGGAAGCGCATCGCGAGAGGCAACCACCGCGGTCGGCCGGGAAGCCGCCACCGGGGCCGTGCGAATGTGCACTTCCCCACGCGACACTCGCTCGAGAGCGCCCGGGCGTTCGGCCACGGCAACCTCCACGGGCGCCGCTTCGACGGGCTTCTCGGCTTGCGCGAGCCGCGTCGCCTCCGCTTCGCGCGCCTGGGCGAGCGCATAATCGCCTTGCATCCGCAGCATGTTCGCCGCGTAGCGCTGGTTTGCGGGATCGAGCGCCATGGCCATCCGGAAATACCGGTCGGCGAGATCGAACCGGCCGAGCCGTGCATAGGCGACACCGAGACCGTTGCTCGCCGCCGGCATCGTCTGCGGATCGGCTTGCGCGGCCCGGAAAAGATCGATCGCCTCAGCCGTCATGCCGGCGTCCATCGCCTGGCGGGCGGCGGCCAATTGGATATTCCCGACGTCAATCTGGACAGGCGCTGCCCGCGATGAACTGCGATCGGCGAAGCCATGCCCAAAGATCGAGGCGCATCCGCTCAATGCGACTGTCACCAGCAGCGTTGCCGAAACTCGTAAAAGTCTGGTCATCGTCTTATCCCCCACTCAGAGCCGGAATCAGCGTGCGCACGGCCCGCACGACAGCCGGAAGCATCAGCACTCCGATCATCGTCGGCAGCATGTTGACCACCAGCGGAATCGAAATGATCACCGGCAGCCGATGCGCCTTTTCTTCGGCGCGCATACGGCGCTTCTCGCGCATCTCCGCCGAATAGACGCGCAGCGTACTGGCCATGCTCGTGCCCAGTTTGTCGGACTGGATCAGGAGCGTCGCGAAGCTCTTGATCTCGTCGACGCCGCTCATTTCCCCCATGCCGCGAAGCGCGGCATCTCGCTGGGCCCCAGCCCGGAGCTGCAAAGTGGTCATCGACAGGATGCGAGCAACCATCGGGTGCGATTCGACCATTTCTCGGCCCACACGGTCCAGCGCGGCTTCAAGGCTCAGGCCCGCCTCGACGCAAACCAGCAGGAGGTCGAGGCAATCGGGAAAGCCATTGGTGATCTGCTCGCGACGCCGGTCGGCTCGCGCGGTTACGAACAGGTTCGGCAAGTAAAGCCCGGCCAGTGCCAGCACGGCGCTGTAGAGATAGAGCTTGAAGAAGCTCATCTGGCTTCCGCCGGCCAATGTGAGCAGCACGAAAACACCGGGCAGCGCGAAGATCAATACCAGGCGAATGAGCGTGAACATGCGGGGCGCTGCGGGCGATTCGAATCCCGCCGCGATCAACTTCTTTCGAACCGCGTCGTTCTTGGTGTCGGTCAGGTTCAGACCGGTCCGCTCGATCCTGTCGGCCAGCCTTGACCAGGCAGTTTCCTTTGCCTGGGTGAGCCGGGCGACCTGGCCGCCGGTGCCGGAGGCCATGGACTTCAGTTCGGCACGAACCGCGCTTCGGCGGCTCATCGAACCCATGAGCGTAAAGGCGATCATCATCATCGATGCGAAGACCGCTCCGAGGAAGAGCCACCGGGCGATGTCGTTGGCGAGTAGGAAATCGACCATCGTTCAGACTTTCAAATCGATCATTCGGCGGATCATGTAGATACCGACCAGGTACCACCCGATCATTATCGGAAAGCCGATGTAGAAGATCGGGTCGGTTGCGACACCAAGGTAAAACGGCGGATTCATGAAGAACAGGAAGATGAAGGTGAAAACCGGGAGCACGCCGAGAATCCAGCCGGTCATCCGTCCTTCGGAGCTAAGCGCCCGCACTTTCATGTACATGCTCGCGCGCTCGCGGATCACGGTGGACAGGTTCTCGAGGATTTCAGCCAGGTTGCCGCCCGTTTCGTTCTGCACCGAAAGGCAGACGACGAACATCCTGATATCATCGAGATCCCAGCGTTCACCCATGGCGTGCAACGCGTCGGTCAGCTCGGCGCCGTAGGAAACCTCGTCCGAAACGAGGCCGAACTGGCTTCCGATCGGATCCTCCATTTCCTCGGTGAGAAGTTCGATGGCGGACGCGATCGGATGGCCGGAGCGCAACGCCCGGACGAAGATGTCGAGCCCGACCGGAAACTGCTCCTGCATTCGCCGGCGCTTGCGCTGGGCGAGAAAGCTTACCACCGCGAGAGGCGTGAAGACCGCGATTGCCGCAGAAACAGCGACGATAAGCTGGATCACGCCGCCCGTCAGCGCGAACCGCTTGAACCACGCAACCGAGACGATGAGAGCGGTTAGCACCAGGAATAGCAGCACCATTGCCACGAGCACCTGGGTCGGCCCGAAGGGCACCTGCGCCATCATCAGGTTGCGCCTGAAATTTCGCATCCAGCGGCCCGCGAACCCCTGCGGCTGGTGGCCCAGCATCGGATCGTTGCGGCGCAATTCGGCGATGATGTCTTCCCGGTCCGCGCCCCTGCTGATCATGCGCAAGCGACGATTGACCAGGCCGATTTCGACGGTGCGTTGCGCCGTGGAGCGAAGCAGCACCTGTGATACGAGGAAAACGCTCGCGAAGACGGCGAGGAGCAGGAACAGCCGAATGATTTCTCCGGTCGCCATGTTCAACCCAGCCGCAGTTGCGGACGGAACAGTTCCGCGGGGATTTCGATGCCTTGGTCAGCCGCGGTCGAGATGAATTTCGGGCGGATGCCGCTGGCTTCGAAATGGCCCAGAACCTCGCCCACATCGCTACGCCCGGTCTGCTTGAAGCGGAAGATTTCCTGCATGGAGATCGTCTCGCCCTCCATGCCGGTCAGCTCGGAAAGGCTGAGCAGCTTGCGGCGGCCGTCGGCCAGGCGTCCGACCTGGATGACGACGTTGATGGCCGAAGCAATCTGAGCGCGCGACGAAGTCGAGGAAATGTCGATTCCGCTCATGCCGATCATCTGCTCGACGCGGGACAGGGCGTCGCGCGGCGAGTTGGCGTGAACGGTGGTCATCGAACCGTCGTGGCCGGTGTTCATCGCCTGCAGCATGTCGAACGCTTCACCGGCGCGGACCTCGCCGACGATGATCCGGTCCGGGCGCATACGCAGCGCGTTCTTGACCAGGTCGCGTTGGGTCACTTCGCCCCTGCCTTCGATGTTCGGCGGGCGCGTTTCGAGCCGTGCGACGTGTTCCTGCTGCAGCTGCAGTTCGGCCGAGTCCTCGATGGTGACGATGCGCTCACGGTTGTCGATGAAGGAAGACAGCGCGTTGAGCAGGGTCGTCTTGCCCGAACCGGTACCGCCCGAGATAAGGACATTTCGGCGCGATCGGACCACGGCTTCGAGGACCCGGGCGACCTCCTCGGGCATGCTGCCGAGCTCGATCAGGCGCGCGATGCGGATCGGCCGCTTGGCGAACTTGCGGATCGACAGCAGCGAGCCGTCGATCGCCAGCGGGGCGACGATGGCATTGACGCGCGATCCGTCGGCAAGGCGCGCGTCGACGAACGGCGAGGACTCGTCGATGCGCCGGCCGACCGCGCTGACGATCTTCTGGATTATGCGCAGGAGATGCTTTTCGTCCTGGAACTGCGTCGGCACCTTTTCAAGGAGACCGTTGCGCTCGACGAACACCGTCTTGTGGCCGTTCACCAGGATGTCGGTGATTCCCTCGTCCTTCAGCAACGGCTCGAGCGGCCCGAGGCCGAGCAATTCGTCGAGCACCTCGCCGACGAGCTGCTTGCGCTCGCGGGCATTGAGGGCCTCGTCGGCTTCGACCAGCAATTCCATGACGATGTCGCCGATCTCGGCCTCGATCTGCTCGCGCGACAGCTTGTCGAGCAGCGCAAGATTGATCCGGCCGAGCAGCTGCCGGTGAATGCCGACCTTGAGGTCGAGCCACCGCTCGCTCTCGGCCGATGTTTCGAACAGCGGCTGAATCGGTGTCGGCGATGAGTCACCGATTATCTCGACGACGGGCGTCGCCACGGCCTCACGTTTCTTGACCTGCCACATTATTTCGACCCACCTTGCTCAAAACGCTCGTCGATGCTGTCCGCCAAGTCAGCGATGTCATTGATGAAGGGACTCTTCTTTTGAACCTGCCGCGCCAGCAGTCCCTGATCGTGCGCGGTGGCAAGGATCTGGCTATCGAGATGAACGCTGCCGAGAATAGGATGCTTTAGCGTCTTGGTGACGTCGTCGAGACCGATCAGGCGGAAGAGGCGCTTTTCGACGCGGTTGACGACGATCGCCAGCTTGCGCGTGTCGACACCGGCGTTCCGGAAAAGGTCGAACTGACGCTTCGCCTGGCGCAGGCTGGGAATATCAAGCGTCACGACCATCAAGACCAGGTCTGCGGCGACGACCGCCGAAAGGTTCCAGCTGGTCCAGTTCGCCGGGAGATCGAGCACCACCCTGTCGAATTCGGCCCGTGCCGCGTCGATCACGTGGAGCAAGCGATCGGTCTCGATCGATTCCAGCGGCATGATTTCGTCAGGCGCCGCAATCAGGTGCAAGTGGTCGGAATGGGCGACCGCCACGGAACGCAGAAACTCGTGGTCGATGCGCTCGCCCGCGGTCAGGAGTTCCTGCAGGCCGCGCCGCGGAGCCGATCCGAGCATCGGCGCAATGCTGCCCTGCTGAATGTCGAGATCGATCAGGCAGGCGCCGCGCCCGTTGGGAGTTTCCCTGCCGAGCTCGTCCGCCAGGTGCGTCGCAATCGTCGTCGCGCCGCTTCCGCCGGTCGATTTCACGACGGCGATGACGGGCGCCAGTTTTTCGGCCTTCGGTACCGCCGCTATACTCGCTTCGACTGCCGCAAGCGAGGCCTGCAGCAGTTCTTCCATTTCGAACGGCAGCGACACGACGTCGGCAACGCCTTGCTTCACCAGCGACCTCACCAGCGCGACGTTGGCTCCGGCAAGGGCCACGACTTGCGGGAGCTTGGGCGCCCTCCGGCGGATGGTGGCCAGGCGCTCGAGCGACCCCGGCTCCGCCGGGTCGACTTCGACGACGACGCAACTTGCCCGCGCGAGCAAGTCCTCCGGTATGTTGACGCCCGGCGAGCCGGTAAAACAGGAAATAGCTTTGCGCTCGGCGGGCGTGATGGCCGCCATCAGCTGGTCGACGTACGCCTCCGATGCCGCAATGAGCAGCTGCCGGGGGAGGCGCAATTCGCTATCGCTCCCCAATTCGAATGGATAATCTTGTTTGCCCATCATTGTCTCAGTTCGAATCCGATCCTTGCCCGTCTTCAAGCGTAAGTGAGTAGCTTGCACTCGGGACGGGCAAACTGCCGCGGAACAAAAGCAGGGTCATCGGTTGGAAGCTCAGGCTTCGCAAGCTCACTGTTACCAATGGTGCCACATCGGCACCGTTCGGGTCGCCGGCGTAACCGAGCCCCGCGTTATCGTAGTCGATGCGAACGTTCGCCGCCGTAAGCGCGGGATCGACTTGCTGCATGCGTGCGATCAGCGCTGCCCAGGCGGTTTTTGACGCATCGCTGGTCGCTGCGTAGGTAAAGTTGCACGTCCCACCGCTCTTGCAGGTGCAGCCAAGCGTAGCGCCCGAGGTCTGGCAATAGACGCCGGGAAAGTTGTCCGTGCCGACCACCGTCCCGGTCTCGACGCCATCAGCGATGAAGTTGTGATCGAGGAGCCCGTCGGACGAATCCCCGCCGGGAATCAATTGCGTCGCAACCGCCCAGCGGGCACCGATCTGCGTGGCCTTCTCGGCCTGGTTTACCGACCAGATGTAACGGCCCGCGTCGATCGTTCCGAGGAGGAACAGGAGGAATAGCGGCAGCACGAGGGCGAACTCCGCCGCGCTCGCGCCGCGCCTGTCGCGAACAAAGGCGCGCGGGCCGTTCACAGCCCCATCACCGGGCTTTGGGCTTCGGCCCTCAGGCGAATTCCGCCGGCATTGAAGCCGAGCGCCCCGACAAGCGACGTGATCGGCGAAGCAGGATAGGGCACCAGGGCGGCCACGGTCACCACCGGCGCGTTGCTCGAATTGGCCGTGTAGAGACCGTCTTCCGTCTTGCATTCGACGCTTACGGTCACGTTGGTCCAACCAGGTATCACGGGAGTTCCGCCAGACAACTGGCCCGTCCTGGTAAGATTGCTGATGGTCGTCTCGGCCGATGGGTCGATCGAGTCACTGGCACAGTCGTAATCCGAGAAGCTGAGCCGGCTGGCATAGCGCGCCCCGTCGCGCACGCCCTTGACCACCTTGTGCTCGTTCCACAGGAAATAGCCGCCCTCGAAGCAGACGAACAGCAGGGTGATCATCAACGGCAGCATCAGGGCCATCTCGGCTGCCGGCCCTCCGCGCGTGTCGCTCAGGAATCGAGACCACCGCATAGTCTTCACCGCAACAGGTAAGGTATGTCCCGGCGAACCGGGTTCACGGCCTGACCGCCCGCCGGAGTGGCACGGACGATTTCGACGTAGATTTCCTTGCTGCTGGTGCCCCCGCCGGTCGCGTAAGTCTTGGTCCGATCCGCCATCGGCTCGACCAGGAAAGCATCGACCCATTGCTGCACTTCGGGATTGTATGAGTTGCCCTTGATCTTGGCGCATTCCGACTTGCTGACGACCGCCAGGGAAATCAGGCGCCGGTCGATGTCGGTCGGGCTCGGCGTGATGCCGCTTACGCATTGCGGCGCGCCGCGCGCGAAGGGAGTGGTTCCCGGCGGCGCAACTTGCCGATCGCCGAGCACGGTATGCCCGTTGCCGAAGGCGTCTTCGCCGGCGTGCTTGAGTTCCCACTGGTAGACGTCGTAGCGCAACGGGAGCCCGCCCTTGCCGTTGCGCTCGAGATCGGCGAGGGCAGGGTTGGTCGACCAGTTGTCGATGCCGTAATTCACGTGGAAGTATGCGTTGACGTCCCAAATGCCGTCGCCGACGACTCCCGTGTCGCTCGACGGCCCGACGCACCCGGCACCGGTCGAACTCACGGCATGGCAGATGTCGCGCGGATAGCCCATCGCGTTAGGATAGGGACGAGTCGTTCCGTCCAACGGCGTAAGGTCTGTCGGCGCGTAAGGGTTGCTCGCTTCCCCCCACGTCGGGCAACTGCCGGCGGTCGTCGCGACGAGGTCCTTGGTGGCGTTGGCCGACGCGGAGCAGCCGCCAGTAGTCGGACAGTTGCTGTCGAGATCGAATCGGGTGTTGAACGCATCGACGACCTGCTTGTTGGCGTCGTCGCCCGGCGCCACGTCCACCCCGCCTGAAAGCGAGGCGCAAACGTATGGCGGCGCATCGAGGCCGAGCGTCCTGCGCAGCGTGGGGTTGTCGTTACCGGGGCCGACGAAGCCCCAGTTGCCGGTCTTGCCGTATTTCGTGACATCGACGCCGACGCCGATGTAGTCGGAAACATTGAACGTCTCGCCGTCGCCTTCCATGTTGCACATGAACAGCACGGCCGCCTTGCAGATGGCCGAATTGATCCCGGCCATGGCCGAGGCATGCAGCTCGCCGGCCAGAGCCCCGACTATCGGGGTGTAGGCGTAGTTGGCGGCGCGATCCTCCAGCACGATCTCGAGATATTTGGCGTCGGCATCGCTTGTCGCCGCATCGACACCTTTGCCGTCGGCATCGACGGTCTTCCAGAAGCGCAGCACGCCGGTCGCGTCACAATCGGTTTCCGCAGGAACAGCGACCGTCAGCCCCGATCCGTCGTTGGACAGCAGGGTGTTATTCACGACCA
>Ga0068855_100008080_pt1 | contig 12714 bp, 15 predicted proteins | sample KBSCornC52_FD_66592 | JGI IMG/M metagenome (GOLD analysis project Ga0068855, IMG submission 66592) | Corn rhizosphere microbial communities from Kellogg Biological Station, Michigan, USA - KBS Corn C5-2 | ecosystem: Host-associated > Plants > Roots > Rhizosphere > Soil ...
CGTTGCAAGGACGCCGCAAAGAACACCATGCCGCCGATGCCGAAAATCACCAGCGAATACGTGGCCGGTGAGCGCAGGACGTCTCCGACCGACCGTGCGTCTGACAGCATCCGCGACGCCACGCTGGTGCCGGCGAACGCCAGCCCGGCAACGGTCGCCAGTACGCCGCCCGCCTGTTGGCTCGAAAACCGGCCGAGCAAGAGCCCCGCCACGATCACCGGCCCGGCTGCGATCACCAGCCACCACTGCGAAGAGTCGCCGATTGGGGTCGCTGCCTCCGGTTCGGCCCCGAGTGCCAGCAGCCCGAGCCCGGCCCCGAGGCCGACCAGCGCGACGAGATCCTGGCGCTGGATCGTGGTGCGCAGCACCCGCCGTCCGGCCAAGGCGGTCACGCCGACGCTGGAGGCAGCGGCGCACTGCACGAGGAACAGCGGCAACCAGTGCAGCGCGGCGACGATGCACAAGAATCCGAGCAGATCGAGCCCGGTGCCGGCGAGGTAAAGCGGCGACAGCACCAGTCGGCTGATCTCGTCGCGGCGGGCTCGCCGGGCGGCGACGGCTTGCACGACGGACGCGATGCCGGTTGTGAGCGCGGCCCCGAGCGCCAGCAACAAGCCGACCAGCATCGAGGCGCCTCAGCGGTAATTCGTGAACTGCAAGGCCACGTCGATGTCTTTGCCCTTCAGCAAGGCCATGACCTCTTGCAGATCGTCCTTCTTCTTGCTCGAGACCCGCAGCTGATCACCCTGGATCTGCGCCTGCACACCCTTCGGCCCCTCATCGCGGATGATCTTCGCGATCTTCTTCGCGTCCTCTTGGCTGATGCCTTCTTTGACGGACGACGAAAGCCGGAACTCCTTGCCCGACGCCTTGGGCTCACCGGCGTCGAGGGATTTCAACGAGATGCCGCGCTTGATCAGCTTCTCCTGGAACACGTCGAGCACGGCCTTCGCCCGCTCGGCGCTGTTGGCCTTAATCTCGATCCCGGTCTCGCCCGACCACCCGATCGAGGCCCCGACGTCTTTGAAGTCGTAACGCTGCGACACTTCTTTGGCGGCCTGATTCAGGGCGTTGTCGACCTCCTGACGATCGACCTTGCTCACGATGTCGAAGGACGAGTCAGCCACCACAACCTCCTGGGTTATCCTGTCTCCCGCTGTCTCACCCAGGCGTCCGAACACCGGCCGCCCGATGCGGACGGCAACGGCAGGTTGCCCGAGTGGCCAAAGGGAGCGGTCTGTAAAACCGTCGGCTCAGCCTACGTTGGTTCGAACCCAACACCTGCCACCCCGCCACGAAGTACGCGAACGCCGCCGGAGGCCACTGGTTTTCTCAGAACCCGTGGCCTTCGGCGTTTCGCACGGCGGACCTCCCTCCGTCCCGCGCTTACGGGGTAACTCTCGTGCGTCCTGAGGCTGGGAAGTACCCGGTTGTCGCGGGAGAGAAGGGTCGAGCCCCGAGCGCAACCGGGTTGCCGAAGGCCGGCCGCCGCCGTGTAGAGTTGCGGCTCGCGTTACCCCGCGTGCATGAGCGCGCGGTGGTCGCTGCCCCCTTAGCTCAGTCGGCAGAGCGTCTCCATGGTAAGGAGAAGGTCTACGGTTCGATTCCGTAAGGGGGCTCACCCAAGCAGCACTTGCCCGGTGACGGGCACACTCGGCGGAGTAGCTCAGCCTGGCAGAGCAAGCGGCTCATAATCGCTGTGTCACGGGTTCAAATCCCGTCTCCGCTACTCGCTCCGGCACCGTGCGAGCGGCTTGATTGTCCGCACGTCGGCGCTATCGGTTATCCTGGCTCGTCCGCGGTGGTTCACGCGGCCGTTCGAATCCCACCCGTAAGAGAGGCACTCGACTGTGGCCGCCAAGACTGACGTCCGCCCGAAGATCACTCTGGCCTGCCAGGAGTGCAAGCACCGTAACTACATCACGAAGAAGAACCGGCGTAACGACCCAGACCGGCTCGAGATGAAGAAGTTCTGCCCGAACTGCAACGCCCACCAGTTGCACCGCGAAACCCGCTAGCTCGCGACGATCTTCACTGCGCCTCCAGCGAAGTGCCGCTGGGGGCGCGAATCATGTCTGTTAGCGTCCCGCTCATGCCTTTGGATCAGTCGTTCACCGGGCGTACCTATCCACCGACCCGACCTTATGTCGTCGGCCGGGAGAAGATCCGCGAGTTCGCGCGGGCGATCGGTGACGCGAATCCCGCGTACGACGACGTCGACGCCGCTCGTGCGCTTGGCCATCCCGATCTGGTCGCGCCGCCGACGTTCGCGATCGTGGTTTCCCTCTCCGCCGCGCACCAGGTGGTGCTCGACCCCGCCCTGGGTCTCGACTACAGCCGAGTCGTGCACGGTGAGCAGCGCTTCGAAGTCTCCCGGCCGATTCACGCAGGCGATGAGCTGACGGTGATCGTCACCGTTGAGAAGATTCGCTCGGTCGCCGGCAATGACATCATCACCACCCGGGGCGACATCGCCACGACGTCCGGCGAAAAGGTCGTCACGGCCTATTCGACCCTGGTCTCGCGGGCACCCGACGAGGTGCAGGCATGACCCTCGTCAGCTACGCCGACGTCGAGGTCGGCCAGCCGCTGCCGACGCGCAGCTTCCCAATCACCCGCGCTGACCTCGTGCGTTACGCAGGGGCGTCGGGTGATTTCAACCCGATCCACTGGAACGAGCGGTTTGCGCGTTCGGTCGGGCTGCCCGATGTGATCGCCCACGGAATGTTCACCATGGCGACCGCCGCTCGCGCTGTCACCGACTGGGTGGGCGACCCGGGGGCAGTGGTCGACTACGGTGTCCGCTTCACCAGACCCGTCGTCGTGCCGGACGACGGCACCGGCGCCCTGCTGCAGGTCGAGGCCGTGGTGGGCGACAAGCTCGACGGCAACCTGGTGCGGGTCGATCTCACCGCCAGGTCCGACGACGACAAGGTGCTCGGCATGGCGCGCATGGTAGTCCGGCTGCCCTGATCCGGCGTCATGACATCAAGCTGCCTGAGCGAGGATCCGCACGTGGTCACGAGCGCAGCGGAGATATTGACAAAGGAAGTGAGTGACCACTAACTTAGCTGCCATGACGCCGCCCCACCCCCGAATGAGTGCCGAGGATCGCCGCGAGCAGGTGCTCGATGCGGCGCTCGTCGAGTTTGCTCAAGGCGGCCTGGCCGGCACCTCGACCGAGGCGATCGCGAGCCGCGCCGGTATCTCGCAGCCCTATCTGTTCCGGCTCTTCTCCACGAAGAAAGAACTGTTCGTGGCCGCAGCGCAACGCTGCTTCGACAACATCGCCGCCACCTTTGCCCAAGCAGCAGACGGACTCGCCGGTGAGGCGGCGATGGAGGCGATGGGCAGTTCGTACAAGGGACTGCTGGCCGACCGGAACAACCTGCTGGCCCAGTTGCAGATGTACGCGGCCTGTGACGATCCCGACATCCGCGACTGTGCTCGCACAGGCTTTAAAAAGCTTTACCAACAAGTAGAAACGGCCAGTGGCGCACCGGTGCGGACGATCGTCACGTTCTTTGCAGCCGGCATGTTGTGCAACCTGGCCACCGCATTGCAACTTGAGACCGTCGAAGAACCCTGGGCCCAGGCGCTCCGCACCGTCGACCTCTGTTTCCCGCTGTCCTGACCGCTTTTTCCTTTGTTCCCAGGGATTTCTTAAGCACTGAAGTTAGTGACTACTCACTTAACACCTGTAGGGAGGACGGAAATGCCCGCTCGCCAAGGAGCCACCGCAAGGCCGATCGCCACGTTCGTCGTGACGTCGGTGGCCTTGTTCATGGGCTCGCTCGACAACCTCGTCGTCACGATGGCATTGCCTGCTATCAAACAGAATCTGCACGCGTCGCTGTCGAGCCTTGAATGGACCGTCAACGCGTACACCCTCACGTTCGCCGTCTTGTTGCTGCCCGGCGCAACCCTGGGTGATCGGTTCGGCCGCAAGCGGATGTTCATGGTTGGCTTGGGTCTGTTCACCCTTGCCTCTGCTGGTGCCGCGCTGTCGAGCACGGCCGGTCAGTTGGTTGCGGCACGTGCTGTGCAAGGAGTCGGCGGGGCGATCATCACGCCGCTTACGTTGACCCTGCTCAGCGCCGCGGTGCCTGCAGCGCGTCGCGGGCTTGCCCTCGGAGCCTGGGGCGCGATCGGCGGTCTGGCCATCGCGGTAGGCCCGGTCGTCGGCGGCGCGATCGTCGACGGTGCCGACTGGAGTTGGATTTTCTGGCTGAACGTGCCGATCGGCATCGCCTTGCTGCCGATCGCGTCGCGGCTGCTCACCGAAAGCCACGGCCCGGCCGCCAAGCTCGACGCCGTCGGTACCGGGCTCGCGACGGCCGGCTTGTTCGCCATCGTGCTCGGCTTGGTCCGGGCCAACACCTGGGGGTGGGGCAGCGGTCGCATCGTGGCCCTCTTCACTGTGGGCGCGGCGCTGCTCGCAGCGTTCGTTGCCTGGGAACGGCGTGCAAAGCACCCCGTGCTGCCGCTACGGCTGTTCCGCCACCGGGGCTTCACGATGACGAACATCGCCTCGTTGTTCATGTTCTTCGGGATGTTCGGTGCGATCTTCCTGCTGGCCCAGTTCTTGCAAGTCGGTCGCGGTTACTCACCGCTGTCGGCCGGACTGCGCACCCTGCCGTGGACTGCGATGCCTATTTTCGTCGCGCCGGTTGCGGGCCTGCTCTCAGACCGAATCGGTGGCCGGCGCATCGTCGCCGTTGGGCTGGCGCTGCAAGCTGTCGGCCTCGGCTGGCTCGCAGCCGTCGCGACACCGCACGTCTCCTACCTGGTGATGGTGCCGGGCCTGGCGATCAGCGGCTTCGGCATGGCGTTGTTCTTCGCGCCGGTGGCGAACTTGGTGCTGTCGTCGGTCGACCACAGCGAGCAGGGCATTGCGTCGGGTGCACACAACGCCATTCGCGAGTTGGGCGGCGTATTCGGCGTCGCGGTTCTCGCGTCGGTGTTCGCCCACTCCGGCGGCTACGGCACGCCGCAACTGTTCACCGACGGCGTACGCCCCGCAGTCTGGGTCGGTGCGGCCATCGTGGCCCTCGGCGCGGTCGCCGCACTCCTCATCCCTCGTACCAAGAAGTTCTTCGAGACGGACGACGAAACCCTCGCGATCCCCAACCTCGCGCCGTCAGCGGCCTAAGGGCCCATCGGCCTGTCGCGTTCACCGCCCTGTGGTCGGCCTGTCGCGTTCACCGCCCTGCGGTCGGCCGTAAGGTTTGCGGGTGCTCCAACCCGCTGACCCCCCGGCCGACCACCCCCGTAGCGGCGTGCTGCTCTCCGACCACACCACGCTGAGGCTCGGCGGCCCGGCGTCCGATTTCGTGGTGGCACGCAGCGAGTCACACCTCATCGGGGCCGTTACCGAAGCCGACGTCGCAGGCACTCCTGCGCTGGTGCTCGGTGGCGGCAGCAACGTGGTCGTCGCCGACGAAGGAGTAGCCGGCACGGTCGTGCGGGTCGCCACCACCGGCCTTGCTTTTGAGCCGGACGACGAAAACCCCGGCCGGGTGATCGTGCATGCCGCGGCGGGTGAAATCTGGGACCACGTGGTGGCCGAGTCGATCGAGCGAGGGTTGGCCGGAATCGAATCTCTGTCAGGGATTCCGGGCCTTGTGGGTGCGACGCCGATCCAAAACGTGGGCGCTTATGGCACCGAACTGTCTGACGTGGTGACCGCCGTGCGCGCATTCGACCGAGTCGAACGCGCGTCCGTCACGCTCGACGCAACCGCCTGCGGCTTCGGATACCGCACGAGCGCGCTCAAAGGACACGATCGCTACGTCGTGCTCGGCATCGAGATTTCCCTTACGCAGTCGGCAAACTCGTCGCCTGTGCGGTATGCCGAACTGGCCCGAACGCTGGGCATCGAGCTCGGTGGCACCGCGGGGGTGGCTGACGTGCGTTCCGCAGTGCTCGAATTGCGTGCAGCTAAAGGGATGCTGCTCGACCCAGCCGATCCAGATTCCGTCAGTGCCGGATCGTTCTTCACCAACCCGATCATCAGCGCAGCCGTGCTGCCCGAAGGCGCACCGGCGTGGCCGACACCAGACGGCAGGGTGAAGACCTCTGCGGCCTGGCTGATCGAACATGCCGGTTTCAGTCGCGGATACCACATCGGTGCGGTGGGACTTTCCACGAAACACACGCTCGCATTGATCAATCGTGGCGGCGCCTCGTCGTCCGAACTTGTTGCTCTTGCGCGCGCGATCCGCAACGGCGTGCACCAGACCTTCGGCATCAGCCTCGATGTCGAACCTGTGCTGGTGGGACTGAGTTTGTAGGCGAGCCGAGCCACTGCGCGATTCCTTCGCGAGCTTCGCGTTTCAACGTCTCCGGTGCGGCCGACCCGTCGATCGAGCAGCGCGCGAGCTCGGCGAGCTCGGCGTCGGTGAACTCGTGCACCTCACGTGCGATGCGGTACTGGTCGGTGAGCCGGGCGCCGAACAGTAAAGGGTCGTCGGCACCTAGCGCCACCGGCACGCCCGCTGCACGTAATTGCCGTAGAGGCAAGGCTTTCGGGCCTTCGACGACGCCGAGCGACACGTTCGACGACGGGCAGACCTCGCAAACAATTCCGGCTTCGGCCAACCGTGCCAGCACGCGCGGGTCTTCGACGGCGCGCACACCGTGGCCGACGCGATTCGCACCGAGCGACTCGACGCAGGTGATAACGCTTGCCGCACCGAGTAATTCGCCGCCGTGCGGCACCGAGAGCAAGCCGGCACCCCGTGCAATCCGAAACGCCGGCATGAAGTCAGCAGCGTTTCCGCGACGCTCGTCGTTGCTCAAGCCGAAACCAACCACGCCGCGTTCGGCGTAACGGGCAGCAAGGCGCGCTAGCGTGCGGGCATCTAGCGGATGCCGGGTGCGGTTCGCAGCCACCACAATCCCGATGCCGACGCCGGTCGCGGCGCTCGCCTGTCGCGCGGCGTCGAGCACGAGTTCGAGAAACGCAGTGATACCACCGAATCCGGGATAGCCACTCGGGTCGACCTGCAGTTCGAGCCAACGTGCGCCATCGGCTGCGTCATCCTGCGCAGCTTCGACCACGATGCGGCGCACGTCGTCTGCTGTGCGAACGACCGATCGCGCGATGTCATACAACCGTTGGAACCGAAACCAGCCACGCTCGTCGGTCGTGCGCAGCTTCGGGGGAGTGGGGCCAGTCAGCGCATCGGGTAGCCGCACCCGGTTCGCGGCGGCGAGTTCGAGCAGTGTCGTGGCCCGCATTGATCCGGTGAAGTGCAGGTGGAGGTCGGCTTTCGGCAGCCGGTGCAGATCGCGCGCGACTCGCACCGGCTGCGCCACCTGGATCAGTGAGCCTCCGACAGCAGCTTCGCGAGGCGGTTGACGCCTTCGATCAGGTCGTCGTCACCAAGGGCATACGACATGCGGAAGTAACCCGGAGTGCCGAACGCCTCGCCGGGCACCACCGCTACCTCGGCTTCGTCGAGCACCAGCTCCGCAAGTTCGGCGGACGACGCGGGGCGCTTACCCCGGATCTCGCGGCCGATCAGCTCGCGCACCGACGGGTAGGCGTAGAAGGCGCCCTGCGGCTCGGCACACACCACGCCGGGAATCTCGTTCAACATGCGAACGATGGTCTGGCGTCTGCGGTCGAACGCGGCCCGCATCTCGGCGACCGCAGTCAGGTCGCCCGATACCGCGGCCAACGCCGCCCGCTGCGACACATTGGAGACGTTCGACGACAGGTGCGACTGCAGATTGGTGGCTGCTTTGATCACGTCGGCCGGGCCGATCATCCAGCCGACCCGCCAGCCTGTCATGGCGTAGGTCTTGGCAACCCCGTTGAGCACCACACAGGTACTAGCGAGTTCAGGCACGACGACCGGCATCGATGAGAACCTGGCGTCGCCGTAGACGAGGTGCTCGTAGATCTCGTCGGTGATCACCCAGATGCCGTGCTCGAGCGCCCACCGGCCGATCGCCTCGACCTGGTCGGGGGAGTAGACCGCGCCCGTCGGGTTGGACGGCGAGCAGAACAGCAGCACCTTGGTGCGCGGCGTTCGCGCGGCTTCGAGCTGGTCGACGCTGACCCGAAACACCGACGACTCGTCGGTGATGACGTCAACGGCGACCCCGCCGGCAAGTGCGATCGCCTCGGGATAGGTGGTCCAGTAAGGGGCCGGGAGCAGCACTTCATCGCCGGGATCGAGCAGCGTGGCGAAAGCCTGGTAGACCGCCTGCTTGCCGCCGTTGGTGACAAGAACCTGGCTGGCCGTCACGGTGTACCCGGAGTCGCGCGCGGTTTTCGTCGCGATGGCCTCGCGCAGCTCGGGCAGGCCGGGAGTCGGGGTGTAGCGGTGGTTCTTCGGATCGCGAGCAGCGGCGGCCGCAGCCTCGACGATCGGTGCGGGGGTGGCGAAGTCGGGTTCACCCGCCCCGAACCCGATGACCGGCCGGCCCGCAGCCTTGAGCGCCTTGGCTTTCGCATCGACCGCTAGCGTCGCCGATTCGGCGATCGCGCCGATCCGGCGAGATATCCGCGCACCGGCGGCGGGCCCGGCGGCAGTCTGCGGAGAGGTTGACGGGTGAGCTGTGGACTGGGAGGCGTCGGTCATGGCAACAATGTTCCCACGCGCGCAAGACCCGGCGCGCGTGGGTTTCGGCCCGAATCCGCCGGATGCGAGCCATCGCGTTCGACCCATTCCGAGGCGCCACGTACACTGTCGGGGCTGGTTCGTGCCCAACTGCTGGCGGCTGCCGGCGGGCGGGCGGGGGCCGCGAAGGGCAGTAGCTCAATTGGCCAGAGTTCCGGTCTCCAAAACCGGCGGTTGGGGGTTCGAGTCCCTCCTGCCCTGCCACACCAGCACGTCAGATGACTTAGTGTCACGAGCAGGCCCAGCAAAGCGTTAAGGGTTGCAGTCCCGCACCGAGGTTCGAGCCACACCGAAGTCCTAGCCACACCGAAGTCCTAGCCACACTGGAAGGTGCATGTGAGCGACACCACGACGGGCGCAGCGGCAAGGCCGGAGCGCCGACCGGCTCGCCCGGTCGAGCGTCGCAATGTCTTCGCGCGCATTGCGCTTTGGTGGCGCCAGATCGTCAACGAGCTGCGCAAGGTCATCTGGCCGACTCGCAAAGAACTGGTGTCCTACACGATCGTCACGGTGGTCTTCTCGGTCGTCGTAATGGCCATCGTGTTCTTCGTCGACTACGGCACCAACTGGTCGGTGCTCAAGATCTGGGGCTAGCGAAGGCGCGAGCGCCCCACCGTCCAGCACCTGTAAGCCTCGAAGCAGAAAGCGAAAGCCAGTGACCGAGTCACCCTGGTCGAGCGACGACGACACGATCGACGCCGGCAGCAACGCCCAGGAGCCGAGAGGCCCGAGAGACACCGCCGAAGCCAGCGCCGCAGACACTGCCGCAGACGCCGCCGAAGGCGCGCCCGAAACTAGTGCAGCGGCAGATGTCACCGAGCCTGACGCCGACCCCGCCGAGACCTTTCGCCAATCACTGCGCAGCGCGTCGGGCGATTGGTACGTCGTCCACACCTACGCGGGTTACGAGAACAAGGCCAAGGCCAATCTCGAGACCCGCATTCAGTCGCTGAACATGGAAGATTTCATCTACCAGATCGAGGTTCCTCAAGAAGAGGTCACCGAGATCAAGAACGGCAAGCGGCAAACGGTCAAACGCAACGTCTTCCCGGGCTACCTACTTGTTCGCATGGAGATGACCGACGAGTCGTGGTCGGCGGTTCGCTACACGCCGGCCGTTACTGGCTTCGTCGGCCCGAGTTCGAGCAAGCCGTCGCCGCTCACGCTCGATGAGGTATTCCGCTTCCTCGCACCGCCGACCCGGGAGCAGAAAGAGGCGGCAGCTGCAGCCGCGCCGAAGATCGTCGACTTCGAGATCGGTGAGTCCGTCACGGTTATGGACGGCCCATTCGCCACGCTGCCGGCGTCCATCTCCGAGATCAATGCCGATCAGCAGAAGCTCAAGGTTCTCGTGTCGATCTTCGGCCGGGAGACGCCCGTCGAGCTCTCGTTCAACCAGGTCACCAAGCTCTAAGTCGAACGCGTCGGGCCGGACGACGAAACCCGCCCGTCGCGGGCGGATTGGTAAGCGGCCGCCGCCGTCCCGTACTCTTGTCAGGCCCGTCCGCATCTGGACTCGCCAAAGGACACGTCCAAAGGACTGCTATGCCCCCGAAGAAGAAGCTCGCAGCGATCATCAAGCTGCAGATCAACGCCGGTGCCGCGACGCCCGCGCCGCCGATCGGCCCTGCGCTGGGCCAGCACGGCGTGAACATCATGGACTTCTGCAAGCAGTACAACGCGGCCACCGAGGCGCAGCGCGGCAACGTGATTCCAGTCGAGATCTCGGTCTACGAAGATCGCTCGTTCACGTTCATCACGAAGACCCCTCCGGCGCCCGAGATGATCAAGAAGGCAGCTGGCGTCGACAAGGGCTCGGCCGTGCCACACAAGACCAAGGTCGCGTCGCTGACCAAGGCGCAGGTGCGCGAGATCGCTGAGGCGAAGATGCCCGACCTCAATGCCCGCGACATCGAGGCCGCCGAGAAGATCATTGCAGGCACCGCGCGGTCGATGGGCATCACGGTCAACGGCTGATCGTCCGGAACGTAGCCAACAGCAGTCGCACCACCGTGGGAGGGCCGAGCGCGGTCCGATGTACCACGACCTCCACTGTTTTCAAGGAGCAGCAATGAAGCGCAGCAAGGCCTACACCGCCGCCGCCGCCAAGGTCGACCGCGACAAGTTGTACGCACCGCTCGAGGCGATCCGGCTGGCCCGTGAGACCTCGACCACGAAGAACCCCGGGACCGTCGAAGTCGCGTTGTCACTCGGCGTCGACCCGCGTAAGGCCGATCAGATGGTGCGTGGCACCGTCAACCTTCCGCACGGCACCGGCAAGACCGCCCGCGTGCTGGTCTTTGCCACCGGCGACCGTGCAGAAGAGGCGAAAGCAGCGGGCGCGGACATCGTCGGCGCCGACGAACTGATTGACCGTGTCGCGGCCGGGTTCCTGGACTTCGATTCTGCCGTCGCCACGCCCGATCTCATGGGCAAGGTCGGCCGCCTGGGTCGCGTGCTCGGTCCCCGTGGCCTGATGCCGAACCCGAAGACCGGCACAGTCACCAATGACGTCGCCAAGGCCGTCACCGACATCAAGGGCGGCAAGATCGAGTTCCGTGTCGACCGCCAGGCGAACCTGCATTTCATCATCGGCAAGACGTCGTTCAGCGATGACCAACTGGTCGAGAACTACGCCGCTGCGATCGACGAAGTGATGCGCTTGAAGCCCTCGACCGCAAAGGGCCGCTACGTCAAGAAGGCCACCGTCACGACCACGATGGGCCCCGGCATTCCGGTCGACCCGAACCGCACCCGCAACTTGCTCGTCGAGGAGCAGGCGACCGCCTGACCGACGTCGTGTCCAGGGTCGAGCCGGCCAATGTCCAGGGTCGAGCCGACCAATGTCCAGGGTCGAGCCGGCCAAATTGAGTGCGAGCCTCAAGGATCAACTCCAGAAGCTGGCCTCGACCGCCGGGATCACCAGCATCAACCTCAACATCTGAGTCGACGACCAGAACCTGCTTCGTAAGGCGACCGAGTCGTACGAAGCGGCTGCGGGCGCGATCAACACCGAGATCGACGTGACGGGCTACAAACAGGCCGATCAGCCGTCACGGTTCCGCCGGCTGACCAGACGGTCGACCTTGCGGCTGCGCTCGGCAGCTAGACGCCAAACCCGCCTCGTTTTGACCTCGTTTTGACCGTGGGGATGCGGCACCGTACTGTTGACCCGCCACAGACCGCCGGTCGGCGTCCACGAACTACGTGTTCGTGGCTCCCGAAGGTCCCGTGAAAGCGGGCGGCCCGCGCAGGTACACGTTCGTCCGGCGAGCTGATGTCGAGCCGTCGATGCGCCCCGTGCCCTGCGCCGGGGCGTTTTGCTTTGACGGAATCGCATCGGGTGACGACGTCGCCGGCGCCCACCCCGGAAGGAGGCCAGCAACTCAATGCCAAGGCCTGACAAGGTGACCGACGTCGGCGAGCTCACGGAGAACTTCCGCAGCTCGAACGCCGCCGTGCTCACCGAGTACCGCGGTCTCACCGTGTCGCAGCTGACCCAGTTGCGTCGCAGTCTCGGTGCGACCACGCAGTACGCCGTGGTGAAGAACACCCTGTCGAAGATCGCGGTTCGTGACGCCGGACTCGCTCAGCTCGAAGAGCTGCTGCAAGGTCCGTCGGCTATCGCGTTCGTCAAGGGTGACCCCGTGGAGGCTGCTAAGAGCCTCCGCGACTTCGCCAAGGTCAACCCGCTGCTCGTCATCAAGGGCGGCGTGCTCGACGGCAAGCTGATCTCGGCCGCCGAGATCGCCAAGATTGCCGACCTCGAATCCCGCGAGGTGCTTCTGTCCAAGGTGGCCGGGGCGGCCAACGCCACCCTCGCCAAGGCCGCAGCGCTGTTCCAAGCTCCGCTCGCGCAAGCCGCCAGGTTGGCCGAGGCACTGCGTGCCAAGACCGCCGAAGGTGCGCCCGCGGCCGAGGCGCCCGCAGCTACAGAGTCCGAGGCGCCTGCAGTTGCAGACTCCGAGGCGCCTGCAGTTGCAGACTCCGAGGCGCCCGCAGTTGCAGAATCCGAAACGCCCGTAGCTGCGGAGGCCCAAGCGCCGTCCGAAGGCGACGAGGTCTAGTCGTTCGAGTCCCG
>Ga0068855_100008084_pt1 | contig 12710 bp, 11 predicted proteins | sample KBSCornC52_FD_66592 | JGI IMG/M metagenome (GOLD analysis project Ga0068855, IMG submission 66592) | Corn rhizosphere microbial communities from Kellogg Biological Station, Michigan, USA - KBS Corn C5-2 | ecosystem: Host-associated > Plants > Roots > Rhizosphere > Soil ...
GAAACTCCTGCGCTTCGCGGGTCCAGGGTTGGAGACGGTACTCATTTAACAGCATTTTCTGGTGTTCTACCCAGGCAGCCCAGGCTTTTTTTGAGACGTTCTTGTAAATTTTCTGGCCAAAGTCCGAGTCGAACGGTGGTTCGTCGAGCCCCTCCATCTCCGCCTTGTACTTCGTGCAAAAAACCATGTGCGCCATATAGTTATCGTCCTAGCACGAGGATATCGTAGTGCGGTTCGGGTGACAATGTTCGCTGGTTTTGTAGTGGCACCCTGCGTGGTAAACGTGGTCAGCAGACTGGCTAGCGGCGCTTGCCTTTGGACTTCCTGTTCCGCTCACGCGCCTTTGACTTCGTCTTGCCTGACTTGCCCGAACGGTTGGGGCTGGTGTGGGCTTCGGCGATCTTCTTCGCCTTGCCCTTGCGCGGCGATGCGGTCGTTCTGTCTTCCTCTGACGGAAGCAGTGCGAACTGCAGGCGGCGCTGTTGCCGGTCGATCCGGTCCAGAAGGACGTGGACCGGCTGGCCCATTCTGAAGACGCGGCCGTTGCGTGTGCCGATGATCTGGCGGTCGGTGTCGCGGAAGATGTAGCGGTCGTCCTGCAGGGTGGCGATGGGAACGAGGCCTTCGATGAAGAGGTTGTCCAGCTCGACGAAGAAGCCGTACTTCGTGCAGGAGAGGATGATCGCCTGGAAGTCCTCGCCTACACGGTCCTGCATGAAGCGGATCTTCTTCCACTCGATCAGCTCGCGCTCGGCGTCGTCGGCGCGGCGTTCGCTCTGGCTCGACTCGGCGGCGATTGCACTCAACTCAGACTCGGGGATGGATCCTTCTATTGCTCGCTCTACCCGTGCGGGTTTCCCCTTCTCCGCTGAAGCGGCCTGCCACGGCTGCGGCTCGCTGGAGAGAATCGCCGCGCCGCGCGTATCCGCGCCGCTTGCGATCAGGTCGCGCAGAAGGCGGTGGACGATCAGGTCCGGATAGCGACGGATCGGCGAGGTGAAGTGGGTGTAGCTGGGCGATGCCAGGGCGAAGTGCCCTACGTTCTTCTCGCTGTAGCGGGCCTGCTTAAGCGAGCGCAGCATGAGGTAGGCGAGGATCCGCTCCTCCGGCTTGCCTGCGATCTTTGCCGTCAGCCGTTGGTACATCTGCGGGGTTACGGGAATCGCTTCTGGCACTTCATGCGTCTTTGCTTCGCGGCCTCTGCCCCGCGCATCGCGGCGGTCGCCTTTGGTCTGGATGCGTTTCACAGGCAGGCTGCTGAAGCCGAGCGAGTAGCCGAACTGGCTTGCCGTCTCCTCGAAGTCCACGATCCGTTTTGGGTCAGGAATCTCGTGGATGCGGTAGATGCCTGGGATGCCCTGCGCCTCGATCCAGTGGGCGACGCACTCGTTGGCCGAGAGCATGAACTCCTCGATGAGCCGGTGCGACCAGCCGCGCTGCGAGCGCACAATGGCCTGCATGTTGCCGTCGGGATCGAACTGGACGACCGGCTCCGGCAGATCGAAGTCGATGGATCCGCGGCGATGGCGCTTGGCATTCAGCTTCAGCGCAAGCTCGTGCATGCGCTCGAAGTCCGGCACCAGCGTGGCGAACTCTGCTCGTGTTGCTGCGTCGCCATCGAGCACGCCCTGCACCTGCGTGTAGGTCATCCGCTTCGCGCTGCGAATGATTCCCTCGCAGACCTCGTAGCCCAGCACTTCGCCGTGGGCGTCGATCTCCATGACGCAGCTCTGCACAAGGCGGTCTTCGTCGGGACGCAGGCTGCAGATGCCGCTCGAAAGCTGCTGTGGCAGCATGGGGATGGCGCGGTCGGGAAAGTAGACCGAGGTTCCGCGCAGCCGTGCTTCCAGATCGAGGGCGGTTCCGGGGCGCACGTAGTGGCTTACATCCGCGATATGGACCTGCAGCTCCCAGTTGCCGTTCGCCAAAGGACGCACGAGCACGGCATCGTCGAAGTCCCGCGCCGTCTCGCCGTCGATGGTGACGATGGGCAGGCCGCGAAAGTCGCGCCGCTGTGCCAGTTCCTGCGTATCTAACATATCGACGGTCTGGGTTGCGGAGGCTGTGGCTTCGGCCAGTACGTTCGCGGGAAAGGTGTAGGGCAGATGGTGCTTGCGAATGACGATCTCGACATCGACACCAAAGGCGTCGGGCGGACCAAGCACCTCGATCACGCGCCCACGTGCGGGCCGCCCCGGCGTGGGGAAGTCCGTAATCTCGACGTCCACGGCGAGGCCTTCGAGCGGCCTGTGCGGATCCAATTCTTCCGACCAGTGGGCCTGCTGGATTTGAGCTTCTTCGCCCAGGACGCGATGCGGGGTCTCCTTCGGCATGGTTGCGTTCTCGGCTCCGTCGGGAATGAGAATCGCCTGCGTCATGCGCTCGTCGAGCGGCGTGACGTAGTTGCCGTTGATGAGCGGGGCGTTTTCCCATGCGCTCATCCGGCTGTGCGGGCGGGCGTAGTGGAAGATTCCGACCACGGTGGGATTTTGCCGCGTCAGTACGCGGGCTACGCGCCCGGAGCGCCGTCCATCGCGGCCCGGGGGAGCCTCGTCCACCAGGACCTCATCGCCCTGCATGGCTCCGTTGAGCTCGTTGGGCGGGATGAAGAGATCGTCTTCGCGATTGGTGCTTCCGTTGGGACGGACAAATCCGTAGCCGTCGCGATGCAGGTCGAGGCGGCCTGCGAGGAGACGGTCGCGGGTGGCGCGATGCTCGACGGGCATCTCGACTCCGCGGGCATCGTAGGCCTTCTTCGTTGCGCGCGCGGTCTTTTCCGGGGCGGCTGCGGGCAGACTCCACAGCTCCGCTTCGACCTTCACCAGCTCTCCGCGAGCCGTCATCCGCGCCAACTGTTCGAGGAGCAACCGCCGCTCGCGACCTCCACCGAGCCCTAGTTCGCGCACCAGTTGTTTGTATCCTGCACGATGCCCAGCAGACCGCTCAATGCGGCGAATGAGTTCACGATCTGTCTGGGGATAGGGTGTCTTCGCCATCAGTCTGAAGGATACCGCGTTCACCTGCCTGAATCATGCCCGATGTTTCCGGCAAGCTCGGTCTGTGAGGGCTTCAACATCGTCACTGCTTCTTCGAGCGTCGTCGAGTCGGGAACGCGCGTGAACTCCGTCTGGATCTCATCCTGCTGCTGCCCGATGCTCTTGAAGAAGAGCGCTCGCCCGTTGATGTGCACGTGCGTCTCGACGATCTGCCATAGTCCGGGCGCGATCTCCCGCCGCTCCACATCGAAGGTGCCGCCTTTGCGCAGCTTTCCCAACAGGCCCCAGCCGAAGTTGACGTCGTCGCTCAGGCGGCCTTTGATGGTGCGAATACGGTGATCCCTCCTGTCAATAACGAGTTCTCCCGTCATCGCAGCCAATGCCTTCGATTTCATATCGGGCGGATCAAAGTCCGGGTCGGGCTTGAAGTGGAGCGTGACCAGATCGCCGGCCTCGCTTCCTTTCGTCCACAGAAATGCCTTTGGCAGCAGTTGCAATAGGTCTTCCGCATTCTTTTCGTCCTGGACGCTATCGCGCTGCTGCTTTCGCAGTTGCGAAGCGCTATGGATGAAGCTCCGGATGCGCTGTGTCTCTGCGTTGGCCTCTGCATCTGAGATGGGGCGGCCTGCACGCTCAATCAGCCGCTTGACATCTCCGTGCGCTGTCTCCACGACAAGAAAGACGCTGTCGTTCTTATCCTTCTCTTCATCTCGATAGCGCCAGAGAGAGTGGTCGTTCCGTCCGGCCACCAGCTCTTCATCGACCGCCTTCTGCACGATCTGCTTTGCATCCTGCGCGCACACGGCGGACGTGCCGGCAAACAGGAGTGTCCAACTCAAGAGCAGGTTGCAGCCCACGGTGATGCATCGCCCCTTGCGCATACAGTCATTAAGATGCGCTTTCCGTGGAACGGGTTAGCGCGGCGCAAGGTTCTGACGGCGATGATCTTTACTTCTTCGCTGCGACTTCGTCGGCAAGATGGATGGTGTGGCCAGTCTGCGCGGAACGGCGAGCAGCGTCGAGGATGCGAACGACGGCGACGTTGGTATCGAGTGAAGTGAGATCGTGTTGCGGCTTCAGTGTGCCGCGAAGGACGGCGGTGAGGTAGTTGAGCGAGTTGTCTTCAGGCGAGACGAGTGCGGCGATGGGGTCGGTGTGTTCGGCCTTCTCTCCGGGGAGGCGGATGCGGAGGTGGTCGTTGTCGGCGTAGATGGTGTCAAGATAGCCCTTGGCTCCGTAGACCTCCATGTCCTTGCGATCGAAGGGCCAGTTCCATGAGCCTTGAATGATGGCCTGCGCGTGCGGATAGGTGAGGACGATGGTGCTGTCGTCGTCGACGTTGGGATAGATGTCGGGCTTGATTTGTAATGTGACGGCGGTGACGGTGAGGGGGAGTTCACCGTTGGCGAACCAGGTGGAGAGATCGACGCCGTAGCAGCCGAAGTCGAAGAGTGCTCCGGCGCCGTTTTGTTTGGGGTCGGTGAGCCAGGAGAGGAATTCGGGGCCGACACCGATCTCCTTGGGGCCGCGGTGGCCGTCGTGGACGACGAGCTTGCGGAGGTCGCCGACACTGCCGGAGGTGAGCATGGTGTGGGCGGCGGTGTTGGAGGCGTACCAGGCGGTCTCGTAGTTGGTGAGGACAGGGATTTTGTATTGCTCGGAGAGATGCTGGATGGCAAGAGCGTCCTCGACGGTGGTGGCGAGCGGCTTCTCGACCATGACGGCGATGTGGAGCGGAGCGGCCTGCTCGATGGCGGCGCGATGGTTGGCGATGGAGGTGTAGACGAGGATGGCTTGCGGGTGCGTGGCCGCGAGCATGGCGGCTTCCGTGGGGAAGAAGAGATTGGCAGGGAGGTGAGTGCGCTGCTGGTAGTGGTCGCGGAGGGCGGCGTCCGGTTCGGCGATGCCTACGAGCTGGATCTCGGGGTGAGATGGGAGATTGTGCAGGAAGCCTTGTACGTGGCCGTGGACGAGGCCGACGATGGCGACTCGGATAGGCTGGGGGGCTTGGGCGGACGCCTGGTTCGAGACGAAGAACAGCGTGGCGAGGAGGAGGCTGAAGGAGAGAAGCTTCGAGGGCAAGGAGGAGATCATTGGATGGGCACCGTATGTCTCTACGAGTTGAGGGAGCTTATTTGATGATGCCGCGGTCGCTGTGGGCGATGAAGTCGGCGAGGTAGGCTACGTGTTCGCCTGCGCCCTGGGCTATGGTTTCGCGGATGGCTTGGAGCGCTTGCGTTGTGTTGAGCTTGCTGGCTTGCAGGAGGCGATAGGCGGCGCGTAGTTCTTTGAGTTGGGCGGGGGTGAAGCCGCGGCGCTCGAGGCCGACCTTGTTGAGGCCGTAGGCGTGGTTGTTGCGCTCGATGCTGGTGAGGGAGTAGGGGAGGACATTCTGCGTGATGGTGGTGCCGCCGCCGATGTAGCTGTACTTGCCGATGCGGCAGAACTGGTGGACGGGGCAGAGGGCTCCGACTACGGCGTAGTCCTCCACGATGACGTGGCCGGCGAGGGTGGCGGAGTTGGCGAGGATGCAGCCGTTGCCGATGTGCGAGTCGTGGCCGATGTGGGTGTAGGCCATGATGAGGCAGTCGTTGCCGACGGTGGTGAGGCCGCCGCCACCGGTGGTGCCTCGGGAGATGGTGACGTACTCGCGGATGGTGTTGTTGTCGCCGATCTTGCAGCGGGTGGGTTCGCCGGCGTACTTGAGGTCCTGCGGGGCTACGCCGAGGCAGGCGAAGGGGTAGATGCAGTTTTTGCTGCCGAGGGTGAGGTGGCCGTCGAGAACCACGTGAGAGATGAGTTCACAGTCCTCGCCGAGGACTACGTTTGCGCCGATGGTGCAGTAGGGGCCGACCGTGCAGTTGGCAGGGATCTGCGCGCCTTCTGCGACGATCGCTGTCGGATGGATGCTCACTCTGCTGGTACCTCGGCTGGGGCCTTCTTGACCACGCGGGGCACGACCTGGCACATGACGGTGGCGTCGCAGACGATCTTGCCATCGACGGTAATAACGCCGAGCATCTTGACGGCGCGGCTGCGCCACTGCTGCACGGTGACTTCGATACGGAGCTGATCGCCGGGGACGACCGGGCGGCGGAAGCGGGCGTTTTCAATGCCGGTGAAGACCATCAGCTTCTGGTCGCGGTCGGGGATCTCGGTGAGCAGAAGCGCGCCACCGGTCTGCGCGATGGCTTCGACCATGAGGACGCCGGGCATGATGGGATAGTCGGGAAAGTGCCCCTGGAAGTGCGGCTCATTGATGGTGACGTTCTTGATGGCGACGATGCGCTGCTTGCGCTCCATCTCGAGGACGCGGTCGATGAGGAGGAAGGGATAGCGGTGCGGCAGCAGCGCCATGATCTCGAGGATGTCCATGGTGGTGCGGACGGCTGGAGCCTCTACCTGCTGGTTAGCTTCGGGCGTGGTCTGGAGAGTGGTATCGCTCATGGCAGCCCTGAGTATAAACCGCTGCGTTACTTCTTCTTCACCAGAATGTCCGGATTGAACATGTCCGGCGGTAGCCCGGTGTTGTACTCGACCGAACGGAGGAAGGTCTGGCTGGCCATGTCGCCGTTGTGGTAACGGGTGATAGCGAGCGCGGTGGGGAGGCCCTGGAAGGTGTGGTAGTCGTCGTACTCTTCAGCGTCTTCGTCGTAGTCCTTGAAGGTCGTGTTACGCCATTGAAAGGTGCGGCGGAGGGGAAGGTGGCTGGTGGCATCGAGCTCGATGGTGACGGCGTCGTTATTCGCGCTGAGGACGCTAACCTTGTCGGCCATGCGGCGCTCGACCATGGTGGTTCCTTCGGCGACGACCATCACTCCGGGAGCTTTGAGCCAGTCGTGGATAACGGACTCGATGGAGTGCGCGCGACGGCGATAATAGTCTTCGACCTGCTCTTTGGGAAGGGTAGCTTTCCCTTTGTAAGTGACCTCGTAGCCGGTGTCGCCGGTCCAGATTTGAACGATGTCGGTCTTTTTGCCGGGGACGATCATGCCCCGGTAGGAGAGGAAGCCGATGCGCACGGCTTCGGGATGGGTGGCGTCGGCAAACTGGCGTGCGAGCTTGAACTCGATGACAGTGCCGTTGGGCTGGCCGCGAAAGAATGCAGCGGACTGGCCCTGCTCCCGTACATCCTTGCGGTCGAGCCAGGCCTGGCCGCCGAGGGCAGCGACCATCTGGTCGAGGAGCTGGCGGCCGCGCTCCTCCTGCGTCTGACCGGCGGGCTTTACGGGTGCGGCGCTGGGGATGTCGTGGGCTTGCGAAAGCAGCGGCTGGGCGGAAAGAGAGAGGGCCAGAGCGATTGCAGGCAATAGAAGGACGCGCTTCATTCAGACTCCGTTTTCAACACGTTGCGGCCAGCGAACAACCGGGACGCCGGGAGCAGAAATATTCTGCATATGTTTGACGCTACTGAATCATCTCATTCTCACGCAATCGAACGCCGGGACTGAATTTTTTCCAAATCCTCCCCTTAAGGAGCCTGCCTGAGTGATCGCTTTCGCGGCATTTATCAGGCTTGAGTCTGACGTTTGCGGAGTGCGAGCAGCTTGTTGCGGTCGGCGATAAGGCGCTTTTGCTCCTTTGCGGGCAGGGCGAGGACGGCTCGGGTTCGCGGGGGGAGCTTGGCGAACGTGATCTCATGCGCCTGCCGGAGCTGCTGCTCCCACTCCGAGGTGCGGAAGACGCTCCAGCGCTCGACGGCGACCCAGTGGATGCGGGCGACGTAGGGCGCGGGGAAGATACCGTCAATTTCGAGGAGTTCGGGGTAGCGCTCGGGGCCAGCGGGGTAGGAGAGGACGCGGGGGCGGATGTTGTCGCGTTCGAGCCTGGCCCAGGCGAACATCTTGCCGCCGATGGCCTTGTCGCCCACCCAGAAGACGAGGCCGCCGAACTGCTCGGTTTCGACGACGTGAGGGAGGGTGAGGAGATAGGCGCGGATGCGTTCGACGTCCATGGGGTGAGTATAAGGTAAGGCGTAACGGTGATAAGAGCGATAAAAGCTGATAAGAGTTGCTAGCGGAGTTTGAGGTGGATGGGGCCTTTTGCTGTGGTGGGGTTTATGACTGCTCCGTGTTGTGTGATTTCAAATTCTGCCTGCGGCGGCGCGGGCTGGGTGCAGGAGAGACTTCATTAAGGGGTACTACTGATTTCCTTTGAAACATGGCCAGAAGCATCAAGCAATTGGATAGAAGGAGTTCCATCCGATGCAACTTTGAGGACGATACGGTTACGTCCTTCGGTATCCTTGAGTTGCAATACGGCCGATTTATCATCAATGCGACCCAAAAGAACACGTGTGCGCATAGATGGGTGGATTTTATTGAACTTATCCCACGCAGCTTTACGTTCGGACGTAGACAGTTTTGATATGCGCTCCGATGCTTCAAGGCGGTCGCTTATCGGTGCGTCGTCCTCTATATCATTCATTCGGATCATAGAGAATTTTTCATTCCGTTCTTGCCCAGAATCTACGGAAAATATTTGATCCTGATTGTATTGGTCGAAGCTCAAGTGAACGTTGGCTTCTTCGACCTTTCCATTTTTATCCAGGAATGAACCGTAGATGAGCCCTCCGGCCTCCGTACCTTCATTGTTGTAGAAATACACTCCTGCCCCCCTCCGGTCGGGCCTAGGATATTCCTTGCCCTTGAAGAAGGTGCCTGGACGACTCTCCTCATTTGAGAGAATCATGCGCGGAGTTCCATCTGGCTCGACTACATTGATCCTATGCACGGTAATTTCGTCAAAGTTTGTTTTACGTCTGTTAGTCGTAAATCCGCACAGAACAACGATGGCAAATACCGTCGTTAGTAATCCGGAGTAGATGCAAAGGAAACGCTGCCCATTCGAAAGTCTCATAAAGCGGTGACCATCCTTTTGGTATATGGATCAAAGAATGCTTAGCTGCATACGCTCACTCTGATGGATTTGTTCCTGTGGAAGCCCGTCGACGAGATGGTTTTGGTCTTTATACTTGAGAGATATGCCTACGTTTGCTTCGCTTAACGATCAGCTTGATCTGATTACGAAAGGTGCTGCGGAGATCCTTCCGCTGGACGCTCTGAAGGAGCGTATTACGAAGTCGATTGCTACCGGCGTCCCTATGCGCATTAAGGCTGGGTTCGATCCGACTGCGCCTGACCTGCACCTGGGGCATACCGTGCTGATTCGGAAGCTGAAGCACTTTCAGGACCTGGGGCATACCGTTATTTTCCTGATTGGGGATTCGACGGCGCTGATCGGCGATCCGACGGGAAGGAATGTGACGCGCAAGCCGCTGACGCCGGAGCAGATTGCAGTGAATGCGGAGACGTATAAGGAGCAGGTGTTCAAGATTCTTGACCCGGTGAAGACCGAGGTGCGGTACAACTCGGAGTGGCTGGACAAGCTGGGCTACTACGACATGGTGAAGCTAATGGCGCAGTTCACCGTGTCGCAGATGCTGGAGCGCGAGGACTTTCATAAGCGCTTCGACCAGGAGCAGCCGATTGCGCTGCACGAGATGATCTATCCGGTGGCGCAGGGGTATGACTCGGTGGCGCTGGAGGCAGACGTGGAGTTGGGGGGGACGGACCAGAAGTTCAACCTGATGCGGGGGCGCGACCTGCAGAAGCACTTTGGGCAGCCACAGCAGATTGTGCTGATGACGTCGATCCTGGAGGGGCTGGATGGCGTGCAGAAGATGTCGAAGTCGCTGGGGAATGCGATTGGGATTCATGAGCCGGCGGCGGAGATGTATGGGAAGTTGATGTCGGTGTCGGACGAGCTGATGTGGAAGTACTGGACGATGCTGACCGATTTGCGCGGGTCGGAGATTGATGCAATGCAGGCGGATGTGGCGAGCGGGAAGCTGCATCCAATGCAGGCGAAGAAGAACCTGGCGTGGGCGATTACGCGGGACTTTCATTCGGCGGCAGAGGCGGATGCGGCGGGCGAGGGCTGGGCGAAGATGTTTCAGCAGCGCGGCGTAAGCGAGGATGTGCCTGTGGTGCAGGTGTCGCGGAGCGCGTTGGCTGCCGAGGGCGATGTGCCGCTCGCGAAGCTGCTGCAGTTAGCGGGGCTTGCTAAGTCGAATGGGGAGGCGGCGCGAAAGATTCAGGAGAATGCGGTGAGCGTGAACGGGGAGAAGTGCGGCGCGAAGCTGCTCGGCCGGGATGCGCTGGGGGCCGCTCCGGTGTTGCGGCTGGGCAAAAGGAGCGTGCGGGTGGAGTGGGTCGATTGAGGTGGCAGGCATGAGGTGTGATGCATAAGCTTGGTCTGATCGCGGGCAACGGGCGCTTCCCTTTTCTACTGCTTGACGCGGCGCGCGCGCATGGTTTGACGGTGGTGGTTGCGGCGATCAAGGAGGAGACCGATCCGGAGATCGAGACGAGGGCGGCGGCGGACTCGAACATCCGCGTGCATTGGCTGTCGCTGGGGGAGCTGTCGCGGCTGATCGAGACGTTTCAGGCGGAGGGCGTGGCGCGCGCCGTGATGGCTGGGCAGATCAAGCATAAGCAGATCTTCTCCAGCATTCGGCCGGACTGGCGGCTGGCGAAGCTGCTGCTGAATCTGCGAACGCGTAATACGGACATGCTGCTGGGGGCAGTAGCGAAGGTGCTGGGCGATGAGGGGATCGAACTGATCTCGTCGACGGAGTATCTTGAACCGCTGCTAGCACGGGCGGGCGTGTTGACGAAGCGTTCTCCGGATGAAGAGGAGCGGAAGGATATTGCGTATGGGCGCACAGTAGCGCAGGCGATTGCGGGGTACGATCTGGGCCAGACGGTGGTGATTGCGGCGCAGGCGTGTGTTGCGGTGGAGGCCATGGAGGGCACCGACGCCACCATTGAGCGTGCCGGTGGGCTGTTTCGGACGCTGGACCTTGAGGGCGAGGCTGGGCAGGCGACGACGCTGCGGCGTTCGCTCACGGTGGTCAAGGTCGCCAAGCCCAATCAGGACATGCGTTTCGACGTGCCGGTGATTGGGGTGGCAACGATCCAGACGATGCGGCGGGCAGGCGCAACCTGTCTCTGCATTGAGACTGGGCGGACGCTGATGTTCGACCCTGCGGCTATCGTCGCCGAGGCGGACCGGGCCGCCATCAGCATCATTGCCGAGTGACGCAGATGTCATTGTTTTGTCGCGCATTCTAGAAAATAGCCGAAAGCCATGCCCGGCGCTCGGCGGTGCGAGTCTTAGCTGCGAGCAAATTCGTATACTTATCACGTTTCACCAAAGGGGAATCGAAAATGCGCAAAGGAATCTGGACCTCAGTCATCGTAGCGATCGTCGTTGCAGCATGTGGCGTTGGCGTGAAGGCTCACGCCGCAGCCGCGCCTGACGCGATTGCAGCAGGAGCGACGGCACCCAACTTTACCCTGCCGTCGCAGGAAGACAAGCTCATCAGCCTGAAAGACTTCAAGGGGAAGTGGGTCGTCCTCTACTTCTATCCGAAAGATCAGACCCAGGGCTGCACCATCGAAGCGCACAACTTTCAGCGCGATCTCGACAAGTATCACGCCTTGAACGCAGTCGTCCTCGGCGTGAGTCTCGACACCGTTGCGGACCACAAGGCATGGTGCGCAAAGGACACCTTCAACTTCAAGATGCTGGCCGATCCCGACCACAAGGTCGTCGACCTGTATGGCGTGCCCGTAAACACCCACGGCACGATGAAGTTTGCCAGCCGGCAGACCTTCCTGATCTCGCCCCAGGGCAAGGTCGTCAAGGTATGGCCGAAGGTCGATCCGAACGTCCACAGCACGGAAGTGCTGGCTGAGATCGAATCCCTGAAGAAGTAAGCTTTCCAACAGACGCAAAAAGGCCCGGGCTCTCAATTGAGGAGTCCGGGCCTATTTGCTTGCCTTAGGTAGAGTTACTTCTTCTTTGCTGCTGCCTTCTTTGCAGGGGCCTTCTTTGCCGCCGCCTTCTTTGCAGGAGCCTTCTTCGCTGCTGCCTTCTTTGCGGGAGCCTTCTTTGCCGCTGCCTTCTTCGCAGGAGCCTTCTTCGCTGCTTTCTTAGTTGCCAAGGTAGTACCTCTCGTCTTTAATTTTTTACTGCTTGGAGTGCCCTTGTTGCCGGACGCTTTTTTAGGAGCGCCCTTACCGCCGCGCCGAGCACTTGCTTTCTTCGCGGCAGATCTCAATGTCGGTGGTTTCTTCTTCCCAGGAAGTTTTTTGAGCGAAGCCTTCTTCGCGGCGACTTTCTTTACGGCCGCCTTCTTTGCTGCCTTCTTCGGGGCCGGCTTGCTTGCGGCCTTGACCTTCTTCGCCGGGGTCTTCTTCGCGGTAACTTTCTTCGCTGCTACTTTCTTCGCTGGAGCCTTTTTGGCGGGAGCAGCCTTCTTCGCTGCTGGCTTCTTTGCCGGAGCCACCTTGCTGGGTGCGGGCTTGGCGACGCTGGCCGGAGGCGCGCTCTTCACCGGAACCTCGGATTCCTGCGTGGGGGGTGTATAGCTATCGACCGGCGAAGGAGGCAGCGCGTAGATGGTGGCATCTTCCACATGCGTGTCGCGGAACGATCCGCGCTCCGCCTCGTCAACTTCGAGATCATCGTCATCGGAGGTCATTGTGACCTCTTCTTCTTCATCCTCATCGAAGCGGCGAACCAGATCATCGCGGTCATCGTCCGCTTCATCGCCGAAGTTGTGGTCCCCATCCGCTGCTGCATAGAGCTTGATCGTGTCGTCGAACATCATCGTTGTTTTCCCTCGCTGCGTTTTGCGTTTCCCAC
>Ga0068855_100008089_pt1 | contig 12707 bp, 8 predicted proteins | sample KBSCornC52_FD_66592 | JGI IMG/M metagenome (GOLD analysis project Ga0068855, IMG submission 66592) | Corn rhizosphere microbial communities from Kellogg Biological Station, Michigan, USA - KBS Corn C5-2 | ecosystem: Host-associated > Plants > Roots > Rhizosphere > Soil ...
GAGCTCATCCCCTCGTTTGCCGGCCGCACCACGGCAGGATCGAGCTCGCCACTGACGGCCAGCTCGATTTCATCGTCCTGGATGGCGCCGAGCACGTCCAAGAAGTAGCGCGCGTTGAAGATCCGCCGTGCCGGAACGAGGTCGTGGAATTCACACGCGCCTCGCCGAGATCGAACTCGGCTTGCCTGCGCAAGCCTCGGGCGGATGCCGTTTTCCCGCATCAAACGCGCGACCCTGTTCTTGCCGACAAGCACGGCACGAGCATGCGCTCGATGAACGTCCAAGCTACCTACGCGATGGCTGCCAGAGTGAACAGCAGCGACAGTCGCCGCAATCTGCGCATCGCTCCGTCCGGCTCGAAAGCCACCTTCGCGCTGCCGAAGAGCTGCCTGACGATGCCTTCGCCATCAACCTGGGGCTTGATCGGACTACGGTGCCGATAGCGGAGGACGAGCCCGTCCGTCGGAGACCGGCGCGAACGCGAAAGGTCCGCCCCCGACCATCGAATGCTGCGCTATCGGATGACGTACGTGGGAACCGTCTGCTTGTTCAGCACGAGCACGCCAGCGATGGCACCGGTGACGAGCCCCGCGATGCCGACCGCGCCGACCACGTAGGCCGCGGTGTGGTTCGATCACGGATCAAAAAGGCAATGCTCTGGCACCTCGGCGCTGCTCGGCGCCTGCACACGCGGGCCCGGCAACGCTCATTAGCCGCATGATGGAGGATCTGCGCCGGGCTCGGGAGCAGCGGCCTATGAACGTCGGCGTCGTGCAGGACGGGGCCACCGAGCTATGGCAGAGCATGCGAGCGGCCCTCTTCGACGAGTTTGCATCCAAAGGTCGCCGTTGGGGTGTCCTCCTTTGGAAACGCTTACCCTGGCGTGAGACGATCGACTGGTACCACGTGATGGTCATCTCTCCACCGCGCTTCAAGCTTTGGAAAAGAACGAGTCGACGCAGCAAGAGATCCCGAACTCGTGGAAAACGCTGCTGAGCGGCGACGATGGCGGCATCAAGGCGATCGCGAAATGGCTAGACAAGGCTTCAGACACCAAGCGCGAGGCATGGCGCAAGGTCCAAAACGTCGTCAATTACATCAATTTACCGAGCTACTTCCGCTACGCATCCTTGAACGCGCTCGGCCTATACAGGGAAGTGGCATCACCGAGGGCGCGTGCAAATCTCTCATCGCCAAACGGCCCCAAACGCGGCGACCAGCGCTTTCGTCCACGCGGGATGACATGCTGCTCGCTCAAAGTGCCGTCGATCGCTGCGCCAACAATGCCTACGATCTAGTGATCGAGGGCGAGTCATACAGGCCAAGACTCAAGCCGAGCATCGAGACCAGCGGACCTCCGCCCCAGACCCCGATCCAAAAATAATACACCCACCCGAGGAAGCGCCCGAAGCCAAAAGCAACCTGACCGAGAGCCTCCGGGCGCTGCCGCGCCCTCCGGTCCGCTCGGCGCGCACCGTCACCTCGTGCTTTTCTTGGTGACAGTTGTTCGAGCTTTCCACCTGGCCCCATCACCCTTGCGACGAGGTGGCCCCATCAGGGTGGCGAGTGGCAGGAGACCTCGATGGATTCGAAAACCGCGCTGCGCGGGATTCGAAGAGGTACTCGCGGGCTGGTCCGTGGCACGACCCGGTAATCACTGTCCCAGCAGTTGCCGTTGCAGCTCGTACTCTGAACCTTGCGGTAACGCCACAAGCGCCGTCGCATCAATCGAGCAACGCGCTTGCGGCCGACGTTGACACCCGCTTTGGCGAGCTCGCCGTGCATGCGCGGTGCACCGTAGCGGGCTGGAAATCGCGCGAAGAGCGCTCGAATCAGCTCCAGCAGCGTCCCCGAGTATCTCGCCCTTGTGGTTGCGCGTGGAGACGACCTCAGCTTCGTCGCAGCCCACCGGTGCCAGTCCACTTGTGCAGCTGGTTGGCGTTGACCCGAGGTCGTCTGCCACCTGCGCCGCGTCGCGAGCATACTCCCGGTGGACTCTTTCGCGCTCGGTTATGTTGAGCGCTCCACGCTTTCCACTTGAAGGGACCTTGCCGTGGTCTGGTGCGGCGGTCTCGGCTTCCCGATCACCCTCAGTGCGTGAGTGTGCGGAGTCGTCGATGCGGCTATCAACTCGAGTGTCAGTTCCCGTGCACCGCAAACACTCGAGCTGTCACCGAAAGCGCCGCGTTACATCAACTCCCGAGGAGGCGCCTCATTGCTCAAAAGCCGCCTCAGCTCATCGCAGCTCGGGAACTTAGCCCTATTCAAACATCGGGCAAATCGGCGAGACGCAACTACACCGCTTCCCGCCCCCGCTAAAAAAGATCGAGCGAGGCCAATCGACAGCGAGCCGTGAATTCCCGTCGATGCTCCGAAGCCCCCGAATCGTCGCCGCGTATGGACGACGAACGCGCGTTCGCCGCGTTCGCACAGATTGCTGTCGCTGAGCCACCGCTTCCGCGCTGCGGCGCTCGCGAATGAGACGTGCTCTGCCAGAGATTGCTGCGCGCAGCTTCGACCGGCTCAGATATACCTGGCGCACGCGACACGTCGTCCGCAGTCGCTCGGGCGTGCCGCGTCCGTAGGGATGTGAGACGCGTCGAAAAAACGTTTTCGGCCGTCGGAGCAACTCCGCGACGTCGAACGGAAGCGCGGCGCGTTCCTCGCCGACCGCTGGCTGAGGCGCGGATCGCGTTCAGACGCTTGAAGATGGCCCCCACGCACTCCGCGGGTCTTCTTGCGCGCCCCGGAGCTTCACGCGCCTTACGTCACTTCGCAGTCAGCGGCCGAGGTTCATGGACCTCGTCGATCATCGGGTCGTTCCGCGCGCTTCGGGAGATTTGGTCGTGCTCGACGACTTTCGCGACTCTCTCGATCAGGGGAAGTCGTCCGGGACGCCGAAGGCTGGGCCGCGGAGCGAGTGCCGCGTGACCATCAACCCAAGATCAAACGATGCGCGCGGATCCTGGGCGTGAGTGAATTTCGCATTCGCGGAGAGGTGCGATGCGCTTAGGCTGCCACGCGATCGGCGAACGCGGTGAGGCGCTCGGCGATCAGGTCGAGGTCATAGTCGAGCGTTGCGACGTGGTAGGAGCGTTCGAGGGGCAGCTCGGTGATGTCTTTGCTGCCGAGGAGGCGCATGATGGCCTTGGAATTTTCGGGGGGCACGCTGTGATCGGCGCGGGAGTACGCGACCAAGACTGGGCACGTCAAGCTCGGGAGCTGCTCGCGAATACGGGGCAGCTCGCGCAGCAGTGAGTTGCCGGATTTGGCGGGGACCCAACCGTAGGCAAGCTCGTTCATGCCGGGCTTGGCGATGTCGTTGCGCGCGAGACCGGCGGCGCTCGCGGGGACGAGCGGCAGCAAGTGCTCGAGCACGGGAGCCATCTTTACCAAGATGCCTTTGCGGTCGAGGACCGGCGTGTTGATGACGGCTGCGCCGGCGACGCGCTTCGGATCTCGTGAGACCACGTCGAGCACGAGCGTGCCGCCCATGGATAGGCCGAGGGCGATCACGCGTTCCGTGCGCGCTTGCAACACGTCGAGTCCGCGCACCACTTCGGCGCGCCAATCTTCGTAGCGCGTGCTCATCATGTCGCGAAAGTGGGTGCCGTGGCCGGGCAGGCGCACGAGCTCGACGGCGAAACCGCGCCCAGCGAGCAGCTCCGAGAGCGGGCGTAACGAGGCTGGGCTACCCGTAAAACCGTGAACCAACAAAAATCCGATTCGAGCGCGCGCGCCCGAACCGTTCGCTGACCAAGGCTCTGCACCTGGAAGGACCGGAAAAGTCACGGCGGCGAGTGTACACGAAACTCGCCGCCCTCGAAGCGCCGGCTGCCCGAGAAAAGCCCGCGATTTCCTGGGAAATTCGCGAACAGACTGCGGGCCGTGCGCTCAGTCGGCGAGTCTGCGCGCGGGCTCGCGAGCCTGCAGCGCCGGTTCTCGGGTGCGAAGCTGTGGGTCGTATCGGGCTCCGGACGTACCTCGGGTATTCGCGGCGAAAGGCGCCGATGGCCGGCCTCGTCGCAAAAATGGCGGAAAATTCCCGGAGCTTACTTCATGAACTCCGTAAACGAGTGGTTAGGCGCGGGCGAAGGCTGAGTTATACTCAGCGGTTCGCGGCCCATGAGTGCTCAGAAGATCCGCTTCGTCGATCGCAGTGGCGAGGTCATTGGCGAGCGCTACCACTTGGTGAGCCTGATCGATCGCGGCGGTCAGGGCGCGGTCTACCGCGCTCGCGATCTGCGCGACCGAGATGAGGTGGCCGTCAAAGTCTTGAGCGCGCCCGAGCTCGACGGCGCGGAGTGGCGCGAGCGCATGTTTCGCGAGGCCCACGCGCTGACCGTGCTCTCCGGCACCGCCGCGGTGCGCGTCTATCACCAAGTGTGGACCGAAGACGGCGCGCTGTGTTTGATCATGGAGCTTTTGCACGGCTCCGATTTCGAGGACTATTTGCGGGCGCGCGAGGCGAACGGCGCGCGCCCGAGCGTGCAGGATCTGGCGCCCTTGCTCGAACCGGTGGTGGAAACGCTGGAGGCCGCGCACCAAATCGGGATTTTGCATCGCGACATCAAACCCGCCAACATTTACGTGCAGCACGACGGCAGCGTGCGGCTTTTGGATTTCGGGCTCGCCAAGTTCCAGCGCATGCGGAGCCTCACTCTGAATGGCTTCGTGGCAGGCTCGCCGAACTACATTGCGCCCGAAGGCTGGAAGGGCAAAACTCAGCTGCTCGACCACCGCATCGACGTGTATGGGCTTGCGGCGGTGATCTTCCGCGCGCTCACCGGCAAGCCGCCGTTCGCCGCCGATGACGTGCGCGACGTGCTGTTGCAGGCCACGCGCGGCGAACGCCCGAGCCTGTACGCGCTGCGCCCGGACATGCGCCCCGAGGTCGACGATTGGGTCAAGCAGGCCTTGGCGATCGAGCCTGCCGATCGCTTCACGCGCGTGCGCGGCATGTGGCAAGCGTTGAAATCGACCGCGCGTTGAGCTCACACGCCAGGCGCGGCTGCGGCGGGTGCCGCTCCGCGCAGCTCGGGAGGCGCTAGCGGCAGCGATACCTCGAAGCTCGAGCCCTGGCCGGGCTGGCTATGCACGCTGACGGTGCCGCCGCTCTGGGTGACGATGCCCTGCACGGTGGAAAGGCCGAGGCCGGTACCAATGCCTTCGGGTTTGGTCGTGAAGAACGGCTCGAAGACGTGTTCGACGGTCGCGGCGTCCATACCAATGCCGGTGTCGGACACGGTGAGCCGCACCCGGCGCGCCGCGCTGCGCGCGTCCGGCGGACAGATCTCGACTGCGAAGCCCAAAGTGCCACCGCTCGGCATCGCGTCGCGCGCGTTGATGGCAAGGTTCATGATCACTTGCGAGATTTGGCTCGGGTCTGCCAGAACCAACACCGGCTCGGCTGGCGGCTCGAACTCCATGTGCACGCCGTCCGGCATCACCGGTCTGAGCAAGCGCTCCAGATCCCAAATCACGGCTCGCAAATCCAGCACTTTGGGCTCGAGGGCTTGCTTGCGCGACAAGAGCAGGAGTTGACGGGTCAGGTCCGCGCCGCGATGGGCGGCGTTGCGAATGCCGCGGAGCTCGCTGCCGGCGAGTTCGGGGTGCTTTCGCTCGATCAAGGCGGTGTTGGCCAGAATTACCGTCAAAAGGTTGTTGAAATCATGCGCGACGCCGCCCGCGAGCCGACCGATCGCCTCCATGCGCCGAGCCTGATGAAGCTGCAGTTCGAGCCGTTTGCGCCGCGCGCTGGCTCCGACGAGCGCGCGGTTGGACACGACCAGCATGACCGTCAAAGTGACGAGCTGCATCAGCACGAAGACGCCGCGCGACGAGTGATCGCGCTGCGGATGAAAAAGCCCGCGGCTCTCGGCGAGCTCGACGCCGACCACGAGCAGCGTGAACGGCACGCCGAGCAAGAGCACGCCGCGCCAACCGACGAGCAGCGCCGCCATCACCAGCACGATCACGAAGTTGCTCGCGGCAGGTGTGCCCGCGCCTTCACGCAAGAAGGGCACGGTGACCGCGACCGTGCCGGCCCCGAGCAAGACCCACGCGGACCAGCGCGGACGACCGTGACGGAGCAACCAGAGCGCGAACAAGCAAGCCAAGAATGTCTCGCCGGCCAGCGCGTAGTAGATGGGCGGAGGCGGCGCGAACAGCCAAATCAGCGCGGCGTAGAGCGGACCAATCGCGCACATCAATGCGGCTACTGCGGCCGTCACCGCCAATGCGCGCAAAGCATCTTCGTCGCGCGGCGGTTCGGGCACGAGCCAGAGAAACAGCTCCGCCCACAGTCCCGCGCGCGGACCCCTGCTGCTGCCTTCCGGAACCATCTCCGATGCGGACAAGCGTTGCTCCCTCGGGCGCCTAGGCGAACGCCGACGCCCACTGCCTTCCCGAGACCCTAGCGCCGGGCCGCGCGCCGAACAAGGGCTCTCACGACGATGAGAGTTCCCACCTGCGCGCCGCGAAAGGCCTTCAGGCGAGCAGCGCAAATCGGCCTCGCTCGTGAGGTTCGGGGTTTGTGCCGTGCTGGCTTCGTGATTGGGATCAGGCGCCGCGTGGATCGCGGGTTCGGCTCGTCAGGCTTGGTTTTCTCATTCTTGTCATGTTTTTGCAGCGCATCGTTGGGGCAAGTCTTGCGGGTCTGCTGCTCGGGAGTGCCCCTCGGAGTGCGCTCGCCGAAGAGCCCAGTGCGGCGCGCGAACCCTACTTCTACAAGGGCTATGACTACGGCTCTCAGGCGCTCTACAGCCCGCTCTGGGTGTTTTTGAACCGCGGCTTCGACGTGCTGCAAGATCGCGCCGGGAGCCGCAGCATCTTTCAGCAGGAGTACGAGCACAACGGCGCGAACGTGGGCCGGAACTTGCTCAATCCCGTCCCAGCCATCAGCCATCGTGGCTGGGGGCGCTTCTTGCGCGAAGAAATTTTACCCCTCAGTTACACCCGAGATTCGGCGCGCTGGGTGCCGAACTACACGCTGCATTTGATCGGCGGTGGGACCACTTACACGGCGCTCGCCGAGTGGTACGCCGCACACGGCGTACCGGGGCCTCATTGGTTCTCGGCGGGGACCTTGCTCGCCTCGGCCTTGGTCAACGAAACACTCGAAAACAAGGGCGTCGTGGGCGACAACACCGATGCGATCGCCGATTTCTTCTTCTTCGACATCGGGGGCATCCTCTTGTTCAGCTTCGATTGGCCGAACGAGCTATTTAGCCACGGGCTGATCGTGGCCGATTGGTCGCTGCAGCCGAGCTTCACCTATCCAAACTTCGATTTACACAATCAGGGCAACTACTTTGCCGTGAAATGGCCGCTGCCGTTCTACGAAAGAGTGCGTCTGTTCGCGTACATGGGCTTGGGCACGCTCGCGGGCGTGTCCTACAAGTTCGATCGTCAATACTCGATCTCGGGCGCGTTCGGCACGATGGCCACACGACTCCTGAACACGTCGCGAACCAACGCCGACAATGACGTCGAGTTTGCCAAAAGCGCCGCGCTGTTCATCGATCGAAATGACTCCCTGCTCGCCTCGGTCCAAGTCACGAACGTGCTCGACTACTTTTTGAAGCTCAACTTGTACCCCAATGCCTTCGCGACACCGGAGCTTGGCATGTGGGCCGTAGTCGACAAAGCGGGTCACTTCGTGATGGGCGTCTCGTTCACGAAGTCGCTAGGCGTGGGCGCCGGCATCGGTACGCTCGGCAAGTAGGCTGCTCCTCGCGATCGACGGCGCGAAACGGCCGTACGTGCTCGCATCCCTGCGGGCTGCTGCGCGCGCCGGGCCCCTCAACCCCGGACGCGGCGCCAAGCCGCCGCGCGCGGGGGAGGGAGCCTACGCCGCGGACGCCAATGCTCGACGTGCGTAGGATCGCGCGGGCTTGTCGTCGGTTCGAGTCATGCGAGAGGGCGCACGTGGCGCGCCCAGCCCTGTTCGGGGCGGCGCGACGGCAAATGCGGCGCGGAATGACGGCTCCCGGACTTCACCACCGAGCCACAGAGATCACGGAGGACGCCGAGCGCTCAGGGCGGCGCGGAATGCCAAACGAAAACGCGGAGAGTGAGTGGGATTTTTTGGGGTTGAGCAAGGGGCGGCGCGGGCGGCGAGAAAGCGTCGGGGCGCGGCTAGTTCGCGCACCGCACATCAGTCGTCGAAGGCTGCGGGTGCAAGCGGGTAGATCGGTAACGGAACGTCGCGGCTCGGTCCCATCGCCGCCAAGTTCCGAACTCACCCCCAAAATCAGCTCTGTGATCTCTGTGATCTCTGTGGCTCGGTGGTGAACTCTCCCTCTTCCTCTCCCCGCAACTCGACGCCGAAGGCTGGGCCGCGCTGCACCGTGGCGCGTGACCATCAAAATCCCAACCGAATGCGGGTTCGAGGGCCGTCGGTGTTCAGGGCTCGGGTTTGGTGCTCTGGACGGGGCGGGAGTCTTCTTCGTCGCGGAGGAGCAGCGTCGGGCGGCCTTGCACCATTTCCCATTCCTGCTCGTGGGCGGTGTCTCGGTGCGGGCCTGGGTGCCCGGCTTCGAGGCTGCACTGCAGCTGGAAGCGCTGGCGCGCGACGTTGGTGGCCGTGCCTTCCATCTGTCGGGTGACGATCAAGACCGCGCGCGACTCGCAGGGCATGGTCCGGATTCTAGCCTCAAACGGCCAGGGCTGTAACCACCTTAGACAGAAAGCAGCGCTCCACCGCGCTGACCTCGAAGCCTGCGTCCCCGACCATGGCCCGCAAATCGCTCGCGATATAGCCGGCGAAAAACGGCTCGTTCATGCTGCTGGCGAAGTTCTCCAAAAAGACGCGCAAGTCTGCGGCCTCGACCAGCTGGGCGGCGTCCTCAATCACGAGCAGCCCGCCCGGCTTGAGCACCCGTCGCATTTCGCGGAGCACGTTCTTTTGCGCGCGCTCGGGCAGCTCGTGGAACAAAAACACGCTCGTGACGACGTCGAACGAGGCGTCCGCGAGCGGCATGCGCTCGGCATTTTCGGCCACGAGCGATAGATCTCTCACGGACGCGAGGCGGCGGGCGGCGTGGTGCAGGTAAAATGGGCTCAAATCGAGACCCCAGTATTTTTCGTCCGGGTGCGCCAGGGCGAGCTGGTTGAGCGCGCTGCCCGTACCGCAGGCCACGTCCAAAATGCGGGCCTTGCCCTCGGCTTTGGCGCGCGCGCGTAGCTTCGTGGTCACGGGCGGGACGATCTGCCGGCGCATGACGTCCGCTGTGCCGAGGAACAGAAATTCGACGCCAACATCGTAAACAGCGGCCGAACGCTCGCTCAGGTAACCGTCGGTTTGCCAATGAAAGTTGCGCCGAAAATAATCCGGGTAGGCACCGAGATCGACATCCGGCGGCAGATCGCGCACGAGGCGTTGCTTCGAGCGGCGCATCGAGCGCACCACCTCCGCAGCGAGCGACGGGAGTTGACGGAGATAGTCGGCAATCGGCAAGTCGAACAACAGGCGGGTTGGGTACAGGCCCTGTTCGGCATTCCGGCAATCGCGCTCAAGCAGGGCCGCGAGCTCGCGCTGGAGCGCCCGCACGTCTCGCGGCTCAGGACGCACTCCGCGACGCCGGCTGAACGGGCGTAGGCCGAGGTGCGCGGCTGCGAGCGGCAGGCGAATGGCCGCCTGCTGAGCGCGATAGGCATAGCGCGCGAGCTCGCGCGGCAAGAGCGAGGGCGAAGCTTCCATAGCGCACAAACGTGACGCTCGAAGCCCCGCTTGTAAAGCCCGCGCGAGCACGGCTTTTCTTAGACAACGCCCGCGCGAGCTAGAATCAAGCGGAGGCGTGATTCGGCGCGACCGAGTCGTACCGCGCTAACTGACGGCAGTGATGCTGCATTCACTCACGCCTTGCGGCGTGCGCACGTCCAAATCATCGCCCTCGAGCTTGCCGAGCAAGGCTTGGGCGATCGGCGCTTGCGGCGTGACCACGCGCACCTCGGTCTCACCGAGTGCGACTTTTAGGCCGCCACCCGCGGGGGCGATGAAGTAGTGCACGAGCTCGCGCCCGTCATCGACCGCGACCAGCGCGCCGAGGCCGATGGGGGTGCTCGCGGAGAACTGCCGTAGCTCGAGTGCTCTGAGCTTGTTCAGCGCATCTTGCAGCTCGACCACGCGCTGCGCTTGGCCGCGGGCAAGATAGCTTTGCTCGAGCGCGCGCGTGTCCTTGTCGTTCTCGGGGCGATTTTCTTCGTGGGTCGCGCCGTCTACGACGGCGCGTTGCGCGGCACTCATGACGGCGAGATCAGCGCTGACTTGTTCGCGAAGCAGCCGCAAAATCTCGTTTTTTTCCAGGACACCGGCCATGACGACGAAAGCGCGAAGGCCCAGACGAGGACCCTCACCCACAGCCAATACCTTAGCAAGATCTGCTTTTTTTTCAAGAGCTTGACCGGCTCGGTTCGGGCTCCCAGATTCGGCCCCGCGCGAGAGCAAGCGACGCGCAAGGAGGCTTGTCGTGGCAGAAGAGCTACCCGAGTTGTCGGCGGAAGAACGCGCGGTCCTCGAAGATGAATCGCGCCTGCTCGAGCGCGTGCAACGCTCGCTCGCGCTAGCGCGAGCAGCGCGCGAGCAGCGCGCGGCCGAGGCGCGTTTGCGCGCCCCGGATGTGGAGGTAGTGCGCGCGCTGCGCACAGAAGCAAGCTCCGCTTCCGCGGACGATTTGCCCGCTTTATTGCACGAGCTCAGCGTGCGGCAAACCTTACTCGCGCGACCCGCGCTCGATCCGCTACCCGACCCGAATTGCCCGTACATCGCGCATTTGGTGCTCAGCGAGGGTGGCGGCGAAAAACACTATTTCTTGGGTCAGATAACCCACCTCGACGGCGCGGCCGGCGTGCGCATCGTCGATTGGCGTGTGGCGCCCGTAGCGCGCATTTTTTACGGCTATCGCGAGGGCGATGACTACGAGGAACAGTATCCCGGTCGGCTCGCCGAGGGCAGCGTGCGCGCGCGGCGCATCGTCGTCATCGAAGGCGGCGAACTGAAGCAAATCGTCGCTGGCGCATTCGTGCTCGAGCAGATCCGAGGGGCGTGGCGGAGCCGACCGCGCAGCGCGTTCGCAATCGCCAGCGGGGGCGAAGGCAGCGCGGTGCGCCAGGAATTCGACGTGCGGAGCCGGGCGCCGAGCGTCACCGCGCTGCTCGATGAGCAGCAATTTGCGGCTATTTCTGCGCCAGCCGAGCGCCCGCTGCTCGTCCTCGGCAGCGCCGGCAGCGGGAAAACGACGGTCGCGCTCCATCGCCTGGCGCGGATCGCGACGCTCGACCCGACAGCGTTCCCGCTCGCGCGCATGCGCGTGGTGGTGCCGGAAGAGGGGCTCGCGCGTTTGTCGCGCCGTTTGCTCGCGCCGCTCGGCGTCGCTGACGCGCAAGTGAACACGCTCGACGCCTGGGCCGTCGAGCTCGCAAAGCGGGCGTTCACGCGTTTGCCGCGGCTGTGCCCCGACACCCCCGCACCGGTTTCGAGCCTGAAGCGCCACCCCGCCCTTTACCGCGCGCTGCACGCTTGGTTCGCCGGCAAAAAGCCGAGCACGAAGCCGCCGAGCCTCAAGCGCATTCGTCGCCAGCTCGCCGAACTGTGCAGCGATCGCGAATTTCTGGACGGTGTCGTGGCCGACGCGCAAGGCACCCTGCCCGCGGCGGTAGTCGAACAGACCGTGCGCCACACGATGGCGCAGCTGGCCGACACGGTCGACGAGCAGCTGGCGGCGATCAGCGACCGAACTCGGCTCGAGACGCTCGACCAGCGCTCGATCGCCGAGGCCACGCCGGAAGACGTGGCGCGCACGGTCGACCTCGAGGATTTGCCGATCTTGCTCGCTATCCTGGCCTGGCGCGGGCAGCTCGCACTCGAGCCGCTTTCGCATTTGGTGCTGGACGAGGCCGAGGATTTTTCGCTCTTCGATCTGTTCGTGCTCGGGCGAGAGCTGAGCGAGCCAAAGAGCGTGACGCTCGCCGGCGACGCCGCTCAGCAGACCCAAGCGAGCTTCGCCGGTTTCGAGCCAGCCCTCGCCGAGCTCGGCGTGAGCGACGCCGAGATCTGTCGCCTGGCCGTCTCGTACCGCTGTCCGAGGCCGATCTTCGAGCTCGCGCAAGCGATCCTCGGGCCGCTCGCCGCCTCCGCGCCGACGAGCCCGGCGCGCGAGGGCGCGCCAGTCGGTGCGTTCCGCTTTCCCAACTCCGAGCAGGCGGCGCTGTTTGCGGCCTCCGAGCTGCGCGATCTGGTGGAGCGCGAGCCCGCCGCGTCGGTGGCGGTCGTGGCGCATGACGCCGAAGCCGCGCGTCGCTTTTACGCGCTGATGCCGGCGGGCTCCGCGCGGCTCGTGCTGAACGGTGAGTTCGGCTTCGAGCCCGGCGTCGACGTGAACGACCTCGACAACGTGAAAGGGCTCGAGTTCGACTACGTCGTAGTGCCGGACGCGACCGCGCACGCCTATCCGGCGACCGATGACGCGCGGCGGCGACTGCACGTGGCCGTCACCCGCGCGGTCGCGAAATTGTGGCTCATTTCCGGCGGCGAACCGTCACCGCTGCTGAAAGACGCGGATCTGGGACTGGTTCCAGTTTCGAGCGAAGGCTGCTAGGGTCTCGGGCATGCAATCGATTTTGATCACGGGTGCGAACCGCGGCATCGGCCTGGCGCTGACGCGCCGCTTGCTCGAGCTCGGAGAGCGCGTATTCGCCGGCGTGCG
>Ga0068855_100008092_pt1 | contig 12704 bp, 11 predicted proteins | sample KBSCornC52_FD_66592 | JGI IMG/M metagenome (GOLD analysis project Ga0068855, IMG submission 66592) | Corn rhizosphere microbial communities from Kellogg Biological Station, Michigan, USA - KBS Corn C5-2 | ecosystem: Host-associated > Plants > Roots > Rhizosphere > Soil ...
GCATGGGGTCAGATGACCGAACCTGGAGCGTCCGACAAGAGACGCAAGGCGCGGCGCCGAAGTCGCTTCATCCCCCTTCCGGGACGCGATAAGAGGAGCGACGGCGGGCGGAGCCTCAGCGGGCGTTCAATGAAGACAGTCATCCTGGCCGGCGGGCTCGGCACACGGATTTCGGAAGAAAGCCACCTCAAACCCAAGCCGATGATCGAGATCGGCGGGCGGCCGATCCTTTGGCACATCATGAAGCTGTTCTCGCACGCCGGATTCGACGACTTCATCATCTGCCTTGGCTACCGGGGCTATGTCATCAAGGAGTACTTCGCCAACTACGTCCTGCACAACGCCGACCTGACGGTGGACCTGGGATCGGGGCGGCTCGAATACCATGCCACCAACCACGAGCCGTGGCGTGTCACCCTGGTCGACACCGGCGATGAGACCATGACCGGCGGTCGGCTCAAGCGGGTCGCCAAGTTCCTCGACCCGGACGAGCCCTTCTTCCTGACCTACGGCGACGGATTGTCCGACGTGGACCTCCAGGCGCTCGCCGCCTTCCACCGCTCGCATGGCAGGGAAGCCACTGTGACGGCCGTGGCGCCGCCGGGCCGCTATGGGGCGCTGGACGTCAAGGACCGCGTCGTGCAGCGGTTCACGGAGAAGCCGCCCGGCGACAATGCGCTGATCAACGGCGGCTTCTTCGTGCTGCAGCCGAAGGTGGTCGCGCGCATCGCCGGGGACGAAACGCCGTTCGAGCTCGCGCCCCTGGAGAGCCTCGCGCGCGACGGCGAGCTCATGGCCTTCCCGCACGAGGGCTTCTGGGCGGCGATGGACACGCTTCGCGACAAGAATCACCTCGAAGCCCTGTGGGCGTCCGGCGAAGCGCCGTGGCGGCGGTAGACCGCAGCTTCTGGCGCGGCAAGCGGGTCCTGCTCACCGGCCATACCGGATTCAAGGGCGGCTGGGCCGCGATCTGGCTCGCCGACGCCGGCGCGGAGGTCACCGGTCTGGCGCTCGCCCCGGACCAGACTCCAAGCCTGTTCGAGCTCGCTGGCGTCGCGAGCCTGGTGGATTCGCTCCTCGTCGACCTTCGCGACCGCGCCGCAGTCGAGGCGGCGTTGCAGGGGCGCGGTTTCGATCTCGTACTGCACCTGGCGGCTCAGCCGATCGTGCGCGCCGCCGTCGAGGATCCGATCGGAACCTTCGCGTCGAACGTCATGGGAACCGCTCATCTGCTGCAGGCGTTGCGCGCGCAGAACGCCCTCAGGGCGGCGCTCGTGGTCACCTCCGACAAGGTCTACGCCAACGCCGGCGAGGACCGCGCCTTCGCCGAGACCGATCCGCTGGGCGGTAAAGATCCCTATTCGGCGTCGAAGGCGGCGACCGAGATCGTCGTGCAGAGCTTCGCCCAGAGCTACTTCGAGCCGGTCGGCGTGCGCCTCGCCACCGCCCGCGGCGGCAATGTGATCGGCGGCGGCGACTTCGCGCGCGACCGGATCGTGGCCGACGTCGTCAGGGCCGCGCGCGCCGGCGAGGCGGTCCGGCTGCGCCACCCGGGGGCCACCCGGCCCTGGCAACATGTGCTCGACTGCCTGGCCGGCTACTTCGCCCATCTGCAGGCGCTGGCCACCGACGCGCGCACGCCGCGTGCGCTCAATTTCGGACCGCGTTCAGGCGGCCGGCCGGTGTCGGTGGGCGAGCTCGCGACCCGTGCCGTGGAGGCGCTCGGCGGCCAGCCCTGGCGACATGAGGCGGATCCGGGCTCCTTGGAGGCGACGTCGCTGGCCATAGACCCCAGCCTGGCCAAGGAGGCCCTGGGTTTCGAGGCTCGGCTCGACGTCCATGCGGCGGTCGCCCTGACCACGGACTGGTACCGCCGCGAAGCGGCGGGGGAGCGCGCGCTCGCCCTGTGTCGCGAGCAGATCGAGGGCTACGAGGCCGGCCGATGACCGAGGCTCCGCTCTGCCGCTTCTGCCGCGCCCCCCTGACGCACACCTTCCTCGACCTCGGCCGTCAGCCGCTGGCCAACAGCTATCTCACCGCCGATGAGCTCGCCTCCGGACGCGAGCAGAGCTATCCGCTGCACGTGCGCGTCTGCGACCGCTGCTTCCTGGTGCAGGCGGACGACGCAGTTCCCCCGCAGGCGATCTTCGACGCGGGCTACGCGTACTTCTCGTCGCACGCGTCGAGCTGGGTGGAGCATGCCCGGCGCTATGCGCAGGCGATGATCACGCGCTTCGGGCTTGGTCCGGACTCGCTGGTCGTCGAAGTCGCCAGCAATGACGGCTACCTGTTGCAGCACTTCGCGGCCACAGACATCCCTGTGCTCGGGATCGAGCCTGCGGCGAACACCGCCGAGGCCGCGCGCGCCCGCGGCGTGCCGACCGAAGTCATGTTCTTCAACGACAGGAGCGGCTGCGAGCTTGCGGCCCGCGGCGTCCGCGCCGATCTCATGGCGGCCAACAACGTGCTCGCCCACGTGCCGGACATCGCCGACTTCGTGGCGGGTTTCCGGCACGTGCTGAAGGACGAGGGCGTGCTCACCTTCGAGTTCCCGCACCTCTTGAACCTGATCGAGAAGGTGCAGTTCGACACCATCTACCACGAACATTTTTCGTATCTGTCACTGCTTGTCGGCGAGCAGGTGCTGCGGGCGAACGGCTTGCGCCCCTTCGACGTGGAGCGGCTCGCGACGCACGGGGGCTCGCTTCGGCTCTTCGTCTGCCACATGGGCTCCGGGCGTGCGGAGACCGACGCCCTTCGGCGCCTGCGCGCCGACGAGGCGGCCGCCGGGCTCGATCGGATCGCAACCTACCGGGGCTTCACGCCGCGGGTGGAGGCGGTGCGCGAGGACTTCCGCGCCTTCCTGGCGACCGCGAGGGGCGAGGGCCGGTGCGTAGCGGCCTATGGGGCTGCGGCAAAGGGGAACACCTTCCTGAATTACTGCGGGACCACCAGCGCAGACGTGGTCTGCGCCTTCGACGTAAGTCCGGCCAAGCAGGACCGCTTCCTGCCGGGAAGCCATATCCCGGTCCGCAGTCCCCGCGCCCTGCGCGAGGTCCGGCCGGACTACCTCCTGATCCTCCCCTGGAACCTGCAGGAGGAGATCGTCGGCCAGCACGCCCACATCCGGGAGTGGGGCGGCCGCTTCGTCATGGCCTCACCACAGGTGCGGGTGCTGTCCTGATGCGGTTCGCCGAGGCCGAGATCGAAGGCGTGGTGGTGATCGAGATAGAGCCGCGTTTCGACGCGCGCGGCGCGTTTGCGCGGCTGCATTGTCCGGACGAATTCGCCGCCGCCGGCTGCCCCTTCGAGCCCGTCCAGACGAGCCTCTCGCGCAACCCGCGCGCGCTGACCCTGCGCGGCATGCATTACCAGGAACGTCCGCACGGCGAGACCAAGCTCGTGCGTTGCGTCCGGGGCCGCATTTTCGACGTCGCGCTGGACCTGCGGCCGGAGAGCCCGACCTACCGCCTCTGGAGCGCCGCCGAGCTTTCGGCGTCGAACGCCCGCGCCCTGCTGATTCCGGAGGGCGTGGCCCACGGATTCCTCACGCTCGAACCGGATTCCGACGTGCTCTATCAGATCGCGCCAAGGTTCGAGCCCGGGCACGAAGCCGGCGTTCGGTGGGACGATCCGGCCTTCGCCATAGGTTGGCCGACCGAACCGGAGGTCATCTCCGAGCGCGACGCGGGCTACCCAAATCACCAAGGCTGAGGCCCGCCGCGCGATCTGTTAGAGAGGCCCGCTGCATGAGGACAGGCAGGTTATGACTGACGACAGGGCGCTCGTGGCGCTCGCCCGCATCGCGTCGAACGGAGAATGGCGCAAGGCCTTCATCCGGCAGCTGGTCGCGTTCGAGGCGGAGATCGAAGCCCCAGGCGTCGACGTGCGCGAGGAGATCACCGGGCCGCTCGTCGACGCGCTATTCGATGACGACCAGGTGGTGCGCAAGGCGCTGTCCAACGGCGTCGCCTTCGAGTTCCTCTATCGCTCCAAGATCGCCCGCGACTTCGTCATGTCGGTCCCCGAGACGCCGGATCATGCCTGGGAGCCGCAGACCAGCCGTCTCCTGGTCAAGCTCGCCCGGCGCGCGCAGCAGGTGGTGATCGGCGGCGCCTACTTCGGGGACCACGCCATCCTGATCGCGCGCGAGATCGCCGCGCGAGGCGGGATGGTGCACGCATTCGAGCCGAATCCCCAGCAACGGGCCATGCTGCAGCGGAACGCCGAGATCAACGGACTCACCAACATCCGCGCGCGGCCCGAGGGCCTATGGTCGGATTCAGGCGCCAGCCTCAAGCTCGTGGGCTACGACAGCTTCGCCACGGCCGAGCCGGCCGCGAACGAGGAGGAAGCCTTCACGACGGTGACCATCGCCGACTATCTGGCTGCGGCGGGCGTCGATCGGCTGGACCTCATTGTCGTCGACATCGAAGGCGCCGAGCTGGGCGCGCTCACCGGAGCTGAGCCGTTCCTTGCCAGGCCGACGGGCGATGCGCCCGACATCCTCTTCGAGGTGCATCGGAACTACGTCGACTGGTCGAACGGGCTGGGGAACACCCAGATCGTTAAGCTGCTGACCGCGCACGGCTACACCGTCTTCGCCCTGCGCGACTTCAATTCGAACTACGATCTCGCCGGCAAGCCGATCGAGCTGATCCCGGTCGACGCCGTCCATCTCGAGGGGCCGCCTCACGGCTTCAACATGGTGGCGGTGAAGGATGCCGGGATGTTCCAGGGCCCGGACTACGCGATCGTGCGCGGCGTCTCGCCCAAGTACCTGCGCCACAGGGACCCGAAGCTGCACCATCCGGTCGGGGGGCTCTGAGCGACATTGCAGAGGCGGGCCACCATCGTCGGCGCGTCGGGGTTCGTCGGCCGGCGGCTGCGGGCGCGGCTGGAGGCGAACGCCTGGGATGTCTACGCCCCGGCGAAGCATGAGCTGGAGCTCCTGGAGCGCGACCTGGGCGTGGTGTTCTATTGCGCCGGGCTCACCGCCGACTACGACCGCCGGCCGTTCGAGACGGTCGAGGCGCACGTCACCCTCGTAAGCCGACTATTGGAAGCCGGCCGCTTCGATAAGATCCTCTATCTGTCCTCGACGCGACTCTACGACGGCCTGCCAAACGCGGACGCCTCGGAGGCCGAACCTCTGCTGCTCGACCCAACGGACCCGCGCAGGCTTTACGATCTCTCCAAGGCGCTCGGCGAAAATCTCGTCATGACCCGCGCCGGAGGGCGGGGCGCGGTCGCGCGACTGGCCAACGTCTACGACTGGGAGCCGGGCGCGCCGGGCTTCCTGTCCCAATGGCTGATCCGGGCGGCGAGCGAGCGGGCGATCACGCTGCAATCGAGCCCGCACATGGCCCGCGACTACATCCACCTGGACGACGTCACAGACGCTCTCATCGCAATCGCGGATGTGCCGGAGAGCGCCATCTACAACGTGGCCAGCGGGGAGCTCGCCATCAATCGCGAGATCGCCCAGGTGTTCGAGGCATGCGGCTGGCGCGTGAGTTTTGCGGACGATGCGGCGCCGCCCACGCCGCCCAATCTCGCGGTGGCTCGGCTCCGGGCGCTTGGCGTCAACCCCCGCCCGGTGAAGGATAGGGTCCGCGCCTATCTGGAGGGCCTGAAGCGGTGAAGCTGCTCGACCATAGCCGCGAAAGCCTGGTGGCCTATACGACCGCCCAATGCGCCGCCGTCGTTCCCGATGGGCGAGAGGCCGCGTTCCGAGCCGCGGTGGAAGCGCATCTCGACGAAGCCTTGGAGCGGCTGCACCGCTGCATCAACGCCTGCGCGCCGTGGCGGCCCGACGAGTTCAACGTGCTGCAATCCTCCCAGCACTGCATCTATTTGTACTTCCTGGGCAACACCATCTGGAAGCGATCCGGCGACGCGGCGGCTGCGACACGCCTGTTCCTGATGAACAAGGCGCTGAACGGCATCGACCTGTTCTACGAAATCGCCATGCCCGAGGTGTTCTACATCGGCCACAGCGTCGGCATCGTCCTGGCCAAGGCGACCTACGGCAACCACCTCGTGCTCTACCAGAACTCCACGGTCGGTCGGCACAAGGACCAGATCCCGGTGATTGGCGAGCGTGTGGTGCTCTATCCGAATTCCGCCGTGATCGGGCGCTCGGTGGTGGACGACGACTGCGTGGTCAGCCAAGGCGTCAGCGTGATCAACAAGCGCACGCCGAAAGGCTCGATGGTTTTCTCAGGCGGTCCGGGCGACCTCGTCTTCCGGCCGCGGCCCGACGGCCTCCTCCAGGAATACTTCCGGCTCTAGGCGCGAACCTTGGCTTCGGAAGCGGGGACGTCCGCCACGGCCTTGGCCACCATGTCGTAGAAGTCGCGGGCGAACTCGGCGTCGCGGCCGAGCGGGCTTTCGCGCATGCGCTCGCGAAGCGAGTTTCTGAGGTCGCGCCGGCGTTCGCGGTCGCCGACGAGCCGCATGGCGATCTCGGCGTACTGATCGAGATCGGCGGCGCAGAGGTCGCCGAGGCCGATGTTCGACAGGATCGAATAGCTCAGGCGTTCGTAGAACGCCTCGCCCACCAGGCTCACCAGCGGAACCCCCATCCACAGCGATTCCGCGGTCGTCGTCCCGCCGGTGAGCGGGAAGGGGTCCAGGGTGATGTCGACCTCGTTGTAGTAGGGCATGTGCTGGCCCCGCACGGTGTGGAAGATCACCCGCTCCTCGGCGACGCCCTCGGCGGCGAACGCCGCCAGGATGTTCTGCCGGAAGCTCGGCGTTCCGCCCTCCGGCCGGATGAAGGCGAACCGGGAATCGGGCGTCGCGGCGACGATCCGCGCCCAGGTCCTGAGCACCTCGCGGCCGTATTTGTGCGGATTGTTGGCGGTGCCGAAGGTGACGAACCCCTTGCGCTCCTCCGGCAGCGCGTCGGCCAGCGGGTGGTGGGCGGAGAACACCCGCCCGAGCGCCAGCCAGCTGTGCGGCATCATCAGCGGCTTCTCGATCAGCAGCTCCCGACGGCTGGGGGCGCTGAACGGATCGCAGACGAAGTAGTCGATGGTGGAAAGTCCCGCCGAATGCGGGTAGCCGAGCCAGCTCGCCTGGATGGGCGCGGGCCGCCAGGCCATGACCTCCAGCTTGTTCATGTGCGTCGAGCCGCCGAGCTCGATCAGCATGTCCAGCTGGTCGTCGGCGATCATCTGTGCGGCGTCCCGCGCGGCGATGTCGGGATTCCACCGGAACGCGGTCACCTGGCCGGCGATGTAGCGTTGCACGCGGTCTTCCTGGCCCTGGAAGTAGGAGTAGCAATAGACATCGAACCGCTCGCGATCGATGTGATCGAACAACGGCAGGGCGAAGTAGGCCACCGGGTGCTGTCTGAGGTCGGAGGACATGAAGCCGAGGCGCATCTTGCCGTCCTTTGGACGCGGCGGCGGTCGCCGCAGCGGCTGCTCGGCCGCCACCGCCTCCGTGTTGCGCCCCCAGATGCGGTGCTGCTCGAGGAGTTCGCTCCGGTCCTCCGGCGTGCGCACCCGCGCCAGCTGTTTCAGGAGCGCGGTGTGGCGGCCGGATTCGGCCCATAGCCGTCCGACATCCCTGAACGATCCCAGCCGATCCAACTCGTCGAAGGCGCAGACCCGGATGAGCACTTCAGTCCCGATCTTCAGCGGGGCAGGCCCGGTCAGCGTCTCCTGCGCCAAGGTCGCCTTCAGGATCTGATACGCTTCCTCGATGTGGGCGCCCTCGTCGCCGCTGCGGGTGCGTTCCAGGCTTTCCACGAGCGCCATCCGGTGGAGGAGCTTGTGTGGGTCGAGTTCCACTGCGCGCCGCAAATGGATATTGCCGCGCTCGCGATCGTATTCCGTGATCACGCCGCCGAGCTGGTAGTGCAGCCAGGCGGCCGTTTCGAAACTCGGCCTTATCTCCTGCAGGTAGGCTTCCGCCTTCCGAAGCTCGCCGCGCCGGCGGAACAGCACCGCCTTGGCCTCATGCAGCCGGGCCTCCTGGGGCAGGGTTGCGATCGCCTTGTCGAGCGTCTCCTCGCACAGCTTGTCCCGGTGCAGGTCGTGCAGCGCGCCGGCGAGGTCGAGCCAGGCTTCGACGTAGTCCTTGCGCAGGGCGACCGCCTGGCGGAACCGCACGATGGCGGCCTCGCGTTTGCGCTGCCCGAGAAGGGCGCGTCCGATCTGACGCTGATGCTCGGGATTGCGCGGCTCCTGCCGCACGAGCCGGGTGAAGACGGCTTCGGCCTTCGCCGGCTCGCCCATGTCGAGATAGATGTTCCCGCGGTTGACGAGCGGCGCGAGCGGGCGAGGATCGAGCCGGCTGGCTTCGTCCAGCGCAGCCAGCGCTTCGTCGAAGCGGCGGAGCCGCCGCAGCAGCACGCCGCGTAGATTCCAGAGTTCGACGTCCTTCGGATGACGCGACACGGCCTTGGCCGACCAGTCGAGGCCCTTCTCCAGCTGGTTCGTGAGATAGAGCTGGTGGATCAGGACGCGATAGGCCTGCGCAGGTTGCTCGGGATCCGCGTCGATGGCCGCGATGATCTCGGCGATGGCCACCTCGCGCTGACCAGCCGCGAGGGCCGCGTTGGCCGCCACCAGGCGCTGGTTCATGCCCCGACCTTCTTCAGCCTTTCGCCCGCAGGCTCGCGAGGCAAGAGGCTTAAGGCGCGCGCGAGGTCCTGGCTAGAGACCGGCGCGCCGCATGGCGCGGGCGCGGCGACTGAACCGCCACTTGAGCGCCAGCACGGCGGCCGAGAGCAGCAGGCAGACGATGTTCGAGCCCGCGACCGCCCAGCTGCCGATCAGCACGCCATATCCCGTCCACAGGGAGAAGCCGGTCACGGTCACGATGTACATCCGCAAGGAGACCGAGGAGGCGTCTCGTTCCAGCCAGATCTTGCGGATTTGCGGCACGAAGCTGGTCATGGAGCACAGGGCGGCTCCGACGCCCACCGCGTTGGCCAGGAGGGGCAAGCTCAGCTTGCCCCCGGAATGCGGACCGCCGCGCGAAGACCGCCCGGCGCGCCGGGCGCGAGGGCGAGCTCGGCTCTGAGCTGCTTGCACAGCAGCTCGACGAGACCGATGCCGAAACCGGAGCGGCACGTCGCGAGGTCCGCGCCGACGCCGTCGTCAGAGATCGTCAGCGCAGCCCCGCCGTCGGTCTCCTGCAAGCTGATCTCGATCTGGCCCCCGCGTTCGGGGAAGGCGTGCCCGAGGGCGTTGTGCACCAGCTCCTCGACAATCAACCCAAGCGGCGCGGCCTGCGCGGGCGTCACCTGCACCGGATCGAGGTCGAGCTGCAGGCGCACGTCCGGGCGCCCGGCCCCGGCGGCGATCTCCCCGACCAGGTCGCGGAGCAGCGCCTGGGCGTCAAGCCGGCTCGGATCGGCGGGGTGCGGGAGGTGCTTCAGGGCGGCCGCCAGCGCCGCAACGCGGTCGGCCGCGCGACGCAGCGCCTTGCGCGCCGGCCCCTCCGGCAAGCGGCGGGTCTGCATGAGCAGGATGGACCAGACGAGCTGGAGGTCGTTGCGGGCGCGGTGATCCACTTCGCGCAGGCGGGCCTCGGTCGCCGAAAGCGCATCCTCCAGCTCCGCAATCCGCGATCGGAGCTGGACTTCCACAGCCTCCGACGGGCCGGGGATTTCCATGACGTTGCGAAGCTCCCGTCTCCTAAGAGACCAACGGCGCCGGTTGGCGCAGGTTCCCGCCCCAGGAGAATGACGGCTTGACCCTGAAGCCGGCCGCCGCCTAAGCGCTCAGGGCATGAACATCCTGCTGGTCGGCTCCGGGGGCCGCGAGCACGCCCTCGCCTGGAAGATCGCCCAGTCGCCGCGGCTGACGCGGCTGGTCGCGGCGCCCGGCAATCCCGGCATGGCGAGGCTCTGCGAGACCCGCGCGATCGGGGCGACGGACGTCCACGGGCTCGTGGGCCTGGCGCGGGAGATCGGCGCGGATCTGGCCGTGCTCGGCCCCGAGGTCTCGGTGGCGGCCGGTGCGGCCGATGGGCTCACGGCGGCAGGCGTGCCCTGCTTCGGGCCGACGGCGGCGGCCGGCCGGCTGGAGTCCTCCAAGGCTTTCACCAAGCGGTTCGCCGATCGCTACGGCCTGCCCACCGCGGCCTATCGGGTCTGCGAGACCGCAGAGGCGGCCAAGGCGGCCCTGGATCGCTTTTCACCGCCTTACGTGGTGAAAGCCGACGGCCTCGCCGCCGGAAAGGGCGTGGTGGTGGCGCCGAGCCGGGCGGAAGCCGAGGCGGCCGTCGATGATGCGCTCGGCGGCCGGTTCGGGGCGGCGGGCGCACGGGTCGTCATCGAGGAGTTCCTGGAGGGCGAGATCGGCTCGCTGTTCGCGCTCTGCGACGGCGAGACCTCGATGCTGTTCGGCTGGGCGCAGGACCACAAGCGCGCCTTCGACGGGGAGCAGGGGCCGAACACCGGCGGCATGGGCGTCTATTCCCCGGCCCCGGTGTTCACGCCCGAGCTCGTGGAGCAGGTCCGCACCCGGCTGGTCGAACCGGCCTTCGCCGGCATCGCGGCGGAGGGTGCGCCCTATCACGGCGTCCTGTTCGTCGAGCTCATGGCGACCCGGGCCGGACCGAAGCTCGTGGAGTTCAACGCCCGGTTCGGCGATCCCGAGTGCCAGGCGCTGATGCTGAGGCTGGAGAGCGACATCGTGCCCTACCTGCTCGCCTGCGCCACCGGACGCCTCTCCGACCTGCCGTCGCCGGTGTGGAGCGACGCCGCGGCGATCTGCGTCGTCATGGCGGCGCGAGGCTATCCCGGCGCGCCGAAGGCCGGCGGCGCGATCGGCGGGGCGGAGGCCGACTTCGGCCCCGACATCGTGGTCTTCCAGGCCGGCACCCGGCGCGACGCCGACGGAAGCCTTCGTGCGGCCGGGGGTCGGGTGCTGAACGTCTGCGCCAGGGCGCCGACCCTGCAGGCGGCGCGTGATCGCGCCTACCGGGCCGTTTCGGCGATCGACTTCCCGGACGGCTTCTTCCGCTCGGATATCGGCTGGCGCGCGCTCCAGAGGGAGCCCGGCTGAGAGCCGCGCCTTGCGGGCCCGATGCGCGGCCCGGTAAAGTGGCTTCAAACAACTGTACGACAGAGGGCAGGAGCGCCATGTCCGAGACCACCGAACTCACTGCGGAACGGGCGCGGGAACAGGCGAACACCGGGACCGATCTGGTGCCCGAGGCGCAGCGCTTCGACGAAGCGTCGCTCGACCGGTGGATGATGGCCAATGTGGCGGGCTACGAGGGCCCGCTCGAAGTGCGGAAGTTCAAGGGCGGGCAATCCAATCCGACCTACCAGCTGATCACGCCGGCCAAGAAGTACGTGCTGAGGCGCAAGCCGCCGGGCAAGCTGCTGCCTTCGGCGCACGCGGTCGACCGCGAATACCGCGTGATCACCGCCCTCCATCCGACCGGCTTTCCGGTCGCCAAGACCTATGGGCTGTGCACCGACGACGCCGTGATCGGCACCTGGTTCTACATCATGGAGATGGTGGAAGGCCGGATCCTCTGGGACCAGAGCCTTCCGCAGTATGAGCCGGCCGAGCGCAACGGCATCTTCCGCGCCAAGATCAAGACGCTCGCCGACCTGCACAACACCGATTACGTGAAGATCGGCCTGGAAGATTTCGGTAAGCCCGGCAATTACATGGGCCGTCAGGTCGACCGCTGGACCAAGCAGTACAAAGCCTCAGAGACCGAGCACATCCCGGAGATGGAGAAGCTCATCGAGTGGCTGCCGAAGACCCTGCCGCCGCAGGAGCGCACCTCCATCGTCCACGGCGACTATCGGCTGGACAACATGGTCATCCATCCGACCGAGGCCCGGGTCATCGCCGTCCTGGATTGGGAGCTCTCGACGCTCGGCGATCCGCTCGCCGACTTCACCTACATGCTGATGAACTGGGTGAACGGTGCGATTTCGCACATCCCCGACCTCGCGGCGCACGGGATTCCGACGCTGGATGAGACGGTCGCGTACTATTGCGAACTGACGGGCCGCTCGAGCGTGCCGGACCTCAACTGGTTCTATTCCTACAACACCTTCCGACTGGCAGGCATCCTGCAGGGGATCGTGGGTCGCGTGCGTGACGGCACCGCCAACAGCCCGCATGCCGCCCAGCAGGCGGATCGGGTGATCGGTCTCGCCCAGGCCAGCTGGCGCTTCGCGCAGAAGGCCGGCGCGCCCGGCTAGCCTAAAGCCCGGCCCGACTCAGGAGAGCGTCCAGCCCGGCCGGGTCGTCGAAGCGGGCCCGCACCGGCCAAGCCGCGATGCGCGTGCGCCAGGATTTCGGCAGGCGGACCCAGTCCTTCTCGGTGGTGATCAGGCCGGCGCCGAACTGCGCGGCGCGCTCGGCCAGGCGCTGCAGGGCGGCTTCGCCGTAGGCGAAGTGGTCCGGAAGCGGGGCGAAGTCGACGAGATCGCACCCAGCAGTCCGCAGCGCCCGCTCCACCTTCCACGGCTTGCCGACCCCGGCGAAGCCCAGCTGAGGGCCGCGCGGCGGGGCCGCGGCCGCCTCCAGGTGGGCGATGAGCACGGGCTTGTCTCCGAGCTGCGCGATCAGCTCCGGATCCGGCGCCGGCAGGTCGGCCGGCAGCAGGACGACCACCGCCTGGGCGCGCGCCAGACCTGCGGCCAGGGGCTCGCGCATCGGCCCGGCCGGAAACACCCGCCCGTCGCCGAAAGGCCACTCGCCGCCGCGGGT
>Ga0068855_100008093_pt1 | contig 12703 bp, 11 predicted proteins | sample KBSCornC52_FD_66592 | JGI IMG/M metagenome (GOLD analysis project Ga0068855, IMG submission 66592) | Corn rhizosphere microbial communities from Kellogg Biological Station, Michigan, USA - KBS Corn C5-2 | ecosystem: Host-associated > Plants > Roots > Rhizosphere > Soil ...
GGCGGACTTGACGCGCGCGATCCTACGGGCGCTCTGGGATTTGTTGGGGCCATGAAAGACCTGCCGAAATATACAAGTAAAGGGGGCCAGTTGTATGTTTTCGCGCTTCCTTAAAATCGCAGTTTTTATTTTCTGTGTGCAACTGCTGGCCGTGGCTGCTGAACCTCTGAAGGTCTGCACTGATCCTGATAACCTTCCATTTTCAAATCGTCGTGGACAGGGTTTTGACAACAAAATTGCTGAACTACTAGGAAATGAACTTGGCCGACCAGTGCAATTTGTCTGGCAGCGCGCCGGACGCGGCTTTGTGCGTGAAAACCTCAATAAAGGCATATGTGATGCGCTGGTGGGAGTTCCGGTGCAATTCCGTCCTGTACTCACCACCGTGCCTTATTACAGTTCCAGCTATGTATTCGTAACGCGGAAGAGCAATGAGACTAGGCTTGAGTCTTTTGACGATCCGCGGCTGAAAAAGATGAAGATTGGCGTGCAGATTCTGGACGATGACTATGCGCCTCCTGCACGCGCGCTGGCACGCCGCCAACTGGCTGCCAACATTGTTGGCTTTGATACCACTGGCGCACAGAGCGGCAATATTATCGATGCTGTCGCGCATGGCAAAATAGATGCAGCCGTTGTATGGGGGCCGCTCGCAGGGTATTACGTTTCACGTAACCGTGTTCCTCTTCTATTGTCCCCGGTAGTTCCTGAGATCGATCCACCGGCACTGCCATTTCGATTTGCTATGGCGGTAGGCGTGCGTAAGTCTGATCAAAATCTTAAAAAGCAGATCGAGAGCGCTCTGGTAAAGAGACATGCGGCGATTGAAAGGATTCTTCGTGCTTATTCCGTTCCGCAATATGAACCGCTACCAGCGCAAGCGAGGCTGAAATGAGAGAGCTGCGTGCTTTGCGCCCCGCCATTCTCGCAGGCTCTGTCTTCATCTTTTTCCTGCTGTTGGGCTGCGCTCGGGAGCAGCGCAACTTTCGTGAGGCTACCCCTTCCAACGAAACCGGCGAGGGCGTACAGATGAGCGATATTGCCCCGGGCCATTCAGCGGACCGTAAACCCAATGCTAATCCCTATGAAGATAGTGCTTATGCCGTGAGCCAGGGCAAACAGCTTTATGAAATGTATAACTGCGTGGGCTGCCACTTCCATGGCGGCGGTGGAATCGGGCCGCCTTTGATGGATAACAAATGGATTTACGGCAGCGAACCGCAAAATGTTTACGAGACGATTGTGGAAGGTCGACCGAATGGCATGCCATCATTTCGCGGCAAAATTCCAGAATCGCAGGTCTGGGAGATTGTCGCTTATGTGCGATCCATGAGCGGACAGCTGCCAAAAGACGTCTCTCCCGGCCGCGAGGACCATATGTACTCCAAGCGTCCGGAGGCTTCCACGCCTAAGGAACATCCGCCACAAACCAACGTTCCGGAAGGTCAGCGGCAAAAATGAAGAGACGTCTCCTATTCGGCACGCTGGCACTCTGTTTCGGGATCTTGTTTCTGGCTTCGTGTCACGGAAATCAATCAGCACTCAATTCCGCCGGACCTCAGGCAGCCCGCATCGAGCGGCTTTGGTGGCTGATCTTCTCGATTATTCTGGCCGTTTATGTGATTGTTCTACTTTGGCTTGGAACTGCTCTGTGGCGCCGTAAAACAACCGTCTCGCTCAACACATTTCCTCCTCCTCAAAAAGATTTAAAGCCTGAACGAGGTGCGACCCTTGTAGTTGGGGGAGCCATTGGCCTAACAGTTTTGTTGTTGTTTGTAATCCTTACGGCGAGCGTTCTTACCGGCCACGCCATTGCTAACCTGAATTCAAAGAACCCAATCAGCATTGATATCGTCGGGCACCAGTGGTGGTGGGAAGTTCGCTATGAAGCGACCCAGGCGGACCAGACCGTGGTGACGGCGAATGAGATTCATATTCCTGTCGGTCAGCCTGTTGTGATCAAGACGTCATCAGCCGACGTGATTCACAGCTTCTGGGCGCCAAACCTGCACGGCAAGCGCGATCTTATTCCCGGATATGAAAATGCGCTTTGGATCCAGGCCGACCGCGAAGGTACATTTCGCGGGCAGTGCGCGGAATTTTGTGGTCACCAGCATGCGCACATGGCGTTTTTCGTGATTGCTGAGCCACTGGATAAGTTCAATGCGTGGCTCGCAAACCAAGTCAGTACGCCTCCGTCTCCTATTGATCCTTTGGCAAAGCAAGGAGAGCAGGTTTTTCTTACGCACACCTGTGTGATGTGCCACACGATTCGAGGCAGTGGAGCAGGAGCCAAGCTTGGCCCCGATCTTACTCACTTGGCCAGCCGCACTACCATTGCAGCGGGCACTCTACCGAATAACCGTGGGAACCTTGCAGGATGGATATTGGACTCTCAATCCATCAAACCGGGGAACAAGATGCCGCCGAATCCGCTTAAGTCCGACGATTTGAACGCGCTTCTCACATACTTACAGACATTGCACTAAAGGAAAAAAGTGACCCCAGTTGAACAAGCCGGAACCGCCAGCGTTGTTGAGGTTGATTCACTGCAACGGCTGGAACAGACGTGGAAAGATCCGGGAGGTTTTTGGGGATGGTTCACCCATGTAAACCATCGCTCCATAGGCAAGCGTTTTATGGTGACGGCGTTTGCCTTCTTTCTTGCCGGAGGAGTGTTGGCGGCCTTAATGCGGCTCCAACTGTCGCGTCCAGAGAACCATTTTCTTGGACCCGATTTGTATAACCAGATTTTTACCATGCATGGCAGCACCATGATGTTTTTATTTGCTGTGCCCATGATGTTTGAAGCGCTTGCGGTTTACCTTGTTCCATTGATGGTAGGTAATCGCAATATCTGCTTTCCACGATTGAACGCTTATAGCTACTACATCTATCTTTTTGGAGGCCTGCTGCTTTATGCCGGCTTCTTTACCAACACTGGGCCGGATGTTGGCTGGTTCGCTTATGTGCCGCTCTCAGGACCGGATTTCACGCCTGGAAAGCGCGCCGACATCTGGGCGCAGATGATCACATTTACAGAACTCTCTGCCCTTGCCGTTGCCATAGAAGTGATCTGTACCACATTCAAAATGCGCGCTCCGGGCATGTCATTGAACCGGATCCCACTGTTCGTCTGGGCGCAGACGATTGTCGCCTTTATGGTGATTTTTGCCATGCCCGCCGTCATGCTCTCAAGCACCATGCTGCTGTTGGACCGCACGGTGAACACGCATTTTTACAATCCCGCAGAAGGCGGGGACGCCATTCTTTACCAGCACCTGTTCTGGTTCTTTGGTCATCCAGAGGTTTACATCATCTTTATTCCCGGCACGGGAATCGTTTCCACCATTATTTCTACGTTTTCACGGCGGCGGATTTTCGGCTACACGGCAATTCTGTTATCGATGGTCGGCACAGCTTTTGTTGGTTTCGGCCTATGGGTGCACCATATGTTCGCGACCGGCCTCCCGCAAATGGGGGAAAGCTTCTTTACCGCTGCCAGCCTGATGGTGGTGATCGCAACCGGCACGCAGGTGTTCTGCTGGCTGGTCACCATGTGGACAGGGAAGGTTGTGCTCAAATCGCCAATGCTGTTTGCGCTCGCCTTCTTCTTCATATTCATTATGGGAGGCCTTACCGGCGTGCTCATGGCGTCAGTACCGGTCGATCTTCAGATTCACGACACGTTCTTTATTGTTGCGCACTTTCATTATGTTTTGATTGGAGGCGCGGTTTTCCCGCTATTCGCAGCGCTCTATTACTGGATGCCCAAGATCACCGGGCGCCTGTTGAACGAAGCTGCGGCCAAGTGGCACTTCTGGCTTTTCTTTATTGGATTTAATCTGACGTTTTTCCCAATGCATATTCTCGGATTGAGAGGAATGCCGCGACGCATCTATACCTATCCCTCGGCAATGCCGTGGAGAAACCTGAATCTGCTGGCCAGCACTGGTGCCGTTCTGATGACAGTAGCGGTATTGATATTCATCGTGAATTTCTTCTGGCACGTCAAACATGGAGAGATTGCCGGTAACAACCCTTGGGGTGCAGCCACATTGGAGTGGGCTACGACCTCTCCGCCACCGGTTTACAACTTTGCCGAGCTTCCAACGGTCAACGGTCGTGACGCGTTGTGGGACGCGTCGCCGCAGCAACCTATTGTCACTGGCTTAGATGATGATTGCCGGCAGGTGTTAATGACGCACGTGATGGATGCTGATCCAGACCACCGCGACGAATTTCCCGGACCGACGCCGATCCCAATTATTGCCGCAATTGCAACCAGCATCTTCTTTATCGGGACCATCTTTACTGCCAAGGCATTTTTCCCTGGCATCATCCTGACCGGGATTGCGCTGCTGATCTGGTATTGGCCAAAGCGGCAAGCTTCGCTACGCCGCCGTAAGAGGGAAATATGGCAACGCTGACTCGTCCTCCTCGCCCAGTACTCGATGTCTCCCACACACCGACTGTGGTGTTCGGTAACCGGTCTATCATCTGGTGGGGACAGTGGGGCATGATGGCGATTGAAGGAACAATGTTTGCCATCTTCATCGCAACATATTTTTTTCTGCGCACGCGCGAAACAGATTGGCCTCCAGGATTTGCTTTGCCTGCTATGAAGTGGGGTTCAATCAATCTAGTCATTCTGGTTCTAAGCTGCATTCCAAATGCGATGATCAAGCGGAAAGCAGAAAAAGGTCAGCTTCAGGCAGTGCGCTTAGGTCTTATTGTGATGGTGGTCATCGCAATCGTGAACTGCGGGATTCGCGCTCTGGAATTTCCCTCCCTCAATTGCGTTTGGGATGGAAATGCGTACGGCTCCGCGACCTGGACGTTGCTTGGATTCCATACCTTTCATCTGGTGGCCGATACTCTTGACAGTCTGGTGCTCACAGTCATCATGTTCGCCACACCTATCGAAGGGCGGCGATATCAGGATGTGAGCATTAATGCGATTTATTGGTACTTCATTGTTGTGACCTGGGCTGCTACTTATCTTGTGATTTACTGGGCGCCGCGCTGGGTGTGAAGGGGTGAAGTCTGTGAACGAAAACACTATTCATTCGACAACTTTCCGCAGCGGCTCCGGAGCCATGGCGCTCTGGTGGGGAGTACTTGCAGGGCCAATCGCATTTGCAGCTGACGAAGTTTTGAGCTATGCCATCGTCCAGCATTCCTGCTCCACAGGTTATCGCTTGCTTCTGCATTTCTATACCATCAGTGCAATTCTTGTGTGCATTTCCGGTTTTCTCTCCGCATTGTGGTGCTACAACAAAATTCCTCGTGACGCCGGAACGGAAGCTGCAAGCGTGGCGTCACGCAGCCGATGGATGGCAATCTACGGGTTTGCAGCCAGCATCGCTTTTGTGATTGTCATTATTGCTTTAGCCATTCCCAAGTGGGCCTTGAGTCCCTGCGACCAATGAACGCACGAACACAACTCCGATATATCCTGGCGCTTTTGCTCCTGCCCTCTGTCTCTTGGGCGCATGCAGACGGATCCACAATATCTCCACAACATTTATGGAGAGCATGGAGCTATGAGCCGGTAACAATGTTGTTCTTGGTCTTGACCGCCGCGCTTTATATGTCTGGCGTATTACAAATGAAGATCAAACCGTCAGGATGGCATATTGCGAGCTTTGCCACAGGAATGGCTGTCCTGGTTTTGACCTTGCTTTCCCCTCTCCATCAGCTCGGAACACAGCTCTTTTCTGCACACATGGCGCAGCATGAGTTACTGATGTTGATTGCTGCCCCATTGATTGTTCTGGGCAGGCCCGAGGTCCCCATTCTTTGGACTGTTCCCCAAAAATTTCGACGATCGATGGTGAACGGATCCACAATGAAAATGGTGGTCCAGAGTTGGCGCATATTAACGATTCCAATCGCGGCGTGGCTGATTCATGGCATAACTATATGGATCTGGCATGTGCCGGCACTGTATCAGGCAACGCTTGAAAGCGAATGGATTCATGCAACGCAACACCTCTTTTTTTTAATTACAGCATTGCTGTTCTGGTGGACGCTCCTGGCCGGCAGGGCAAATATGCAGCATGGCGTGGCCGTGGCTTATGTGTTTACCACCGCAGTTCACACCAGTGTTCTGGGAGCGCTGCTCACTTGTTCAACCAGGCTTTGGTATCCAATCTATGAAGGACGCACAGAACCGTGGGGTCTGAACGCGTTGCAGGACCAGCAACTTGGCGGCCTCATCATGTGGGTTCCTGCCGGAGTTGTATATGTAGCACTTGGTCTCTGGCTGTTTGCCGCGTGGTTGCGTGAATCAGACAAGCGGTTAGCGTACACGCGCTCAAGCGAACTGTTACTTACCAAGAACAATACTGGAGTGCAGGATGCATAAGCCCTGGCCTTCGGTGTTGCTGATTACTTTCCTGGTAGTGACTGCGATCCTGCTGGTTGGATACAGTCGCAATGAGGTCCAGCGCGCAAATGATATCAAGGCGGCAATTCGCGCTACCGGCGGAAATCCGCATCGCGGTCCCGACAAAATCAGGTATTACGGCTGCAGTTCCTGTCACACAATTCCCGGAATTGCAGAAGCCAATGGAAAGGTTGGGCCGCCGCTTGACGCCTTTGCTTTGCGAATCTACATAGCGGGCCGGTTAGCGAATACGCCTGACAACCTGCGACATTGGATCATGAATCCGCATCAGATTGAGCAGCATACCGCAATGCCGGAAATGGGCGTATCGGATGAAGACAGCAAGGACATTGCCGCGTATCTTTATACACTCCATTAAATTCAGTGCGGCAGTTTTGTTGCTGTGTTGTGTTCTCCACGCAGCGGAGTTGCACGGGCGGGTCACAGACCAAAGCGGGGCCGTAATCGCAGGAGCGCACGTAAACTTCACCGCGGGCCAGAGTACCTACAGCACAATTTCTGACTACGCTGGCTCTTTTACCATTTCATCTTCAGCGCACCAGGGAACATTGCAGGTTTCAGCGCCCGGGTTTTCCTCTGCAGCGGTGGAGTGGAACGGATCAGCTTTACCAATTGCAGTCACTCTTAACCCTGCAGTTGTGTCCGATACAGTGGTTATTACAGCGGAACGAAGAGCCACCAGCCTGGCAGAAACTGCCGCCAACATTGTGGTACTCACAGCTGCGGAGGTGAACCGTCCTGCGCTAACACTCGACGACGCATTGCGCCAAGTGCCGGGATTCACGCTGTTTCGTCGCAGCAATAGCCTCACGGCAAATCCGACAACACAAGGGGCTTCAGTTCGGGGCGTGGGCGCAAGCGGAGCCAGCAGAATGCTTGTTCTGAATGATGGTGTGCCATTGAATGATGCTTTTGGAGGATGGGTGTACTGGGATCGCGTGCCTCGGGCCGCAATCGACCATGTAGAAGTTCTGCGCGGTGGCGGATCATCCCTTTATGGAAGTAGTGCGCTGGGCGGAGTAGTTGATCTGAGGCAACGAAATGACACGCTGGCGACGATTGAAGCCGCAGGAGATTCGCTGAACGGCCATAATGTGCAGGGCCGGATTTCGCACCAGTTCAGCGGATGGGATTTCTCTGGCAATGGAGAAGACTTTGGGAACGACGGGTTTTTTGTTGTCGCAGCGCAGGATAGAGGCGCAGTAGACACGCCGGCAACACTGGCTTTCAGCAATGCAGCAGTCCGCGCGCAGCACGGGCTGGGCGCCGCAGGTTCCATGTTCGTTAGCGGTTCACTCTTTGCTGAGCAGAGAAACAACGGCACAACGCTGCAAGTCAATAGCACGCACCTTGGAGAATTGCAGACTGGGATTGACGACACGATAGGAAAAAATTTATTTTCCATTCGCATCTATGGTAGTGGGGAACACTATCACCAGAGCTTTTCTTCCATTGCCGCAGATCGAAATACAGAAGCACTCACGCGCTGGCAAACTGTTCCTTCAGATCAGATTGGTTTCTCCACATACTGGACTTGTCCAGTTTCATCCGCACGGATTACCGCAGGAGTGGATGGGCGATTCATTCACGGTGAGTCCGATGAGACCGTTTTCACTGCGAAGAAACCCGCGAGCTTGGTTTCAGCAGGCGGCCGGAATAACCTGCTCGGAACATTTGCAGAATTCTCGCAAACCCTCATGCGGCGATTGCGTGTATCGGCCGGCTTGCGCTTTGACTGGTGGGCGAATACAGAAGGCTTCAATCAAACCACGCCATTTTCGACGCTGAGGACTGATCTTACTTTGCTCAACTCACACCGTGAAACAGCATGGAGTCCCCGCCTAGGAGCGGTATACGATTTGGCCGCTCAGTGGCAGCTTACGGCTTCAGCATATAGTGGCTTTCGGGCTCCTACACTGAACGAGCTTTACCGGAGCTTTCGCCTTGGCAATGTATTTACGCGGGCAAATGAACAACTCCAGGCGGAACATCTGCATGGCGGTGAAGCAGGAATCCGCTACCTCAGGCAGCGCGTCTTATTGAGCGCAGCGTATTTTCAGGAAAATGTTGATGAGCCGGTTGCCAATGTCACCCTCTTTACTACTGCGGCACTCATTACTCGCCAGCGAGAAAACCTGGGTAGCGTGCGCGCCCGGGGAATGGACAGCGATGCTTTATTTTTATTTCCACGCGTGCAACTGCGTGCCGGATATGAGTATGTGCATTCCGTGGTGAGCAGTTTCAGCCAAAACCCACGCTTGGTGGACCAGTTTGTTCCACAGGTGCCTTTTCATACTTTTACTTTTTCCGGCAGCTATAGCGGATTTAAGACTTGGACGCTGATTGCCTTGTTCCGCGCTTCCAGTCGCCAGTTCGATGATGACTTGAACCAGTTTGAACTTGCGCCTTATTCGGTATTGGATTTTTCTGTCGCAAAACAGATTGGGCCTTTGACCTGGTTTGCCAATGCAAGCAATATTTTGGATACAAGAATCCAGACAGCAGCAACGCCGATACTCAATTATGGTTCTCCACGCATTGTTTCCGGCGGCGTCCGGTTCATCTTAAAGAGATAATGTCAGCTCAACGTGCATGAAGCGCATTTGGGCTGGCTCTGAAGAGGGGCTTTTACTGCGTCTCGCCGGCATACGTCCGGAAGCAGATGGGACACCGAAGCATCCAAGTCACAATCGATGTCTATAGCCATCCGATTCCGGGTGAAAATGTGGCTTGCATCAACAACACGCTGGGCAGCGCTCCTAGAAAAATGGCGGCAACAGACGCAAACAGGACGCAAACGTACGGCAGGGAAGCGGAAGAAGAGATTTCGGAGGCCGTGGAAAGTGAAGTAGCGGAAGAAGTTAATTTGGCTGCCCCCCAGGGATTCGAACCCCGATATGCTGATCCAGAGTCAGCTGTCCTGCCGTTGAACGAGGGGGCAGAATGTGTTGATTCTTAGCAGTTTACCATATCTCCTGACTCCATCCGAGTGCTGGCTGGACACAGATGCTCCCCAAGTTGAGCTTGATACTGCATCCGCCAACTCGCCATTAAAGTTCCGCGAATCTTTATTCACACCATTCACACGCCTGATCAGCTCGGATTAAGACAAATTCATCTCAAATCTACAAAGAAAGTGGAAACCTTTTTCTCCAGCGCACGTATATACCTTCCAAAGGGTGCGACGGGCCATCCGTTGACGAAATTTGTCTCAGGTCTCGCGACACTCTTTTTTAGTCCGCCAATCCAACGCGCAAGTTAAGACCAAGGGACCATTGAATGCAGATTCTTGAAGACATTCGTTACGCTTTGCGGCAGTTCAGAAAAGCCCCCGGATTTACCACCACGGCCGTGTTAACGCTGGCGTTGGGCATCGGAGCCACGACCGCGATATTTACACTGGTGCATGCTGTGTTGCTCAAGTCGCTGCCAGTATCCAAGCCTGGGGAACTTGTGCGCGTGGGCAATGAGGAAAACTGCTGTATCAATGGCGGGATGCAGGACAACTGGTCTCTCTTTTCTTTTGAGCAGTACAAGCAATTCAAGGAGCACACCCCAGGATTTGAAGAATTAGCGGCCATGCAGGCCGGGAATAGCTTGATGGGGGTGCGCTGGAGCGGCAACAACAAGCCTTCTGAGTCATATCGGGGAGAATTTGTTTCAGGCAACTACTTCTCTACGTTTGGAATTCCCGCCTATGCCGGCCGGATGATTTCGTCACAGGATGACAATAAGGGTGCGCCAATGGTGGCGGTAATGAGCTTCCGGACGTGGCAAGAAAAGTTCGGAGGCGATCGGTCCATTGTGGGAACTTCGTTTGTCATGAATTCGCAACCGGTCACGGTTGTGGGCATTGCGCCGCCAGGATTTTTCGGAGACAGGGTGCAGAGCAATCCACCTTCGTTCTGGCTTCCGCTGAATGCCGAGCCGGTGATTGAACCGGCCGTAGGTGTGCTGAACGATGCGGCTTTGGACTGGCTGGATCTGATTGGGCGCATCAAGCCGGGCGCGGACACAAAGTCCATGGAAGCGCAGATGCAAGTTGAACTGCGCCAATTCTTGATGAGCCCGGAAAGCAAGGTTGAAGAACGCGGAAAAACTCTTATTCCCAAGCAGACGCTGCATTTTTCTCCTGGTGGTGGAGGCGTGCAGCGGATGCGCGACGAATACCAGGACGGGCTGCACCTGCTGATGTGGATTTCAGCTTTCGTCTTGTTGATTGCGTGCGCCAATCTGGCCAACCTGATGCTTGTCCGTGCTACCGCCCGCAAACAGCAGATCACGGTACGTTCCGCCCTTGGTGCTTCGCGCGCCACTCTGGTACGGCAGGCGCTCACGGAAAGTGTAGTTCTGGCAATGATGGGCGGAGTGGCCGGGATCGCGATTGCCTTTGCCGGATCAAAGATGATTTTGCGGCTGGCTTTTGGAAATGATTACGTGCCCATCCAGGCTACGCCTTCGCTGCCAGTCCTGGCATTTGCATTCGTAACCTCAATTTTAACCGGCATCCTGTTCGGAATTGCGCCCGCATGGATGACTGCAAGCGCTAATCCCGCTGAAGCTTTGCGCGGCGCGGGACGCTCCACAGGACGCCGAGGGACGTTAGGGCAAAAATCGTTGGTGATAGTGCAGGCCGCGCTTTCACTCGTGCTGCTATGTGCTGCCGGCCTGCTCACCCGAAGCTTGAATAATATGCAACATCGCAACTTCGGCTTTGATACCTCCAATCGATACATTTTGCACATTGATCCGCAAATGGCCGGATATCAGTCTGAAAGACTGGAGCCGCTCTATCGCCGGCTCAAAGAAAATATCAGCGCAATTCCTGGCGTCCAGCAAGTCAGCTTTTCACTCTATAGCCCAATGGAAGGTGACAATTGGGGCGAGGGCGTGTATATCGAAGGAGACCCGCCGCCAGCGCCCGGAACGCCTGACCATGGAGCATCATGGCTGCGCGTAAGCCCAGGCTATTTTGACACAATCGGCACCAAGATCGTGGAAGGGCGGGCCATCAATGAGCAAGACACGCCCACAACGCGGCCTGTGGCTCTGGTAAATCGCTTTTTCGAGCAAAAGTATTTCAAAGATGGCCGCGCCATCGGAAAACACTTCAGCGATGACTTGAAACATCCGGGCGCATTCGAGATTGTGGGAGTGACTGAGGACACGAATTATTGGGGAGCCGCAAGCAAGATGCGACCGATGTATTTCCTGGCCGAGGGCCAGAGCGCGCATAATCCTGATCCTCGTTACCAGCAGTTTGAAGATCGTTCGCGCTATCTGAATGCGATTGAGATACAGACCCATGGAGAAATCTCCGGACTGGAGACACAGATTCGGCGAATACTATCGCAGATTAATCCTGATCTGGCAGTGATCGATTTCCAGAGCTTTGCCGTGCAGGTGAAAGCAAACTTCATGCAACAAGCAATGATCGCCAAGCTGACGTCATTTTTTGGGATATTGGCGTTGATCCTGGCCTCCATAGGTCTTTACGGCGTTACGTCGTACACGGTAGAGCGGAGGACGAGCGAGATCGGCATTCGTATGGCTCTTGGCGCAGATCGCCTGAATATGTTGGGGATGGTCTTGCGCGGCGCGTTCGCTCAAGTTGGCATCGGTCTGGCCATTGGCATTCCGGTCACGATTTTCGGCGGTCGGCTGATGGCCAGCCAACTTTACGGCGTCAAATCCCACGATCCCTTTGTTTTAGTGATCACCACGATTGTTCTAGCGGCTGCGGCCTTTATCGCAGCGGTGATTCCAGCCCGCAGAGCGGCGAACACTGAGCCTATGCTGGCGTTGCGTACGGAATGATTGTCCAGAGCGACGCCGTCGCTCAAATTAAGGATGCAGGCTGCAACCGAGACCTGTCTTTTGCGCCAAAGCTAGTCGCGACAATCAGCGAAATTCTCAGGGCGCAGCCCTGCAATTTTTTTCTATACCCATCCGCAAAGCGCGAACCACGCTTCTTGGCGTATCCTGTCACCGTCTTTAGATAGCAATCAAATCTGATCGCAGGAGCTTGGAATGGCGGAGCATATTATTGTCTCGGTGGAGAATAGGATTCTCACACTGCGTCTGGACCGGCCGGAAAAGAAGAATGCTTTGACCCGCGGTATGTATCTGGGCATGATCGAAGCCCTCAAGCAGGCCGACGCTGACCCAAACGTGCGCGTCGTCCTGATCACGGGAACAGAGGTCTGTTTCACCGCGGGGAATGATCTGGCGGACTTTGCCAATGCAAAGCCAGGGGAGACAAGTCCGGCCATTTTGTACTTGCAAACGTTG
>Ga0068855_100008094_pt1 | contig 12703 bp, 4 predicted proteins | sample KBSCornC52_FD_66592 | JGI IMG/M metagenome (GOLD analysis project Ga0068855, IMG submission 66592) | Corn rhizosphere microbial communities from Kellogg Biological Station, Michigan, USA - KBS Corn C5-2 | ecosystem: Host-associated > Plants > Roots > Rhizosphere > Soil ...
ACGATGGTGGTGTTGTCCTTGTCGATCGTCACGCGCTTGGCGGTGCCCAGATCCTCGATCTTGACGCCCTCCAGCTTGATGCCGAGGTCCTCGGTAATTGCCTTGCCGCCCGTCAGGATAGCGATATCCTGCAGCATGGCCTTGCGGCGATCGCCGAAGCCAGGAGCCTTGACCGCAGCCACATTCAACGTGCCACGCAGCTTGTTCACGACGAGCGTCGCGAGCGCCTCACCATCCACATCCTCGGCAATAATGACGAGCGGCTTCGCGGTGCGTGCAATCTGCTCCAACAGCGGAAGCAGATCCTTCATCGAAGAGATCTTCTTCTCGTAGATCAGGATGTAGGGATTCTCAAGCGCAACTTCCATCCGCTCCGCATCCGTCACGAAGTAAGGCGACAGGTAGCCGCGGTCGAACTGCATTCCCTCGACCACATCCAACTGCGTCTCCATCGTGCGCGACTCTTCGACGGTAATGACGCCGTCCTTGCCAACCTTCTTCATCGCTTCGGCGATAATCACGCCGATCTGCGAATCCGAGTTCGCCGAGATCGTTCCGACCTGGGCAATCATGTCGCCCGTCACCGGCTTCGACAACTTGCTCAACGCGCCGCCAATCGGCAGCCCGTTCTCATCGCGCTTGCCGATGATCGCCTCGACAGCCTTGTCGATGCCGCGCTTCAGCGCCATCGGGTTTGCACCCGCAGCCACGGTCTTCACGCCTTCGCGATAGATCGCCTGCGCCAGAACCGTTGCAGTCGTCGTACCGTCGCCGGCCACGTCGGAGGTCTTCGAAGCAACCTCGCGGACCATCTGTGCGCCCATGTTCTCGAGCGCATTGCCCAGCTCGATCTCCTTGGCCACGGTCACACCGTCTTTGGTGATGGTCGGGGAACCAAACTTCTTCTCAATCACGACGTTGCGACCCTTCGGGCCGAGCGTCACCTTCACTGCGTCAGCCAGAATGTTGACGCCACGCAGGATAGCCTGACGCGAATCTTCTCCATGCAGAATCTGTTTTGCCATTGTGTTGCTCCTGTTATCAGCTCATAAGCCGATCAAAATTTTTTGTGAGGCGCCCGAGCGCCAATTAGGCGGCGGAGCCGCGGTATATAGCACGAAGTGCCGAAGTGCTACTTCTTGATGATTCCGAGAACTTCTTCCTCGCGCATGATCAGGAACTCTTCGCCATCCAGCTTGATCTCCGTGCCCGAGTACTTTCCGAACAGGATGCTGTCGCCGGCCTTCACATCGAGCGGGAACACCTTGCCCTCGTCGTTCGACTTGCCCTTGCCCACTGAGATCACTTCGCCCTCTTGGGGCTTCTCTTTTGCGGAATCCGGAATGATGATGCCGCCACGAATGCTTTCACCTTCTTCGACGCGTCGAACCAGAATCCGGTCATGCAGCGGTGTAAATGTCGACTTTGCCATTGCTTACATCTCCTTGTTGCGATTTGGCGAACGGATCTCCGTCCGCGGTTGGATGACGTGGGATCGCCGGACATCACTGCCTGCGGAACCCGCGAGAAATTATCTGGAACCGGCTCTCGCCGAGGCTTGAATTGATTGCGTTAGCACTCAAGCCTTCCGATTGCTAACGATAGGCCAGCCTTCACACGTCTGTCAACCTCGTAAGCGTGAAATCTGAGTGAAAGTCGCGCAGGTTCGTACGCGTCTCCAATTCAGCAATGCTTTCCCATGAAGGATGGAACACCGTAAAAGATTGAACAGAATAAAGTTATCGGATAGGAAGAAAGGAACGACGCCCGGGTACGGCGGAATGAAATGGTGAGAGCGCTGGGGCTCGAACCCAGGACCAACGCCTTAAAAGGGCGATGCTCTACCAACTGAGCTACGCTCTCAAACCACACTACAAACTTAGCACAGGTGAACCCATCTTTTCTGTCCGGCCAAAATCCCGAGACGGGGCATCCCCGCACAGTGCGAGGCGTTCCCGTTTCTGCATTTCCGGGTATCTTTAATATCCAGACATGCTCGTTTCCCGTCGATACCTGACACTTAAGTCGCACAAGCGTTTCATTGACTTGAGATGCCGCCGACAGTAGCCTGAGGCTATTGCATGGCAGTGTCCGCAAGCCCCTTCGTGCGCCGCGGCGATTGACCGCCAACGAGGCAGCCTAACACCGTTATTAGAATGCAGGAATATAAGACGATGGATTCGCACGGTACAGACAGGATTGAAGATCTGGAAGCGGCGGACACCCCGGAAGATGTGGCGGTCCTCTACTCGTGGGCAAATCTGCATGGGGCCAAGTATCGAGATTTCTCTGCCTCACGCAGGGAGTATCGTGCTCAATTAAAGCATCGTGCTGCAGAGCAGGGGAGAGAGTCGTCCGCTGACGCGCACACAGAATCGGAACGACCCGCCAACGAGGCAACTTCGAAAATGCCTGCTTCCAACTCTCATGCATCGCGCGAAGTCGTCGATGCTCGCCAGCCCTCGGTTCGAGATGAATTGGCTGCTCGAACTTCAGCGGATGATCGTGTAGAAATCGCCCGTCGCGCAGAAGCTGCTGCCATGTCGGAAGCCGCTGCACGCCGAGAGGAGCGAGAGGTCGCAGAGGCACACGCCGCAGCCCAGCGTCAGGCCGCCCGTTATGCAGACTCCGAGATTCACCGTAAAGTCTCAGCCGGTGCGCAGCTGCCGGGTAGCCTTTCGGACTATTCCCCTTTGCCTGCGGAGCGCATCTCCAACCAGCCCGTTCCTTCACTCGAAGAGGTGCGCCCAAATCGCTACCGTCGGGCGGACGACCAGTTGAGTTCCGTCGCTCCAATACAAGCCGGTGCACGTCGTCCCCAGGGGTATCACCCGGAGGATGCTTCAGGCGTGCGTCAGATTTACCGTGTCCCAGAGCATGAGGTGCCACTCGACTCTCTCGTGCAGGAGCGGGAAAGGCGTTCTCCTCAAACCTATCCCGCACCGGAACCGCGTCTGGGCGTCAAGCCGGCCCTCGAGTCCATGTATGCGCAGCGTCCATCTTCTATAAGTTACAAAGTTCCATCGCCCAACGCAGGGCAACGCCGCACCGACCAACCCTATCAGCCGGAACGCCGAGTCTCGCGACGGGAGCCAGACGAGCCGTCTGCTGCGATTCACCCGGATCCCTGGCCTGCACATCCCGATGCTCGTGCTGAGTCCGTTGCGGATTCGGGTTTTGCCGCACGAAGCGGGGATTTTTCCGACCAGGCGCCACCAGGTGTTGGTTCAAATTCTTCGGTATCGCAACTTTCGCAGGCTCTCACGCCTCCAGAATCTCCACGAGGCCGCCGCGCGCAGGATGATTTTGATTACAAACAGGCTCAGCCGATTGCGGAGCTTCCACGACGTACTGTATCTGAGCCTCGTCCCGAATCCGTGGGTGTCCCTTTGTCGCGTCCTGTCTTAGCCGCCGATGCAGCCGGTCCTGCCTGGCTCTACGCTCCGGCCGTCCCGCCTCCGACTCCACCTAAGCTCGCCGTCTCTCAGCCCCCGGTGCAGCAGTCTTCCGTCGCCGACACGCTCCAGCACTCTCGCGAGCGCGTTGCCTCCCGCTGGTTTGCTCTCAAAGGCGTCTTCGAGCAGCCAGGTCAGGAGCAGTCCGACCCGGCACCCGTCCGGCAGAAGGAGACGCGTACACCGATCCTGGCTGTCTTTTCTCTCGCCGGCGGTGTAGGCAAGACCAGCCTCATTGCCACCGTCGGACGCTCGCTCTCTTCGCTTGGAGAAAAAGTTCTCCTCACCGACACCACCTCGCACGGTCTTCTTCCGTTCTACTTCGGAGCCAGCGAGCTTCGCCAGGGAACTGTACGCACCTTCTCTCCGCCCAGCGGAAGCACCGATGCTCCCATCTATCTTGTGAGCCACGAGGTCGAGCAGCAGGGAAGCGACGAAGCCGCACAGGAGCGTCTCGTCGAGGAGATTATCAACAACAGCCGTGGCACGCATCGCATCCTGCTCGACCTCACTACCAGTTCGAGCTGGATCGTCCGCCGCATGGCGCGTATGAATCCGACCATCCTCGTTCCTGTAGCGCCGGACATGAACTCGGTCATCAGCCTGCAAAATCTCGAACGCTACTTTCAGGGAGTCACCGACGGAGACGGACGCCCACTTCAGCCCTTCTACGTGATCAACCAGTTCGACACCTCGCTCCCTCTGCACCTGGATGTACGCGAGGTGCTGCGCCGCCAGCTTGGAGACCGCCTCCTTCCCTTCGTCATCCGCCGTTCTCCAGCGGTCAGTGAAGCTCTGGCCGAGGGCATGACTGTCGTCGACTACGCTCCCGACGCACCCATCGCCGAGGACTATCTCAACCTCGCCACCTGGCTTCGCACCATCGCCGCTCCCGCTACCGCAGGCTTCCGCAACGTCCGCTGGAGCGAACGATGACCGACTCTCCTCTATGGAGAAAGTTCGAATCGGGTGACGGTGTCGTTCTCAAAGGTTTTCGCTTTATCATTCTCGCTGGCTGCGTCTTTGTTCTCTGTTTCACCGGCGTGCTCGAACTTACCTGGCCGCAGCAGATTGTTCTGGGGCTGCTCACGGTTTTGCTCGCCGTCTGGCTCGACCGCAGCTCCAGCTCGTATCTCGTCACCCTCACCCTGCTGTTGATCTCGATCTTCTCCACCTTCCGCTACGGATTCTGGAGACTCTTCACCACTACCCGTTTTTTCATCGAACCCGGCTCCAACTGGAACGGTCTCGACGCCTTCTTCATCTGTCTTCTGCTGGCCGCCGAAGCTTACGCCTGCGCCGTCCTCTTCCTCGGCTACTTTCAAACCCTCTGGCCTCTGCGCCGCATCCCGGTGTCTCTGCCCGACGATCCCGCGCAATGGCCGGTTGTCGACCTCCTCATCCCCACCTATAACGAGCCGCTCAACGTCGTCAAACACACCGCCCTTGCCGCGATGAATATCGACTGGCCCATCGGCAAGCTCAACGTCTACATCCTCGACGACGGTCGCCGCGAAGAGTTCCGGAACTTCGCTAAAGAAGCCGGCATCGGCTACATGACGCGCGACGATAACCTGCACGCCAAGGCCGGTAATATCAATTCCGCTCTCGGACGCCTTGGTGCGCCCTTCATCGCGATCTTCGATTGCGATCACGTGCCCACGCGCAGCTTTCTGCAGGTCACCATGGGCTGGTTTCTGCGCGACAGCAAGCTGGGCATGCTGCAAACTCCGCACCACTTCTACTCACCCGATCCCTTCGAGCGCAATCTCGACCAGTTCCGTTCCATCCCCAACGAGGGCGAACTCTTCTACGGCATCGTCCAGGATGGCAACGACTTCTGGAACGCCACCTTCTTCTGCGGCTCCTGCGCCGTCATTCGCCGCGCTGCGCTCGACAAGATTGGCGGTGTCGCCACCGAGACTGTCACCGAGGACGCCCACACCTCCCTTCGCATGCAGATGCACGGCTGGAACACCGCCTACATCAACATTCCCCAGGCCGCTGGCCTCGCCACCGAACGCCTCAGCGGACACATCCGTCAGCGCATCCGCTGGGCTCGCGGCATGATTCAGATTCTCCGTACCGACAACCCTCTCTTCGCTCCGGGCCTCAGCACCCCACAGCGCCTCTGTTACTTCAACGCGATGTCGCACTTCCTCTATGCGCTGCCGAGGTTGATCTTCCTCACAGCGCCGCTCATCTACCTCGTCTTCGGCCACGTCAACATTCCCGGCTACTGGGTGGCTATCCTGGCGTATGCCTTGCCTCATCTCGTCCTCTCGAACATGACGAACTCCCGCATCCAGGGCCAGCATCGCCACTCCTTCTGGAACGAGATCTACGAGACCGTCCTCGCCCCCTACTTGCTCCTTCCCACTCTCTTCACACTTGTGAGTCCGAAGTTCGGCAGCTTCAACGTCACGGCCAAGGGCGGAGTCGTCAACCGCCGCTTCTTCGACACGCGCATTGCACAGCCGTTCCTCCTCCTGTTGACTCTCAACTTCGTCGGCATTCTCTGCGCCATCCCGCGCTTCTGGCAGTTCCCCGGAGCAGGCGCGCCCTGGGGTCTGGACACTCTCGCCAACATGTACGATGGCAGCCATGTTGGCACGATCGTCATGAATCTCCTCTGGGCCTGTTTCAACCTGATCATCCTCGGAGTCGCTACTGCCGTCGCGTGGGAGAGCCAGCAGCGCCGTCAGACCGTTCGCATCCCCATGTCGCTGCCCGCCGATGTCCAACTCCCCAACGGCGCACTCGTCCACGGCGTCACCACCGACCTCTCCAGCGGAGGCGTCATGATCCGCATGGAGCGCGACTTCATCGCCAAGCCCGGCGAGTCGATTCGCCTCACTCTACCCGTGCTCGACCGCGACGCCACCTTCTCCGCCACCATCGTAGGCGTCAGCGGAACTGTCCTCCGTGCTCAGTTCGCTCTCCTTAACCTCCAGGAAGAAGAGGCCCTCACCCTGATCCTCTACTCCCGTGCCGACACATGGCTGGGCTGGGGAGAATCACGCGAACCCGACCGCCCCCTGCGGAGCCTTGTCCGTATCCTCCGCCTCTCTCTTCATGGCTTCTGGCAGACCGTGCGCGCTCTTACCAGAACTGCCAAACCTGCGCCCAAGCCGAGTCTCGCCGATAGCTTCGTCCCACTTCTTCTGCTGACCTGCCTCTTCGGAGCCACTACTCTCCACGCGCAACCCAATTCGACCCAACCGGCGCCCACTCAATCAAAGTCCGTTCCGGCATCGAGGTCCATCGCCAGCGCTCTCGTCCCAACCGAGCAGCTCGTCCCAGGCACCTTCGACAAAACCCTCTCGCTCTCGGACCTAGGTGTCTCTGGAACCATCATGCTGCGCGGCGTGGATGCTCACCGCACCATCCATTTCGCTCTCCCGCAGACGCAGACCGTCAGAGCCGCATCCCTGAATCTTCGCTATCACTTCTCACCCGGCCTCATCCCCACGGTGAGCCATCTCAACATCAGCCTCAACGGAACCCTCATCGCCACGCTTCCCGTTGCGCCTCCTCCAGTCGTCTCCGCGCAGCGTGTGGAGCTCCCTCTCGATGACGACGCTTCGAGCGCCAGCGTCGTGCGCACCGAGAACAGCTCGCTCCTCGAAGCCAATCTCACGCTCCCCGCTGAAAGATTCGCCCGCAGCAACCAACTCACCATCGAATTCGTCGGCCACTACAAAGCGGACTGCGAGGATCCCAACAATTCCACTCTCTGGAGCCACGTCGATGCCGACTCCACTCTCTACCTCACCGGTACCCTTCAGCCTCTTAGCGACGACCTCCAGCAGCTCCCAGCGCCCTTCTACGATCCCTCCACCGATCTTCGTCCCACCGTACCCATCGTCTTCCTAAGCCAGCCCTCGCCCAAAGCCCTCGAAGCTGCCGGCGTCGTAGCCTCCTGGTTCGGCATTCTCGCGGAATCCCGCCCAATCCGCTTTCCCGTGACGCTCGGCACCATCCCCTCCGGCAACGCCATCATCCTCAGCGAAAACACCGCCGCCCTCCCAGCCTCGCTTCATGTCGCAACAAACTCCAACCCCACCATCGCCATCCGCACCAACCCCTCGGACCCCTACGGCAAGGTCCTCATCCTCACCGGCGACAATCCCGACGATCTGCTCACTGCCGCTCGCGCCCTTGCCCTTCAGCGCGACATCCTGCAGGGAGGCCAGGTCGGCATCAAGTCCCTCCAGATGCCGGCCAACCGCCAGCCCGACGATGCCCCCCACTGGCTCAACACGGAAAAGATCAACCGCCTCGGCGACCTCGTGCAGCCTTCAGGACTCCAGACCGCGGGCGACAACTCCACGCCACTCAACGTCTACATGCATCTCCCGCCCGACCTCTACTACGGCACGCAACAGAACCTCGCCCTCCACCTCATCTATCGCTACAACGGCATCCCTCTCGGCGAGAACAGCACGCTCCAGACCTACATCAACGGAGCCTTTATCAGCGCGGCGTCCCTGCCGCACACAACGAACTCCGCAGCCCAGCTCGAATCCATCATCCCCGTCCCGGTCGCCGACATGCGCCCCTTCTCGAACTCCCTGATGATGAAGTTCGCCTGGCTCCTCGCCAGCAAAGGGAAATGCCAGGACGCCACGCCCACTACCCTGCAAGGCGCGATCCTCAAGGACTCCTGGCTCGATCTCCGCAACATCCCCCACTGGGCCGTCCTGCCCAACCTCGAAATCTTCGCCAACGCCGGCTACCCCTTCACCCGTAAAGCCGACCTCGCCGACACGGCCGTCGTCCTACCCGACACATCCGCCCCCGAAGAGATCGAGTTGTACCTGACCCTCATGGGCCACTTCGGCGCGCAGACCGGCTACCCCGTCATCAACGTCACCGTGACCAACGCCGACGGCATGAAGACCGACAGCGCCCGCGACTACCTCGTCATCGGCACCGTCGACGACCAGGCCGCCCTCTCCCGTCTCAATCCCTCGCTCCCCGTCATGATCGACGGCAGCGGCCTCCACATCCAGGACACGCAGGGCTTCTTTGCCGCATGGCAACACGCCTGGTGGAAGGTGCGCAGCTCCGACCGCATCCAGTCCGGACAACTCGAAACCGCCGGCGGCCTGCCCGACGCCCTCATCGAAGGCATGGAGTGGCCCGGCGGCTCCAACCGTTCCGTCGTCCTCATCACCCTGCGCGACCACGCCGTCATCCCCAACTTCCTCTCCGCCTTCCTCCGCGCCGCGCAGTCCTCCGACATCTCGCAGAGTGTCAGCGTCCTCCACGGCTCTCACTTCATCTCCTACCGCATCGGCAACGACGTCTACAAGGTCGGCACACTCTCCCTGTGGCTTCACCTCAACATGTTCTTCTCCGACTACCCCTGGGCGATGCTCGCCGCCATCACGCTCTGCTGCATCCTGCTCGCCTTCATCGTACGATCGATCTTGCGCCGCCACGCCCGCGCTCGTCTCCACGGCAACGATTAGAAGAGCTGCCGGGCATGGTCTTCCTGCCCATAAATATGGGCTGCGAGAAGTAATCACCCGGATAGGGGACAACCACCTCATGGAATTTTGTTGATATCCACTGCTTCCAGTCGTATAAAGTTCGCACGTACATCACTTCAACTCCGGGCTCATTCTCATCCTCTGATGAAAACGGTTGTGCGTAAGGGCCCTCACGATGGAAAGATCTGCACCACTACGAAGGACGCTACCGTCCTTCCTTAGTTTTACCGCCTTGGTTTTGACCGTTGTAGCTCCTGCCTTCGCCTCGAAGCAGGACTCCGTTCCCGACTGGGTTACTGCCGCAGCCGCGCAGAAGCTCCCCGTCTACCCACCCGAAACCAACGCCGTCGTTCTCCTTGACGACACCACCTACACCGTCGCTCCGGATGGCCGTGCCACCGAGCACTATCGACACGTTCTCAAGATCCTCCGCCCCCAGGGCCGCGACGACGCCCTCATCTTTGTCCCCTTCGACAAGGACACGAAGATCCTCTCCCTCCATGTCTGGAGCATCGGACCGGATGGCCATCAGTACGCCCTCAAGGACAACGAGATCACGGAACTGGGCTACCCCGGCCAGGGAAATTTCTTTGAAGACCTCAGGGCCAAGTCCGCGACCGCCCCAGGCCGCGACCCCGGCGGCATCGTCGCCTACGAGTACGAGCAGCGCAGCCGCCCCTACCTCACCGAAAAAACCTGGTTCTTCCAGGGCGATCTGCCCAGTCTCAATCAAAGCTTCACCTTGGAACTCCCATCCGGCTACACCTACAGCACCGTCTGGGCGCACCACGATCAGGCAAAAGCCATCGACCTCGAAAATCAGCGCTGGCGCTGGGAGATGAACAACGTCCCCGCCATCGATCTCGACCACGTCCTCCTGCGCCCGTCTGAACTCGCCCTCGCAGGCCGTATGACCGTCCACTACGCTGGCCCAGGTATTCCGGCGGCCACCGAGGGCACCTGGCAGAGTATAGGCGAGTGGTACCAGACGCTCTCAAAAGACCGCCTCGTCGCTACACCCGAGATCGCCGCCAAGGCCAACGAACTCATCGCGGGCAAGGCCGACTTCTACGACAAGACCGAAGCCATCGCCGAATTCGTTCAGAAGGATATTCGTTACTTTGCCATCGAGGTCGGTGTCGGTGGCTACCAGCCTCACTTCGCCGCTGACATCTTCCATAACCGTTTTGGCGACTGTAAGGACAAAGCCACTCTCCTCTCGGCCATGCTCTCTTCCGTGGGGTTCCATTCTGCCCTCGTGATGGTGGATGATCGTCGCGGTGTCATCGATCCCGATTCACCTTCCATCGTCGGCAACCACATGATCGCAGCGATTGAGATTCCCAAGGGCTACAGCTCGCCTAAACTCCGCAGCGTCATCACCGCAAAGACGGGGCGCCAGTACCTCATCTTCGATCCCACATGGGAGAAGACCGCCTTCGGCCAGTTGGAACACAACCTACAGGGAGGCTATGGAGTCCTCATGGAAGGTCCCGATAGCCAGATCGTGCAATTCCCAGTCCTCGCTCCGGACCTCAACACCATTCATCGCACCGCCGCGTTTAAGTTGCAGCCCGACGGCTCACTCCAGGGCACGGTCACCGAGAAGCGCTTCGGCGACCTGTCTGAAAACCGTCGCGCACTCTACACCCGGGGCGATGCGAAAGAGCAGACACAGTTCCTCGACCGCGTCCTCGAGCAGGACTTCACCACGTTCTCCGTCGCCGACTTTAAAGTCCAAAACGTCGAAGCGCTCAACCAGGACCTCACCACCACCTACTCGCTCACCGCGGATCACTTCGCCAAATCCATGGGCCCTCTGCTCATGGTCCGTCCTCGCGTCCTCGGCAGCGAAGGGCTCGAAACCGATCGCAAGCCGCGCCACGTCCCCATCAACCTGAGAGAGACCATGCAGGAGAAGGACGACTACACCATCGAACTGCCCCCCGGCTACACCGTCGATGAGATGCCCGATCCCGTCAAACTCGATCTCGACTTCGCCTCCTACGAAAGTTCCAGCAGCGTCAAGGACAACATCCTCCACTACACCCGCACGTACACCGTCCGTCAGGTCACGCTGCCTGCGGACCGCTACCGCGACGTACAAAAACTGGCTGAGGTCATCGCAGCCGACGAGCAAAGCCGTGCTGTCCTTAAGAAGCAGTAACTCCACGCCCCATCACAGCAAGGTCCAACGGAAGAAGGAAAGATCTAAATGAACCGCACGTCAGGCCGCCGTCTCCTCTTCGCTCCGCTCTTCGCCATCCTGCTCACTCTGGCCGCATCCTTTGCCCGCGCGGACCAGTGGACGACCCCTACGCCGGAAGAGCTCTCCATGACCTCGCAGCCCGAGGTCCCCGGAGCCGCTGCAGTCTACCTCTTTCGCGAAGAGACAACCGAAGACGACCTACATATGTTCAGCGTCTACGTCCGTCTCAAGGTACTGACCGAGGCCGGCAAGGAGCAGGGCAACGTCGAGCTCAAGTACGCCTCCTACACCGACGGCGCCGGATTCAGCATTAGAAATATTGAAGGCAGAACGATCCATCCCGACGGAACCATCATCCCATTCACCGGCAAGCCGTACCAGAAGCTGATCGAAAAAACTCGCGGCGTCAAAGTGCAGGCGAAAGTCTTCAGCATGCCGGACGTCGAGGTCGGCAGCATCATCGAATATCGCTACAAGCTCGGTTACGACGACCAGTACGTCGTTCCTCCTACCTGGTTCATTCAATCCGATTTCTACACCCGCAAAGCTCACTATCTCTGGAAGCCGACCAGCCATGACCTGTCGAGCAACCGGGGCATGATCAACACCATCGGATGGTTCCCCATCCTCCCCGCCGGCACGGAGCTGCAACACACCGAGTTGCCTCCTCAAAGCTTCAAGCCTGCCCAGAAGATCTTCGAAGTCAACGCTCACGACATCCCTCCCGTACCCACCGAAGACTACATGCCGCCGACCTCCAGCCTCACGTACCGTGTCTACTTCTACTACTCGACCTATCGCAATCTCGACGAGTTCTGGAAGAATGAAGGCAAGATCTGGAGCAAGGCGCGTGACAAGTTCATCGGTCCGGGCCATGCAGTGACCGCAGCCGTTCAGCAACTCGTTCTTCCGGGCGACACGCAGGATCAGAAGCTGCGCAAGCTCTACGCCGCTGTCATGCAGCTCGAAAACACAGACTTCACCCGCGAGCACACCAGCGCCGAGGAGAAGGCGGAAGGGCTCAAGGAGATACACAACACCGATGACGTATGGGAGCGCAAGCGCGGCAACAACGATCAGTTAGCCGAACTCTTCATCGCCATGGCCCGCGCCGCCGGTCTGAAAGCCTATGTGATGGCTGTTACCAATCGCGATCAAAATATTTTTTTGAAGGGCTATGCTAGCTTTGGGCAATTCGACGATCTCATCGCCATCGTCAACGTGGACGGAAAAGAAAAGTTCTTCGATCCCGGTTCCCGTTTCTGCCCCTACGAATATCTGCACTGGAAGCACACCATGGCAGGTGGCCTTCGTCAGACAGAAGGTGGCACCGAACTCACCGAGAGTCCCTCCCAGTCTTACAGAACCTCGACGACACAGAGGATCGCCGATCTCACCATGGACGAGCATGGCGTAGTCACCGGAAAAGTCATCCTGCACTTTACCGGAGCTCCCGCAATCTCCTGGCGCCAGAAGTCGCTGACCGGCGATGCCACCAGCCTCGAGCATGACCTTCGCACCAGCGTCGAAAGTCTCCTTCC